>Ga0207665_10002158_pt1 | contig 13302 bp, 12 predicted proteins | sample LARL112metaG_FD_184351 | JGI IMG/M metagenome (GOLD analysis project Ga0207665, IMG submission 184351) | Corn, switchgrass and miscanthus rhizosphere microbial communities from Kellogg Biological Station, Michigan, USA - LAR L11-2 metaG... | ecosystem: Host-associated > Plants > Roots >...
CGCGTGCCGCGTCCTGAGAAGCGTGAAGCCGACGGCCTGGTGCTTGCCACCATGGAACAGGCTAACCACTATGAACTCGTGATGGGCACGCACGGCCGCTCCGGAGAACAGTTCGACATCTGGCAGGCCACCTTCAGTCCCATCGGCAGCGACGGTTATCCCAAGCCGATCTATGACAAACTCACGGGCGCCATTGATCGCGACGTTGCCAACTACTGGAAGGAGCACTACGACCTGAGTGCCATCATTCAACGTGATTGGAAGATGCTGGGTCCGAAGCTAGCCGGCAAATTACACTTCTACGTCGGCGAGTCTGATACGTGGTATCTCGATCGCGGCGTGCACCTGCTGCACGATTTTCTCGAGACCACGACTGACCCTTATTACCATGGCACGTTTGATTTCGGTGTTCGGCAACCGCACTGTTATTCGGGCCAGGGAGATTCTTCCGGCCCGGCAGGCTCAACCATCCCGCAACGATTTTTCCCGGAGATGGTCAAACACATAGAAGCCACCGCCCCGAAGGGCGCCGATCTCACCAGCTGGAAATACTGAACAGCGCACGGTTCGAATCAACGACCGCGGAGTTCACTACTTCGCGGTCGTGCATTTGTGGGAGAAATTTGACCACCCAGCCTGCGTCACGTTACCAACGTAATTAAATCTGCCCTTCTTTCGCCTGCCGGCACCGAAGTAGCGACTTAGAATCAACACACTGCGCGTCCAGCAACATTCGTCTTCTCTTGGGGTTTGTACTCACTAGAGATTTCCCGTTCCAGGTAGAGATTTTGTACCAACGTCGGTTCCGTTCTTTTGGCCGCGAACAAGTTGTCTCGATGAAGCCAGAGATGAATCGGCAGGAGGAAACTCGATGCGCTCTCTAAGGCTTGTTCGTTGTATGTTGCTCGCTCTTTTGTTCTTCGTAATTCCTGCTTCTTCATTTGCGGGAGTCTTGGTGTCGGTCACGATTGCTCCTCCGGTGCTGCCGGTTTACACGCAGCCTCCCTGTCCTGGTGACGGATATATCTGGACGCCCGGTTACTGGGCCTACGGTCCCGAGGGCTATTACTGGGTGCCAGGCACCTGGGCCACGCCACCGACAGTCGGATTGCTCTGGACGCCTGGCTATTGGGGATGGGGTAGCGGCGTATACGTTTGGCATGCTGGTTATTGGGGCCCGCACATCGGGTTCTACGGTGGAGTGAACTACGGCTTCGGCTACTTCGGCAATGGCTATGAAGGCGGATATTGGCGAGACCGTCACTTCTACTACAACCGGAGCGTGAACAACGTGCACATCACCAACGTGCACATATATAACAAGACCGTCATCAACAACGTCACGGTGAATCGCGTCAGCTACAACGGCGGACGTGGTGGAATCGGGGCGCGTCCTACGCACGACCAGGAGAGGGCGGAACGGGAACATCATTTCGAAATGACCGAGCGGCAGCACGACCACGAGCATTTGGCCTCTGGCAACCGCGCGTTCCTCGCTTCGGAGAATCACGGGCGGCCGACGATTGCAGCCACGCCGCGTCCTGGGGAATTCCACGGACCGCACGTGATGCCGGCGCGCACCTCCGGAAATCCGTATGCGCATCCCGCAACTCGCCCAGTCCCGCGTCCGGAGACGCCTGTGCGTCGCGACGAGCGACCCATGCCGCGGGAAGAAATGCGCGGCAATCGCGCACCCGACCAGCGTCATGAACAAGCGCCGCGTCCGGGGAACTCTCGCCCGGAAAATAATGGGCCACGCGGCAATGACGCGCCTCACGGCGATCGTGGACCGCGGGGTAACGATGGACCGCACGGCAACGCGCCTCATCCGGAGGGTCACTCTGACCACGGGCACAACGACCGACACTGACGAATCGCGATGTACGTCTTAAAGACGGGCCGGCACAACGCCGGCCCGGAGTTTTTCCGGATAAAAACGAGCGCTATTCACCAAGCAGCCAACCCGAAGCAGAGAGCGATGATCGAGTGACTCCTTAAGTCGGCGCGGCACCGGGATTCTTGCTTGTAAGTGGGCGATGATGACTCAAATCAGTACCCGGGTAATCATCTCTGCGAGGTTACTCGTTGTCTCCAAGTTGCCCCGAAAAAATCTCAGGACTTTTGCAGAACTTTCTCGTCCAACGGGTTGAAAAGTCTGGCCTGACGCCGTATGGTACAAAATGTTGCCCAAGGGGGCCCGGCTGGCGGTGAGCACTGTCAAACAGCCGGACGCTCGCGGGTTTTATCCCCCCTGGTCTCTGCGACCGTACGCGCCACGGGTTGCGGGGAGCAGTGCTCTCAAAGTCCAAACTTGCAAGGAGATCGGCAGATGGAGAACAAGCCGGCGCAAAACATCCAGGATTCGTTCCTCAACACGGCCCGCAAGGAAAAGCTCAACATCACCATCTATCTGCTGAGTGGGGTCAAGCTGACCGGCCGAATCCGGTCGTTCGATAAATACTCGGTCGTGCTCGAGACCAACAACCAGGAACAGTTGATCTTCAAGCACGCCATCTCCACGGTAGTGATGGGGCGAGTGCCGCACGCTCCGTTTGCGGCGCATGGCGAAGGTAAGCCGACGGCGGTCACGTCGGTGCCATCTCCCGTGCCTCCGACCAGTGCTTCCGGGACTGAAGGCTAAGGCGCATCTCAGTTGCGCTCTGCAGAATCGAAAAAATCAGGCAAGCCCGACGCGGTTCGCCGCGCCATCCGGGGCGTACGCGCGTCCGAAAAGATTGATGCGCGCGACTCCGGCGAGCGCGCTTTTCTGGTCGGGCTCGACCTACGGGTGCGTTCCCGCAACTCCGCGAAGCGCTCCCTGACGGCGAACGCGCAAGCTTCCCGCGACGCGGCGACCAGCGTGTCTCCAGGCACCAAGGCTCCGCCGATTCCTGAGTTCAGCGCGCAAGAATCGCTCGACGAGTTGCGGACTTTAGCCACCAGCGCCGGCGCCGTCGTGGTCGGCGAGGTGTTGCAGAAGCGCGACCGGCCCGATCCGGCCACGCTGATTGGGGGTGGCAAGCTGGAAGAAATCGAAGGCGCTGCCGCCTCGGCTGATGCCGACCTGATCCTTTTCGATCACGATCTCTCTCCTTCGCAGCAGCGCAACATCGAGCGCATCCTGCACAGGCGGGTGATTGACCGCACGCAACTGATCCTTGATATTTTTGCCCGCCATGCGAAGACCCGTGAAGGTCAACTGCAGGTGGAACTGGCGCAACTGGAATACATGCTGCCGCGTCTTGCCGGACGCGGTGTGGAGATGTCGCAGTTGGGCGGCGGTATCGGCACGCGTGGCCCGGGCGAAACGCAGCTCGAAACCGATCGCCGCAAGATCTACCGACGCATCCGACATGTCAAAGAGCAGATCGAAAACGTACGCCGGATTCGCGCGCAACAACGCCAGCGCCGCGAGTCAGTGCCGGTGGCGACGGTGGCACTAGTCGGATACACCAATGCAGGAAAGTCGACGCTCTTCAACGCTCTGACCAAGGCCGAGGTCCTGGCATCCTCGCAGATGTTCGCCACGCTCGATCCCACGATTCGCGGAGTGGAACTTCCTTCCCGCAGAAGGGTCTTGCTGTCCGACACGGTTGGTTTCATCCGCAACCTGCCGCATACACTGGTGTCGGCGTTTCGCGCCACCCTCGAAGAAGTGCAGAAGGCAGCCTTGGTCCTGCACGTATCGGACGCGGGCAGCCCCCTTACCGCCGAGCAGGATGCGCAAGTCGAGTTGGTACTCAAAGAACTCGAGGCCGAGAAGAAGCCCCGCCTGCACGTGATGAACAAGATCGATCTGCTCGAACCCAAACAGCGGGAAGCCTTGCTCGACGATGAGCGCACCGTACATGTGTCGGCTGTGCGGGGAGTCGGGATCGCGACGTTGTTGGAACGAATCGACCAGTTGCTCGAAGAAGATCCGGTAAGCCGCGTGAGGTTAAGCATTCCGCAAAAAGAGGGGAAAGTGTTGGCCATGCTGGCAGCTCAGTCGCGAATTTATTCCCGTGAGTATCGCGACGGAGTGGTGGAGATGGAGGCTGAGGCGCCCGAGTCGGTGGTGCGCCGGGTAAGGGAGTTTGTTGTGAAAAGCTAGAAGCCACCGGCTATGGGCTGCTGGCTGATAGAAACCTCAGAAATCTTCTCCGACTTGATCGAGTTCCTCGATCCCCATGATTCCGTTGTAGAGAACGCTCTTCGGGTTCTGGTTCTGCGGCAGGCCATAGTAAAGGATGCCGATGTCCTTTGTGACCATCTTTCTCAGGCGTGTTTCGGACAAATTGAGGTCCATAGGCTGGCCGACATAATGCAAGCTCATACGCGCCGTTGAAACGACAGCGGCGTGGGAACTGCCAAGTCTCCAGCCGAACGCGAACTTCCAATTCTGCGATGTCGGATAGATGTCTTCGGAAGTGAAGCCGATCAGAATCGCACGCGGATCGTTGCCATAGTCCGGCTCGCCGCCGCGAACACTCTCCACCAGTTTCTCTGCCATCAGTTGCCCGCGCGATGAGTCGCGCACCGCGTCATCCACCGGAATGCTTTTCAGGATCGTGATATCGAGTTTGTAATTGTCCCGGTAACACTGGGCGAGAGCCGCGAGGTCGTCCCCGTTGAAGGATCCAATCGGGACGAAGTAAACCCTGCTGCCCTCGATCTTGGGAGCCAGCGATGCGGGACTGCCGGCGGAGGCATGCGGGGTTGAGAATCCGGAGTAGGCTATCCAGCCCCCGATCAAGGCGACAAGGCACAGCAACAGGGCTAAGGTTCGATTCATACACACTCCTTCCGGGCGCGTTGCGGGATGGCTGGATTCCAGAATTAAAACGCAAGCCGGGAGGACAACGAAAGGAATAACGCTTTTTATAGGGTTACGAAAGTCGTCAGAAATCTGATGGGAGGGCTAAAAGCTAACGGCCAAGGGCTAAGAGCTGGTTGAGAATTTAAATGGGCCGAGAGCCAAAAAGCGGTGACTTTTCTTGGCTACCGGCCCATTCGATCCTGAATTGGATCGGAGGTGATGTAGCTATGGTATCGCCTAATCCGGGGAAGTCAAGAATTGTTTCCCGAAAATGCAAAAGATTAGGCCGCGGCTGGGAAAAATTTCCCGGGAATCCGCCATCTGCAACCTCCGCAAGACTTTCCCGGCGTTGACACAAGCTCCCTAGGATGTTAATTTTAGGGGTTTTATAGCCCTCTTTCTTCCGGATCATTCAGCTAAGCCATGCAAGAGACGCTTCGACAGCTAGGCGGATTACTGCTCGGGTCCGTTCCGACCGTGATCATGCTGGTGCTGCTCTACGCAATCTATACGGTGGTCGTGCACAACCCGCTGGCCAAGGTCCTGGCCGAACGGCGGGCCAAGACCGATGGCGCGATCGAGAAAGCGCGCGCCGATGTGTCCGCTGCCGAGGCTAAGACTGCTGAGTACGAGCAGAGGTTGCGGGAAGCCCGGGTGGCGGTCTTCCGTCACCAGGAAACGCGCCGCCAGGCTGCGCTGCAGGCTCGTACGGCGGCGGTAGCCCAGGCCCGCACCCGGGCGCAGGAACAGATCAAGCAGGCCCGCGAGGCCATTGAACGTGACAAGATTTCCGCACAGGAAACCCTGCAGACGGAAACTGCGCGCTTGGCAACCGAGATCATCAGCCGGGTGCTACGGCCGGTGACGACGGCCAATCCAGGGGGTGGGGCGCGATGAGGCTCCGATCCTCTTTCCCAAGAATGCTCGTGCGCATCGCAGCTCTCGCACTCCTATTGGGCTCGCTTGTCGTGGTCGGCGCTGCGCAGGAAGCGGGCAACGTCCCAGAGGCGCGTTCCGAGAAAGCTTCCGACCGGCCATCCGAACAGACGGATTCCAAGAAGAGCGAGCGTCCCGGCTTCGGCGCCCAGCTCGCCAAAGAGACGCGCGAGGCAGCCGGCGAAGATGACGAGAACGCCCAGTTCAAGCAGTCGGCCTCGGTGCGCTGGTTGTCGAAATTTACTGGCGGCAACTTGCAGCATGCCTACTGGCTGGCGATGCTGCTGAATTTTGCGGTCATCGCCGGCGTGGTGTTCTGGGCCGGAAAGAAATTTTTGCCCGGCGCCTTTCGGGCACGGACGGAAGCGATTCAGCGCGCCATGGAAGAAGCGCGGCGCGCCAGTGAAGACGCAAACCGGCGTTTATCGGATATCGAATCTCGCCTGGCGCGGCTCGGCGACGAAATTTCCTCGATGAAGGCAGCGGGCGATGCCGACCTGGCCGCAGAAGAAGCGCGCATCAGGGCGGCAGCCGAGGAAGACGCGCGCAAGATCGTGAGCTCGGCGGAGCAGGAGATCGCGGCCGCCAGCAAAGCTGCGCGGCGTGACTTAACCGCCTACGCCGCCGATCTCGCTATCGCGCTGGCCAAGAAACAGATTCACGTGGATCCGGGAACTGACTCCAATCTCGTGCGCAACTTCGCCGACCGTCTGGGCAGCGCCGAGGACGGAGGCAAAAACTGATGGCCTCCGTCGTCAGCATCTATTCGCGCGCATTTGCCGACGTGGTATTCGAAAGCCGGCTGGATGCGGCGAAAACCCTGGAGCAGTTGCATCTGCTCAGCGCACTGCTGCGTGCGAACCTCGACTTGCGCCGCGTATGGGAGAATCCCGCGATCACGGCGGAGCAAAAGCGCGGTGTACTCGACGCGATTGCCAGGCGGGAGGGATTGTCGAAGCAGGTGCGCAACTTTGTGGCGGTTCTGATCGACCACCGCAGAATGCATTTCTTCGATGCCATCGTTGAACAACTCGGGCATGAGCTCGATGTGCGCATGGGATTCGCCGAGGCGCAGATCACGACTTCGCGCGACCTCAGCGATCAGGAAAAGCGCTCGCTCGAGGCGCAGGTAGGAAAGCTGACGGGTAAGAAGGTGCGAGCCCGCTATTCGCGCGACGCAGCGATTCTAGGTGGCGCTGTCGTTCGCGTGGGTAGCACGATTTATGACGGATCGGTCCTCGGGCAGCTCGATAGCATTCGGGAAGAGATTGCCGAGGGCGGCTATTAGCTGGTAGCTGATGGCGTGCGGCATTCGAGTCGAACAGCTCTTACCGCAAAGTTCGCAAAGAAATGCCCCGGAGTTCGCGAAGAGGAGCCTCACGAGTGGCGAGCTCAGATCGACGAAGTGAGGCGGTGGTTTGAATCGACAAAGCTAGCGGCTAAGAGCTAGCAGCTAAGAGCTGATTTCCTATGGCACAAATTAAGGCAGACGAGATATCGCAGTTAATCCGCGAGCAGATTGAGAACTACGAGAGCAAGATCACGGTCGACGAAGTCGGCACGGTGATCTCTCTCGGCGACGGTATTGCCCGCGTTTATGGGCTCGACAAGGTCATGGCCGGCGAACTGCTCCAGTTCCCGCACGGCGTCGCTGGACTCGCTATGAACCTGGAAGAAGACCAGGTCGGCGTGGTGCTGCTCGGCGAATACACCGAAATCCGCGAAGGCGACGAGGTCAAGCGCACGGGCCGCATTATGAGCGTGCCGGTGGGCGAGGCGATGGTCGGGCGCGTCGTGAATTCACTGGGCCAGCCCATTGACGATAAGGGACCGATCGCAACTACCAAGTTCATTGCTCTCGAACGCATTGCGCCCGGCGTGATTGACCGCCAACCGGTGCGCGAACCCATGGCGACCGGACTCAAGGCGATTGATTCGATGATTCCGATCGGCCGCGGCCAACGCGAACTGATCATTGGCGACCGACAGACCGGTAAGACCGCCATCGCACTCGACACCATCATCAACAACAAAGGCAATGACCTGATCTGCATCTACAACGCGATCGGGCAGAAGCGGTCGTCGATTGCGCAGGTCGTCAAGATCCTCGAAGACGCCGGCGCCATGGAATACACCATCGTGGTGGCAGCCTCGGCCTCGGAACCGGCTCCCATGCAATACATCGCGCCTTACGCGGCATGCGCCATGGGTGAGTACTTCCGCGATAACAAGGGACACGCGCTCGTGATCTATGACGATCTTTCGAAGCATGCGGCGTCGTATCGCGAGATCTCGCTGCTGCTGCGGCGTCCCCCGGGTCGCGAAGCGTATCCCGGCGACGTGTTCTATCTCCACTCGCGTTTGCTCGAGCGTGCCTCCAAGCTGAGCGACAAGATGGGCGGCGGGTCGCTGACAGCATTGCCGGTCATTGAGACGCAGGCGGGCGACGTTTCGGCCTACATTCCGACCAACGTCATTTCGATCACCGACGGGCAGATCTTCCTGGAAACCGATTTGTTCAACTCGGGCGTGCGGCCGGCGGTCAACGTCGGCATCTCGGTAAGTCGTGTCGGCGGGAGCGCCCAGATCAAAGCTATGCGGCAGGTGGCAGGATCGCTCAAGCTCGAACTGGCGCAGTATCGCGAGTTGGCGGCATTCGCACAGTTTGGCAGTGATCTCGACAAGGCGACGCTGAGTCAGCTGAATCGCGGTCAGCGGCTGGTCGAATTGCTGAAGCAGGGTCAGTTTTCGCCGCTGCCATTCTCGAAGCAAATTCTGATCATTTTCGCCGGCACCAGCGGCGTTCTGGATGATATGCCGGTCGAGCAGGTGCGACCGTTCGAAGCGGAGCTATACAAGTACGTAGACACCGCGAACCCGAAGCTGCTGCAGACGATCATGGAAAAGAAAATTCTCGATGATTCCCTGAAGGCCGAGATGACGAAGGTGCTCAAGGAATTTAAGGAGCAGTTCCTCGCGGCAAGGAAGAAGTAGAACAGCTGTCAGCCATCAGCTCTCAGCTTTCAGAGCTTCAGTGGCTGGGAGATTTGATCTTCCTGACGAGCGGAGACTGGCGACAAGCGACTGAAGTGCTTAGGTCCTTCGCTGCGCTCGGGATGACAAGGTTCTTAAGATTTTGCTCGCGACTGACGACTAGCGACTGATTCATGGCCAACATTCTCGACATCAAACGGCGCATTCGCAGCGTGATCAACACGCGGCAGATCACCAAGGCCATGAAAATGGTCTCGGCGGCGAAGTTGCGGCGGGCGCAGGATCGAGCATTGGCGGCGCGTCCGTACGCGCAGATGCTGACGAATGTGCTGAAGTCACTGGTGTCTCGCGCTGAGATCTACGATCCCGAGACCGGCGAACCTCGGCATCCGCTCCTGGCGCAACGGCCGGAGCAGAACGTGCTGGTGATTGTGGTGACCGGCGATAAGGGCCTGGCCGGAGCTTTCAATACGAACATCCTGAAAGCGTCCATGCAGTTCCTCGGGGAGAAGGCCGGCAAGAATATCGAGATCGAAACCATCGGGCGCAAGGGCCGCGATTTCCTGCGCCGCCGTTTTCCGGTGGCCGAGCCGCGCACTGCTGAATCGGAGGCAGCCGCGAGCACTACGGTGATCGGCGAGCAAGTCGGAGTGCTCAACAAAGTCGATCATGCACTCGCCACAAAGCTGGCGGAGCGCGTGATTGCGCGCTATGCGGAAGGTTCCATCGATGCCGTATACATTATTTTCAATGAATTCAAGTCGGTGATTCAGCAACGCCTGGTGGTCGAGCGAGTGTTGCCCATCGTGGAAGTCGGCGTCACCGAAAAGCAGGTCGCGCGCGAACTCACCCAGCACGAAAAAGAAGAAGCGCAGAAAGCGGCGATCTCGGCGGGCGTGGGCATGCGCTCGAGCGAACAAAGCGAAATCGACCGGGTTGCGTCCGAATTCGCGACCGCGCCGGTTGACTATATCTACGAACAGTCGCCCGCGGAGTTGTTCAACGACCTGCTGCCCAAGTACGTCGGCATCCAGATTTTCCATGCGCTGCTGGAGTCGGTGGCCGCCGAGCACGCGGCGCGCATGACAGCGATGGAGTCGGCGACCAACAACGCCACCGACATGATCGATTCGCTGACGCTCGCCATGAACCGCGCGCGCCAGGCGAAGATCACGAAAGAGATTATCGAGATCGTAAGTGGAGCGGCAGCGCAGTAGGAAAGCTATCAGCTGTCAGTCGTCAGCTGTCAGCTGGTTCGTGAAGATGAAAGGTTTTTGCAGAGCCATCAGAGCTGATGGTAGACACAAGTCGGACAGCTAGCGCGCGGTTTGTGAGAACGGCTGAAAGCTGACGGCTGAGAGCGAAGAGCTGATTTCATATGCCAGAAAATATTGGACACGTTATCCAGATTGCAGGCCCGGCGGTGGACGTACAGTTCAGCCGAGAAGGCCTGCCACCGATTTACCAGGCACTCCGCGTGGTCAGCGAAGGCTTCAACGTGCCGCAGCCCATCAACGTCATCCTCGAAGTGCAACAGCACCTCGGGGAAGGCCGCGCGCGCTGCGTCGCCATGGAAGCCACCGACGGTATGGTGCGGGGAATGAAAGCCATCGATCTCGGCGGACCCATCTCCGTGCCGGTGGGGCACGGCACGCTCGGACGGGTGATGAACGTGATCGGCGAGCCCGTCGACCAGCTCGGCCCCATCGAATACAAGGAGCGCATGCCGATTCACCGGCCCGCGCCCGCATTCGACGAACAGGCCACCAGCGCCGAGATGTTCGAAACCGGAGTCAAGGTCGTCGACCTGATCCAGCCGTTCTTGAAGGGCGGCAAAATCGGATTGTTCGGCGGCGCCGGTGTCGGCAAGACGGTCTTCATTCAAGAGCTCATCAACAACGTTGCCAAGCAGCACGGTGGTTTCTCGGTGTTTGCGGGCGTTGGCGAGCGCACCCGCGAAGGCAACGACTTGTGGCTGGAAATGAGCGAGTCGGGCGTCATCAAGCCGGGCGATCCTTCGAAGTCGAAGGCCGCGCTGATCTACGGCCAGATGACCGAGCCGCCCGGAGCGCGCCTGCGCGTCGCCCTCACCGGACTAACCGTCGCGGAATACTTCCGCGATAAGGAAGGCGCCGACACGCTGCTGTTCATCGATAACATTTTCCGTTTCACGCAAGCCGGTTCGGAAGTGTCGGCACTGCTGGGCCGCATGCCTAGCGCCGTTGGATACCAGCCCAACCTCGCCACCGAAATGGGCGAGTTGCAGGAGCGCATCACATCTACCAAGAAGGGATCAGTCACCTCGGTGCAGGCGATTTACGTGCCCGCCGACGACTTGACGGATCCGGCGCCGGCCACAACCTTTGCGCACCTCGACGCGACCACGGTGCTCTCGCGTGCCCTTACCGAAATCGGAATCTATCCGGCAGTCGATCCGCTGGCTTCGACCTCGCGCATTCTCGATCCGCGCATTGTGGGGCAGCAGCACTACGACGTCGCCCAGCAGGTGAAGAAAACTCTGCAGACTTACAAAGATCTGCAGGACATCATTGCAATTCTCGGCATCGACGAACTCAGCGAAGACCAGAAGGTGACGGTCGCGCGTGCCCGCAAGATCCAGCGCTTCTTGTCGCAGCCGTTCCACGTGGCCGAGCAGTTCACCGGTTCGCCGGGCCGCTACGTGAAGGTTGCTGACACGGTGAAGGGCTTCGGGGACATCGTTGCCGGGAAGTACGATGACATCCCGGAGCAAGCCTTCTACATGAAGGGCACGATCGACGAAGTAATCGAAGCCGCCGAGAAGATGAAGGCGGCAGCGTAGGGCAGTCGTCAGTCTCTAGTCGTCAGGTCGCTAGCAAGAATCAGCGATGGGACGAATTTTGGCTGACGACTAGCGACTGGCGACTGATGGCTGACTCTTTCCAACTCGAAATTGTTACTCCCGAAAAGCTGGTCGTCAAAGACCGTGCCGAGGAGATGCAGATTCCCGGCAAGAACGGATACCTGGGAATCCTGCCGGGGCATGCTCCGCTGATTTCCGAGTTGTCGGTCGGGCAGATCAGCTATCGCAATGGGAGCGAGACCCACTATCTGTGGGTAGCGTGGGGATTCGCGGAAGTCCTGCCCGACAAGGTGACCATCCTGGCCGAGACTGCCGAGCGAGGAGAGGACGTCGACTGCAATCGCGCACAGAAAGCCAAAGAACGCGCGGAACAACGGTTGACGAGCGCGGATCCGGAAGTCGATGTACCGCGTGCACAAGACGCGCTGGCGCGGGCGAATTCAAGGTTGGAGGCTGCGGCGAAGGAAGGGAAGACGGTCAGCTAGTGGCGGCTGATCGCTAGCTGATGGCCGATAGCCGATTGCTGATAGCCAATCGCCAGTAGCTGGCATCTCCTTCACTCTTGGCTGCCGACTTGCCTTAGAAATCAAGAAGCCGCCTGGGTCACTCCGGCGGCTTTGCCTTTTGTAGCGCCGGCATCTTGCCGGCAGTCGCGAGGGCGTCCTCGCCCTCGCTGCGGCGAGCGGGACGCCCGCTGGGACGGCGGCGCTACAAAGATCAGCCACTGCTTAGTATCTCCCGTTAAAAGCGGACTGATACCCGGCGCGATAGCCGTCGGTGTATTCCGCCTTGTAAGTGTTCTTGTCGCCATACTCACGCGCGTAGCCGTTGTCGCGCCCGCCGTAACGAGCACGCGGATTCGGGTTGAAGGGCTTGCGATTGTACTGATCCTCGCGCGCCATCGTTGTCCCGTCCTGGTAGCCCGTGTTGTATCCCGCGCGGCTGTCATAGCGATAGTTGCCGCCGTAGTATCCGTTGCCACGATAGCCCTCGCCGCGGTAGCCGTCGTTGCGATAACGGTCGTCATCCCGATCGCGCCATCCCGGACGCTCCGCGATGAAGCCATTGCGGAACCCATCCGCATAGCCCTGCTGGTAACCACTCTGGTAGGCGTTCACCGGACCCATCCAGTTCCTGTAGCCGCGCGTGGCCTGGCGCCAATCGGGCGTGTGATAGTCGTTCGGATCATTCTCTCGGCCTTCATGCTGGCCGCGCTTCTGTCCGTCGCGAAAGCCCTGGTCATACCCGTACTGCCGGGTCTGCGCCGTATTCGCCCCACGGTAGTGATAGTCGTCCCAATCCTGTGCCAGCGCGAACGTGCCCAGCGCCAGTACCGCCGAAACCGCCAGAGCTGCCATCTTCATTTGTCGCCGCATACTCACCTCCGTCACCGGGGGACGTGTTCGGTGTTCTGTTGAATTGGGATGCGTCTGTGTCCTCGCGTGATGCCTCAAGGAAGATTGCGAAATCCTGTAGTAAGAGCCACGAGTACATCGGGAACGCCAATGTTTACGCGGGCGCGCAACTTTTTGAGCGCCCCAGTGTTGGCACGTTGAATGCGTGTTCCTTGGCGGCGTCTCCTTGCATGAGGCACTCTGCTACACTTTTTCTTCTCTCCAATAAGGGGCCTTGCTGCTCATGCAGATCAAGCAGGTCGGCGTTGTCGGCGCAGGCACGATGGGCAACGGCATCGCGCACGTGTTCGCGCGCAGCGGGTACAGCGTGCTTTTGT
>Ga0207665_10002159_pt1 | contig 13297 bp, 13 predicted proteins | sample LARL112metaG_FD_184351 | JGI IMG/M metagenome (GOLD analysis project Ga0207665, IMG submission 184351) | Corn, switchgrass and miscanthus rhizosphere microbial communities from Kellogg Biological Station, Michigan, USA - LAR L11-2 metaG... | ecosystem: Host-associated > Plants > Roots >...
CATCAGCAATTGTGTTGTTAACCTAACCACAGACAAAACAGCCGCATTCAAAGAAATTTACAGGATCCTAAAAACTAATGGTGGCAGAATGGTAATATCAGATCTAGTAACAAGTAAGGAAGTCGGCCCAGAATCTGCAGATTCAGATAAATGGTGTAGTTGCATAGACGGTGCATTAACAAAGGAACACTATCTTGATAGTAGTAGAAAGGCAGGATTTTCTGACATAGAAGTATTGGAAGAAAGATTGTATAGGGACGGCGGCGATAATATTGAAGGCAGACGTATTACTAGTTTGGTAATAATGGCAGTAAAGAACTGAAGGAGTGAATTGATTCATGAAATTTTCATTTAGAAACCGCAGCAAGAGCAAATCTAAAGAAAAGCAAACGATTCTTTTTGTATGCGTCCAGAATGCAGGCCGCAGTCAGATGGCGGAGGCCTTTTTCAGAAAGTATGCTCCAGAAGCTTATGAACCATTAAGTGCTGGAACCCGACAAGCCTCAGAAGTACATCCAATCGCAATACAAGCAATGAAAGAAGTAGGAATAGACATCAGCAAGCAACGACCTAAGGATATTACCGAGGACATGATGAGAAATACATCAAAGATTGTCAACATGGGATGTATGGATAAGGACTGGTGTCCAACTGTATTTGTTCCTAATCTAGTAGACTGGGGAATAGAAGATCCAAAGGGTAAATCGATAGAAAAGGTTAGAGAGATTAGAGATGAAATTGAAGATAGAGTAAAAGAGTTGATTGCTAGCCTACCCAAAGATAACTAACCAATTTACAACACGTATTTGTAGATTCCGACATACTGGTCTAATTATTCCTTAACTGTGTTGTGTATTGAGATTGGAACAGAAAACCTTACTTACAAAATTAGCAAACAGGTTAACCACTAACCAACGAATATTTATTTCAGAAGTTATTGGCACATTCATAGTAGTAGTTCTTGCTACAGGATCAGTGGTAATAGATGCCAGGTTAAATGGAATATTAGGTCTGCCTTTTATTGCATTTGCTCCATTTATAGGAGTTGCCGTAGGCGTCTACTTATTCGGTAAAATATCTATGGCGCATTTCAATCCTGCAGTTACAATAGGTTTTCTAATTACAAAACATATAACAAAAATCCAATTACTCTATTACTTTTCAGCAGAAATATTAGGTGCGTTGCTTGGGAGTCTTTTTGTAAAATTTATGATAGGAAATCAAGCCAACTTGGGGGCAAATGCTCCAAATTATGTTTATCCAATCCCAATGATAATTGGCGTTGAAATATTTACTTCTGCAATGCTAATGTCTGTAATCTATGTAGTTGTCTATACTAAGGGATTAAAGCGATTTGGCGGTATTGCTATAGGTGGCATAGTTGGGTTAGATATTTTCTTTTTAGCATTTATATCTGGTGCCTCAATGAATCCTGCTCGCTCTTTGGCACCAGCCCTCGTTTCTGGAGTCTTGAACAATCTATGGCTTTATTGGTCGGCTACGTTCATAGGCACATCGATAGTTGCCTTTATGTTTAGAAGACTGTTTACATCAACAAAATCATAGTATGCCACATCTCTTCCTTCTATATAGACCATGTATCTCATATAGAGATCATATCATATTATTAATTCATTTTGAACAACCATTTATTCCTATAATCCATAGATAATCCACTGTCATTCCGTAGTATAAGATTGGCTGGAAACCCCTATAGCACATTTGTCCAAAATTGATGACACATGTTCATTCCTGCAAATCGCTTTGGGGCCACACCATCAATCAACTTACTATTTTTTTTAATGACTATGATATTGCTATTTAATTTGCTCTATAGGATCAATTGCTATACAGCTTGCCAAGAATTTGGGAACATTCGTAGCGACAACAGTAAGTGCAAATGACAAGATGTTTGTCCAAGAACTGGGAGCTGATCAAGTCATAGATTACAAGAGCCAGAACTTTGAAAATCTGCTGCACGACTATGATTCAGTCTTTGATACTGTAGGCGTCGATACATACAAAAGGTCTTTCAAAGTCTTAAAGAAACGTGGCATAATAGTTTCTATGCTAGAGCAGCCAAACTCAGAGCTGATGAGTCAATACGATATCAAAGCAGTATTTTTTCTTCACTCAGGTAAACAGACATCGGCTAGATAAACTGGAGTGGGTAGATTAAAATAATATAAGGATAAATATAGACAGGACATTTTCACTAGATGAAGCTGGTAAGGCGCTAGACTACCAAAAGGATGTCCACCCAAGAGGTAAAGTAGTCCTGACTATGTAGTAACAGAAAGTAAATTGGCCATTAAATTTTTGAACACTTATTAGTAATACTTAGTTATATATAGTTTTGTAGGAAATTACTCATGAAATTGTTTTTTAGCGTGACCTATAGTCACGTCAGAGTTAGCGAAGTGAAGTGAAAGACATGCGTTTGAAGTCAGCAACAGCCCTACGTAACAGAATCCTAATTGTAGATGATGAGCCCGATGTTGTTCTTACTTTAAAATTGGGATTGGAAGTCAACGGATTTGTAGTCGAGACGTATAACAATCCATTAAAAGCACTATCAGACTTTAGGGCAAATTCGTACGACTTGTTACTGCTTGATATAAAGATGCAAGAGATGAACGGCTTTGAATTGTACAGTAGATTGCAACAAATAGATCATAATGTCAAGATCTGCTTCATTACTGCATTCGAATTATATTTTGATGAGTTTCAGAATATGTTTCCTAAGCTAAAAGTAGAATGCTTTGTACGCAAACCAGTATCAATAGATACGCTAGCCAAGGTAATAAAAGGCGAGCTTACCGAAAAGTCCCAATGATAAGAACACTAATATACAAACATTAAAACTTGACTTGTTTGCTACTGGCTTCTAGGCAATCGTCAATCGTCGAAAAGTGATGGCCGCATAGTAAATTCTTCGTGTTGATCAGTTGCTTGACAAGTAGCTTAACAGAGTAAACTTAAACCAGGTCCATTGCTGGCGGGACTGAGTCTGAAGGCATTTTTTACTTATTATAAAGCGGTATTGTTATTAGTACGCAGATCATGAATATGTTGAACCCTCAGGGTTTCGGTACACGAACAATTATGATTTATTTTGTAACGACTAGACCAATGAAATTCCGAATATAAATAAAGGATCTGGATCTTCAACAGGATCATCAAAAGTGTTGTAGGATAAGCTCGTGTTATACAAGTATTAAAATGCTGAAATTCAATACCATACGGGTTACATAGTAAATGAATACGAGTACTAATAATAATGATCGGTTCCACTTTAGTTATCTTAATATCAAAGATTTCATTCAATTTGCTCAAGGCAATGTTGGGACGATTTGGCTAGGGAAGCTTTTTCAATCTGCGGATATACTACTCACAATATTCAATGCTAGCAATACAAACACAAGAAAAAGGATCGTCGATGACGTATTAGTGTGGAAGCAATTCTCACATTCCTTTTTGCCCCTAACTACAACATTGCTGCTTGGCCCAATGGACTTTACAAATTAAGAGTTCTCACTGTTGTTATCCACTATGAGCGATCCAAAATTCAATCATCTTAATACTGAGGACAGTATCAAGGTAGTGACTGCATATCATCCCTCGATTGGTAAACGAATCATTGTGGATGGTTCTCATAGAGCAGTTGCACTTGAAATTGCAATCAGGGATTCCAAGAAAAATAATATTCCGAAGGTTACGGTATGGGAATGTTATGGAAGATTGGTTCATACGATATTCCCCTTTGAATTTAGTCATCTTTTAACGTCGTATATCGAATCGAAAGAATCTGGTAACTAGAATCGGGACAAAGGTATTAATAACAAGTATAAAAGCTTCACAATCTTTATCCAAAACAATAGTATAGTATACGTCAACATACTTGAACTACCACATTGGCTGCTCTGGATGGAGTTACTCAGCCTGGCAAGGACCATTTTATCCTCCTAGTCTAGATAATTCCAGATGGTTAAGTTACTATTCCCAAGTATTTGACTTTGTCGAGATAGATTCTTCTTTCTATAGAATTCCTAATGCGTTTATGGTAAAGAACTGGTGTAAAAAGACTCCAGACCATTTTAGATTTACTGCTAAATTTCCAAAAGTTATAACTCATGATAAACGACTGAAGGATGTAGGAAAAGAGCTAGAATTATTCTTTTCTTCCATGATTTACCTTGAAGACAAGGTTTTAGCATTATTGATACAGTTACCACCTTCGATGGGTATAGTTGAAGGTATGAATAGTCTAAGAGATATTATACCCGAATTAGATAAGAGATTTAGATATGCAGTAGAAGTTAGAGACAGCTCATGGTTTCAAGATCTTGCTTACAGTTTTTTTGCAAATAACAATATGTGTATGGTCTGGAGTCAACTTGCTGGTATAAGAACTCCTCCAATAGTTACAACAGATTTTCTGTATATTAGGTTCATTGGAGATAGGACCATACAAGAAAAAGATTTTGGCACAATACAAAAAGATAGAGTTTCAGAGATGAAGAAATGGGCTAGATTTCTGAAAAGAGCCAGAGAAGAAGAGCACAAGAAAATTAATCTAGCAATTGTAGCAGCAAATAATCATTATGCTGGATTTGGTCCCGGAACTGCTAACACATTCAGGAAAATGTTGAATTTGTCAGAAGTAACATGGGAGAATGTTAAGATTCCTGATACCGAAATGAGAACATCTAGTAACACAAAACAAACAAGTCTATCAGATTTTTTGGAATGAGTCAGGATCATGGATCATAGCAAGTAAAAGAGATATCGCTATAACTAGATTTATTAAGATACGAAGCTTTCTCTACCCTACTAATCAGACCTCGGGCCTAGTTGGTATTTTTGCTTCGACTTCCTTATGGCATTCATATGTCGGTCCTACTTGCAGTGGTTGAAATGACATTGGGGAGGCATGTGCGTAAAAGCAACCATATTACGACAAGATCCTATTTGATTTGTGACTACCTAATTCTACTAACAAATCATGTCAAGTCATTAGACCTGTCTTATTAGTCCGTTCTCCAAGGATTATCTATGACAAATCGACAAGAACCATCAGACTGTTGACGCTGAACGTTAGTAGATTAGGCAGTCATGTTAACAGGATTACCATCAGATCCAGTTCCACTGAATGACCATTCAGTAATTACAAGAGCAAGATCGCTTGCTTGAAGAACCCTCTTTATCTTTAGATCTAGTTTACCTTTGTCGATAAAACTACGTAGACTTTGGCGTATACCATCTGGACTTTTTGCATGTTGTCTTGGTTGCGACGCAAAACACGCATCAGCCTCATAGAGCGTAATAAGAGAATTTAGATCCCCTGTGTTATTATCTTCAACTACTGAATTGAGCACTTCGGCCATACTGTTAGCAAAAAGTAAAAGGCCTTCATTATCTATTGATTCCGCAAGGTGGATATAAATATCCCTTGCCTTTTGAGCATCATCTATAACTTCAAGGAATTCTGAATTACTATTCTCTCGAATTTCTCTTGCCGCAATCTCTCTAGGCAAGTGGCCTATTCCACTTCCGTTGTGGATTTAAATATCCATTATGCCCGTACTAATGCCAATTTCATTTGCTTATACATGCATGACTTTATGGATTTATCACGTATCTTGCAAGCCGTAAAGTGCCACGCTGCTTCGAGTGCAAGGAAAGTGGTTACAAAGCCTATGCCGAAATACGCTATATTTTCTAACATCTCTAGAGTAAGATGCTTTTTAAATATAAAGCTGTTGGCCATATTGCTTAACAATTGAAAAGCAGATTATTTATAATTACTCAATATCCTAAATTATTACTGTTATAACGTTCTATGAACCATACATTTGTTAGTACTAAAATATTAGTCGGGTCCGCACAAAAGCCCATAGACATTCCTGTAAGAAAGCTTTTTCCATAGACAGGTCTTTTTGACTTCACTCAATTTAGTCTTTAAACAGGTAACAACCAGTCTGCGTTTAATTTATCTATCATTCTATGTAATTATAAAAGAATAATAAAACGTTCTTCACATTGCAACTAGAATTAATTGATATTAACATTCGCAATTTAATTACTTATGGCTACTAGTAAAACTTAACATGTGTTAGCCCTTTTGATTTATTTGTATTTGATTGTAATATTATTCTAGCATGGGCTTTATATTTATCTTTGAGTAACTAAGTAGTAATGTGCCAAAATCCGAGCTTGTTTGTTCATCCTTCCGGATCTAAAAAAATGAAAGATATCATGGAGGTAGTGAAATAACTCTGACTTATAGTCAGTCAGTTCACACAATAAATAAAAGCAAAAATAACTTCTTAGTAACATTAAAAGGAGTAAAGTATGGTGCATTTGCCGGTTTAATTGCAACTTTACTAGTATCCTTAACAGTAGCTATTGTAGAATTGGCATCTGGATTACCTATGGGTACATTCTATTCTATAGTTGGAGTTACTCTAGGTTCTAACAATGTTGTAAATGCTGGATTTTTGGGATTTGGACTACATGTCGTAATTGGCACTCTGATCGGTACCGTACTCGGCGGCATAGGAATAAGATCGAGAAAAATACGTCTGCTCGTTCCCTATAAAAGTTCATTTCTAGGCATGACAGCCGGTATTGGAATATGGCTAATATTCTTCCTTCCAATAACAACCCTATTAATACAACCTTCCATTCAGCACATAGTTGTGATTTTAGCTATTGCATGGCAAAAGACTATACTAGCTGACCAGCTCAGCAATTCAATAACAAACATTGCACTGATTGCGATTGCATTTCATCTTCTATGGGGAGCAATATATGGATATATGATGAGTTCATTACTAAGAATCAGGGTATACAAGATAAAACAGCATTACAAAGATATTATGAATATCGATCCAATGATACGGTTAGTCACGATATGTGATCTAAATGGAAATATGGTCTTTTATCGCCACCGAGAAGGTGTACAGAATTTGCTCAGTAGTGAAGAAAGCAAACAATCTCTCAAAATGGCGATGGATGCTTGGAAGATACGCGATGGATTTTCAAGCAAGCTAGGCAAGGGAATGTATGTCTTGGCCGAATACGAAAAGGTTAAACGCATGACTATGCCTTTTGGCGATGATCTTTTACTATATTTAACAGCCGAAGTAGGAGCTGATCATTCAATTATCTACGATAAAATTCGCAGCTTGGAAGCTGGACTACAATATTGGAATTGGTAATGACAAGGATGAAATTCTATTGCGATTCCTTTTCACATCATGCTGATTGTGACAGCTTCCAAGGTTAGGACCGGATCGATGTGATCAGCTGCAGCAAATAGTAGAAGGAGGGGGTCTCATTATGTATGACGTACCTGAATTAGATAATAATGGTGATGACAAAAAAGATCTTTCCAAGCAAATACATTTCCTACTTTGTGAAATATGTTTTTTGGTGCGCTTCAAATTTATCTTCAACAACTGTGTCAGTTGCAAAATGTCCTAATTGTTATAATCGTTAATCAGTTTATAACAAGGATTCCCTCGTTTCTGGAGTATCGAACAATCTATGGCTTTATTGGTCGGCCACTTTTATAGGCACATCGGTAATTGTCTTTATGTTTAGAAGACTGTTTACATCAAAAAAGAATAGTTTGTAGCATATCTCTTTGTCTATTTCTATATAGATCATGTATCTCGTATAGAGATCACATCGTATTATCAATTCATTTCGAATAACCATTTATTCATATAATTTATAGAGAAATCTAGCAATCATCATTTCATGGCATAAGGTTTTCCTAAGAGTCCGAGGGGAGTACAACTTCGGGCTCGCTTGAGATGACTACAAAAAATGATGGAGTAACGGATCCCTGCTCATAGATTATTTCACCATGTTCGGTCTTACGTATATGACCGTAACGTGCAATGCGACGAAACTGTGCTGATGTTAACTTTGGAAAAATCTGCTCTATATGAGCTTTGGATATTGGAAGTCCCTTACGTGTATTTTTTGAGATCGCTTCTGGTAAGGTTGCTCTTGGCATATCATCGCTTTGGATTTTATAGCGTAATTCATAACGACAAGAGTCTCAGATGTCATATTCTGTGATATATCATTTGCCATCAAATATAGAAAATAAATAGGCCACTTTTCCAAAGAGATACAGTCTTAAGTATTGAACTCGCGTCAAAGCTACTGGCAAATGATTAGAGGTATAGCTAGAAACCTAACACGTAGAAAACAGATTAAAATCATATGATCACAAGCCTAGACTAGGCTTAGAACCAATAGAAATTTAGCAGCGACACTAAAGCGTAGTAGGTTGACCGCTCTCACCATCACAGTAATAACCAGCGACTACCGACACCACGTATTGTTCTTGTTCAAGCGCCCTATCCTGTAAATTCGGTATTAAACAATGCAGACTAAACAAAATAAATATTTCATTCACTGTACCAAGATGTCAACAAATTTACAATGGCATATACGCAGAACTGCGGAGGATTGCAAATTAAGCAAGTGGTACAAATTGCAAATACTGAATGACAACCAAGCGAGAGATACATACGTATCCTTTTAATGATAACATTCTATTTGCGTAATTACAACTACAAAATTCACTCTACGTTTCTTTTTAATGTCTAGTGATTAAGACACTATGCATACATCTAGAGAGTTTGCACGTTTCAATCAGCTCGTGAAAGCCATCGATAGACCATATACCATAAATATTAAGAAGAACATGATGATATATGCGTTCAGTTCACGTCACTAAAGCTACCGGCCCTTTTGAACTTGTGGAAAAAGATATTCCAGAGCCAGGTGCTAGACAAGTTCGTATAAAGGTACAGGCATGCGGTATATGTCATAGTGATTCCTTCACTAAAGAAGGATTATTCCCGGGCATCCAATATCCAAGAGTACCTGGTCACGAGATTGCAGGCGTTATAGATGAAGTGGGCAAAGATGTAACTCAATGGCAGAGTAAACAAAGAGTTGCTGTGGGCTGGCATGGTGGTCATTGTGGCCATTGTGACTCCTGTAGACGGGGAGATTTTATCACTTGTAAATATGCACAGGTACCAGGTATTTCGTACGATGGCGGGTATGCTGATTATATGGTTGCACCCATGGAAGCTCTAGCATTAATCCCCGAGCAACTCTCAGCTGTTGAAGCTTCACCACTTATGTGTGCTGGTATTACTACGTACAACGCTCTTCGGAATAGTGGAGCACGTGCAGGCGACATGGTTGCGATAATTGGAATGGGAGGACTTGGACATCTTGGAGTTCAGTTTGCTGCCAAGATGGGTTTTAATACCATTGCAATTGGTCGGTCAAAAGACAAGGAAGAGGAATTAATGAAGAATCTGGGGGCAAAGCAGTATATTGATAGCCGATCGCAGAATGCAGCCGAAGAACTTAACAAGATGGGAGGAGCTAAGGTAATACTTGCGACTGTTCCGAGTGGTAAAGCGATGACTGAAATCCTAGCAGGTCTTGCCGCAAACGGAAAGATGGTAGTAATTGGAGGCTCCGATGAGCCGATTCAGGTACCTACATCCTTGATGATATTGGGACGTCGATCTTTGATCGGCTGGCCAGCTGGTACGTCTATTGACTCGCAAGACACACTCTCATTCAGTGTTCTCTCTGGTGTGAGATCTATGAACGAAGTCTTTCCATTAGAACGTGCAGCAGAAGCATATGATCATATGATGAGCGGAAAAGCTAGGTTTAGATGTGTACTTACAACTGGCAATTAGTTCCCTCATTATCAACTTCATATTGCGCAAATTCCGTATATCCACAGTCTAGCTATACATATTCAGAAAAGTTTCTAGATTAGTTTTCTTAACAAAAATAATATGAACTGTTTACTCCGCGGGGGGCCTAGTGTTGGTGAACAAGCTGGTCATAGAACCTAACTGACTTTATGTTAACAAACTCTAGCCTTCCAAACCTTGATAATTCTCTCCCGATCTAAAACGGCCGAAATGACTTTAAGACGAAAAATCTTTGGTCTGCAATTAATGAACTTGCTCTGATAAACCATGAAAAGCAAGCAAACATGTCAATTAAGACAAGATAATTGATACATATTTCAAAAATTCTATGACGGGGATGATATCTCAAATCAATTACTATTTGAAGTGCACAAATTATAGATATGATTAAGATTAATGCTAATGGTAGGATTGGAACTGCCAGTATGGGAACAAGAAGTATTACAAATCCGGCTATAAATCTGTAAACTGACCCTTGAACGATAAGCCTTCATCTTGTGTTACTATGTCTATTCATGTGGCTACTACTGCCCTCACAAGCCTCATCATAGTTGTGACTTGCACTGGTTATAGTAAACTGGATAACTCCAATTGAGAATAAGCATAGCGACACAGAACCACAGATTAACCATTCACCTGCGTAAGATAATGCTATATTTTGAGATGATGACACAATGTATCTTATACCTGTTGCAGTACATACTCAGTAACGATATCTAATGAAGAACATTTGGAAATACCTATTATCGACATTTTATGATAATTTCGTTGTCGCGAAGGTTCAGGCAGATATGAACTCTATCCTCAATTATCGTCTTCGTCATCACATACACAACCAATCTTCATTTTAATAGTAGATGATGAACCAGACATTAATCTATTGTTAAAGAAATGGTTGAAAAGTAATGGCTTTCAAGTTGATGCTGATTATAGCATTAGATAATTTCAAAAAGCAGTATCTGATCTGTTAATTCTAGATATTACAATGCCAAAGATACATGAGTTGAATTGTATAGTGAAATAAGAAAGATAGATAATAAAGTCAAGGTATGTTTCTAACAACAGGGACTTTATCGATTTTATCGACAAGGTAGATTCACTATATGATCCAAGTATCAAACAAGGGTTCATATACTAATTGACATGAGGAGATCCAAATGTCGAAAGATGAAGTGGCCAAGGCCGTGTTGGGGCAACTCCCGGCAGCCCTGGCCGAGACGGTTTCACTTGCTACACCCCTCACCATGTCCCGGATCGAGGGCCGGGATGAGGCCCGTCCTGCGCGAGATGGTCCGAGTCCCTCAGGATCCGCGAGCAGGAGTTCACCGCCAACGACGACGAGCGGGCCTTCGTCACGTTCGTATGCAGTGGCCAGGGGGCGAGGTTGGTCTGTTCCTCGCCCTTACCAAGGGCTCGGAGGGCACCTATTCGACGGTCGACCTTTACCCCCGGCCCTGGCCGTTCGTGAAGCTGGTCCGAGACCATCTGGCCGTCTCTGATGAGCGGTTCCGCGACGGCGTCGACCTGTCTGTGCCCTACGTCGCCGCCGGGCCGCCCGGTGGCTTCCGCACCGAACCGCTCAGCCTTCCAGGACTCTCTGCCGACGTAGCGTTCCACTCCCCGGTCCTGACGGCCACCGCTACCGGCGGCGAGTTGGTGAGTGTCATTCTCAAGGCGGTCGGGGAGATATCGGGAGCCCCGACGTTCCGCGTCGTCAGCAGGTTCGGCGAGGCATACGTGGTGGGGTTTGACGCCACGGTGCACGGTCACACCTGGCAGCTCGCGGGTGTGTACGGCCTGGACGAAGCCGGGAAGATCGCCGACATGCGGCTCTACAGCCGGCCCTGGCCGGTCACCGCGTTTTTCCGCGGAGAGGCCTACAAGCTGATGCGCGACCAGTTTGGCCCAGAGTACTGGCAGGGAGAGAACCCGCTGGTCGCATTGGGTGAAGTCTGATACTGGTTGGCAACCACGTCCGGCACAACGCCGACCTGTCGCCATGGTGGCTGTTTTGCGGGTCATATTACTATTTAATGAATTTATGAAATTGCGATAGGATTCGCTGTCTTTCTCTTGTACTAGTTGATGTTGATGTCGTAGTTGTTGTTGTAGGCCGTCAATCAGTGCCAAAACTAAATAGTCAAATACCAGACTAATAATTAAAGATACTAATGGATATGTCAAACGAGTATTATATATACTAAATGAAAAAATATGAACTGACTGTTACTACTATTAGTACAATATTCGTTGCAAAGTGTATGGCATATGCATAATTAATACCGTATTTACTGTACACATACTTATAAAAGAACCCCAGTGGTAATAATATGAACACTGCGTTAAGTGATACACCCATAAGGATGTGCAAAAATCCCCATATTACTACACGTTTCGAATTCTTCCTGAAATAATACTCTTCGTAGTAATTTACGTGAATCAACATGTAAACAAGCAACGGAACAAACGGAATTACCCCAATGATACCTTGATGGGCTAACGGGCCAGCAGCTACATTGTAGCCAAGCCAAGAGAGATTCAGTATAGGAAAACGAGACAGTATAGGCATTAAGAAGAATACATATCCTAATAATGCTGCCACAGTTATTGGTAAGAAGTAGAGAATTCTAACCCCAGAATGGAAATTCGATAATCTAATTCTGGTTTCTTTGACAAGTAACAATGACGGTATTAAAAGTGCTACATAGATTATTGTGACATAAAGGTCTTGCAATTAATAGCCTTAATTATTCTTCTGGGCATATGAATTTAAGCAATTGGACATGCTATTTGTTTATTGACATGTTTTAGTTACAAAGCTGAATGATGTGGAAATCGGCTCACGAATAAAGGATTAATATGGTTGTACGATTATGTACGATTTGTGTTGTGTATCAAATCGGGTTATCAGTTAAAAAATATAATGCATACGTTGATGTATCATCATTTGTTCATGACTTTGAAATGGGGTTCCGCAGTGAGCACAAATAAATATGCCTATCTCTTCTAGATCTCCAGATTTTAGGATGGCAATTTCGTTCTTGTCGATCATATTTTCTACAACACTGTACCCCTCTATATTACTCTTTGACAGGATCATAGTTAAAATCTTGATTATTTCCTCCCTGCTCTCCTGAGGCAACTCTAGACAAACAAGCTCGTCATTACTATCATAATAATTGTCCTTGGTAAGTGAAGAAAACTCTTGGCTATTCATGATGATGGACTTTAGGCCAATCGGAAGATGCGACAAATCGATCTTAACAACCATAATTCTTCATCCTCCTATTAACACATTTATACTTTCTATATTGTAGTTATATGACTGTACTCGTAGCTATTAGCAAATTATTAGCTGGAAATATATCCAAAAAACTTTTGCATGAGGATTGTGTTGGAAAGTCTCCAAATAAGACACATTAAAGTCTGTATTATGCATCTTTGTTTTCTGAACTATTTAGCCTGACTGCTACAGAAATAATTTTTATTGAATATCATGATAACTTTACCAAAGCCTTGATGAA
>Ga0207665_10002160_pt1 | contig 13296 bp, 7 predicted proteins | sample LARL112metaG_FD_184351 | JGI IMG/M metagenome (GOLD analysis project Ga0207665, IMG submission 184351) | Corn, switchgrass and miscanthus rhizosphere microbial communities from Kellogg Biological Station, Michigan, USA - LAR L11-2 metaG... | ecosystem: Host-associated > Plants > Roots >...
ATCCTTGTCGAACGACGCGGACAGGATCAGGTCCTCCCCGGTGGGCAGGTCCTCGGTCGCGTCCACCTTCTGCTCGATCATGCCGACGAAGTTGTACACATAGTGCAGCCGGTTGTCCTTGACGTACAGCGCGTGCCCGCCGAACCGCGCGCCGTGCGCGAACAGCACACCCTGTGCGCCCGCCGCCGGGATGTCCAGCTGGACCCCGATCGTGTAGGACCGGTTGTGGATGTTCACCGACTGCTGCTCGGGGACGTCCGCCGTGTCCGGGTAATAGAGGTAACGGTCCCGCGGGCTGGCCAGCTGCGGCCGCGGCGTGTTGAGCACTTCAAGCGGGGTCCGGTCATCGAGCGGGAACGCGCCGTTCGCGCCCGCCTCGGCGAACCACAGGCTGATCAGCTCGCGCAGCTTGTCCGGGTGCTCGGCCGCCAGGTCGTGCAGCTCCGACCGGTCGGTGTCGATGTGGTACAGCTCCCAGGTGTCGTCGTTGAAATGGCTCCAGCCGCTGATCGTCGGGTGGGTCGTGACCGCCTTCCAGCCCTGGTGCCAGATGGCCCGGGAACCGAGCATCGAGAAGAACTGGGTCGCGCGGGCCGAGGCGGCGGACGGGTCGTCCAGCGCGTATCGCATGCTGACCCCGTCGAACCGGCTCTGCGTGTGTCCCTTGATCGCGTCCGGCGGGTCCACTCCGAGGCAGTCGAGGATCGTCGGCACGATGTCGATCGCGTGGTGGTACTGGTGGCGGATCTCCCCGCCGTGACCCAGGACCGACGGCCAGGCGATGATGCACGGATCGGACGTGCCGCCGTTGAACTCGTAGCGCTTCCACATCTTGAACGGGGTGTTGAAGGCCATCGCCCACCCGGTCGGGTAGTGGTTGTAGGTCTTCGGGCCGCCCAGCTCGTCGATCATCGCGAGGTTGGCTTGCAGGTCGTCGGGGATCCCGTTGAACAGCTTGTTCTCGTTGACCGAGCCGTCCGGGCCGCCCTCGCCGCTGGCGCCGTTGTCGGAGACCAGGATGACCAGCGTGTTGTCCTGCTGGCCGGATTCCTCCAGGTAGTCCAGCAGCCGGCCGATCTGGTCGTCGGCGTGCGACAGGAAGCCGGCGTACACCTCGGCCATCCGGCAGTACAGGCGCTTCTCGTCGGCGGACAGCGTGTCCCACGGCTTGGTGTAGTCCACGGCCGGGAACGGCTTGCCATCCGGCCCGGTACGGGCCTGCGGCGTGCCGATCGGGTTGAGCGGCGGCAGTTCGGTGTCCTCGGGAACCAGGCCCAGCTCCTTCTGCCGGGCCAGGGTCTGCTCCCGCATCGCCTCGTACCCCCTGTCGAACTTCCCGGCATACCGCTCGATCCAGGCCTTTGGCGCATGGTGCGGGGCGTGCGCCGCGCCCGGCGCGTAATACAGGAAGAACGGCTTGTCCGGCGCGATCACCTTCGCGTCCTTGATGAACTCGAGCGCCTTGTCGGTCAGGTCCTCGGTGAGGTGGTAACCCTCCTCCGGCGACCGCGGCTGATCGACCGGGTGGTTGTCGTAGACGAGATCGGGATACCACTGATTCGTCTCCGCGCCCAGGAACCCGTAGAACCGCTCGAAGCCCCGGCCGGTCGGCCAGTTACGGCGGGTCGAGGCGAGGTTCATCTCGTCGGTCGGGCACAGGTGCCACTTGCCGACGGCGTACGTGTTCCAGCCGCGTTCGCCGAGGATCTCGGAGATCATGCCGTTCTCCGGCGGGATCGTGCCGCTGGCGTTGGGGAAACCGCTGGCCGCCTCGGTGATGCAGGCCATCGAGTTGCGGGTGTGGTTGCGCCCGGTCAGCAGGCAGGAGCGGGTCGGCGAGCACAGCGCGGTGGTATGCCACTGGCTGTAGCGCACACCCTGCGCCGCGATCCGGTCGATGTTCGGTGTCTCGATTGGCCCGCCGTAGCAGCTCATCGCGGAGAAGCCGACGTCGTCCAGCACGATGTAGATCACGCTGGGCGCCCCGTCCGGCGCCTTGGGCGGCTCGAACGGCGACCAGTCGGGCACCGAGTCCCGGATGTCGACGTTGATCGTGCCGCTGAATTGCTTGCTCACCGCAGGTCCCTTCCGGTCAGCTGCCCCCACCTGGCCGCTGGGCTTGCCCCTCAGCAGGCTTGCCGGTGGCCCGGCGCCTGGCATCACTCCTGAGGGGTGAGGTCTGCACGCGCCCGGCGCGGGAGAGTCGTTGTTATTGCAGTAACTGGTGGGTATGCCACCAGCGGATTCCGTCCGGACCGAACAACTGGAAGTGCCAGGATGCGACGCCTCGGGAAGACCGTGCTGCTGGCGGGGGCCATTCTGGCTGCCGGGTGCCTGACGATGGCGTGCGCGCTGGTGGCCAGCGGCACCGTCGCCAACCCGTGGGCCGGCCGTAGCGTGGCCACCAGCCCTGGGCCCCCCGGCCACGCGGCCACCAGTCCCCGGCCCAGCGCGGCCCCGGTCCTGGCGGCGGCCGCGCAGCCGTCCGACACCCCGTCGGCGCCGACCCCGACGGCGCTGCCGACCACGCCCACGGCCCTGCCGACCACGCCGACCGCGGTACCGACCACGCCCACGCCCGCCGCCACCTCGGCGTCGCCCACGGCGTCGCCGACGTCGACCAGTTCTGGCAACCTGTTCAGCGGTGACCTCATCTGGCTGTGGGTCATCCTCGGGGCCCTGGTCTTGCTCGGCATCATCCTGCTGGCGACCCGCTCCCCCGGCCGCAGCGGCGGCGGCGGCACCCCGGTGGCCTCCCGCCCGCCGCCGATGCCCACATCCGGCTGGCACGCCAGGGTCGCCGAGGCGTACTCCGAGGGCGCGGCGCTCGACCAGTCGGTACGGGCGGTGGCCCGGCAGGACGCGTTCACCGACGCGGCCCTGAACTCCGACCTGCAGCGCCGGATATACCACCTGACCGAGACGCTGTACGGGATGCGGGACACCGCGCCCACCGAGACCCGCCGCGCGCAGGTGGTGAACTCGCTGCTGGCCCTGGAGGCGGTCACGGACGTGATCAACGCCCGGCGTACCCCGGGGGGCGCCAATACGCCCCAGGGCATGGGCCTGAACGCCCGACTGGCCGCGCTGGAATCGGCGCTCAACGATCTGCGGGTCCCGGAGCAGCCCGTCCTGTAGCGCACGCGCGCCGCGCACCTGCGCGGGCCGCCCCGCTACGGGTCCCGGAGTAGCCCGTCCTGTAGCGCACGCTCGCGGCGCACCCGCCGCTCCGGGGCCCGGAGCAGCCCGTCCTGTAGCGCCGCCCGCCGCCCGCCGCGCACCCGCCCCGGCCAGCCCCGCTCCGGGTCCCTGGAGCAGCCCTCCTGTAGCGCCGCCCCCCGCACACCCGCCCGGGCCAGCCCGCCGCGGGTCCTGGAGCAGCCGGTCCTGTAGCGCACGCTCGCCGAGCACCCGCCCGGGCCGGGCCCGCTCCCGGTGTCACCCGCCTCCCCGCACGCGCGGCGCGGATTCGCCTTCGGCTCCATCCCGCCTGCCCACGCGCGGTCTTCCGTCACGGCTAACTGGGTTGACTCCTCTGATACCAAGTGCTTATCATTGTGATATCACTTTTTGAATCAGGGAAAGCCCCGCAGGACGGCAGCACGCAGTGGCCAGGGTGTGCGGACAGGGAGGAAGTCATGGGTATACCGGGAACCACCGCCGCCGGAGGGCCTGGCGTCCTTACCGCCCCCCGGCCGGTTACCGCCAGGACGCGGACGGCCCGCCAGCCAGCCGTGGAGATATCGCATCTCCGGAAGACCTACGGGCCGGTGGCCGCGGTGGATGACGTGTCGTTCGCGGTGGCTGAGGGCGAGATCTTCGGCGTTCTCGGCCCGAACGGGGCCGGGAAGACCACTACCGTCGAGTGCGCCATCGGGCTCCGGTCACCGGACTCGGGGACGGCCCGGCTGCTGGGCCTGGACCCGCAGACCGACGGGGACGAGGTCCACGAGATCGTCGGGGTGCAGCTGCAGACCAGCGCACTGCCGGGCAAGCTCAGGGTCGGCGAGATCCTCGACATGTACCGCTCGTTCTACCGCGAGCCGGCCGACGTCGGCGAGCTGGTCGAGGTGCTCGGGCTGGCCGGGAAGCGCGGGGACTGCTACAAGTCCCTGTCCGGCGGGCAGAAGCAGCGGCTGTCGGTCGCGCTGGCGCTCATCGGGCGGCCGCAGATCGCGGTCCTGGACGAGATGACCACCGGCCTGGACCCGGGGGCCCGCCGCGACGCCTGGGAACTGATCGAGGGTGTCCGCGACCGCGGCGTGACGATCCTCCTGGTCACCCACTTCATGGAAGAAGCCGAGCGGCTGTGCGACCGCGTGGCGCTCATCGACCACGGGCGCGTCGCCGCGCTGGGCACCCCGGCCGAACTGGCCGCGCAGGCCCGGGGCGGGAAGAGCGTGCGGTTCCAGCCGTCGGCCCCGTTCGATGACCGGCTGCTCACCGGCCTGCCCGAGGTGACCCGGGTGGAGCACGCGGGCCAGCACGTGGTCGTCACCGGGACCGGTGAGCTGGTCAACGTGGTCGTCCTCAGCCTGGCCGCGGCCGGGGTGACCGCCCAGGACGTGCAGCTCGACTCGTCAAATCTCGAAGACGCTTTCGTCCGGCTCACCGGACGGCACCTGGACAAGGAAGGAGCATCGGCATGAGCTCGCTCACCCTGCCACGGCCGAGCCCGGCACGGCGTGCCGCATTCAGCAAGATCCTGCTCAACGAGGCCCGGCTCACCTGGCGGATGCCGGTCGGCCTGATCGGCGCCATCGCCATCCCGATGGTGCTGCTGATCATCTTCGGTGAGCTGCCCGCCATGCAGATACGCTCACCCGAGTTCGGCGGGCTTACCGGATTCGATGTGTACGTGCCGATTCTCGCCGTGTTCGGGGTCGCGCTGATCGCGCTGTGGGGGCTGCCCGGGCCGCTCGTCACCTACCGCGAGCAAGGGATCCTGCGCCGCTTGTCCACGACCCCGGTGCCACGGTCCTGGCTGCTGGGCGCCCAGGTGGCCATCCAGCTGTGCCTCGCGCTGACCGCGTTCCTGCTGGTCATCGTCGTGAGCATCACCGCTTTCGGCGCGCCGGTCCCCAGGAACCCAGGCGGGCTGGCGCTCTCGTTCCTGCTGTCCGCCGCCGGGCTGTTCCCGCTCGGCCTGCTGATCGCGGCCACGGCCCGGACCACGACCGGCGCGAGTGTCATCGGCCGGCTCACGTTCTTCCCGCTCATGTTCTTCACCGGCCTGTGGCTGCCGCAGGCGCTCATGCCGCCCGTGCTGCACACCATCAGCGACTACACCCCGCTCGGGGCGGCGGTGCAGGCCATCCAGGCTTCGATGCTGCAGGGGTTCCCGCCGGTGCGGCCGCTGCTGGTCCTGGTCGCGTACCCACTGGTGTTCGGCTACCTGGCGCGGCACCTGTTCCGCTGGGAGTAGCGCGCCGGGCATGACCGGAGGGCCGGGCGGCTGGCGCCCGGCCCTCCGCCGTGCTCCTGGCTGCCGGCCGGAACCGTCCGGCCCGAGACGAATCAGATGCCACGCAACCACAAAGAAAGCGCAAAGGCGGTTCATACTCGTATCGGCGTGGGCGTTGGGTCGTGGAGGCGGGGCGTCATGCAGGTGCGGCTGCTGGGGCCAGTGGATGTGATGGCGGACAGCCAGCGGCGGCCCGTGCCCGGGCTGCGGCGCAAGGCGGTGCTGGCCACGCTGGCCCTGCAGAGCGGCCAGATCGTCAGCGTCAGCCAGCTGGCCGAGGTGGTGTGGGGGGACAGCGCGCCGCCGACCGTGCTGAACACGCTGCAGAGCCACGTGTCGCAGCTGCGCCACGTGCTGGGCAGCAAGCCGGCGATCCGCGCCCAGCCGCCGGGCTATGTCCTCGATCTCGGCCCAGACGGGACCGACGTGCAGGTCGCCGAGCGCCTGCTGCAGCAGGGCCAGCAGTCGGCTGATCCGGTGCTGGCCGCCCGGTGGCTGCGGGCGGCGCTGGCCCTGTGGCGCGGGCGGCCCCTGGCCGACCTGGCCGGGCTGCCCTGGCTGGAGGAGCAGGCCGGGCGCCTGGAACTGCTCGGCGCGGCGGTCCGGCGGGCCCTGTTCGAGGCCCGGCTGGCGGCCGGGGAGCACGCCGCGCTGCTGCCCGAACTGGAACAGCTGGTGGCCGCCCGGCCGCTGGATGAGCAGGCCCAGGCCCAGCTCATGCTGGCGCTGTACCGCAGCGGCCGGCAGGCCGACGCGCTGGCCGCCTACCGGCGCCTGCACCGCACGCTCGATGAGGAACTCGGCATCTACCCCAGCCTGGAGCTGCGCGACCTGGAGGCGGCCATCCTCCGGCAGGATCCCGCCCTCGACGCACCCACAGCCGCGGCCACGATGACGCAGGCCGCACCGGCGGTACCGGTCCCGGCCCAGCTGCCGCCGGCCGTGCCAGCCTTCGCGGGCCGCGGGCCCGAACTGGCCCGGCTCGACGCACTCCTGCCGACCACGGCCCAGCCGGGTGCGGCCCGGCCGGGCCAAGCGGTCACCCCGGTCCTGTCCGGCACCGCCGGGGTGGGCAAGACCACCCTGGCCGTGCACTGGGCGCACCGGGTCGCCGCACGGTTCCCGGACGGGCAGCTGTACGTCAACCTGCAAGGCTTCGACCCAGGCGGGGCCGCCCTGGAGCCGAGCGAGGCGGCCCGTGGGTTCCTGGAGGCGTTCGGGGTGCCCGCGTCCCGGATCCCGGCCACCCTGCCCGCCCAGGCCGCGCTCTACCGCAGCCTGCTGGCGGGCAAGCGGGTCCTGGTCGTGCTGGACAACGCGCGGGACGTCGAGCAGGTCCGCCCGCTGCTGCCCGGCTCGCCCGGCTGCCTGGCCGTGGTGACCAGCCGCGACCGGCTGACCGGGCTGGTCGCCACCGACGGCGCCTTCCCGCTGACCCTCGATCTGCTGCCCGCCGCCGACGCCCGTGACCTGCTCGCCCAGCGCCTGGGGCCGGGCCGGGTGGCCAGCGAGCCGGCTGCGGTGGCCGACATCGTCGCCGGGTGCGCCCGGCTGCCGCTGGCCCTGACCATCGCCGCCGCCCGGGCCGCCACCCACCCCACCTTCCCGCTGGCCGTGCTCGCCACCGAACTGCGCGAGGCGACGCACGCGCTCGACCCGTTCCAGGGCGGTGATCTCGCCACCGATGTCCGCGCGGTGTTCTCCTGGTCCTACCGCGCGCTCAGCCCAGGCGCGGCGCGGTTGTTCCGGCTGCTTGGCCTGCACCCGGGACCGGATATCGGCCTCGCCGCGGCGGCCAGCCTGGCTGCGGCCGGCGCGGACCGGGTACGGGTGCCGCTGGCCGAACTGACCCGCGCACACCTGCTGGCCGAGTACGCCCCGGGCCGGTATGCCTTCCACGACCTGCTCCGCTCCTACGCCGCCGAGCAGGCGCTGGCTGAGGACGGCCAGGAGGCCCGCGACGCGGCGGTACACCGTGTCCTGGACCACTACCTGCACACCGCCGGCCGGGCCGCAATGCTGCTGAAGCCGCACTCCCCGCCGCTCACCCTGATCCCGGCCCAGCCCGGGGTCACCCTCGGCGAGCCGGCCACCGCCGAGGATGCGCTCGCCTGGTTCACCGCCGAGCACGCCGCGCTGCTCGCGGCTGTGCTGCACGCGGCCGGGGCTGGCTGCGGCCAGTACGCGTGGCAGCTGGCCTGGACCCTGAGCACCGCGTTCCTGCGGCGCGGATCGTGGAACGACAATGCCCGGGCCCAGCACGCGGCCCTGGGCGCGGCCCGCCGGCTGGCCGATACCGCGGGCGAGGCCCACGCCAGCCACGGTCTCGCCCTCGGGTACGCCCGGTCCGGCCGGTTCGCCGACGCCTACCCGCAGTTCCAGCACGCGCTGGGGCTCTTCGAGACGGCCGGCGACCACTTCAGCCAGGCCCACATCCACGACAGCCTCGCCTGGCTGTGCGAGCGGGACCAGCGCCCGGCCGATGCGCTCAGCCACGCCATGCGCGCCCTCGACCTGTTCCGGGCGGCCGGGGACCGGCCCGGGGAAGCCATGGCACTCAACGACATCGGCTACTGCCGCGCCCTGCTCGGCGACTACCAGGACGCCATCACCTACTGCGAGCAGGCGCTGGACGCGATCCAGCAACTGGGCGAGCGCAACTGGGAGGCCGCTACCTGGGACAGCCTCGGCTACATCCACCATCAGCTCGGCGACTACCAGCAGTCGGTCGCGTGCTACCAGCGGGCCATCGGCCTCTACCGGGAGCTCACCGACCGCTTCAACGAGGCCGACACGCTGGACCATCTCGGCGATGTCCAGCTCAGTGCGGGTGACGCGGCCGCCGCCCAGCAGACCTGGACGGCCGCGCTGCGCATCTACGACCAGCTCGACCATCCGGACGGCGATCAGGTGCGCGCCAAACTCGATCCGGCAGCGCACCGCGCGGCACCGGCTTAGCTGGGCGGCAGTGCCAGGAACGAGCCGTTATGCCTGATGAAGGGAGCGGGGAGCGCTACCTGAACGCGGCTCACAGGCACTTGCCGCCGGGCTTGCCGATCGCCACATTGACCGAGGTGCCCAGCCGGGCCAGTGTGCCGGCCGCCGGGCTCTGGGTCTTTACTTCGCCGATGAACTCGCAGGTGATGTCCACGACCTGGCTGACCCGGCCGAGCGCGAAGCCCGCCGCCTGCAGCGCCGTGGAAGCCTCGGACTGGGTGTCGCCGATCACGCTCGGGATGGTGGCCGCGTCGTACTGGCCCGCGGCGATGCCGCCCTCATGGCCCTCGGCCACCATGGTCACGTTGGTCAGGTAACTGACCAGGGTGGGCACCAGCGCGTAGCCCACGCTGCCGCCGAGGCCCAGGTTGAACAGGCTGTTCGCGCCCCAGGCGAACAGGGAGCCATCGGAGCGCACCGCCATGCTGGCGTCCAGGCCCTCGCTGACCTGGGTGATCCCGCTCAGGTTGATCTTGACCGGGCTGGTCCGGGGAACGTTGGCCGTGCCGTCGCCGATCTCGCCACTCAAGTTGATGCCCCAGGACCAGACCTGGCCGCTGCTGCCCACGATGGCCAGGGTGTCGCCGCCGCTGGTGGCGACCTGGGTCACCCCGGCCAGCGGCACGGCCACCGGCGTGGTCGTGGCCGTCTGGCCGTTACCCAGGTAACCGCTGCCCCAGGCCAGCAGGGTCCCGTCGGAGCGCAGCGCGTAGCTGGTCCGGTCGGCCGCCGCCACCTGGATGATCCCGGTCAGCCCGGGTACCTGCCCGGGGACGTCCCGGCTGGTCGTGGTCCCGTCGCCCAGCTGCCCCCCGGAATTGTCGCCCCAGGCCAGGACAGTGCCGTTAGAGCGGAGCGCGAGCGAGTAATTGGCCCCGCCGGCCAGCTGGGTGACCCCGGTCAGCCCGGGTACCTGTCCGGGGACGTCCCGGCTGGTCGTGGTCCCGTTGCCCAGCTGGCCGTAATCGTTGTTACCCCAGCTCCACACCGTGCCGCCGGCGCCCACCGCCATCATGTGGAAGGTGCCCAGCGCGATCTGGGTGATGCCGGTCAGCCCGGCTACCTGGACCGCGGTGTGCCGGTCGGTCGTGGTCCCGTCGCCCAGCTCGCCGAAGGAGTTGCGGCCCCAGGCCCACACCGTACCGTTGGTCAGCAGGGCGGCGTTGGTCTGGGCCAGGGGGCTGCTGGCGAGCTGTATCGCGCGGACCTGCAGTCCGTGGGACGAGGGCAGTCCCAGCACGGGTTCTGGGGTGGCCTTCGGGGTGGTCGTCCCGTCGCCGTTCTCGCCGGACGGGTTCCAGCCCCAGCTGGATATGGCGGGGGCGCCTGGGAAGACGTTCTGGGTGGCCGTGGTTGCCGCGGCGGCCTGGGTGGCCGCAGCGGCGGGGGCCAGTGTGCCAGCTATGGCCGCGACCGCCGCCGCGATGGTGATGCCCGCCCGCACGCCGCCGCGCGCGCTCCCGCTCCGTGTCCGCACGGCTGTTCTCGCTCTCTGCCCGCTGGCCGCAGCGGAATGCCGCACGGCCGCCCCGTAGTCCTAACCGACTGTGGCAGCGAGCGCTGGAACGCCGCTGAAGCGGCGCTGAAACGGGAGGTCCTGGCCGGGAGCCTGGCCGCCATGTCGGTGCCCGCCCCAGACTCACGCCGGGGCGGCCGCCCTGGCCTGGATCCTTCAGACGGGCTTCCCGCATTCCCTAGGCTGGCTACATGGACGTTCTCTTCATCGCGAGCGTGGCAGTGGTCACCGCCGACCCGCCGGCCAGCCGCAAACTATTCATCGACGCTCTCGGCCTCCCGCTGGAGGGCGAAGGTGATGGCTACTACTCCAGCGGGAGCATCCCCGGCAGCAAGCACTTCGGGGTGTGGCCGCTCTCGGAGGCGGCCCAGGCGTGCTTCGGCACCCCGGAATGGCCCGCCGGCCGGGTGATTCCGCAGGCGTCAATCGAGGTCGAGGTGGCGGACGCGGAAGCGGTCGCGGCCGCGGGCAGCGAGCTGCAGCGGGCCGGCTACGAGCTGCTGCACCAGGCCCGCACCGAGCCGTGGGGCCAGACGGTGGCCCGGCTGCTCACCGGGGACGGGCTGATCGTCGGCATCTCCTACGCTCCGCCGCTGCACGGCGACGAGCCGGTTTAGCGGGTGTCCTTGGCTGGTTTAGCGGGTGTCCCTGGCCGGGTTGGTGGCCCGCGCCACCAGAGGTCAGTACGCCCGGCTGAAGATGAGCCGTTTCCCGTACGCGGACGGCAGATCGCACCGGACGCACCGGCCCTCCTCGGCCGGGCCCCCGGTGGGAATGACCCGCGGGGTGGCGGAGGTCGCGGCCTTGATGTCGTCCTCGCATGGCAGGGTGCCGCAGTGGAACGCCCGCGCCCAGCCGGTCTGCACCGCCTCGGCAAACTCCGGCCAGGAGTCCACCGTGCGGGTGTGCGAATCCCGGAACTCGGTAGCCCGGCGCAGCAGCAGGCTCTGGAACTCCGCGAGCTCGGATTGCAGCCGGGCGGGCGCCGAGTCCAGCGGGACCGGTGTCTTGCCCTCGCCCAGCCGGGTCGACATGAGCGCGGAGCCGGCGGCCAGGTCCCGCGGGCCGAGCTCCAGCCGGACCGGGATGCCGCGCATCTCCCAGTCGTTGAACTTGAAGCCGGGCGAGAGCTGCGGCCGGTCGTCCACGTGCGTACGGATGCCAGCCTCATGCAGCCGGGCAGCCAGCTCCCGGGCAGGCGGGAGTACCTGGCCGGCCTGCTCGCCGCGGCCGATCGGGACGATCACCACCTGGTAAGGGGCGAGCAGCGGCGGCAGGATCAGGCCCTTGTCGTCCCCGTGCGTCATGATCACTCCGCCGATCATGCGCGTGGTCATGCCCCACGACGTGGTGTGGCATAGTTCCAGCTCGCCGCTGTCCGCCGCGTACTGGATGTTGAACGCCCTGGCGAAGTTCGTGCCCATGTAGTGCGATGTGCCGGCCTGCAGGGCGCGCCCGTCGCGCATCATCGCCTCAAGCGTGTAGGTCCGCCGGGCGCCGGGAAACCGCTCGCCTGGCGTCTTCTCGCCGGTAATCACGGGGATGGCGGCGATGTCCGTGCACACCCGGGCGTAAACGTCGAGCGCGAGCAGGGTCTCCCGCATGGCGTCCGCCTCATCCGCGTGTGCGGTGTGCCCCTCCTGCCACAGGAACTCGGTGGTGCGCAGGAACATGCGCGGCCGCATCTCCCACCGGACCACGTTCGCCCACTGGTTGAGCAGCAGCGGCAGATCCCGGTGGGAGCTGATCCACTTGGCCATCATCTCGCCGATGACCGTCTCCGAGGTCGGCCGGACGACCAGCGGCTCCTCCAGCTCCTTGCCACCGGCGTGGGTGACGACCGCGAGCTCGGGTGCGAAGCCCTCGATGTGCTCGGCCTCGCGCTGCAGGTAGCTCTCTGGGATCAGCAGCGGGAAGTAGGCGTTGACGTGACCGGTCTCCTTGATCCGCCGGTCGAGGTCGGCCTGCAGCAGTTCCCAGATCCGGTAACCGTAGGGCCGGATCACCATCGTGCCCCGGACCGGGCCGCGGTCAACGAGCTCAGCCTGGAAGACGAGTTCGTTATACCAGGCGGAGAAGTCCTCGCTCTGCGGGGTCACTCCGCGTTCATCGCGCGCCACACGCAGAGGCTACCGGCATCGGCTAGCAGCCATCCCGCGATTTTCCGCCCGCTGGACGCTGCTCCGCCCGCCTGATGTCCCGCTCGCATCCACGGCGAAGACAGCGCCGTCCAGCTGGCGAACCCCTGAGCAAAGCCACGCCCAGCGGATGCACGCCATCCGGGTGGAAGGGCCGCCGTGCTTGACTTCGAGTGCGCGCGAACTGTGAACGTTGGGGCATGCGCTACACGACCATCGGAAGCGACTCGGCGTCGGCGCGCACCGTCAGCGTGCTCAGCCTCGGCGCGATGCGATTCGGCACGACGACCGACGAAGCGACGTCGTTCGCGATCCTGGACCGGTACGTCGCGGCGGGCGGGAATTTCATCGACACCTCGAACAACTACTTGTACTTTGTGCACGGCACACAGGGCGGCGAGAGTGAAGCCCTGCTCGGCCGGTGGCGGGCCAGCCGCGGTATCGGTGATGAGATCGTCATTGCGACGAAGGTCGGGGCACGGCCCCTCGCCCCAGCGGCCGGCGCCCACACCCCGCGCGAAGGCCTGTCACGTGCGGCGATCCGGGAGGCCAGCGAGCGCAGCCGGGAACGCCTCGGCGCAGAGCGGATCGATCTCTACTACGCGCATGTCCCTGACCAGAGCGGGGTTCCGCTGGACGAGCAGGTCGCCGCGTTCGGCGAGCTGGTGGCCAGCGGCATCGTCGGCCTGCTCGGCTTGAGCAACCACTGGGCCTGGCAGGTGGAACGGGCCCGGGGCCTGGCGGCCGCGGCCGGGACGGCGAGAGCCGACATGCTGCAGTATCACCACACGTATCTGCGCATGCGCACCGACATCCCCGATCTGCGTTTCTCACCGGACGGTGAGATCGGCGTCGCGGACGGGTCGATCCTTAGCTACCTGCGCGCCGAGCCGGGGATGACACTGGTGGCGTACTCGCCGTTGCTCAACGGCGCGTACACCCGGCCCGACAAGGAACTGGACCGCGCCTACGATCATCCCGGGACTCGTGCCCGGCTCGAGGCACTCGATCAGATCGTGAAGGAGACAGGCGCGACGGCGAACCAGGTGGTGCTGGCGTGGCTGATCGGCGGCGAGTTGCCCGTCGTGCCGCTCATTGGCGCATCCTCAGTCGCGCAGCTCGACGAGAGCCTGGCCGCGGTCGATCTGCAGCTCAGCGCGGAACAGAGGCAGCTGCTGGAC
>Ga0207665_10002164_pt1 | contig 13285 bp, 12 predicted proteins | sample LARL112metaG_FD_184351 | JGI IMG/M metagenome (GOLD analysis project Ga0207665, IMG submission 184351) | Corn, switchgrass and miscanthus rhizosphere microbial communities from Kellogg Biological Station, Michigan, USA - LAR L11-2 metaG... | ecosystem: Host-associated > Plants > Roots >...
ATCGAGCACCTGACCGGGCTCGGGGTGACCGCCGTGGAACTCATGCCGGTGCACCAGTTCGTGTCCGAGCACGCGCTGCAGCAGCGGGGGCTGACCAACTACTGGGGCTACAACACCATCGCGTTCCTCGCGCCGCACAACGGCTACGCCGCCGCCCGCCAGCCCGGCGGGCAGATCGCCGAGTTCAAGGCGATGGTGCGGGCGCTGCACGAGGCGGGCATCGAGGTGATTCTCGACGTGGTCTACAACCACACCGCCGAGGGCGATCACCGCGGCCCGACGCTGTCGTTCCGCGGCATCGACAACGCCGCCTACTACCGGCTCAACGACGACGACCGGACCTACTACCTGGACTACACCGGGTGCGGCAACAGCTTCAACGTGCGCTCGCCGCACGCCCTGCAGCTCATCATGGACTCGCTGCGCTACTGGATACTCGAGGCCCACGTGGACGGGTTCCGGTTCGACCTCGCCGCGGCGCTGGCCAGGGAACTGCACGACGTGGACCAGTTGTCGGCGTTCTTCGACCTGGTCCAGCAGGATCCGGTGGTGTCCCAGGTGAAGCTGATCGCCGAGCCCTGGGACGTGGGTGAGGGCGGCTACCAGGTGGGCAACTTCCCGCCGCTGTGGAGTGAGTGGAACGGCAAGTACCGGGACACCGTGCGCGACTTCTGGCGCGGCGAGCCCACGGCGCTGCCGGAGTTCGCGTCCCGGCTGTCCGGCTCCAGCGACCTCTACGAGACCAGCGGCCGCCGCCCCGTGGCCTCGGTCAACTTCGCCACCTGCCACGACGGCTTCACCCTGGCCGACCTGGTGTCCTACAACACCAAGCACAACGAGGCCAACGGCGAGGGCAACAGGGACGGCACCAATGACAACCGGTCATGGAACTGCGGCGTGGAAGGCCCGGCCGGCCCGGCGGTGAACGCGCTGCGGGCCAGGCAGCAGCGCAACTTCCTGGCCACGCTGTTCTGCGCGCAGGGCGTCCCGATGCTGCTGGCCGGCGACGAACTCGGGCGGACCCAGCGCGGCAACAACAACGCCTACTGCCAGGACAACGAGATCTCCTGGGTGGACTGGGACACCGCGGGCAGCGCGGCCGGCCTGCTCGCCTTCACCCGCGCCCTGTCCGCGCTGCGCCGCGAGCACCCGGTGTTCCGGCGGCGCCGGTTCTTCCTCGGCCAGCCCGCTGGCGACGGGCACCTGGCGGACATCGCCTGGCTCACCCCGTCCGGCCGGGAGATGGACGACGGCGACTGGGGAGCACGCGGGCGCGCCATGACGGTCTTCCTGAACGGGGACGCCATCACCGAACCGGGCCCGCACGGCGAACGGGTCCGCGACGACTCGTTCCTCGTCCTGTTCTCCGCGGAGCAGCAGACGCTGGATTTCAGCGTGCCCGGTGTCAAGTACGGCGAGCGCTGGACGGTGGTGGCCGACACCGCTGCCGGCGATTCGGCCGATCCGGCAGACCGGCCCGAGGTTGCCGCCGGCGACCACGTGGCGCTCACCGGCTTCTCCATGGTGGTACTGCGCCGCAGCGCGCCCACCGAGCCTTAGCGGGTGACGCCATATGGGCGGGCGGTCTGATTGACTGCGGTGATGCGCCAGGTCTATCCGGGCGGCTCCGCCCTTGACGATGCCGCTCTCGCGGCGCTGTACGGCTACCCGGACCTGGGCACGCCGCCAGCGCGCTGGCTGCGGGCGAACATGGTGGCGAGCGTGGACGGCGCGGCCACGGTGGACGGGCGGTCCGAAGGCCTGTCCAGCGAAGCGGACCAGCAGGTCTTCGCCATGCTCCGGGCGCACGCGGACGTGATCCTGGTCGGTGCGGGCACCGCGCGCGCGGAAGGCTACGCGCCGGTGCGGCCGGAGTCCGAGGGACTGCGGTGGGCCTGGCTGCGGGACGGCCGGCCGCCGTCGCCGCCGATCGCGGTGGTCACCCGCGCGCTCGACCTGGACCTTGACAGCGCGCTGATCACCGACACTCTCCCGCACGCCCGGACGATCGTCATCACCACCGAGTCCGCCGAGCCCGGCCGGCGTGCCGCCGCGGCGGCACGGAACGCGGAGGTGATCGTCGCGGGCGAGGCCAGCGTCGACTTGATGGCCGCGGCGGACGCCCTGGCCGAGCGCGGGCTCCAGCGGATTTCCTGCGAGGGCGGGCCGCACCTGCTGGCCCAGCTCGTCGGCGAGGGCCTGCTCGACGAGCTGTGCCTCACGGTCAGCCCGCTGCTGGCTGGCCCGGAGGCCGGGCGGATCGTGACGGGCGGCCTGCCGATGCCGGGCGGCGGCACCAGACCGGTCACGCTCGCCCACGTGCTGGAGGACGAGGGCTATCTGCTCTGCCGGTACGTGCGGCGGGGCGCGCGCTGACCATGGGGTAAGGGCGGGCCAGGCCGGGCGGCTACCCCAGGATGTCGCCGAGGTCGAAGCTCACCGGCTCTTCGAGCTGCGCATAGGTGCACGATTGCGGTTCCCGGTCGGGGCGCCAGCGGACGAACTGGGTGGTGTGCCGGAACCTGCGGCCTTCCATGTGGTCGTAGCGCACCTCGACCACCCGCTCGGGGCGCAGCGGGATGAACGACAGGTCCTTGCCCGCGTTCCACCGGCTGACCTCGGCCTCCCGGGGCGTGCCCACCACGCCTTCCGGCCTGGCCCAGTTCCACGGGTGCCCCTCGAACGTGGTGACCAGCGGCTGCATCTCGGTGAACAGCTCCCGGCGCCGTGCCATCGGGAACGCGCCGACCACACCGACGCTGGCCAGCTTGCCGTCATCGGTGAACAGGCCGAGCAGCAGCGATCCGATCGCCTCTTCGCTGGACTTGTGCGTCCGGTAGCCCGCCACCACGCAGTCGGCGGTCCGCTCGTGCTTGACCTTGAACATGACCCGCTTGTCCGGTTCGTACCCGCCGTCCAGCCGCTTGGCGATCAGGCCGTCGAGCCCGGCGCCCTCGAACTGGGAGAACCACCGGCCGGCCAGCTCCCGGTCGGTGGTGGCCGGGGTGACGTGCAGCGGGGCGCGCACCGTGGCAAGGGCGTCTTCCAGGGCGGCCCGGCGCTCGCTGAACGGCCGCTGGGTGTAGTCGGTGTCCCCCAGCGCGAGCAGGTCGAATGCCACGAAGTGGGCCGGGGTCTGGGTAGCCAGCAGGTTCACCCGGCTCGCCGCAGGGTGGATCCGCTGCAGCAGTGCCTCGAAGTCGAGCCTGGCGCCTTCACCGTCGGGGATGACGATCTCCCCATCGATCACGCACCGTTCCGGCAGTTGCTCGATGACCCCGGTGACCAGCTCGGGAAAGTACCGCGTCATCGGCCGCTCGTTGCGGCTGCCGATCTCCACCTCGTCGCCGTCGCGGAAGACGATGGACCGGAACCCGTCCCACTTCGGCTCATAGCTGTACTGGCCGTCGGGTATCTCCTTGACCGCCTTGGCGAGCATCGGCGCGACCGGCGGGCTGACCGGAAGTCTCATGGTGCCATCCTCCCCTTCCGCTTCGGACATGCTCTCATCCGACACTCCCCCGGCTTCGGAGCGGCCGCCCGGGCGACCGCACTCTCTTGACATCTCAAGGCCAGGCGAGAGGATGTGTTTGATTTAGTTCGTATTTCTGATCGTTAGTGAGTGAATAAGTTCGACAAAGGGCAAGGTGAGGGCCGTGGACCGTGACCAGAGCAACAACCTCCCAGCGGCGACCGGCGCCTATGCCAACGCCTACCAGCCGGGCTTCGACGACTCGGGCTGGCAGGCCGTCGACGTCCCGCACGACTGGGCCATCTACCTCACCCCGGTGGACCTGCCCGGCACCAGCAGCGGCACCGGGTTCCTGCAGACCGGCCTTGCCTGGTACCGCAAGCACTTCACGCTGCCGCCGTCGCTGGCCGGCCAGCGGATCTCGATCGAGTTCGACGGCGTCTACATGAACTCCACCGTCTGGCTCAACGGCCAGCTCCTCGGGAACCACCCATACGCCTACACCGGCTACACCTTCGACATCACCGGCCTAGTGCACACCGACGGGGCGACCGAGAACGTCCTGGCGGTCCAGGTGCCGAGCGCGCAGCCGAGCAGCCGGTGGTACTCCGGCAGCGGCATCTTCCGCAACGTCTACCTGGTGGTCACCGGCCCGGTGCACGTGGCGCGGCACGGTACCTTCGTCACCACCCCGGACCTGGAGAGCAGCCTCCGGTCCGGGTATGCGGCCGTGCAGGTCCAGACCGACGTCGCCAACGACGGCGGCGTGGCGGCCACCGTGGACCTGGCGCTCACGATCACCGACCCGCGCGGCCGGCCGGCCGGGCAGGGCACGGCCACGGTGAGCGTGCCGGCCGGCCAGGCCCGCCCGGCGCGGGCTTCTCACTCAACGGCCAGCCGGTGAAGCTGCAGGGAGTGGACCTGCACGCCACCGAGGGCGCGATCGGCGCCGCCGTGCGCTACGACGCGCTGGTGCACCAGATGGAGCTGATGCGGACTATGGGGGTCAACGCGCTGCGCACCGCACACAACCCGCCCGCCCCGGAGCTGGCACAGGTCTGCGAGCAGCTCGGCATCCTGATGATGGTCGAGGCGTTCGACTGCTGGCACACCGGCAAGCTCCCGTTCGACTATCACCTGTACTTCGACCAGTGGAGCGACTACGACATCGCCGAGATGGTGCACGCCGCGAAGAACTCGCCCGCGGTGGTGCTCTGGTCGATCGGGAACGAGACCCCGGACACCGGCCTGCCGGGCGGCCCGGCCATCGCGCAACGGCTGATCGCCGACATCAAGGCCGTGGACACCACCCGGCCGGTGGTCATGGTGGTTTCCTGATGATCGCCGAGCTTCAGGCCCGCCGCGGCGGGGTGAAGCTCGGATAGCGGTGTTACCGGGACGGCAAGCCGCCTCCGGCGCCGCCGGTGCTGGCCCGGGCCGGCTTGGCAGGGGGCCTGGCTCACCGGCCAGCGCCCCCTGCGACAATTCATGCTTATGCCCCTGCACACCGATGCCAGGCAGTCCGGCGAGCCCACCGAGTTCGACATCAATCCCCTGTACGTCCGGCTCGCCCACGAGCCAGTGCCCAAGCACACTCTTCCCAGGGAGCCGATGCTGCCCGACACCGCCGCGCAGGTGGTACGGGACGAGTTGTTGCTCGACGGGAACGCGCGGCTGAACCTGGCCACGTTCGTCACCACCTGGATGGAACCGCAGGCGCAGGTGCTGATGACCGAATGCCTGGCCAAGAACATGATCGACAAGGATGAGTACCCGCAGACGGCGATGCTGGAGTCGCGCTGCGTGAACATCCTGGCCGACCTCTGGCACGCCCCGGAGGGCGGGGACGCGACCGGCTGCTCCACGACCGGATCCAGCGAGGCGTGCATGCTGGCCGGGATGGCGCTGTTGTGGCGCTGGCGCGAGCGGCAGGCCAGCTCTCACCCCACCACCCCGGGTAAGGCCGCGGATGCGGGCGCCGGCCGGCCGAACCTGGTGATGGGCGCGAACGTGCAAGTGTGCTGGGAGAAGTTCTGCCGCTACTGGCAGGTGGAACCGCGCCGGGTGCCGATGGTGCCGGGACGCTACCACCTGACCGGGCCGGAGGCGGCCGCGCGGTGCGACGAGAACACCATCGGCGTGGTGGCGATCCTTGGCTCCACCATGGACGGCAGTTACGAGCCGGTCGGCGGGATCAGCGCGGAACTGGACCGGCTCGCCGCGGCCGGCGGCCCGGACGTGCCGATCCACGTGGACGGGGCCTCCGGCGGGTTCGTCGCGCCGTTCCTGCAGCCGGACCTGGTCTGGGACTTCCAGGTGCCGCGGGTGGCCTCGATCAACACTTCCGGGCACAAGTACGGCCTGGTCTACCCAGGCGTCGGCTGGGTGGTGTGGCGCGAGGCCGCCGCGCTGCCCGAAGATCTGATTTTCAAGGTCAACTACCTCGGCGGCCAGATGCCGACGTTCGCGCTGAACTTTTCCCGGCCCGGCGCCCAGGTGGCCGCCCAGTACTACAACTTCCTGCGGCTCGGTTTCCCCGGGTACCGGCGGGTGCATCAGGAGTGCCAGGACGTCGCCGTGCACATGTCCGGGCGCATCGCCAAGATGGGCCCGTTCGAGCTGATCACCGAGGGGCGCGAGCTGCCGGTATTCGCGTTCAAGATCGCGGATCCGCAGGCCCGCTATTCGGTGTTCGACCTCACCGAGCGGCTGCGCAGCCGCGGCTGGCTGGTTCCCGCCTACACCTTCCCCGAGAACCTCACCGACACGGCGGTCATCCGGCTGGTGGTCCGCAACGGTTTCGGCCGGGACCTGGCCGACGCGTTCCTGGCTGACCTGAACCATCATTGGCGGACCCTGGCGGCACACCCGTCCGACTGCCCGCCGCTCGTCCCCAAAGGCAAACGCCAAAGCTTCGCCCATTAGGTCGCCGCATCAGCCACGCGGGCAGCGGCCCTGGCGAGGGAGCGCAGCTACCGCGCAGGGTTAGCCCATATCAGCCGTTTAGCCCCGCCGGATCCTGTTGAGCGCTTCTTCCAGGATGGCGGCGCCGTCGGAGTCGGTGCGCCGCTCCTTTACATAGGCCAGGTGCGTCTTGTAGGGCTCGCTGCGCGGCGGGTCGGGGGGTTTGCCCTCGTCCCGGCCGGCCGGGAAGCCGCACCTGGGGCAGTCCCAGTGCTCGGGGACCGCCGCATCGGTCGCGAAGCTCGGCCGTGTCTCATGGTTGTTCGCGCACCAGAAGGACACGCGTATCCGCGGTGCCGCTTCGCCACGTTCCGCCTCACCCATGGGGCCCGCGCCTACGCGGCTCCCCCGGATGGCATTGCCACTACCCACTGACCACCCCTTGCTTAATCCGCTCACCCGACCAGGAGCGGGCCACGACCCTTAGTGATTGAGCAACAGATTCAGGGCCACGATGCAGAGGAACCAGAGCACTCCAGTGAAGATCGTGAGCCGATCCAGGTTCCGCTCCACTACCGAGGACGAGCCGAGCGAGGAGGAGACCCCGCCGCCGAACAGGTCCGACAGGCCGCCACCCTTGCCCTTGTGCAGCAGCACAAGCAGGATCATCAACAGGCTCGTGATGACCAGGACGGCCGATATTCCGATGACCACTGCCTATCTCGTCCTTCCGGGTACCGTGCTCAGGCGCCTACGACCAGTTCCCGGTACCGGCAGATTCTCACGAACTCACCGGCGTCGAGGCTGGCCCCACCGACCAGGGCACCATCGATGGCTGGTTGGGCCATCATCACTGCAATGTTGTCGGCCTTAACCGACCCGCCATACAGGATACGCACATTCGCGGCCGCATCGGGCCCGTGAACCGCGGAAACCCGGTCGCGGATGGCCGCCGCGGCCTCCTGCGCGTCCTGCGGCAGGGCCATCTTGCCGGTGCCGATCGCCCAGATCGGCTCGTAGGCGATCACCAGGCCGGCCACCTGTTCGCTCTTCAGGCCGTCCAGTGCCCCCTCCACCTGTGACTCGCAGTGGCTGACCTGGTGTCCCGCCTCGCGGATCTCCTCGGTCTCGCCTACGCACACGATGGGCACCAGGCCCCACTTGAGCGCCGCCTTGACCTTCGCGTTCACCAGGGCGTCGTCCTCGCCGTGGTACTGCCGCCGCTCCGAGTGCCCGGCCAGCACGTAGCTGCAGCCCAGCTTGGCCAGCATGGACCCGGACACGTCGCCGGTGTAGGCGCCGTCGTCATGCTGGGAGATGTCCTGCGCGCCGTAGCGGATGTCCAGCCTGTCCCCCATCACCAGCGTCTGCACGCTCCGCAGCGCGGTGAACGGCGGCAGCACCACCACCTCGGCGGCCGCGTAGTCCTGGGGCTTGAGCGCGAACGCAAGCTTCTGTACCAGAGCCAGCGCTTCCAGGTGGTTGTAGTGCATCTTCCAGTTGCCGGCGATCAGCGGCATCCGGCCGTTTCGGCTCATGTTTCGGCCTCCAGCGCCGCGAGGCCGGGCAGTTCGCGGCCCTCCAGATATTCCAGGCTCGCGCCGCCTCCCGTCGAGATATGCGTGAACGCATCGGCTGGCAGGTTGAGATGCCGAACGGCTGCCGCTGAGTCACCGCCGCCGACCACGGTCAGCCCGGTCACGTGGCTGATCGCCTCGGCTACCGCCAGCGTGCCGGCGGCGAACGCGGGAAACTCGAACACCCCCGGCGGGCCGTTCCAGAAGACCGTCTTCGCATCGCCAAGCTTGCGCGCGAACAGTTGCCTGGTGGCGGGGCCGATGTCGAGCCCCATCTTGCCGTCCGGGATGTCGGGGCCGTGCACCACCTCGGGCTCGGCGTCGGCGGCGAACCGGTCCGCCACTACGTGGTCCACGGGCAGCACCACCTCGACGCCGGCCTTGTCGGCATCGGCGAGTGCCGCGGTGACCTGCGGGATCTGCTCGGCCTGCAGAATCGAATCGCCGACCTGGTGGCCCTGGGCGGCCAGGAACGTGTACGCCATTCCGCCCGCGATGAGCAGCCGGTCAGCAATGCTAGCTCGCACCCCACCACCCCGCCCAAGCCCGACGAGGTTCCCGACGACGGCCAGCTTGTCGGAGACCTTGGCGCCGCCGAGCACCACCACATACGGCCGGGCCGGGCTGCTGGTGAGCTGCCGGAGCACCCCGACCTCGGCGAGGACGAGCTGCCCGGCCGCGTGCGGCAGCAGCAGGGGCGTGTCGTAGACGCTGGCGTGCTTACGGTGCATGGCACCGAATCCGTCGCCCACGTAGACGTCGGCGAGCGCGGCGAGGCGGCCCGCGAGTTCACCGCGCACGTCGTCGTCCTTGCTGGTCTCCGCGGGCTCGAAGCGCACGTTCTCCAGCAGCGCGACCTCACCGGCGGCCATCGTGGACGCGATGACCCTGGCCGACTCGCCGGCCACGTCTGCGGCCAGTGTCACGGGCTGCCCGAGCAACTCCGCCAGCCGGTCGGCCACCGGCCGCAGCGAGGGCCCGCCCGCCGCGCGCGCGGCGTAGTCGTCCCCCTTGGGACGCCCAAGGTGCGCGCACACGATCACGGCTGCTTCGCGGCCCAGTAGATCGCGAATCGTCGGCAGGCTGGCCCGGATACGCCCATCGTCGGTAATGGCCCCGCCATCCATGGGCACGTTCAGGTCGGCGCGGACCAGGACTGTCCGGCCCGCGACGTCGAGATCCTCAGCGCGCTTCATCAGCCACGAGGGTCCGTAATGCAGCGAAAACAGGCCGGGTGACGGCGCTTGGCGCTCATCGCAGGCCCGAGCCGACGAGCACGGCCAGGTCGGCCAGCCGGCTGGAGTAGCCGAACTCGTTGTCGTACCAGCCGATGATCTTGACCTGGTCGCCGTTGGCCATCGTGAGCGGGGCGTCGAACGTGCACGACCAGGGCGTGCCCACGATGTCGGAGGACACGATGGGGTCGGTGGAGTAGTACAGGTAGTTCTTCAGCGGCCCGTCGGCCGCGGCCTGGAACGCCGCGTTGACCTCGGCCACAGTGACCTCGCGCTTCAGCTGCGCCACCAGGTCGGTGACCGACCCGTCGATGACCGGCACCCGCATCGAGATGCCGTCCATCTTGCCCTTGAGCTCGGGCAGCACCAGCGAGGTCGCCTTCGCCGCGCCGGTGGTGGTCGGGATGATGTTCTGCGCGGCGGCACGGGCCCGGCGCAGGTCACGGTGCTGGAAGTCCTGGAGCACCTGGTCGGAGGTGTAGGCGTGGATGGTGGTCATCAGGCCCTTGACGATGCCGAAGCTGTCGGCCAGCACCTTGGCCATCGGCGCCACGCAGTTCGTCGTGCACGAGGCGTTGGAGATCACGTCATGGTGCGCTGGGTCGTACTTGTCGTCGTTGACGCCCATCACGATCGTGATGTCCTCGCCCTTGGCCGGGGCGGAGATGATCACCTTCCGCGCGCCGGCGGCCAGGTGCGCGGCCGCGGCGTCCCTGGAGGTGAACCGGCCGGTGGACTCGATAACCACGTCGACGCCCAGCTCGCCCCAGGGCAGGGCGGCCGGATCCCGCTCGGCGAGGATCCGGATCTCCTGGTCACCGGCCCGGATGAGGTCGCCGTCGGCGGTCACGTCCACGTCCAGCTTGCCAAGCACCGTGTCGTACTTGAGCAGGTACGCGTTGGTGGCCACGTCTGTCAGGTCGTTGGCCGCGACGATTTCGATGCCGCTGGCCTGCGCGGCATGGACGGCGCGCCAGAAGTTCCGGCCGATCCGGCCGAACCCGTTGATGCCCACGCGGATAGTCACGGCGTTGTTCTCCTCAGTGCTGACGACGGACTTGGGCGGCACCTCGAGCCTATCGAACGGGCCCGTGGTCTACGGCATCAGCATGTCCGGCGGAAGCTGCGCCTCGGTGCCGGGAACGCCCAGGTCACGGGCGCGCTTGTCGGCCATGGCGAGCAGGCGGCGGATTCGGCCGGCGATGGCGTCCTTGGTGAGCTGCGGGTCAGCAAGCTGACCGAGTTCCTCCAGGCTGGCCTGGCGGTGCTGGATGCGCAGCATGCCTGCGGTGGTCAGGTGCTCGGGCGCGTCGCTGCCCAGGATCTCCAGCGCCCGCTCCACCCTGGCCCCGGCCGCGACCGCCGCGCGGGCGCTGCGGCGCAGGTTGGCGTCGTCGAAGTTGGCCAGCCGGTTCGCCGCCGCCCTGACCTCCCGCCGCATCCGGCGCTCCTCCCAGGCGAGCACGCTGTCGTGCGCGCCGAGCCGGGTCAGCAGCGCACTGATCGCGTCCCCGTCCCGCACCACGACCCGGTCCACGCCACGTACCTCGCGCGCCTTGGCGTGGATTTTCAGCCGCCGGGCGGCCCCGGCCAGCGCCAGCGCCGCCTCGGGACCTGGGCACGTCACCTCGAGCGCCATCGACCTGCCCGGGCCGGTGAGGCTGCCGTGGGCCAGGAAGGCGCCCCGCCAGGCCGCCTCACAGTCGCAGGCCGGGCCGGACACCACATGCCTGGGGAGCCCGCGCACCGGCCGCCCGTGGTTGTCCACCAGGCCGGTCTGGCGGGCCAGGCTGTCGCCGTCCTTGCGCACCCGGACCACGTACCTGTTGCCCTTGCGCAGCCCGCCGGGCGCGAGCACGATCAGGTCGCTCGTGTGCCCGAACACCTCGGCGATGTCCTTGCGCAGCCGCCGGGCGGCCGCGCCGGTGTCAAGCTCGGCCTCGACGACGATGCGGCCGCCGGCGATGTGCAGGCCGCCCGCGAAGCGCAGCAGGGTGGACACCTCCGCTTTGCGGCAGCACGGCTTCAGGACCTCAACGCGGCTCAGCTCGTCCTTGACCAGGCCGGTCATGGCCATTGCTTCACTCCCCCTCGAAGATTTCCGCGAACGCCCCTGCCAGCCGCCGCGGATCATGGTGCGGCGACCCGTCGCGCATCGCCAGGTCGGTCATCACCAGCCTGCCACCGAGCAGCCCGGCGGCCTTCTCCAATTCGGCGGCATACCCCCCGGCAGCCCTGCGGTCGGCGAGCACCACGTCCACTTTCAGCCCGGGCGCGTGCTCGGCGAGCACCTCCAGGTGGGCATGGGGCGAGAACCCGTCGGTCTCCCCGGCCTGCGGTACCAGGTTCAGTGCGACCACGCGGCGGGCCGGGGTGGTTATCAGTGCTTCCGCCAGCTCGGGCACCAATAGGTGGGGCAGGATGCTGGTGAACCAGGAACCGGGGCCGAACACCACCCAGTCCGCGGTGGCGACCGCCGCGACGGCCTGCGGGCAGGCGGGCGGGTCCGCGGGGATCAGCGACACCGAGCGCACCCGGCCGGTGGTGGACGCGCAGGCAACCTGCCCGCGGACCAGGGTGATCTCCCCGGGGCGGTCCGGGTCGGCGCCTTCCACCTCGGCGACCAGGTCCAGCGGGACCGACGCCATCGGCAGCACCCGCCCGTGCGCGCCGAGCAGCCTGCCGACCCAGTCCAGGCCCTGAACGGTGTCGCCGAGCAGCTCCCACAGCGCGACGATCAGCACGTTGCCGACCGCGTGGCCGCCCAGCCCACCCCGTCCCTCGAAGCGGTGCTGCACCACCCGGCTCCAGGTGGTGCCCCAGGCGTCGTCGCCGCACAGCGCGGCCAGCGCCATGCGCAGGTCCCCCGGCGGCAGCACGCCGAAGTCGCGGCGGAGCACGCCGGACGAGCCGCCGTCGTCGGCGACCGTCACGATCGCGGTGAGCTGCCGGGTGACCCGCCGCAGCGCGGACAGGGAGGCGAACAGGCCGTGGCCACCGCCGAGCGCCACGACCTTCGGGTTGAGTGGCCGGACGGCGGGGACGACAGGAACGTGGCCGTCGGCCGTCATTCACGCCCCAGATCGCGGTGCACCACCTGGACCCCCAGGCCGGCGTCCTCCAGGCGCAGGCCGATCTCCTCGGCCATGGTCACGCTGCGGTGCTTGCCGCCGGTGCAGCCGATCGCCAGCGTCACGTACTGCTTGCCCTGCTGGCCGTACCCGTCGAAGGTGATCCGCAGGGTCTCCGTGTAGGCCTTGAGGAACTCCTCGGCGCCGGGCTGCCTGAGCACGTAGTCGCGGACCCGTTCGTCCTGCCCGTTGAGCGGCGCGAGCGATTCGACCCAGCGCGGGTTGGGCAGGAACCGGCAGTCGGCGACCAGGTCGGCGTCCACCGGCAGGCCGTACTTGTAGCCGAACGAGACCACGTTGACCCGCAGGGCGGCGGCGGTGCCGGTGCCGAAGAAGTCCCGCATCTTGGCCCGCAGCTCGTGGACGTTCAGCGCGGAGGTGTCCAGCACCAGGTCGGCCTCTTCCCGGATCCCGCTGAGCAGCTGCCGCTCCGCGGCGATCCCGTCCACCACCCGCCCGTCCTCCTGCAGCGGGTGCGGCCGGCGCACGTTCTCGAAGCGGCGCACGAGCGTCTCGTCACTGGCTTCGAGGAACAGCACGCGCGGGCGGATGCCGCGCGAGCCCAGCTCGCGGATGCTGGAGGCCAGGTCGGCGGCGAACGCCCGGCCGCTGCGCAGGTCGATGACCGCGGCGATGCGCGGTGGCGTCCTGTTCCCCCGCATGGCCAGGTCGGCCATGGTGGGCAGCAGCCCCGGCGGCAGGTTTTCGATGACGTACCAGTCCAGGTCCTCCAGGGACTTGGCGGTCGTGCTCTTCCCGGCCCCGGACATCCCTGTGATGATCACGATGTCGGCCGGCGGCCCTGTCATGGCTGCCTCGTCCTGCTGTCTGCTCACCCGGCCTGCCCCGGCCAATGCGCGCCTCTCACGACGCCCCCCTGTCGCTGGTTTCACCATTTTCACGCCCTGGTGCCAGTGCCGTCAGCACCGCGCTGGCCAGGCGAGGGCCAATCCCGGGTACTTCCGC
>Ga0207665_10002165_pt1 | contig 13283 bp, 11 predicted proteins | sample LARL112metaG_FD_184351 | JGI IMG/M metagenome (GOLD analysis project Ga0207665, IMG submission 184351) | Corn, switchgrass and miscanthus rhizosphere microbial communities from Kellogg Biological Station, Michigan, USA - LAR L11-2 metaG... | ecosystem: Host-associated > Plants > Roots >...
AACAGGATACAGGCGGTGATCGCAGCGCACGCAATCGCGGTGCCCAGATCCGGCTCAAAGACGATCAAGGCGAGAAACATTAGCGTAGGCAAAATTGACGGCAACAAGGTGTTCCGCCAATCATGCATGGAGTTGGTTCGGTTCTCCAGAAACTAGGCCAGGAAAAGAATGACCGCAACCTTGGCGACTTCCGAAGGCTGCAGGGAGAATCCTCCAAAATGAATCCAGCGGTGCGTGTTGTGGGCGCGGTCGAGAAAAAAAACCGAAATCAGCAGCAGCGTAGTCGCGCCCAGCACTGAGAACACCCAGCCCGGATGCTTATAGCGCCGGTAGTCAATCTTCATCGCTACCACCATGGCCGCGATTCCCCCGGCCGCCCATCCCACCTGACGCAACAGAAAATAGTAGCCGGATCCGTAGCGTTCTTTCGCCATGACCGCGGAAGCGCTGAATACCATCACCAATCCCACAAATACCAGGATCAAGGTGACCGTAAACAGCCAGCCATCGACACTAACGCGCTTTGCCATGGGACATTTATTTCACCACGGAGCAGCAAGGGCGCGGAGAAGAATGTCTGCGAATCGCCAGGAGAGGCTGTAACTATCTTGGTTCATGTGTGGGGCGGACACTCCGATCCGCCGCTTTTTGACATTAAATCTCCGCTGTACCGGGACTTCGTTGCCGCCGTGGATAATCCCACAACGACGATCCCAGAACATGAATGAGCTCGATCACCAAAGTCAAAAGCGGCGGACATGGAGTGTCCGCCCCACACTGGCCAGCCTCTCAATGACCACTAAGATTCCGCCCTTCCGCAGCCAGCGCTTTTACCACTTCCTTGAACACCCGTCCGCGGTGCTCATAATTCTTAAACTGGTCGAAACTGGCGCATGCTGGAGCCAGTAGCACAACATCCCCTGCTTCGGCTGTCGCAGACGCACGCTTCAGCGCGGTCTCCAACGTCCCCGCGCGGTCAACTTCTGCCCCCGACTTAATCTGTGACTCGATCTTTTCCGCCGCCGCGCCGATGGTGTAGACGCGCTTCACCCGTTGCCGCAACAGGCCGCGGAGGAGCGTGTAGTCGCTGTCTTTGTCCTTACCGCCAAGAATGAGATGGATGTTCGCGGGGAAAGACTCCAGAGCCTTGATCGTGGCATCCACGTTGGTCGCTTTTGAATCGTTGTAGTACTCGACCCCGCGAATGGTGGCCACATATTCCAGGCGATGTTCCACCGCTTTGAAATCCTGCACTGCTTTGCGGATACGCGCAGTCTCGCAACCCATGAGCACGCCCACGCAAATGGCGGCCAGTGTGTTTTCCCCGTTGTGGGCGCCCTTGAGCGGGATTTCAGAAGCCAGCATGATCTCGCGCTGCTCTGCTTGGTCGCGAAACAGCACCCGACCCTCGCGAACGTATGCGCCCTGTTTGACTTCTGTGTTCCGGCTGAACCAGAAAAGTTGTGCCCGCGTGAGGCCGGCGAGTGCCACGCAGTTGGGATCGTCGGCGTTTAGCACGGCGAAATCGCCTGCTTGTTGATTCTCGAAGATCCGCGCCTTGGCGGCGGTGTAGTTCGCGAAAGTGTGGTGCCTGTCCAGATGATCGGGTGTGATATTGAGCACAACGGCGATCTTTGGACGGAAAGTCTGAATTGTCTCCAACTGGAAACTCGATACTTCCAGCACTACGACGGTTTCGGGTGTCGTCCGCTCGACCAGAGAGATGGCTGGGGTGCCGATGTTGCCGCCGACCACGGTGGGGAATCCGCCCGCCGCTATAATCTCACCCGCCAGCGTGGTAGTCGTGGTCTTGCCATTCGAACCAGTGATGGCCACAATTTTCTTCGGCAGAAATCTGCACGCCAGTTCGATCTCGCCGATCACGGATTCGCCCAGGGCGCGGGCTTGGACCAGCGGTGGCGAATCCACCGGAACCCCGGGGCTCACCACGATGAAGTCTTGTCCCCGGAACGTACGCTCGCCGTGTCCGCCGGTCTCAACCGCGATGCCATGATCGAGCAGGACCGGAATTTCCTGCCCAAGTTGCTCTTGCGGCTTTGCGTCCGATACGGTTACCTGGGCGCCGCGGGACTGCAAGAACAGGGCCGCCGCCACCCCGGACGCACCCAAACCAACGACGAGCACGCGTTTATTTTTTAGGTCCATAAGAATGCACTATTAGCTATTAGCCTTTGGCTTGTGGCTTCTCGGTTGCGCTAGGACCAGGAGCTAGAAGCCAGTCGCCAGCTTTTGCGGAAACTATCTTAGCTTTAGTGTGGTTAGGGCGAACAGGGCAAACACGAGCGACGCGATCCAGAAGCGCACGATGATCTTTGATTCCGACCAGCCCAGTAGTTCGAAGTGATGGTGAAGCGGAGCCATCTTGAAGATCCGTTTCTTGCGCAATTTGTACGACGTCACTTGCAGAATCACTGACACCGCCTCAATCACAAATATCCCGCCGATGAAAGGCAGCAGAAGTTCCTGTTTGATCATGACGGCAACCGTGCCAATCGCGCCCCCCAGGGCGAGAGAGCCGACGTCGCCCATGAAGACTTCGGCGGGGTGTGCGTTGTACCACAGGAACCCGATTGCCGATCCCACCATGGCGCCGCAGAAAATTGTTAACTCGCCGGCCAGCGGCATGTGCTCCAACCCGAGGTAGTCGGCAAAGGTAGCGTGGCCGCTCACGTAGGTCAGCACCGCCAGGGCCCCCGCCGCGATCACCGTGCATCCGATGGCCAGGCCATCCAGACCATCGGTAAGATTTACGGCGTTGCTCGAACCCACGATCACCAGCATCACGAAACCGATAAACGGCAGAAATGCCAGTGGCCAAATCGCAGGATTGCTTACCAGGTTTTCTATGACCAGGTCAGGATGAAACTGCTTGAGGAACGGCACCAGCAATCGCGTGGAATACATTCCCCAGGTTTGCATTGTAATCAGCGCCACTGCGATCAGGATGCTGGTTGCGACTTGCAGGCCCAGCTTGGCTTTCGAAGTAAGGCCCAAATTCCGCCGGTTCACCACCTTGATGTAGTCGTCGGCGAAGCCGACCGCGCCGAACGCGCAGGCCGCGAACACCGCGATCCATATGAAGCGATTGCTCAAATCGGCCCACAACAAGGTTGGCACTACGATCGAAATAACGATCAGGAGGCCGCCCATGGTAGGAGTCCCGGCCTTCTTTTGATGAGCTTTAGGGCCCTCTTCGCGAATGAACTGGCCGATCTGAAATTCGCGCAGCCGGTTGATGACCAGGGGGCCAATGATGAGCGCGGTAAAAAGAGCGGTAAGACTGGCAAAGGCTGTACGAAACGTCAGGTAGCGGAAAATACGGAACGGCGGAAAGTAATGAAAGAGCTTCAGGTACAGCAGCCAGTAGAGCAAACACCCTCCATTTCAGTCGTCAGTCGTCGGTCTTCAATCGTCAGGCCTGGTCGTCAGCAGCTTTTGACTTCCTGACGACTGAAGACTGACGAGCGACAACTGTTTCCAAAGCTCGTTCCAGCTTTACCCCTCGCGATGCCTTCAGCAGCACTACATCACCCTCGCGGCCCTCTCTTGCCAGCCACTCTCCGGCTTCTTCCGGTGTAGCCACGAATTCCGCTTGCATTCCGGCCGCGGCCGCAGCTTCGACCATCGGCTGCGCCAGTCCTCGCACTCCAACCAATATATCGATCCGTTTTTTCGCCATGTGCTGGCCCGAGAGGCGATGGAGCTCTTCACCCGCTGGGCCGAGTTCCAACATCTCACCTGCGACCACGATTCGTCGTTTGGCCGGCATGGTGGCCAGCGTGTCCACCATTGCGTTCAACGCCGTTGGATTGGAATTGTAACAATCGTTGATGATCGTGATGTTGCCCAGTTGGACGACCGCCCCCCGCTTGTCTGCCGGAGCCAGGGTGGCCAACGCGCCGGCGGCTTCTGTGAGACTCAGGCCTCGCTCCAGCCCGACCGCAACCGCCGCCAACACGTTATAGATGTTGTGCGTCCCGACCAGGCGCAAGGCTGCTCTTTCGCGCAAGCCACCGGCTACGACATCGAACACCGAACCTTCCGAGCCACGCGGCTCGACGTTCTCCGCGCGAACGTTCGCCGTCGAATGAAAGCCATACCTGACCACCTTGCCGTGAAAGTCGCGGCCGAACTGGGACACGTATTCGTCATCGGCGTTAAGTATCGCGGCGCCACCCGCGGGAAGCGATTCGATCAGTTCGTACTTAGCTCGGGCGATTTCCGCCACCGACTTGAAGAACTCCAGGTGAACTGGGGCCACATTGGTCACGACGCCGATCTCGGGCTGTGCGATTTTGGCCAGCGCGGCAATCTCCCCGCGATGCGACATGCCCATCTCGATGACGGCGGCCTCGTGCTCAGGTTGGATCTTCAGCAGCATCAAGGGCAATCCAAAGTGATTGTTAAAGTTGCCTTCGGACTTCAGCACCCGAAAGCGCGCAGACAGCACGTGCGCAATCGCGTCTTTGGTGGTGGTCTTACCGGTAGATCCAGTCACGCCCACCAGCGGTTTTGCCCACATGCGACGGACCGCCGCCCCCAGGGTCTGGAGAGCGGCCAGGGTATCGTCTACGGCCATCAATCTGGCCGCGGCCGGATAGCGCGTCATCTGGTCCTGGCGAACCACCGCAGCCACAGCGCCCTTCTCCAGCGCCTGCTGGACGAACTCGTGCCCATCCATGCGCTCGCCCTTCACCGCGAAAAAAAGCTCTTCTGGCTGGATGGTGCGCGAATCAATCGAGTAGCCCTGTGCGATTGCCTTGGGATCGAACTCGCCGGCAGCCGTCAGGAATTCGGCAACCCTGGCAAGCGGCAGTTTCATCTGCGTTTTCCGGCTGCGGCGTTGGAAGACTTGCAGTCGTAACCCACGGCCCGCAAGATTTTCTGCGCGACTTCGGCGTCGTCAAACGGAATCGATCCGTCGCGCGTTACTTGTGTTTTTTCGTGACCCTTGCCGGCGATGAGTACGATGTCTCCAGGGTTGGCCTCCTGGAGAGCCAGAGTGATGGCCGCTTTGCGGTCGGGCTCCGTCTTGTACTTCGCGCCCGAGCGTTGCAGGCCCACCATGGCATCGTTGATGATGGCCAGCGGATCCTCACTACGCGGGTTATCTGAAGTCAGCACGACAAAATCGCTGCCCCGGCCAGCGGCTTCGCCCATCAGCGGACGCTTGGCTCGATCACGGTCGCCGCCGCAGCCGAAAACCGTGATCACCCGACCTTTCTGACCTGCCTGTTGCACGAACTCCCGGGCCAGCGCGGTCAGGTTTCGCAGGGCATCGTCAGTGTGAGCGTAGTCAACCACGACCGTGAACGGCTGCAGGCAGTCCACCTGTTCGAACCTTCCGGGTACGCGAGCGAGCGCCGCCACGCCCTTCGCAATGACACCAGTTGGGCACTTGCGTGCGTAAGCCGCGCCTGCCGCCGCCAGCGTGTTGTACACGTTCACCTTGCCGATCAATGGCGAAAACAGCGGAACGGTCTCTTTAGGCGTGATCAGATCAAATCTGGTTCCCCGAGGCGTGATCTCGATTTTGTCGGCGTGGAAATCACCCTTCGTCAATCCGTAAGTAAGAACTTCAGAACTACGCTTCCTGCTAATCTTCACCAGCTTCTGACCGTGTTCATCGTCGGTGTTGAGCACGGCGACGCGGGGCGCCTCGGTTCCACAGCCTTCAAACAGGACCTGCTTGGAAGAAAAATACTCCTCCATAGTGTGGTGATAATCGAGGTGGTCGCGAGTCAGATTGGTAAAAACGGCAACGTCGAACGGAATGCCATACACGCGCTGCTGCTCCAGCGCGTGCGAGGAGACTTCCATCACAGCTTCGGTCGCACCCTGGCCCAGGGCTTCGCCCAGAATCCGATTCAGTTCGAGGGCCTCGGGAGTGGTGTGCGGCGCGGGCAGAATTTTTCCCGCAACGTGGTATTCGATGGTCCCGACGAGCGCGCTCTTGCGGCCTGCTGCGCCCAGGATGGACTCCAGCAGGAAGGCGGTTGTGCTTTTGCCATTGGTGCCGGTTATGCCGGCAACAGCCAAGCGCTCGGCCGGCTTCTTGTAGAAGTTGGCGCTCAGCCGCGCCAGCGCGCGACGCCCGTGCGGAACCTGTGCCCAGGCAACGTCGGGACGCGGTTTCTCGGTAGCGGAGTCGGTAACAACCGCGACCGCCCCAGCCGCAATCGCGTGGTCTATAAATTTGTTTCCGTCACTCGACTCACCCTGCATGGCGACAAACAAATCGCCCGCCTTAATCCGGCGAGAATCGTATTCCAACCCGCTGATGCCCGGGTTTCCGCTCTGAACCAGAACCTCCGCGCCATACAGGAGTTCAAGGAAAGTCATTGAATTGGATTCTAGTGCACCGTGCCGCGTAAACAAGTGTCATCGTCGGCTTCGCCAATTGACGATGGTGTTATTCAGCGTCCAAATTTCACCGTGACCGACGAGCCCGACGCTACGTGTGCGCCGGGGGCGGGAGACTGTTCCCGCGCCAACCCGTTGCCGACCGCATCCAGGTCCAATCCATTTTCTTGGGCCGTTTCTATCGCAGCTCTAACACTCTTGCCCAAAAATGACGGGACCAGAATTCCGCCCTGCTCGATGTCCAGCACGACTGTGCCGCCGGTTGGCAGATGCGAGGGCAGCGCCGACGCAACCGGCGCTGTGTCCACATGGCCGACGGATACTCCGGCAGAAGTGCCGCCTGAGGCGCCCGCTGGCTTTTGCTCCTGCGCCGACGCCGATATATCTCGCTCTAGCAAGGCCGCGGGCACAATAGCGCTCGCAGCCGTGCCTGGCACAGATTTCGATGAGGCTGCCACTGGCGAATTTGACTCTGCTGAGCCAACCGCCGACCCCGCGTCAGCAGCCTCCAGATTGTCGCCCAGACGGTCTGGCGATCCTTCCTCAATATCCTGCTCTTTCACTTGCCGTTCCGCCAGAAGGACCTGGCGGCTCGGCGGCAATTCCACGTCGTGCGGCGTATGCAGATACTCCAACACCTGCTGCGCGACGCGCTGGAACACAGGAGCGGAAATTTGACCACCTTGATGCAAACCTACCGCCGAGTCGAGAATCACCGCGACCGTAATCGAGGGGTCGTTGATAGGAGCAAACCCGGCGAACGACGCCACATACTTGGTCCGCGAATATGTCCTGGTGGCGGGATCAACCTTTTGCGCCGTGCCGGTTTTCCCCGCCGAACTGTACCCTTCGAGAATCGCCTTTTTCCCCGTGCCGTGCAACACAACGCCTTGCATCATCTGCTTCATCTGGGCCGCCGTCAGCGGCGATATCACCCGCCGCTGAACGCCCGGATGAAAGGCAACCATCTGCGGAGTGCCCTGCGGCACGGTGGTTCCCGCGATGATTCGCGGCGCAACCCATACTCCGTCATTCGCGATGGTGGAAACCATGGCCGTGAGTTGAAGTGGAGTAATGCCAATTTCCTGCCCCATCGAGATCGCCCCAATAGAAACTTTTGACCAGCGACTTAACGGTTTGGCCAGGCCTCGCGTCTCGCCAGGCAGTTCGATTCCCGTCTGCTGGCCGAAACCAAACGCTCGAATGTATTTGTAAAAGCGCTCTTCTCCCAATCGCAGCGCAATCTTGATGGCTCCTACATCGCTCGATTCGGCAAGGACGCCCGCGACTGAAAGTACGCCGTGAGGTTTGCTGTCGCGAATCCGCATCCCATTGATGACGATAGATCCCATCTGACAATCAAAGAGTTCGTCTGGACGAGTCAGCTTTTCTTCCAGCGCGGCTGCGATAGTGACCAACTTGAAAGTCGAACCGGGCTCGTAGACATCGCTTACCGCGTGATCCTTCAATTTCTGTGGCGTGATTTCGCGGGCGAGGTTGGGATTGAATGTGGGCCGGTTAGCCAGGGCCAGGATTTCTCCGGTTTTCGGATTTTCCACCACAATCGTGCCTGACTCAGCATGAGTCTGCTGCATCGCGGCTTCCAGTTCTCGCTCCACGATGTACTGGATCTTCTCGTCCACGGTCAGTACGACGTTCTCTCCCGGATCCGGCTGTTTCTCGACGCTGCCAAACCATTTGCGGCGGGCATCCACCGAGATCAGCATGCGGCCGGGTTTGCCGCGTAGTTCCTCATCATTAGCGCGTTCGACCCCGCTCAGGCCTTCGTCGTCCATGCCTACATAACCGAGGATCTGCGCCGCTAAATCGCGCTTGGGATAGAACCGCCTCGATTCTTTCTGGAAATGAATCCCGCTCAGATTCAGGGAGCGGATACGGTCCGCGGTCTCGGCGTCGGCTTTGCGCGCCACCCAACAGAAGGTGCGGGCAGCTTGGCACCTGGCCAGCAGTTCCCGGGGGTCGGCTTTGGTAATACGCGTAATCAGGGAGATGGTTCCCGCCAGGTCGGGCATTTCCGCGGGCACGGCGAACACTGAATCCACCGCAATCGACATTGCCAGTTCCCGTCCCGCGCGGTCATAGATAATTCCCCGTTTGGCGGCAACATCGGTAGTGCGTTGCTGCTGGTGTTGCGCCCTGGTTTCGAAATCGCCGTAGCGGAAAATTTGCAGATAGACCAGGCGCAAGCAAATCACGCAGGCCCAAAACAACAGGATTGCTCCCAGCAGATAAAGCCGTTTGTTCGCGCTATTGCGGGGTGTGCTCGCCACCGTGAAGCCCCTTAGACAAGCATGGCGGCCCACCGTGCGGGGAGCCGCCAAGTATACTTTTTGTAGCGCCGGCGCTGCATTCTTCTATCGCGCTGAAACTACCGCAACCGGCGTCGCGCTCGCCAGCACCGGCATTGCGCTGTCCGGTACCGCGCTATCCATGTGCATGACTTGACCTGCTTGTGGGGATTGCAGCCCCAGCTTGCGCGCCAGCGTGTCGATGCGCTCCGGATCGCGTAGCGACGCTTCCTCCAGTCGCAGGGCCCGATTCATCTCCGTCAGACCATCGCGCTGTACCCGCAGCGTCTCAATCTTGTAGCCGTATTCGATGGCTCTGAAATGTTGCCAGGCAAAAGTCATCACCAGCAAGAACAGGCAGGCCAGAGCGACTCCAAACTGCTTCATCTCGCGGCTCTTCTGCGCATTCTCCACTTTCACCAGCCGCGAATTGTCGATGGGTCTGGAAAAATAGATTTCCGGAGTTCCCGTCCAACCGGTTCTACGCCGCAGCACCGGAGTTACGCTGTGCGCCGCCGCCATTTATGCCACCCCGGCCAGACTGGAGTCGAGTTGCGCGACTTCCTGCTGCGCCACGAAATACCAGTAGGCAAGCTTCTCTTCCTGAGAGCACTCGTTCAGCAAACGTATGGGGTGTGCATCTACGCGGGCTTCCGTCCGCTCCACGGTGGCAATCAACTGATCGATCAATGTTCCTGTGTGCATCGTTCCTCGGTACATCGGTGGCCTCCGGTCTACCTTCCCGTCTCTCCGGGACGGCATCGAGAGAAGGTAGAGAGTTATGTTTCGCCCTTGTGATAGAGAGGCGATGCCGTCCCGGAACTTTTATCCCGGCCCATCCGTCAACGGCTGTACCGGGTCCCTGGCTGGTTTTCCAGGGGTAAACTTTTTCGAACTTTGTAGCGCCGGCGTCTCGCCGACTGTTCTGGCGGGCGTCCCGCCCGCCTATCGGGCCGGCCCGAGCCCGGCGCTACTCAAACTCTTTCCGCCGCCCGCATCTTCGCGCTGCGCGACCGCGGATTGCGATCAATCTCTTCTTCCCCGGCGGTCACTGGCTTTTTCGTCAGCAACTTGTAGTGACCCCGCTTCGCTCCTTCGCGGAAGACATCTTTCACAATGCGATCCTCCAGCGAGTGGAAACTGATGATCACTATCCTTCCGCCCGGTTTGAGCACTTGCGGGGCTGCTTTCAGCAACTCCCGCAGGTCGTCCAGTTCATGGTTTACGAAGATTCGGAGAGCCTGGAAAGTTCTGGTCGCCGGATGAATCCTTCTTTCGGCCTGATTCATTGGCCGGGCCGCGGCCGATACGACGGCTGCAAGTTCCGCAGTCGTTCGGATTGGCCGCGACCGGACAATGGCTCTGGCGATTCTCCGCGACCTCCTTTCCTCACCGAATTCGTAAATCAGGTTGGCGAGTGTGACCTCGTCCACCTCATTTACCACTTGTTCGGCGGTGGGCCCGGCTTGCGGATTCATTCGCATGTCGAGTGCTCCTTCCGCCTGAAAACTGAAGCCGCGCGATGGTGTATCTAACTGCAGGCTGCTCACGCCGAGGTCAGCGAGCAGTCCATCGGCCGAAGCCGCTGGGAACCGCTCTCCGATCTCCGCGAAAGAACCATGCAGCAGACTCACCTCGGGCTGATCCTCCCCCCCGGAAGAAACCAACCGCACGCGCGTCTCATCCAGCGCCGCCGGATCTTTATCGAGCCCAATCAAATGTCCCGGTGCGCCGAGGCGTCTTGCGATTTCGAAACTGTGCCCGCCCAGGCCCACCGTGGCGTCGATATAAGTCCCGCCACGCTTGATAGCTAAAAAGTCGATCGCTTCTTTTAAAAGAACCGGGACATGGCCACTCTTGCTTCCACCATGCCCACCCCGCTCGGGGGTGTCTGTTAAACCCTCGTCCACTAGATGCCCAGATCGTCGAGCGTCTTCTCATCCTCAGGTGTGAACGCCTGTTCCTCGATCTCGGTGCGATACGCTTCCAGGTTGCGAACTTCCAGGTAGGTCTGGAACCCGACCACCGCAACATCTCCCTTGAGCTGCGCCGAATCCCGCAGCAACTGCGGCAGCAAAAGGCGCCCCTGGCCGTCCATTTCCACCACCTGGCCCCAATAACCCGTCGTGCTCAGAAACTTCTTCTTGGTCGGGTTGAAGGTGGGAAGAGCCGCCAGCTTCTGCTCGATCCGTTCCCATTCCTCGAAGGGATACACTTGGCCAACCTTGCCATCCAGGCTGGTGATGTAGAATTTCTCGTTGTACTTCTCGTCGATCACCCGCTTGAACTCCGCGGGGACTTTGAGCCGTCCCTTTTCGTCGACGCGAGTTGGGTGATTGCCGCGAAACATGTGTTTTGCCCCTTAGGGCGGGAAATCTTTTGAAAACGGTTGCTGCCACAGCGAGGGAGGTTAAAGCGGCCAACATGCCGGTGATTTCTGGTTCGTTCGGGCTGTTTTTTGGGGTGTCAGCTACAAAATCCACTGGCGCCTCTCAAAGTTCCAACGCTGCCCACGACCACTACCGTCCGTGCCACTTTCTACCACATTTGTCCACATCCTACGCCTAAAGCATTTGTTGTCAATCAGAAAGTTATAGGTCTCTATACGGAAGAATGATGGTTTTTCGAAAGCGCGATGGGTTGTGGCTAACTGAAATGGTGACCACTATAAGTGGGGTTTAGAGGCTAGGTTCTGCTGCCAATACCTGATTGATTTCGATTCCCGCCTCCTCCCTGTCCTGTGGAAATTCTGTGGAAAAATGCCAGATGCCGGCATCCTCGGGGGCAGAAGGGCGCCGCGGCTGATTTCTACAGCGCAATCTTCTAATTATTGTAGTTCCTTACCAGACGAGTTTCGCACCCAATTGGATGTGTCGCGATCCGCCCGAACCGTGAAACATCCGTTTCGGGAGCACCATCAATAAGAGGAATTGTCGGGGCGGTTGGTGCGAACCACGCCATTGTCGACTGAAATCGTATAGCTCTTCCCACCGTCGCCGGTCCAGGACTTAAGATCAAAGTGCGCGCCCGAGGGGGCCCGGTAAACGGAAATGTTGTGCATGGTCAGAGGCGTATTGGGCCGGCAGACTTCCGGCGCCGACTTTACCTGCAGGAAATAAGCGCCGCGTCCGCCTCCGACTACCGTGCCGTTACCGTCCGGTTCGACCAGAACGGCAGACTTCTCGTCAATCGCAACCTCGCGGGGCGTTTTCGACCAACCGTCCTGCACCAAGCGCGCGAGAAATCCCAAGGTACGTCCCATGCGGTCGCGTTTGGCGAAATGGCTGTCGGTGAGAGTGTTTTCCAAATTTGGAACCTTCAGGAAATCGCGGACCAGCGTCACCCGTTCGTGATAGGGATTGGGCAGCACGTCGCTGGAAGCAAGGTCCTTGTCGTCTTCTTTATCTTTCAAGCAGCCGTAGGCAAACTCGCCGAGAACGGCGAGTCCGGCGCTGGTGCCGCCCATGGGCTTGCCGCTCCCGATATCTGCGTTGATGGCAAACTCCACTGGAGTGCCGCGCCAGAAGTTTACATAGCGCGACTGGTCGCCACCGGCTATGAAGACTGCTTCGGCGTGGCGAATGATGTCTGCAACCGCGGGTTCCTGGGCTGCGTTCCGGTCGGGAATGATCAGCGTTGCCACTGAGTTCAGCTTGCACAAACCATTTACGTACCGGTTGTAATCATCGTCTCCACGCGCCCGCAGCACCAGAAAATCGCCGCCGTTCGCTTTCTTGCACAGCCAGCGAAAAGCTTCATCGAGGTCCTTGCCGCCGCCCATCATGGCGGTTCCGGCCACAGGGATCGCCGTACTGTCAGCCCTGCCTCCCAGGCGAATGTACTGATAGGAAAAGGCAATTGCTGCGTTGGGGGAAGAGAGTATGGTCAAAAGGAGGAACAACAATGTAGTCCGGGCAATTTTTGGAGACATGATTTTTGGGAAGTATGATTTCTTAAGATTGTTTTCTTGAGAAAGAGAGCCCGGACAATTTATCGCGGCTTCGCCACCGCCGTCTACAGTCGAGTTGCGGCGATTTCATGACGGGCTGGAATTTATGACTCACTTGGTTCGGTTCGAGCAGTGGGTTCCCGCCCCGATTGAGCGCGTATTTCTTTTTTTCACCAATCCCGGCAACCTGCCGCGGATCATGCCTCCGCAAACCGGGACCGAATTAGTCCGGCTAAAACTGGTGCCGCCTCCGGGGACTCCTGCAGGGAGCGCAACTGCCACGGACGGCACTCCGCTGGCTGGCACCGGCTCTCTGCGCGCTGATCGTGGCGACCTTCGCGATTGTCGATTACCCGCGACTGCATGCCGGTTATCGGCAGCAGTTGGTCACGGTGGACGCGGTGTACAACACCGAAGGCGCGTTGATCGAACGACTGTAGGAACTGCTGAACGGCAAGGTGCAGCGGATCGTGGTGAACCAGACCGACTTGGTCCGCGACCTGACCCTGGACGTCACGGTCGACGACCTGGTCCGGACGCCGTGGGACCGCGACAAGGTGCACACGCTCTTCGACAGCCTGGAGTTCCGGGTGTTGCGCGAGCGGCTCGTTGCCGAGCACGAGGAGGTCGACGCGACCGTC
>Ga0207665_10002167_pt1 | contig 13273 bp, 13 predicted proteins | sample LARL112metaG_FD_184351 | JGI IMG/M metagenome (GOLD analysis project Ga0207665, IMG submission 184351) | Corn, switchgrass and miscanthus rhizosphere microbial communities from Kellogg Biological Station, Michigan, USA - LAR L11-2 metaG... | ecosystem: Host-associated > Plants > Roots >...
GGCAGCTCGAGCAGCTCCGACGGAACCGGGTGGCCGCCGATCAGGACTTCCAGGCCGCGGCCGAGGCCCCGACGCTGGGGTGAGGACTCAGGCGCGCTCGACAAGCTCCATCGCCACCTTCCAGTAGGCGTCGGCTCCGGCGGAGCGACGGTCGTAGGCAATCGCAGGCAATCCGTAGCTCGGCGCCTCGGCCAGCCGAACGGAGCGGGGAACCGAAGCGCGGAAGACCAGCGCGCCAAGGTGCCGCCGCACCTCCTCCTCAACCTGCTGCGCGAGACGCGTGCGGCGGTCGACCATGGTGAGGAGAACGCCGCCGATGCCGAGGCTCGGGTTGAGCCGCCTCCGGATCAGCTCGACCGAGTGAAGAAGCTGGGTCAGGCCCTCGAGCGCGTAGTACTCCGCCTGCACCGGCACGAGCACGCGGTCGGCGGCGGCAAGCGCGTTCACCGTCAGCGGCCCGAGCGAGGGCGGACAGTCCAGGAACACGAAGTCGTAGCCGTCGCTCCCGGACGCAAGCGCCTGCGCGAGATAGCGCTCGCCGTCCGACCGGCCGGAGAGCTCGACGACGGCGCCGGCGAGGTCCGGCTTGGCCGGGACGAGGTCGAGGTTTGCGAAGGCGGTCGGATGGACGAGCTCGGCGAGCGGCGCGCCGTCGAGCAGGTCGTAGCTCGAGGTTCCGTTCGCGCGCATCCCGAGCCCGGAGGTCGCGTTCGCCTGCGGATCGAGGTCGATCACGAGCGAGCGCTCGCCGGCCTCGGCGAGGCAGGCAGCGAGGTTGACGGCGGTCGTCGTCTTGCCGACGCCGCCCTTCTGGTTCGCAAGGGCGTAGATGCGGCTCATTGCCGCGGTCATTGTCGCTAGGCCAGCGGACGCTTCCTCGCCACGCCCATCCGGCGCGGGAAGCCCGGCGGCGTCGGCGCCACCTTGCGCAGGACGGCGAGACCGTCATGAAGCTCGGGAGCGGCGGCGCCGAGCTGCTCCGACACGGCGACGAGGCGCTCGAGATCTGCGCCTTCACCGAGCCAGAGGATCGCCGCACCGCCCGTCCGGACGAGCGGCAGGCACCACTCCGCGGCGACCGGCGGCGGCGCGAGCGCCTTCGCTACCGCGACGCCCCAGCGCTCGAGCGGCTGCTCCTCGACCCGCCCCCACACCACCTCGGCGTTCCGGGGCGCCCAGCGCCGCAGAAAATCACACTTCCGGTGCTCGGCGTCGAGCAGCGTCACCTCGCGCTCGGGAAGCGATAGGGCCAGCGGGATCCCCGGCGACCCGCCGCCCGAGCCGACGTCGATCACCGGCCCGTCGTACTGCTGAAGCAAGGGCAGCGCGCGTAACGCGTCCTCGAGCAGCATCCCGCGCGCCGCCTCGAGGTCGCGGATCGCCGTCAGGCCAGGGGTCGCGACGACTGCCGCGAGCCAGTCACTCAGGAAGGACGACGACGTAGCGGTTCGGCTCCGTGCCCTCGGAGGCCGTCTCGACGCCGGCTTCCTCCTTGAGGCGCAGGTGGACGACCTTGCGCTCGACCGCTGTCATCGGCTCGAGCTCCTCGGGCTCGCCGGACTCGCGCACCCGGTCGGCCACCCGCAGCGCGAGCGTTTCGAGCGTTGCCTTGCGACGGGCGCGATAGCCCTCGGCGTCAACGACGACCTCCTTGCGCTCCTCGCCGTACGCGCGCCAGCCGATGGCGTTGAGCAGGTACTGGATCGAGTCGATGGTCTGGCCATGACGGCCGATCAGGAGCCCGACGTCCGGCCCCGAGCAGGTGACGACGATTGCCTCCGGCTCCTCGCGGGCCTCGATGTCGGCATCCACCCCGAGCGCCGAGACGATCCTCGCCACGAGTGTCCTTGCCTCGGCCACTTGGCCGCCCTCTTCACCGGCAGCGACCGCCGCGGCTTCAGCTGCCTCCGCCGGCAGATGCGCGATGACGCGGGCCGGCTCGTAGCCGACCCCGAGGATGCCACGCTCGCCCTCGGCAATCACCTCGAACTGCACCGCCGACTTGTCGAGGCCCGGATGCCTTCGCTCGAGCTCGCGCAGCGCGGCCCACTTCGCCTCGCCGACGGTCTCTCCCGTGGCTTCGGCGGTGAGGGTTTCCGCGCCGGTCATCTCCGGCTGGTGCGCTTCTTCTTCCGCCGCACCTGGCGCGGCCGCTGCGACGTGGAAGGTGCCGGCTGCGGAGCAGGCGTCTCGGGCTGAGCGCCGTTGCCGCTCGAGCCGTCGTCCTTCGGTGGTGTCCGTGAGCTGCGCTTCTCCACGGTTGGAGCCGGGGCCTTCTGAACGAGGCGTCGCGTGATCAGTCCCTGCCCGACGGTCCAGAGATTCGTCGTCACCCAGTAGAGGACGAGGCCCGCGGGGAAGCGGGCGATGATGAAGACGAAGACGAGCGGCATAAGCATGAACAAGATGCGCTGCGTCTTGTCGGTCGTCGCGGCCATGAACAGCGTCGAGGCCATCTGGCTGACCACGTAGACGACGAGGAGCACGTAGCCGCCCCACTGCGCGGTCGTCCCCGCCGAGATGTCGTGGATGAAGTGGAGCCACGAGAGGTCCGATCCCGGCGGGAAGTTGTAGTTCTTGAGCGTGTAGTAGAGCGCGACGAAGACCGGGAGCTGCAGCAGCATCGGTAGGCACGAGGCAGCCGGGTTGATCTTGTTCTCCCGGTAGAACTTCATCAGCTCCTCGTTCTGCTTCTGCTTGTCGTGCTTGTACTTCTTCTGGATCTCCTTCATCTGCGGCGCGTGCTGCTGCAGCGACTGCATCGAGTGGATCTGCTTGATCGTGAGCGGCACGAGCAGCATCCGCACCACGACGGTGACGGCCACGATCGACCACGCCCAGGTGAAGCCGGCGTTGTAGTGGAACCAGTTGAGAACGTGCTTCATCACGGTCTCGAGCTGGCTGATGATCGGGACCGTGTAGAGAATCATCGGACCGGGTCGAAGCCGCCGTGGCTCCAGGGGTTGCAGCGGATCAGACGCCAGCCTGCGAGGAGGCTTCCGCGCACGAGGCCATGCTTCCGCAGGGCCTGCACGGCGTACTCGGAACAGGATGGGTGGTACTTGCAGGTAGTCGGGAAGAGCGCGCCCAGCGTCAGGCGGTAGGCCCACACCAGGCCGATCCCGAGCTTGCTGGGCAGGCGCAGGACGACGCTCATGCCGCGAGCAGCCCCGTCTGTCCGAGCAGCTCGTCGACGCGCTCGCCGAGCCACGCGAAGCCGTTCGTCTCGGCGGCCTCGACAAGGCCCGGCCGCACGATCAGCACGTAGTCGTGCCCCTCAGGAATGCGCTCGAGCCGCTCGCGCCACGCCTCGCGCAGGCGCCGCTTGATCCGGTTCCGCTCGACCGCTCCACCGGCAGCGCGCGGCACTGCGAATCCGATGCGCGGCTCCGCCGGCTCCTCCTGCGGCAGCCAGTAGAGAACGAGGAAACGGGACGAGACCGAACGCCCTCGGCGGTGCACCGCGTCGAAGTCCCGGGAGCGGGACAGGCGGTTGGCGTGCTTCACGGATGCAGCTTAGTGGCTCGGTCCCGTCGGACCGATCAGGCTGAGAGCCGGGCGCGGCCCTTGCCGCGGCGGCGCTTGAGGATCGCGCGGCCGGCCTTCGTCGACATGCGCGCGCGGAAGCCGTGCTTGCGCTTGCGGCGGCGGACGTTTGGCTGATAGGTGCGCTTCACGAGGGCGGATTGCTCGTCTTTGCCAGAAAAATCCCCGCCGGCGGCGGGGCGCGCGGGCCAGTATAGATGAGCGTCATCCACCGTCTTGTCCACAACCGCAGACGGCGGAGGAATGCGGCCAGAGCGAGTTCCCCCCACTTTTGTCCACACCTGTGGAGGGACTGACGCACCTGCGAAAGTTCCTGCAAATAGCCCTATTTTGCCCCTGTCGAGACCGCTGTTATGCTGGCCGCCGGGCGGGCGACGGGAGGAGCAGGGCGTCGGTGGAGCACCAAATCGAGCTGTCTAGGGAGAACCTTTGGGAGGAGATCTCGGGGCGGCTCAAGGAGGCGCTCAGCGCAGGGACGTACGCCAAGTGGTTCGGTGACGTCCACCGCCTGGAGCTCGAGGACGAGACGCTCGTCCTCACCGTGCCGAGCGAGTTCACGCGCGACTGGATCGAGGGGCACTTCCTCGGCCTGATCGGCGCGGCCGTGCGCGACATCACCGGCGTCGAGCATCCGCTCGAGCTCCGGGTAGCCGCCGCCGGCGAGTCGGCGACGGAGGACCTTGGGGGGGTCGAAGCCCTCGTTCCCATGGTCCAACCGGTGCGGGGGCGCCCCGAGAGCGGCGGATTCAACGCGAAGTACACGTTCGACTCGTTCGTGATCGGCTCGTCGAACCGCTTTGCCCATGCGGCCGCGCTCGCAGTCGCGGAGGCGCCGGCGCAGGCGTACAACCCGCTGTTCATCTACGGCGGCACGGGCCTCGGCAAGACACATCTCCTGCAGGCGGTCGCGCAGTACGTCGCCGAGCACTCGTCCGAGCTGTCGGTGCGCTACGTGACGAGCGAGGCCTTCGTCAACGACTTCATCAACTCGCTGCGCGACAAGCGAACCGAGGGCTTCAAGCAGCGCTACCGCGCCTACGACGTCCTGCTCATCGATGACGTCCAGTTCCTCGAGGGCAAGGAGCGCTTCCAGGAGGAGTTCTTCCACACGTTCAATTCGCTCTACGAGGCGGGCTCCCAGATCGTCCTCTCGTCCGACCGGCCGCCGCGCGACATCGCGACGCTCGAAGAACGGCTGCGCAGCCGGTTCGAGTGGGGGCTGATCACAGACATCCAGCCGCCGGACCTCGAGACGCGCATCGCGATTCTCCGCAAGAAGGTCAAGGTCGACGGGATCCACGTGGAGGACGAGCAGGTGCTCACGTTCATCGCCGGCCGGGTCTCGTCGAACATCCGCGAGCTCGAGGGCGCGCTCACGCGCGTCGTCGCCTTCTCGTCGCTGACAGGCCGGCCGATGACGGTCGAGCTCGCCCAGGACGTGCTGCGCGACGTCTTCCCACAGGGTGAGGCGGCCGAGGTCTCGATCAAGCGGATCCAGGATCTCGTCGCCGAGCGCTTCGACCTCAGCCACGACGAACTCTGCGGTGACAAGCGCTCGCAGAACATCGTCTATCCGCGGCAGGTCGCGATGTATCTCTCGCGCGAGCTCACCGACTCGTCGCTGCCGAAGATCGGCAAGGAGTTCGGGGGTCGCGACCACACGACGGTCATCCACGCAACCTCGAAGATTGCGCGCCTGATCCGTGAGGACAGGTCTGTGTACAACCTCGTGCAAGAGCTCACCGCACGTGTGAAGCAGGTGCGCTGACGCTTGTCCCCTGTGGGACCGGCGGGATCGTCCACAATGAAGCCCCACACGCCGAACGCAGGAGCCATGCGGCCGCAGGCACGTCTTCCCCGTCGTCCACACTCCCTATGACTTCTACAAGGAACTGAACATGATCGAGAGTGACATTGCAGTGGGCGCCGGGCTGAGGATCACGTGCTCGAAGGACGAGCTCGTCGACGGCCTGTCGCTCGTCGGTCGCGCCGTTTCGAGCCGCACCGCGATCCAGATCCTGTCGGGGATCCTGCTCGAGGCTCGCGAGGGAGAGCTGCGACTGGCCGCAACCGACATGGAGCTCTCGCTGCGCGCCGCGGTGCCGGCGCGGGTGGAGGGAGACGGTGCCGTTGTGCTTCCGGGGAGGACGCTCGTCGACATCGCGCGACTGTTGCCCTCCGACGAGGTGACGATCGAGCACCGCGCCTCGGAGTCCGTCGTCTACGTCACGTCGGGCAGCGCCAGCTACACGCTGCACACGTATAACGCGGAGGATTTTCCGCGACTCCCGGATTTCTCCGATACGCAGACCTTCGCGGTCGACCGCGAGGCGTTGATCGCGACGATCGCTCGCGTGGCGCGCGCCGCTTCCCGGGACGAGGCGCGTCCTGTCCTCACCGGAGTCCTCGTCCAGTTCGCGGGGGACAAGCTCGTGATGGCGGCGACCGACTCGTATCGTCTCGCCGTGAAAGAGACGACGCTCTCGGCTTCGGCACAGGAGCTCGAGGCGATCGTCCCGAGCCGCGCGCTGCAGGAGTTGGCGCGCATCGCCGGCGACGCGGAGGAGATCGCGGTCGGCGTGCAGGAGAACCAGGTGCTCTTCTCCACGGGTGATGTCTGGCTGACGACGCGGCGCATCGACGGGCAGTTCCCGAACTATCGGCAGCTCCTTCCCGAGACGTTCGAGCACGAGCTCGTCGTGCCAAGGGGCGAACTGCTCGACGTCGTGCGGCGTGCGGCCGTGATGATCCAGCGCGCGACGCCGCTCCAGCTGCGCTTCGCCGAGGGTGAGGTCACCGTCGTCGCGCGGACGCACGAGGTCGGCGAGTCGCAGGAGTCGATGCCGGTGGCCTACACCGGCGAGCCGCTCGAGATCGGCTTCAACGCCGAGTTCCTGCGCGAAGGGCTCGAGTCGGTCGAGGGCGACGACGTGCGGATGAAGCTCATCAGCTCGCTGCGGCCGGCCGTGCTCACGGACGAGGGCGAGGACTTCACGTACCTCGTCATGCCGATTCGCCTCCCCGGCTGACCGGCGCTGGTCGTCGAGACGGTCTCGCTCCGCAACTTTCGCTCCTACGAGCGGCTCGAGCTGGCGCTTCGGCCGGGGCTCGTGCTCGTCGTCGGGCCGAACGGAGTCGGCAAGACGAACCTACTCGAGGGGACACATGTGGCGACGCAGGGGTTTTCCCCACGGACGCGCACGGAGTCGCAGGTCGTCCGCTTCGGGGAGGAGGGAGCGCGGGCCGCGGTCTCGGGACGGCGTGGCGACGTGCCGGTCGAGCTCGAGGTGACGGTGCGGCGTGGCGAGGGCAAGCGAGCGCGACTGAACGGCTCCCCGCTCCGCGCCGCCGAGCAGCTCAGGACGCTCGTCTCCACGCTCGTCTTCACGCCCGACCGGCTCGGGGTTGTCAAGGGCCCTCCGGCCTCCCGCCGCGCGTACTTCGACCGCGCACTCGGACGGCTTGCTCCGGCTCGCGCCGCGTTGCCGGCGGAGTACGGGGCGGCCGTCGCACAGCGCAACGCCGCGCTACGGCGCGCAGCCGGCGGGTATGCAGGCCGGGATGCGATCGAGCCCTGGACCGCGCAGGTCGCCGATCTCGGCGCGGGGCTCGTACGCGCCCGGCTTGAGACGCTCGCGGAGCTCGAGCCGTCCTTCGCCGCCCGCGCCGACGAGCTCGGCCTCGAAGGAGCCTCCCTTCGCTACGAGGGCGAGCCTCCGACACGAGAGGCGCTCGACGCGGCGCTCGAGCGCGATCTCGAGCGCGGCACGACCTCGTTCGGGCCGCATCTCGACGACGTCGTGCTCGTGGCCGGCGTCCGTGACCTCCGCAGCTTCGGCTCCCAGGGCGAGCAGCGGCTCGCTCTGCTCGCGTTGCTGCTCGCCGAGGCGGAGACGATTGCCGATCGCACCGGCGTCCCCCCGCTCCTCCTGCTCGACGACGTTCTCTCCGAGCTCGACCCGGACCGGCGGCGGATCCTCGCCGCCCGCGTCGGCAGCGTGGGCCAGGCTCTCGTGACCGCGACCGATCCGTCGCTACTGCCGGCCGCCCCCGACCAGCTGCTCGAGGTGACGCCGGGAGCGGTGCTGGAGTCGGCGGCGTAATGGAACGGCTCGGCGAGCAAGTCCGCTCGGAGCTGCGCCGCGTTGGGTCCGACAGCGGCGCCGGAGACGTCGTCACGGCCTGGCCCGCGGCCGTGGGCGAGGAGATCGCGCGCAACGCCTGGCCGGCACGGACACAACCTGACGGGACGCTCGTCGTCCATGTCCGCGATTCCGTCTGGGGCTTCGAGCTCACCCAGCGTGCAGGCGAGATCGCGGGCCGCCTGCCCGGCCGTCCGCGGCTCCGTTTCGTTCCTGGGCCTCTGCCGGATGCGGCTCCGGAGCCGGCTTCTCCCGAGCTTCTCGAGGCGACTCCGGAGCAAGCACGCGAAGCGGCCGCCCTGACCTCGGAGATCGCGGACCCGGAGCTGCGGGAATATGTTGCGAAAGCGATAAAAATGGCTCTCGCACGGACCCCGGACGACCGCTCCGTCTGATACACTTACTTCTGCCCGCAAATGCGGAATTTGCAGGGCTTTTTTTATGACCGAAACAGACTACACCGCCAAGGACATCACCGTTCTCGAGGGCCTCGAGCCGGTCCGGCTGCGGCCGGGCATGTACATCGGCTCGACGGGGCTGCGCGGGCTCCATCAGCTCGTCCACGAGCTGATCGACAACGCGGTCGACGAGGCCCTCGCGGGCCGCAACGACCGGATCGAGCTCACGCTTCATCCCGACCACTCGGTCACGGTCCAGGACTGGGGCTCGGGCATTCCGGTCGACGTGATGCCAGAGCAGGGACTACCCGCGCTCACGGTCGTCCTCACGAAGCTCCACGCCGGCGGCAAGTTCGGCGGCGACGGCTACAAGGTCTCCGGAGGCCTGCACGGCGTCGGCGTCTCGGTCGTGAACGCGCTCGCCGAGCGCTTCGTCGCCGAGGTGCGGCGCGACGGGGAGATCTACCGCCAGGAGTTCGAGCGGGGAGAGCCGACGGGCGACATGGAGCTCATCGGGAAGATGGGCAAGGACGACCCGACCGGGACGACGATCACGTACCTCCCGGACTCCGAGATCTTCGAGACGCTGGACATCGAGGCAGGTGCGCTCACCCAGCGGCTCCGCGAGACCGCGTTCCTCACGAAGGGCCTGCACATCAAGCTCGTCGACGAGCGCGCCGAAGGGAAGACCGTCGAGTTCCACTACGAGGGTGGTATCCGCGACTTCGTCTCGTACATCAACGAGGCGAAGGACGCGATTCACAAGCACATCGTCTACTTCGAGGGTGAGACCGACGTGGGCTCCGTCGAGGTGGCGATGCAGTGGAACTCCTCCTATCAGGAGTCGGTCTACACCTTCGCCAACAACGTCAACACCATCGAAGGCGGCTCGCACCTTTCCGGCTTCCGCAGCGCTCTCACGCGCACGCTGAACGCAAAGGCGCAGGAGCTCAAGCTCCTCAAGAAGGACGAGACGCTCGACGGCGAGGACGTCCGGGAGGGCCTCGCCGCAGTCATCTCGGTCAAGCTCCGCAACCCGCAGTTCGAGGGGCAGACGAAGACGAAGCTCGGCAATCCCGGCGTCGAGGGTCTCGTCCAGACGACGGTCAACTCGAGCCTGTCCCAGTTCCTCGAGGAGAATCCTCAGGATGCGCGCGCGATCTGCAACAAGGCGATCGCGGCGATGCGCGCGCGCCTGGCGGCGCGCAAGGCGCGCGAGCTGACGCGACGCAAGTCGGCGCTTGACAGCTCCTCGCTGCCCGGCAAGCTTGCCGACTGCTCGATCCGCGACCCCGCCGCCGCCGAGCTGTACATCGTCGAGGGCGACTCGGCCGGCGGTTCGGCCAAGACCGGCCGCGACCGTACGTACCAGGCGATCCTGCCCCTGCGCGGGAAGATCATCAACAGCGAGAAGAACCGCATCAACAAGGTGCTCTCGAACACCGAGATCCAGGCGATGATCACCGCGATCGGCACCGGCATCGGAGACGAGTTCGACATCTCCGGCCTTCGCTACCACCGGATCATCGTCATGACCGACGCCGACGTCGACGGCTCGCACATCCGCACGCTCGTGCTCACGTTCCTCTACCGACACATGCGCGAGCTGTTCGAGTACGGCCACGTCTACATCGCGGTGCCGCCGCTCTACAAGGTGAAGCTCGGCAACCGGGAGTTCTACTTCGAGAAGGATTCGCAGCTGGAGGATCTCCTCGTGCGCGAGCGCTTCGGCGACCTCGAGGTGCACGACCGAGGCGGCGCCGACGTGAAGCTCACCGAGGCGCGTTGGAAGCGGTTCACGGGCGCGCTCGCCGAGCTCGAAGGCTGGACGGCGCGCCTGCGCGCCGACTACGGCCCTCACGCGGCCGACCTCGCCGTGTCGCACCGGCTCGTCGAACTGGACGCCGCGACGCCCGCCGAGCTCGAGGCCGCAATCGGCTCACTGCCGCCGAACGGCTACAAGCTCTCAGTCCTCGAGCGCGACGAGAACGGCCTGCGGGTCACGGTCGTCGAGGAGGAGACCTCAGCGGCCCAGACCATCGGCCTCTCGGCCGAGCTGCTCGCCTCTCCGATCTACGCGAACCTTCGGCGCGCCTACCGAAAGCTCGTCGAGGTCGTCGGCCCTCCGCCGTTCACGCTCGCGCTCGGCAAGAACCGTGCCGTGGCGGATAGCTTCTCCGAGCTGCGTTCGGCCTCGCTCGACCTCTCCAAGGAGGCGGGCATTCAGCTTTCCCGCTACAAGGGGCTCGGCGAGATGAACCCGGAGCAGCTCTGGGAGACCACGATGGATCCTGCGAAGCGGCTCATGGTCCGTGTCGACGTCGAGGACGCAAGCGCCGCCGACCAGCTCTTCTCGATGCTGATGGGCGACCAGGTCGAGCCGCGCCGGATCTTCATCGAGGAGAACGCGAAGGACGTCACGTTCCTGGATGTCTGAGGTAGAGACGGGCGCACTCGGACGGGGCCGGATCGAGCCCCGCGAGCTCGAGCAGGAGATGCGGTCGAGCTTCCTCGATTACGCAATGAGCGTGATCGTGTCGCGCGCGCTGCCGGACGTGCGCGACGGATTGAAGCCGGTGCACCGCCGTGTGCTCTACGGGATGCACGAGGCCGGCCTGCAGCCGAACCGGCCCTACAAGAAGTCGGCGTCCACGGTGGGCGCCGTGATGGCGAACTACCACCCGCACAGCGACTCGGCGATCTACGACACGCTCGTCCGGATGGCGCAGCCGTTCTCGCTGCGCTACCCGCTCGTCGACGGGCAGGGCAACTTCGGCTCGATCGACGACGATCCGGCCGCGGCCATGAGATACACCGAGGCGCGACTCTCTCGAATCGCGACCGAGTTGCTGCGCGACATCGACGCGAACACCGTCGACTTCGAGCCGAATTACGACGAGTCGCGGCGACAGCCGTCCGTCCTCCCGTCCCGGTTCCCGAACCTGCTCGTCAACGGGTCGACCGGGATCGCGGTCGGGATGGCGACGAACATGCCGCCGCATCACCTCGGCGAGACGATCGACGCGGTCGTGGCGATGATCGACGATCCGAACATCTCGGTCGAGGGACTGATGAAGCACGTCAAGGGGCCCGACTTCCCGACCGGCGCGATCGTCGTCGGCCGCAGTGGTATCCGGGACGCCTACCGCACCGGGCGCGGCCGGATCGTCATGCGCGCACGGGCGCATATCGAGGAGTTGCGGGGCGGCCGGTCGGCGATCGTCGTCACGGAGCTTCCGTACGGCGTGAAGAAGGGCGGCGACACGGGCGTCATCGTCAAGATCGCCGACCTCGTTCGCGACAAGGTGCTCACCGAGGTTGCCGACCTCGCCGACCACTCCGACCGCACGGGCATGCGGATTCAGATCGAGCTCAAGCGCGACGCCATTCCGCAGGTCGCCCTCAACAAGCTGTTCAAGCACACGCCCTTGCAGTCGACGTTCGGCTACAACGGAGTCGCGCTAGTCGACGGCGTTCCGCGCACGCTCTCGCTACTCGAGCTGGTCAGGCACTACCTCGAGTTCCAGCGCGAGGTCGTCACGCGCCGGGCGAAGGACGAGCTGCGCAAGGCCGAGGCCCGGGCGCACGTCCTCGCGGGCTACCTGATCGCGCTCGACAACATCGACGCGGTCGTCGCGTTGATCCGGGCCGCCGACGACACCGACGCGGCGCGCACCGGTCTGATGGAGCAGTTCGCGCTCAGCGAGATCCAGGCGCAGGCGATCCTCGACATGCGGCTCGCGCGTCTGACCGGGCTCGCGCGCAAGGAGGTCGAGTCCGAGCACCGCGACCTGATGGAGAAGATTGCCGAGCTGCGGGAGATCCTCGGCGACCCGGCGAAGATCGACGCCGTCATCCGTGAGGAGTTGCTCGAGGTCAAGTCCATGTACGGGCGGAACGACGACCGGCGCACCGAGATCGTCGCGGCCGAGGAGGAGCTCGAGCTCGAGGACCTGATCGCGGAGGAAGACATGGTCATCGCGATCACACGCTCGGGCTACATCAAGCGCCTACCGGTGACGACCTATCGCGAGCAGCGCCGCGGCGGCATCGGCGTGATGGGGATGGACATGAAGGAGGACGACTACATCGAGCACCTCTTCGTCGCCTCGACGCACGACTACATCCTCTTCTTCACGAACGTCGGCAAGGTCTACCGCCTCAAGGTGCACGAGCTGCCGCTCGGCTCCCGCCAGTCGAAGGGACGGGCGATCGTCAACCTGCTGCCGTTCCGCCAGGACGAGCAGGTGCGCGCGGTGATCCAAACGCGCGACTTCGAGGAGGCGAAGTACCTCGTTTTCGCCACGAAGAACGGCATCGTCAAGAAGACCGAGCTCGCCGCGTACAACACGCCGCTCAAGGCCGACGGGATCATCGCGATCAAGATGCGCGACGGGGACGAGCTCGTCGGCGTCCGCCACTCCACGGGCCAGGACGACATTCTCATCGTCTCGCGCAAGGGCCAGGCGATCCGCTTCCACGAGACCGACGCCCGGCCGATGGGTCGCGACACCTCCGGAGTCGCCGGCATGAAGTTGCGCGCGGGCGACGAGGTGATCTCGATCAACATCGCCGAGGACGACGCCGATCTGCTCGTGGTGACCGAGAACGGGTACGGCAAGCGGACGCGCGTCTCCGAGTACCCGGTCAAGGGCCGCGGCGGCATGGGAGTCAAGACCGTCCAACTGACCGAGGCGCGCGGCTACCTCGTCGGCTCGCGCGTGGTCCGCGACGGCTACCAGGTCATGCTCATCTCGACGGCAGGGACCGTGATCCGGATCCCGGTCGAGGACGTCAAGCGGCTCGGTCGTTCGACGCAGGGCGTGATCGTGATGCGCCTGCGCGGCGACGACGAGCGCGTCTCGGCGCTTGCCCCCGTCGTCGAGACGGACGAGACGAACGGCGACGTCGAGCCGGTCGTCGAGCCCGCCGAGGGATAGGTCCGCGCTGCGTTAGCGCAGCGCCCCCCTTCCAAAAGAAGCGCCCGCGCTTTATAACTGTCCAACGGGGTTTCGTGCAGCAGGCGAGGCGGCGAGGGCAAATGGCGGTCAGCCGGCAGGTCGATCTTCTCGAACCCATCAATCTGGCGGAGCATCTCGACAAGGTCGAGCTCTACCTCGGCCAGGTCTGCCAGATCGCCGGGATCTCGAAGATGCAGCTCGACTACTGGACGAACAAGGCCCAGAT
>Ga0207665_10002168_pt1 | contig 13268 bp, 13 predicted proteins | sample LARL112metaG_FD_184351 | JGI IMG/M metagenome (GOLD analysis project Ga0207665, IMG submission 184351) | Corn, switchgrass and miscanthus rhizosphere microbial communities from Kellogg Biological Station, Michigan, USA - LAR L11-2 metaG... | ecosystem: Host-associated > Plants > Roots >...
ACTCGCCGTACGACAACGTCGAGCGGAAGGCCTATCCGTGGATGCTGGTCACCACGTCCTTGAATGACTCACAGGTCGGGTACTGGGAGCCGGTGAAATGGGTAGCGAAGCTCCGCTCCATGAAGACCGACAACAATCCGCTCTACATCAAGATCAACATGGCGGGCGGACACGGCGGATCATCGGGGCGCTACGACGTACTGCGCGAGAGAGCGTTCAGGTATGCGTTTATGCTGGACGCAGTGGGGATCAGCCAGTAGGTGTCTCGGCGTAGAGTCCTCGAGACGTAGCTGCCAACATCAATACTGAAGCGGCGAGCTGCCAGCTGGGCAGCTCCGGGCTACGAGCGTTTCTACTCAATCCATGCGCAGCTCGGAGCTAAGAAATAGGCGAAAGCCCCGAGCTGATGGTTAGGAGTGGTAGCAACGCTCGGCGCTCGCCGCCGTAACGCTGGCAGCTCGGAGCTTTTGTTTTGTGATTGGCAGCTACCTCTCAGGACTCTACGCCGAGACGCCGAGACGCCGAGGCTACTGCCTTCTCCAATCGATATACTGCTGCCTGATCTGCCACCTCTCCTTCCAGTCGTCGAAACGCAGCACGAACAACGACTGAACGAACACAGGCTTGGTGTCTTCGGCCGACAACGGCGCGATCAGCACGGCTGACACGAACGCCATGTCCCCACTCATGTCGAAGTCCTCGACCGTGACATCGACGTGCGCGCCGGCGAGGGTTGTGTTGAACATCTGCGACACGACCCCGAGCGGCGTCGAGCCTTCTGGCTCGCGACCGATTATCGAGCGCGCGTTCGGAGTGTAGGTGGCCGCGAGCGCGACCGAGTCTTTGCGTTCGATCGACTGTGCCCACTGCTGCAGCATCGCGGAGATCTGCTCGCGCACTTTGGCGTGGTAGCGCGCCGTCTCGGAGTTGGCGCCATCGTGCGGGACAACCATATCGACGATGCCCTGCGCGGCGAGCGGAGCAGAGGAAACCATTAGAGAGAGTGCGACAGGTATCGTTCTCTTCAGCCGTCTACTGGAAAAGCGCATGCAATTTGATCTGATTTCTGGGACAGGTTGTTCGAAGTTTGACACTGAGGAGGGGTCAAAGGTTCAATGAGAATTGCTGTCGCTGCCTCTCTCACTTTCGTCACCCTCTCGCTTGGTGCGCAGTCGAACACGACGACAGCGTCGGCGCCGCTGGTTGCTCCCAATGCGCCACGCATTCTCTATGAATCCCCGAGCAACGGTAAGACCCAGCTGTGGATCATGGACGGTGATGGGAACGATGCTCGCCAACTGACGAATGATCCGGCCGGCGTGAGCGGCGCACATTGGGCAGCGAACGGGAACTCACTGTTCTATTACGTGACCGAGGGCGACCGCAGCACGGTGTACGAGCTCTGGCCCGATAGCGCGCGACAAGTGAAGCTCGGCGTTTTCCCCGGCCGCGCAGTTCACATCGCCCCCGGTCGTGCACAAGTGATCTACGATGTCGGCCCGTGGACGGCGTCGCACCTCGTGATGACCGACATCAATCAACGCAGCGCTCGTCAGCTCACGGGCGACGACTTCGTCGTGTGGATGGGCGTCTGGTCGCCCGACGGCACTCACATCGCCTACACCGCTCGCGACAGGAACGGGCTCGCGGTGTGGGTGATGAACGCCGACGGATCCAGTCCACATCGCGTCAGTCACCTCACGCCACAGGAAGGCTCGGCGCAGATGCCGGCGTGGAGTCCCGACAGTCAAATGCTCGCGTTTCAGGCGAACTCCCTCACCTCGCGCGGAAAGGCGACTCTATGGATCATCGATCTGCGCACGCTCGGCGAGCGGGAGATCATTCCGCATCAGTCCGTCTTCCTCGACGAAACGCCGAGCTGGTTCCCCGACGGCACTCGGGTCGCGTTCCAGAGCAATCGGTCGGGGCGAATGGAAATCTGGGCCGTGAACACCAACGGCACCGACCTGCGTCAGCTCACCGGTCGCACGAAGTAGAGGCACGCATGCATGGTTAACATCTCCGTTTCCGACGATCGCATCCACTTCGACGTCGAAGGCATCGACCGAATGTGGGCGCTACGCAGCCAGCTGGAGTTTCCGCTCTCCCACATTCGCAGTGTACGCGTCGATCCCGCAGCCGCGAAAGGCTGGTGGCACGGGATCAGGCTGTGGGGCTCCAACATCCCCGGCATTCTCACCGCCGGGACCTTCTACCAGAATGGTCGGGTGGTCTTCTACGATGTCCACGACCCATCGCGGACTATCGTGATCGAGCTGGACCACGAGCATTATGACCGGATGGTGGTGGAGGTGGAGGAGCCGGAGGTTGAGGCGAAGAAGGTTGAGAAGGCTATTGGAAAGTCTCGGCGTAGAGGCGGTAGCGCCTAGCTGGCAATCACCGAACTAAAGCGTGCAGCAATGAAGTGGTACTCCAACTCATGCGCCGAACCGAGTGAGATTCGTAGGAACCTCGCGAACTCAACATCGTTCGACTTGCCTTTACCCTCCACAATGTTCGTCACAACAGACTCGGCGGCTCGTGTCATCTGCGAACAAAGAGATTTTTCATAAACGCGCCTCATACGCTTCGCAGCCTGATGCGTACTAATCATCAGTGCATGGGCCTTCTCCCAGACCAGCAGCTTTTCATAGTGGGCCATGCGGCAGATGTACACGCACGAAGCACCGCGCTGCCATCATCGCCTGTCACGGATCATCCAGAGCTCGCAGTTCCGTGCTCGCTCAAGGCTCCCGCTGCATGTTGCCTTAGTAGAGTCGCTCGCAGCACGAAGCTGCCCAGCTGGCAGCTCGCCGCTTCCGTATTGTAATTGCCCGCTACGCTACTGGCACCGTACTCCGCGATGGCCGATGCCTAAGCCCTGTCGCCGCGACCATGACCACCATCATCACCGCAATCGCAACCGACGCCGCGATTCGACTGATGTTGAGCCCACCCTGCGCATTCGGCTTGGTGAGCAAGTCTCCCAGCGTCGCCCCGAGCGGTCGCGTCAAAACGTAGGCTGCCCAGAACGTGATGCTCGTCGGAAGTCGACTGAAGAAGTGCAGTCCCGCCACGACCAGAATCAACGCCGTGAAGATGACCGCCCCGCGCTCGAAACCGAAACCGAGTGTGTCGGCGACGTAATCACCCAGCGCAGTGCCGAGAGTGTTCGAAACGAGAATCGTCACCCAATAAAAAACTTCGTCGGTTCGATTGGTCACTCGATCGACTACGATCCGGCCCGTCGTCAGTCGCCAGACGATCAGGATGATGATCACCAACGCCAGCAGACTGAACGACGACCTCACGTACCCGACCTTCAGCGTGCGATCGATGTAGTCGGAGGTCGTAGTGCCAACTGTCGTCGTCGCCACCACAACTGCCCAGTAGAAAACGGGGTGGTAGTGACCTGAGCTCACCTGCGCCATCAGCGTGACGACGAAGAATCCGAGGAAAATCAGGGTGCTGACGGCATAGCCGAGGTTGAGCTGCATCGACAGCGCGTCGCCGCCCGTCTCGCCGAGGGTGGTCGCGAGGATTTTGACAATCCAGAAGACCAGTGTGACACGTGGGACTTTGCTGAGCGTTTCTTCCCACGATGGAGCCTCGGATGTTTTGTACGCTGTGTTGTCTATAGCCATTTGAAAGTTTTTGCAGAGCGGCTGAGCGCACGAACGTCGGCGCCCTCCGGCGCCCACCATGTCAGCCAACCGACCGTTCCGTTGTTGAAAAACAGATAGGCCGTATTCTGCAAACGGACTGCCTTGCTCGCAGCATCAGGCTCGGAATTCGACGAGTAGTCGATCTCGACCGCGTTGCCAGCGGGCTCTTTCACCGACTTGACCTTCTCGATTTTCACCGCGCGTCCCTGCGCCTGGATCAGTCGCGCCTCGTTGTCCTTCACACTGGTGGCAGTAGGCGGCGAGTTCGAGCTCGAGATCGCGACGTTGAGCCCGTCGTACTGACTCACAAAGGTCACGTTGGGTCCATTCACGGTGCTCGCCCAGCCCTTGGGTACATCGAGCTGATATCCGCCGGAAGCGGATTTGTAGGTTACGAAGCTTTCGTTCTTCGCGATCGCACCCGGCGGATTTTTTTCCGGCGCGATTGCTTTCTCAGCCGGCGGTTCCTTGATGTTGTTGCCACCGACCGACATCGCGGTCTCCGACGATGCGATCGTCGTCCCCGAGCTCGAATCCTTCGACTGGCAGCCGAGAATTACCAGGAATGAAACAGCAACGATTTGGCCGACGGGCAGCCGGAGACGACGCGCCGCGCTCGCGGAGGAGAATTCGCTAACGTGATGCATTGGGACGGGTGAGTTGAATCGTAAATGAGTCTGCGACGCCTCTAACGGTCGGCTGCCGCTCGAACACGACATCGCCGGCGACGCGCACGCGCAGCTGGCGCAGCGACCGCGGGACCGCGAGCTGGAAGGTGCCGGGCGCCGATTGCTCGACTGCGATCCGATTCGCGCTTACGCGATAGATCGCGTCAGCACTCGGAGAGCTGAGTGAGATCTGATCCTGGTCGATGATGCGCACGTCGACCTCGCCACCGACACCGCTGCCGCTGAACGAAACTTCCAATGCCGCTCCCGGCTTCGCCGCCAGCGACACGGCCGGGGACACAGCAGCTGGCTCCGGTCCTTTTTGACCGGCCTCGAAATCCACGTGAGAACCTCCGCCGGAGTGAAGCATCGTCACAAGCAGTCGATGTAGCGGCGACGCCGGAATCGCAGCCGCAGCGGCGCCGGCAACTACGAGAAATCCGACGACTGCAGCCGCGCGCCGCCGGCCAAATGCGAACCGCTTCTCCTGTCGCTGCGCTGCACGGATGACGGAATCCGCCGACCGAGCCGGCACCGCGACGTCGAGCGACGACAGCAAACTGCTCGTGTCTCGATCAGAGTCGCGCAGCAGTCCAACCAGGCGCGTGCATTCTGCGCACACTGCCAGGTGCGAGTACGCCCGGTGCTCGAGATCGCGGTTCTGCCCGACAGTGTAGATGAGCGCGGCCATCTCCGCGTCGCTCAAATGCGGTGAAGACGTTACGTCGGTCACGATTTCTTTCCCTTGTAGGCAGTGTGGAACAACGCCGTCGCGCGCAGCAACAACGTCCCCACACTCGTCTCGCTGACGCCGACCACCTGCGCGATCTCGCGATAGCTGTAGCCTTCGTGTCGCAGCAGGAGCATTCGGCGATCGCGCTCGTTCAGCCGGTCGAGCGCGGCACGCACTTGACGACGGCGTTCCTCGCCGAGGACCTTTTCGTCCGCGGGCACGACGCTCGTGCGCTCCAGATCAAGCGGGTGAGCCTGGATCAACTGGAGCCGCCGTTTGCCGGTCCGCTTTTCGTCGCGCAAAAGGTTGTGCGCGACAGTCGCCATCCAGCCGCGTACATCATCCGGCAACGAACCACGCTGGTACAACCTCACGAAAACCTCCTGCGCCAGATCCTCGGCGGTGTCCGGCTCACCTGTCAGTCGCTGGAGATAGCGAAACAGCGATGCATACTGAGCGTCGAACAGCCTTCGAAACGACTCCTCGAAGACCGGAGGAATCGCTTCAGTCTCGTCGCTGGAGCGGACGTTCATCCGATGAAGAGCCGGTCGATCTGGCACGTGACTCCTGATGGAGCGCACGAGCGCAGGAGTTGTGACAGCCGGGAGAAGCAGCTAAAAACGCAGCCCGACGCCGAAGGAGATGGAGCGCGGCATCATCCCAAGGGTCCGCATGCCGGTTCCCGACGGATCTTCGACCAGTCCGGCCGAGTTCCGTCTGGCTAACAGGTTGTCGACGTTGAGATACGCCGAGCTGTGCAGCGATCCGAAACTCATGTCGCGGCGAATGCCGAAGTCGACTCGCACGTAAGGCTCGAGCCGGCCCGCGCCCAGCGTCGAGGTAGCGTACTCAGGACTGCCACTGACTTCGCGCTGCGACGCGAGCACGTCCTCCCACTCCCACGTAATTCCGCCTAGAAGCGGCGACGTCGAGCGCAACGCCGACATGAACCCGGACGCGCGGAGAAAGGTTTTGTCGCCGAGCTTGTATCCGGCGGCAATCAGGGCCGCATGGTTCGGCGCGAACGTTGGTTGATAAGTGCGTTCGCCTGCCCACTCGCGAGAGACGATAGACATCGAGTAAGTACCCTGCAGGTCGAGCCGTCCAAGCTGCTGACGCGCGCCAAGCGAAGTGCCATACGCAGCGCCGTGGCCCGAAGTGAACGACCGCGCCGCGAACGGATCGCCGCCAGCAGCACTGACGAGAATCAGTGCGTCGAAGGTGCGTGCGTAGCCACCCGCAGTGATCAGGGTCGAGGGGCCGAGCGGAACGTCGAGATGAATCGTACCGGATGTCGACGTCGCGATTGGAATGCCGCTGCTCCCCGCGATCACCGGCGCTTCGAGGCTGGCCATCGCGTCGACGACAGACTCATCGTTGTACAGCGACTGAGTGTACTGATGCGTCCGCGCGAAAGCGCCGGACAAGCTCACTCCCTTGAACAGCGAGGCACTCACGGCCGCCCTCGGCTCCATCAATGCCTTGCCGCCGACGATCGCTATCCGCTCGCCGAATGTCGCGGTCAATCGCCCGAGCTCGCGTGTGTGTTCGACGAACGCTGACGCGACCCGGAGACGTGAATCGATGCCGAGCAGCGACATCGCGTCTGACTGTGCAGTGTCGGCGACGGAATAGCCTCCGCGCAGCTGCTCGAGAGAGCCACCAATGGTGGTGATGGCACCCGGTGCTCCCCATGTCGCGCTGGCTGCGGCAGCGGTTTGCGTGAACACGTTCGCCAGGCGCATCGCCGTTCCCGACGCCGGAACCCAGACGGCCCCGACCGAGGTTCCGGACTGCCAGACACGGGCGTCAATCGAAGGCCCTCCGTCAGCTGCTGTGTTCCGCCACGTCAATCCGCGTGCATCGCTTGTCCAGGCGAAACGATTGCCACTGCCTGATGGACCTTGATTGGTCGCATCGAAGCTGATTGCATCGCTCGTCGAGCTGAACAATCCAGTCAAGGCTCCGCTGCCAAACGGGACCGATGCAGTAGCAAAGACATCGGTGGGTCGGAGCGTCACCGGCTCGTGCAGATCGCGCCCCAGCGGACGAGCGTAGTTGCGGCGCGCACCGATCAACGCTGAGCCGCCGGTGAACTGAAGCGACGTCAGCGCGCGGATCCCCGTCGGCCACACCGAGGTGGAAACGTGTTCCGAATCCGCGAGTGCTGTCCTGGTATCGATTTCTACGACACCGCCAAGTCTGCCTCCGCTACGAGCGCGCGCTTCGCTGTACGACGTGATACCAGCCACCGCATCGGGATCGATTGCACTGGGGTGATCGCCGGCGTGAACCGCGTTGTAGAGTGGAATTCCATCGACCAGCAGCAAAGTGTGATTGGTTGCTCCGCCCTGGAGATGCAAACCGCTGCTCGATTCAGGACCGGCAGGAGCGTCCGGCGAAGTTCCGATCGCGCGAATGACGTCGGGGAAATCGAGGCTCGACAGGGTGCGCATGCGATCGCCGTCGAGACGCCACGGCTGATAGGCGCCGGTTGTAACAGGATTGTCTGGAATGCGGGGCAAAGCGTCGCTCGCCAGCACCTTGATCGTCTTCATCGTTGGCGGCGCGCGATCGAGCGAGATGTCGAGGTGAACCGCTCCGTGCTCCGGCACGCGCACGTCGAGGCTCAGCGTGATGTAGCCAGCTCTGATAAAGCGGAGTGTATAAACTCCGCCGGCCAGTCCAGTTAACGAATAGGATCCTGAATCGTCTGCCGTCAGTTGGCGCGGAACAGCGCCCGGACCTGCTATGTCGATGACGACGTTGCTGAGCGGAGTTGGAGCCGAAGTTGCGGACGCCGCGAAGGTCGTATCGGCCGACGTGATCTTTCCGTAGATCGAAGCGTCATACTGCAGCGTATCCTGCCGCGGGAGTGCAAGACCGATCGTTAGCAGCAGCGGGTGAAAGATCATTTTAGAAGGTCGCGCACTCTAAGTAAGACTTCCTGTCGTCCGGATTACACCAACAATGAATCGCGGGTAGACGTGCTGAATCAGTACACCCTGACTTGTCACGTTCCGCGAGTTGAGGCGCTCCATCTGCCGTGACGGTACCAACGCCAGCTGTTCCCCTCGCAAGAATCGGGTCGGATGCGCCGGAGCTAATCATACCTACCGCTCCGCCGCTCACGCTGGTTCGCGCAGCAGCGCCTGCGATTCCACGCGCAGGTTGGCTGCCAGTGATTGGCAGCGCATTCGTTGTCGCGGCAGCATTCGTCGCCGAGCCAGTACTCACCGACAGCATGAGCGGCAAGGTTGCCACTGGTGCCTCGCTCAAGCTGCCACTCGCATACAAGCTCCTCGCACCGCTCTGCGACACGCTCGATACGATCTCATTGTTCTCTCAACGCCAGCACGCCGCTTTCCTCATTAGCTGGGTGGTGGCGTTTTCGCTGTGGCGCGTGCTGCGCAAGACCTCACCACGACCGGTGAAGGCGAGGATCCGGAACGAGCTGGCGGCTGCCGCAAAAGGACTTGTCGCTCTGCTCGCCATCTACGTGGTCGGAGCGATGGTACCGCGACCGACGGCGCGTCTGGCGATGTCGTCGCCCGACGATGTCGTCGTCGATTTTCATTCGCACACCCGCTACTCGTGGGATGGTCGATCGGCATTCTCTCCCGAGGAGAGCCGGCGCTGGCACCACGCGTCCGGATTCGACGTCGCCTACATCACCGATCACAGCACCTTCGCGGGTGCCGAAGAAGCCGCTGTCGACAATCCCGCACGCGCTGGTGACGGGACCGTGATGCTAAGCGGCATCGAGGTCAGAGATCGCGGCAACCATCTCGTCGTGCTCGGCACCGATGGCGGTGATTGGCGATCGTACACCGCCGGCGACCTGCAGGAGCACGTCTTCGAGCGCGACGTTGCCGCGCGATCGGTGCGACCCGTCGTGCTGTTTACTCTCCCGGGCAATCTCAAAAGGGAGAACGAGGTAGCGGTCGACGGTATCGAGCTCTCCGATGCTGCTCCGCGCGGGTTGTCCCAGATCGACGCCGAGAGTGGAACGATTGGTCAGCTGGCGCGCGATCAGAACATGCCGCTGGTCGCGAGCTCGAACAACCACGGCTGGGCAAGCGCATCGCCGGCGTGGAGTGTGATGCAAATCCACAACTGGCGCACGATGACCCCGGCACAGCTAGACGTTGCCATCCGCGCGGAAATTCTTCGCGGTGGATTGAACGCGGTCCGTGTCGTCGATCGCCGCACACCTGGACCGGTCGCGTTCGCCGGCGTTGCGCTGACCGTCCCCGATGCTGCGTGGCGCATGCTCAAGACCATGTCCTGGCCCGAACGCGCGTCGTGGCTCGGCTGGATCTGGATGTCGTATGTCCTCGTGCTCGCGATCGGCCGGCTGAAGCGGGCCGAGCTTCGCGGGGTCGAGGACGTGCGAGACTGGAAAACTGCGCCGGCGCTGATCAGCTAGGTTCTCAAGACAAACCACGGGTGCCCTTGCATTCGATCTCGAATGCCGGTTCATTGTGCGACGGTGTCTTCGGAATCAAAAAGAATTGTCCCACGACTTTACTCATGCATAGCCTGCGTCGGCTGATCATCAACGCCGACGACTTCGGCATATCGCGCAGCGTAAACGACGGCATCTTCGAAGCCGCGCGCGCCGGCGGAATCACTTCAACATCACTGATGGTCAACCTGCCCGACTCGGCGGACGCAGTCGCGCGCGCGCGTCAGTGCTCGCGGATCTCAGTCGGGCTTCATTTCAACCTCACCGTCGGCAGCGCGCTCACCGGACCGTCTTCGCTCACCCAGGGACAGAGCGCCGAGTTCTATCCGCTGTCGCGCCTGCTCGCCGCCGCAGCGCTCGGCATGCTCGACGAGGCTGACGTCGAGCGCGAGTGTCTGGCGCAGATCGACCGCATGACGCGCGCTGGATTCCCGCCAACGCATCTCGACAGCCACCGCCACATTCACACTCACCCGTCGATCTATCCGTCAGTTCTCCGCGCCGTCCAGGCGCGACGGATCCCGCATCTACGGATTCCCTGCGAGCCTTTGGATGTAAACGCCGGCGCGCTTGGCGCGACGATGAAGAAGAGCCTTCTTCTGCTCAGCGCGCGTCGCTCCCGCCGCTCAACCGCGGACTCACGCTCGGCGATATCGCCCGCTGATATCACGGGGTTCGTCGGGATTTCATTACAGGGCGGCTCGACCTTCGGCGAGCGGCTCTTCGCGCTCGTGCGCGACCTGCCGCCCGGCACCACCGAGCTGATGACTCATCCCGGCTACGCCGACGCGGACCTTGCCAAGCGCGACAACTACACGGTTGAGCGTGAGATCGAGCTCAAGGTTCTTTGCTCACGAGAGTTCCAGGATGTGCTGCGAGATTCGCGAGTGGCGTTGGCGAACTTTGGGGATCAGACAGCGATAGTTACCGGGGAGCACGAGCTGGCGGAGTACTGCTAGCTACATCTCGGCAGGCGGCTCACGGCCCGTAACTGCCAATCACAATACCCGAGTCTTCACGCCGAGCCAACAGTCCGCAGCGCTTTCGCAAACCCCGCCCTCCTCCGCCGCGAGACCGGAATCCTCGCCCCATTAGCCAGCACCGCCAACAGCAACCCGTCCGCAGTCCTCCTCAGCTCCCTCACCCCTCCAACCCGCACCAACGCTTTCCGGTGCGCACGCGCGAATCCGTCGCCTGCGACTTTCTTTTCCAACGCGTCAAGCGACTCTCGCATTAGATAGCTGCGCCCGTTCGACCAGACTCGCGAGTAGTAATCCGCCGCCTCGATCCAGTCGATTTCGTGGAGCGGAATCACCACCGAGCCGCGCGCGGTCGGAACGACGATCGATTTGTCGCGCGCGCCCGGGCCTTCTGACAATCGCCGCGTGAGGCGACGCATCGTCGCGGCGAAGCGACCTTCGGTGACTGGCTTGAGCAGATAGTCCTGCGCCTCGGCCTCGAATGCGCGGATCGCGAATTGATCGAAAGCAGTGAGAAACACCACCGCCGGCATTTTCTCCGGCGACTTGCGTCGAATGACCTCGAAGCCATCCACTTCCGGCATCTGAATGTCGAGGAATAGCACGTCGGGCTTGAGCGATTCCAGTGCGGCGAGAACCTCGCGCCCATCTCTGCACTCGCCAACAACCACGAATTGCGCGAACGGAGTCAGCAGCTGCCGCACACCGCGGCGCGCCGCCGGTTCGTCGTCGGCCACCAGCACCTTCCACCTAGGTGCTGACATTGGGGACTCTCACGACTGGAAGTTCATGGAAGGGAACCCGCAATCGGGCAATCGTTCCACCGCCTGTTGCCGCCGACAGCTCCAGTTGAGCCCGATCGCCGTAGAGCGTACGCAGTCGCTCGCGAGTGTTGGCCAGCCCGTGCCCATCGACTTCGGCGCCGCCGTTGCTGATGCCTGGTCCATCATCAGTCACCGTGACTTCGAGCATGTCGCCGTCGCGACGTGCCGATATGGCGATTCGCCCCGCATCCGAGCGGCGCGCGATGCCGTGACGAATCGCGTTTTCGACGAGATGCTGGACGGTGAACGATGGTACTGCAGCGAACAGCGTGTCGGCGTGAACGTCGAACGCCGGACGCAGTCGATCCGAGAACCGGGCGCGTTCGACCTCGAGATATTCGCGCACCAGCTCGAGCTCGTCCTCGAGAGTCACTTCGTTCTCGTTGTTGCGACTCAGCGTCAGCCGCAACACATCGCTCAGCTGTTCCATCACCCTCGTCGCACCGGGATTGTCGCCTTCGCGCATCAGCACCGCGATGGTGTTCAACGCGTTGAAGAGAAAATGCGGATTGAGCTGCGCCTTGAGTGACGACAGTCGCGCGGTGGTCAGCTGCTCGGACAGTCGCACCATCTGCACTTCTCTGGCGCGCGCCTCGGTGAAGTATCTGATCGCGTGCTCGACGCCGACCATCCCCAGGTAAAGCGCGCAGCCGAACGGCAGCGTGCCAACGAACCAGCTGACCGCGAACCTTGCAACACCGTGCTGGAAGGAATTGGGCTGCATCAACAGCTTCAACAGCGTTCCGCCAGCCGCCCAGAGCGCGGAAAAAATCACCGATAGCGCGATATGGAGCACCGTTCTCGAGACCAGATGGGGTCTCGTAATTGGCCAGCGCTGCGCGAAGAAGAAAACGCCCGGCGTCAGTATCGCGTACAGCAGCCAGTCGGCGCCGTAGAAAACCGCCGCTCCAAAATTCAACGGCTCGCCCATGAAGTGCGCTTCGCCAAAGTATGTGACGAAGGCGAGCAACGCCGGGCCGAGCCACGCGAGCGAGACCAGCATCCATGGTTGTAGGCGGCGAGATCGTTCCACGGCCTCACGCTATCGCGCGCCCTGACTGCGCGCAATCACGCTATCACGCTTTGACCGCTTGCGGCAGCGCCCGCGCCGTTCGCCGCGGACGGATAGCGTAAACGAACTGAGCGTGCGACTTTCTGCGTCGTGGAAACGGTCGCTGCCAGGGACAGCTTTGGTCCGTACACGCCTGTGACATCGGCTCCATCGACGCCGACGAGTCGACGCATTTTTTCGATCGACGTCGCGCGCGGTGTCGCCATGATCCTGATGGCGATAGACCACGTTCGCGTTTACGCCGGGGTGCCAGCGGGTGGGCCGCGCCCCGGCGTTTTTTTCACGCGCTGGATCACCAACTTCGTCGCGCCCGCGTTCGCGTTCCTTTCCGGCACGTCCGCCTATCTCCTCGGGCGGAAACTCGGCAGCACACGGGCTCTCTCGCGCTACCTGCTGACGCGCGGACTGATTTTGGTGCTGCTCGAGCTCACCGTGATCCGCGTCTCATGGACCTTCAACTTCCATTTCGGCGAGTATCTCCTCGCCGGCGTGATCTGGATGCTCGGCTGGTGCATGGTGTTGATGGCAGCGCTTGTCTGGCTGCCGGTCGCGGCGATCGGCGCGTTCGGCGTCGCGGTGATCTTCCTCCACAACGTGATGGATTTCGTGGCGCCTCCTTCCGACGCGATCGCGCAGAGCGCGCTTGGCTGGCTCTGGCAGATTCTCTACTACGGTGGTCCCATCCAGCTCGGCGCGAATGGGCCAACGCTGGCGGTGTTGTACTCGATCGTGCCCTGGATCGGCGTGATGGCCGCAGGCTACGCGTTCGGCGCGATCATGACCATGGAATCAGCTCGTCGAGATCGTATCTGCGTCATGATCGGCCTCGCCGCGGTCGCTTTGTTCTTCGTGCTGCGC
>Ga0207665_10002171_pt1 | contig 13254 bp, 11 predicted proteins | sample LARL112metaG_FD_184351 | JGI IMG/M metagenome (GOLD analysis project Ga0207665, IMG submission 184351) | Corn, switchgrass and miscanthus rhizosphere microbial communities from Kellogg Biological Station, Michigan, USA - LAR L11-2 metaG... | ecosystem: Host-associated > Plants > Roots >...
GGCCGCGCGATCACCTCGCCCAGCGCCGACCGCACGGTTGCCCGCGCGAATGCTGCCCCGATGGCGGAGCCGCTGTCAAGACGGCCCGCGCCACGCCGACCGGAGTACTATCCGGAGCGACGCGTGCTCGACGGGTGCTGGCCTGCTGGCTGCGGTCGCATCGCCGCGATCTCGCTGCACAGCTCCCGGGCCCATGCGCGACATGCTCACATGGGCCCGCATCTGGACACCGAGATCGCGTGCCTGCCCACCTGCCAGGGCCCGGGGAACCCGTCGCGCCATCCACCCATCACGTACGCGGCGTACCTCGACTGGTGGTACGACGCCAACTATAATGCGTCAGACCAGCGCGACGTGGCTGCGGCACGCCAGCGCGACGTGGCCTGAGCTTCGCGCGTCGGCGAGGAGGCGGACATGAAGGTCGGGATCGCGCTCAACATGCTGACCCAGGAAGGCCGGCCGGATGCCGCCGTCCTCTCCGACCATCTGGCCCTCGGCGACCTGGCCGAGCCGCTCGGGTTCGATTCGCTCTTCGCGCTGGAGCACCACTTCACCGGCTACGCCATGTCGCCCTCCCCGACCCAGCTCCTGAGCTACTTCGCGGGCCGGACCAAGCGCGTCACCCTCGGCACCGCGGTGATCGTCCTGCCGTGGCACGATCCGGTCCGGATCGCGGAGGAGATCGCCCTGCTCGACATCCTGTCGGGCGGTCGGTGCCTGCTCGGATTCGGCCGGGGCGCGGCCAGCGTGGAGTACGCGGGATTCCGCATCCCGATGGAGGAGGCGCGCGCCCGCTTCGTGGAGACCGCGCAGATCGTGGTCCGCGCGCTGAGCCAGGACGTCTTCGAGTGGGACGGCGAGTTCTTCAAGATCCCGCGGACGTCGATCCGCCCGCGCCCGGTCTCCCACCCGGAGCGGCGCATCTACGCCTCGTCGGTGAGCCCCGAGTCGGCCGAGATCATGGCCAAGCTCGGCTTCGGGGTGCTGGTCATCATGCAGAACGAGTGGCCGAAGGCGGCCGAGGACATCCAGCGCTACCGGGCAATCGCGCAGAGTGTCGGGCACGCGCCCCGGCCGCCCATCATCCTCACCAACGTCTCGGTGGCCGAGGGCCGGGCCGAGGCCCACGAGCGCGCGGTGAAGTATCTCAGCCGCAAGTTCGACTCGATCGACGCCCACTACCGCTTCTCGGACGGCCACCTCGGCTCGGTGAAGGGCTACGAGTCGTACGGCGCGACCGCGAAGACCTACGCCAAGATGAAAGACGCCAACTTCCGGCAGAAGGCGGCGGACTTCTACGTGAAGATCCAGGTGGTGGGCACGCCCGACGAGTGCCTCCAGCAGCTCGCCGAGCTCCGGCGGCTCACCGGCCTCGACCACCTGGTCACCGAGTTCGCCTTCGGCGGCATGCCGCACCACGAGGCCGAGCTCAACATGCGGCTCTTCGCCGATCGCGTCATGCCGGTGCTGCAGCGGGACGCCGCGTTCGCGGCGCCGGCGGCGTCGGGGCCCGGCGAGGCCTCGCCGGTCGGGCAGTCGGAAGGGATCTTCGCCCCCGCCTGACCGTCGGCCGCGAGGGCCAGGGTGAGCGCGGCTAGATGAGGCCGCGCCTCATCGCCTCGGCCACGATCCCCGTCCGTGATCGCGCCGCGAGCTTGGCGCGAATCTTCGCCAGCCGGTCCTTGACCGTGTGGGAGCTGAGGTGGACGCGCTTCGCGATCTCCCCGATCGTGTGGCCTTCGGACAAATGCTGGACGATCTGCACTTCCAGCTCGGTGAGGGTGGCGGTCGGCACCGCATCGGGTCGCCGCGGATCGGAGTGGGGCGCGCGTCCCGTCATTCTCGCGACGAGAGAGCCGGTGATCTTGGGATCCAGCACGGTGTGACCGCGATGGACCGAGCGAATCGCGTCCTTGAGGGCGCCGAGCTCGATGTCCTTGACGATGTACCCTCTCGCGCCGGCCGCGAGGCTCCGCAGAATCACCGCCTCCTGCGTGTAGCTGGTGAGCATCACGACGTTGATCCGGGGCGAGACGCCGAGGACGCGCCGGCACACCTCCGGGCCATCCATGTCCGCGAGCTTCACGTCGAGCAGGAGCACGTCGGGCTCGAGCTCGCGGGCAACCCGTAGCGCGTCCTCTCCGGACGCCGCTTCCCCGACGACGACCATGTCCGGCTCGGCGTCGAGGATGCCGTGGAGCCCGTACCGGACCATCTCGTGGTCATCCACCAGCACGACGCGGATCTTGTCCATGGTGAGTCGACGGCCATTCTAGCGGGATCTCTGGCGCCGAGAGTTCGAAAGGTCGGCCGCGACCCCCGTTCGGCTATGCGGTGGCCTCCGTTCGGAGGCCGCCGAGGAGCCATTCAGAGGGCGAGTGACCCGCGGAGCCCTGAAGCGCCGAGCATCGCATGGACCTGCCATGCGTTCTTGGAGATACTCGGGGCGACCGGCCAGTATGGTCGAGCGCACCGACGATCACAGGCTCGGAGGGGCCCAGTTCATGGCGGGAGCCAGGCGGAGATCACGACGGGCGAGGCCGGCGGGCCGCGCGCGACGCGTCCCCGCCCGCCGCCGGCGGAGGGCCACCCTCGACGCGACGCAGGCGGCGCTGCGAGAGAGCGAGGCGCGCTATCGCATCCTGTCGGATCGCTCGATCCAGGGCATCTGCATCCATCGCGATTTCGTGATCCTGTTCGCGAACCCGGCCCTGGCGACGATGTTCGGCTTCGAGAGCCCCGCCGAGCTCATCGGGATCGACCTGCGAGGGGCTCTCGCCCCCGATGAGCGGGCCGGGCTGGAGGCCCACCGCGGGGCCGAGCGGCCCGGAAAGCGCGCGCCGATCCGCTACGAGTGCCACGCGATCCGCAAGGACGGCACCCGCATCTGGGTCGAGGTCATGGCCGCCCCCGTGTCATGGGCCGGCAAGCCGGCGGTGCTCGGCACGGTCCTGGATATCTCCGAGCGGAAGCGGGCCGAAGCGCTCGCGGCGGGGGAAGTGCGCGTACTCGAGATGATCGGCGGCGACGTCCCGCTGACTCGGCTGCTCGAGGAGCTGACCCGCATGATCGAGTCGCACGGGGATGGCATGCTGGCCTCGATCCTCCTGCTCGACGAGGACGGCGTGCACCTCCGACACGGCGCGGCGCCCAGCCTCCCCGAAGCGTACGTGCGCGCGATCGACGGCATCGCGATCGGTCCGAGCGTCGGCTCGTGCGGCACCGCGGCCTACCTGCGGGAGCCCACGGTGGCGTCCAAGATCGCGTCCGACCCGCGCTGGGCGGACTTCCGCGACCTCGCGCTGGCCCACGGGCTCGAGGCGTGCTGGTCGACGCCGATACTCTCCGCGGACGGCCGGGTGCTGGGTACCTTCGCGCTCTACTATCGCCGGCCGGGCGAGCCCGGTCTGTGGGAGCTGCGGCTCATCGAGATGGCGACCCGCCTCGCGAGGATCGCGATCGAGCACCGTCGAACCGAGGAGGAGCGAGCCCGTCTGGCCGAGCTGGTCGAGGAAGCGCCCGACGCCATCATCTCGGTGGATATCGAGGGCCGCCTCCGGGCGTTCAATCCCGCCGCCGAGCGGCTGTCCGGACACCGGGCGGTCGACGTCCTGGGCAAGCCGTTCGCGGAAGCGGGCCTGCTCGAGGCGTCGTCGCTCGCACGCGCGGTCCAGAACTTCGCGGCCGCACTGGCCGGGAAGCACCGGCACCCGAGCGAGCTGACCATCGTCCGGAAGGACGGGCAGCAGCTCGTGCTGGAGGCCAACCTGCGTCTCATGCGGCGCGACGGCGACGTCGTGGGCATGCAGGTCACCCTGCGCGACCTGACCGGCCGCCGGCAGGCGGAGGAGGCGCTGCGCGCCTCGGAGGAGCGCTATCGCGTGCTCTTCGAGCGCAACCTGGCCGGCGTGTTCCGGGCCGCGTCGGATGGCCGGATCCTCGAGTGCAATCCGGCGCTCGCCGACCTCCTGGGCTGCGACGCCCCGGCCGCGGTGCTCGCCATGAACGCGGCGGATCTGTACGTGGACCTGCAGGACCGCGAGCGGCTGCTCGCCCGTCTCCATCCCGGCGAGACCGTCACCGCTCACGAGGTGCGGTGGCGGCGAGCCGACGGCACGGAGATCTGGGTCCTGCTCAGCGTGCGACAGATGGCCGAAGGCGCCACGACGTGGCGTGAAGGGATCGCGATCGACATCACGGATCGCAAGCGGGCCGAGGAGGCCTCCCGAGAGACGGCGACGCTCCGCACGATCGCCCACCTCGCGAACGCGGCGGCCCACGAGATCAACAACCCCCTGACCACGGTGTTCGGACGGCTCGACATGCTGGCCGGCCACGTGCCGGAGGGCTCGGAAGAGCGCCGGCTGCTCGCGCGGGCCCGGGAAGCCGGTGAGCGGATCCGCGAGATCGTCGAGCGGATGCACCACATCACCCGGGTGGAGTACCTGGCCGTCACCGACCAGGACCTGCCCCCGATCCTCGACATCCGCAAGTCCAGCGACGCGGGCGAGACGCCTCCGCGTGGCGACGGGGCCGACCTCCCCTAGATTCGCCGCCTCGCTCCCCACCGAGCTCGCCCCGATCGCCAGACGCCTCACGGTCCCACGCCGTGAGAAACTGGCCCGCGTGAGCCGACCGCTCCTCACCGGCTGGACCGTGGTGGCGGGCGCCTTCTTCGGCTACGCGATCGCGCAGGGCCTGATGCACTCCTACGCGGTGTTCCTCGTCGCCTACCTTGGTGCGTTCGGGTGGGGCCGGGCCGAGACCTCCGTGGCGTACTCGGTCTCCCAGCTGGTGATCGGGATCAGCTCGCCGGTGATCGGGGCCCTCGTGGACCGTCTCGGCACGCGCAAGCTCGTCACCGCGGGCGCGATCCTGCTCGCGGGCGGGCTCGCGGCCAGCGCGGCGGTGTCTTCGCTGTGGCAGGTCGTCCTGCTCTACGGCCTGGTGATGACGCTCGGCTCGAACTGCCTCGGCCTCGTGGTCTCGGTCCCGATCCTCTCGCGCTGGTTCGTGCAGCGCCGCGGGCTCGCGATCTCGATCGTGCAGTCCGCCAACGGCTTCGGGCGCGCCGCGTCCGCTCCGGTGGTGCAGCTCCTGATCTCCTCGATCGGCTGGCGGCGCTCGTATCTGGCGCTCGCCGGGCTGATGGCGGTCGCGGTGATCCCGATCGTCCGCGCCTTTCCGACCCGCGAGCCCGTCGCGGTGGACGCCGGATCCGGCGAGCGCCCGTCGCACGCCGACCCGCCCGCCCGGACCTGGACGGTGGCCGCCGCCATGCGGACACCGCACTTCTGGCTGCTCTTCGCGGTCTACCTGCTCACCGGCCTCGGGAGCTTCCTGGTGTCGCTGCATCAGCTCGCCTGGGCGATCGACGTGGGCTTCGATCCGCTCTACGCGGCGGGCGTGCTCGGCATCGGGAGCCTGCTCGCGGTGGCCGGGACCATCGGCACCGGGACGATCTCGGATTACATCGGGCGCGAGGTCTCTGCGATCCTCGCCTACCTGGTGTCGATCGTGGGCGTGATCTGCGCGCTATTCGTCACGAGCCCCGACCAGCACGCGCTGCTGTGGCTGCACGCCTGCTTCTTCGGGCTCACCTGGGGCGCGCGCGGCCCGCAGATCACCGCCAAGACCGCCGATCTCTTCCAGGGCCCACACCTGGGCGCCATCCTGGGCGTGATCTCGATCGGCACCGGCCTCGGCGCGGGCGGCGGCGCCTGGGCGAGCGGGCTGATCTTCGATCTCTCGGGCAGCTACCGCCTCGCGTTCCAGCTCTCGATCGCCTCCTACGCGGTCGGCTGCGGAGCCTTCTGGATGTTGCGCCGGCCGGCGCGATCGGTCGCGGGCTAGGTGTAGAGCTTGATCGGCCCGCCGATGGCCTTCCACGCCGAGTGGCCGCCCTTCATGTACTTCGCGTCGAACCCCGCCTCGCGCAGCGCGATCGCCGTCTTGCATCCCACGTGGAATCCGTAGGCGCAGAAGACGACCACCGGCTCCGACTTCGACAGCTCGCCGATCCAGTCGTGGATGCGCTCGGGATCGCGCCAGACCGCGCCGTCCATGATGTCCTGCTGGCGGGAGATGTAGGACCGCGGCCGCGCATCGATGATCTGGACCGGCTCGCCCGAGTCCAGCATCGCCTTGACCTCCTCGACGCCGACGCCTGGGAGGTCGCCGAACTCCTTCTGGACGAGGGGGCGCGGCGCGGCGACCTTCCGGGCGTCCTCGTAGCGCGCCTGGGTGGACACCCAGTCGATGTTGCGCTGGAAGGTGTCGATGTACGCCGTGGAGTTCGCCCCGAAGTCGATGTGGTAGGCGTGCTCGTACATGTCGAGCGCCAGGATCGGGATGCCTCCCGCGGTGGTCTGGCCGTGATCGCCCGCGTACTGGTTGATGAGCCGGCCATCCCGCGGCACGTAGACGAGCAGCACCCACCCGGAGCCGCCGGCCAGCCCCTTCGCGATCGCCACGAACTCGCTGCGCCAGCGGTCCACCGAGCCGAAGTCGCGGGTCAGGGCCTCGGCGACCATCTCGGTCGGCCGGCCGTCGCCGAAGGCCATGCTGGCGAAGTACAGCTCGTGGAGCAGCGTCGAGTTGAGCGCGATCAGCTGCTCGCGCTTCAGGCCGTTGACCACGTAGCCCGGGGTCTTCTCGAAGTCGAGCGTCTCGAGCTGCTCGGTGATCGCGTTCAGCCGCCGGAGCGCGCCGCCGTAGTGGTTCTCGTAGTGGCTCTCGATGAGCCGCAGCGACAGACCGTTGAGCAGCCACGGACGGGTGTTGATCGGGGTCAGGTGATATCGCATGCTCCTAGTCCTCCTTTTTTCCTCGAACGCTGAGACCATCGAACGCGGTCACCGAATCGGCCTTCGTCCACAGGCCGACCTGGCCCACGCCGAGCCGGGAGTCGTGGTGGTCGAGCAGGAGCGCGCGGTCGAGCCACGCCTGCATGTGGCTGCCCACCGCGACCAGGCGCACGGTGTGCCACCGGCCGAGCGCCGGCGCCTTCACCGCCGCGGTGGCGATCTGGCGGCGGCCCCGGTCGTAGTGGTAGAGCCGGAAGTTGTCCTCCCGGGCATTGGCCCGCACCACGTAGTACTTCCCGCCGTCGAAGCGGAACACGATGCCGCCCGAGGCGTCCTCCCGGCCCGAGATCGGCTTGAACATCACCGAGACGTCCACGTCCCGGAAGCGACCGGGCGCGACGACGACGTTGAACTCGTTGCGGGTCGCGCGCTGGACGAGCGCCTTCCGGCCGCTCGGGGAATCGGCCAGCTCCTCGACCGTCCACTGGCCCGCCACGATGGTCCAGCCCGCGATCCCGCCGGCCCCGAAGTCGTACGCCTGCGTCGGGGTGTCCACCGGCAAGACCAGCTCGGCCGGGGCCGCGAGCGCGCGGCCTCTCCGGCTCGCGCCCATTCCGCCCAGCGCGGCCAGCGCCGCCTTCAACCACTGTCTCCGGCTGCCCATCGCGTCATCTCCGGCTATTGGTCTGGTCGAGCGCGGGCTTCAACCCCTGCGCGAGCGTGACCGGGCAATCGCATGATGTGGCCTTTCGACTTATTCGTGATCCCGGTATACCGCGGCGCGGTGGCTCCGGGGCAGGAACGCGCAGACGATGTTCCGCCTCGCGTCGAAGGATAGGGTATGGGCGCCGACCTCGGTGGCGACGATCTCGTGCCGCCGCAGGGGCGCGGTGTCGAACACCTCGATCACGCCCGGCTCCCCGATGGCGACGTAGAGTCGGCGGAGCCTCTGGTTGAAGAACACCACGTCGGGAGCCCCGGCGATCGACTCGGTCGCGATCATCTCGCCGGTGTCGGCGTCCACCTCGAGCAACACGCCGGCGTCGCACGCACAGAACAGGCGCCGGCGCTCCACGTCGATGTCGAGCCCATGCGGGCCGGCCTGGGGAATGGGTACCACTCGCTGCACGTGCACCGGATCGTCCGCGCTCACCACCGCGATCTGCGGCGGTGCGGCGATGTTCACGTGGAAGACCCGGGCGACCGGATCGTAGACGGTCCATCGCGTTCGGCCCGCGACGGGGAGGTCCGCCACGCACTTGCGGGCGTGCACGTCGACCACCGACACGGTGCAGGAGCCCGGCACGGCGGGGTCACCGACGTGGGCCGCGAGCAGGCGGTGGCGAGCCGGGTCGTAGGCCAGGCCGTTGGGCCGGACGCCCACCGCGACCTTCTCCACCCGCTCCGGGTCCTCGATCCGGATGATCCCGACGGAGTTCTCACCCCGGTTCGAGGTGAACACCAGGCCGGCCTCGACGACCAGCGCGCCCGCGACGGCCTTCAGCCCGCCGATCGAGCCCACCCACCGCTGGGCCTCCACGTCGAGGACATCGACCGCATCGTTGGCGGTGTGGGCGACGTAGACACGGCCGGTCGGCTCGTGCACCGCCGCGTGATCGAATCCGCCCTCGCCCGCGTGCGGCGGGAGGTCGATGAAGCCCAGGTGCTGGAGCGGCATCTCAGCGCCCGGCCGCCAGATCGTTCACCAGGCGCTCGACCTTGGCGACGATCTGATCACGCGCCGCGGCGTAGCCGTCGCTGACCGCGGGCACCTCCCACTGCTCCGCGCGCCGATCCGGACCCACCGCGACCTCGCACCCGAAGCTCACCACCCGGGTCGCGCGGGTGAGGTCGTAGAGGGTCACCGGCCGGGGCCGGGCCGGGCTCGGCGTCAGGCCCTCGGCGGCCAGCCCCTTGACCGCGCCCGGCGCCAGCTCGGCGTCGGGCTCGGTGCCGGCCGCCACCGCCCCGACCGACAGGCCGCGGACCGCGGCCAGCCGCCGGAAATGCGCGGCCGCCACCACGCTCTTGGCCGCGCCGTGGAGGCACACGAAGACGACGCGCGGCGGCGCCGGCGTGCCGGCCGTCCGCGCGCGCGCGAACTCGTAGAGCGCGTCGTACATCGGGAACTGGCGGCTCATGTTGTCGAAGTCGTCCCGGCTGGTGGCCTGGAAGCCGGTCGCGGCGGCGTAGAGACCGGCCGACTCCGGGGTCAGGCCCCGGTCGTCGGTGTCGGCTCCGCGGACGATCTCGGCCAGGGCCGCGAGCGCCGGGTCGGCCAGCTCGTACCGCTCGACGAAGGCGTCGAACGAGCACCGCGGCCCTCGATGGCCGAGCTCCACGTCCGGCACGTCGTAGGGAATGGCCTGCTCCCGGCTCGCCACCGCGAGGACGTCCTTCGGGGGCACGAACAGGAACTCGGGCTTGGGATCGATGAAGCGCGTGATGAGCCACGGACAGGCGATCCGGTCCACGCGCGCACGCTCTCGGGTGATCCATTTCATGGCTGTCTCCTTATCGCACGGCAAAGATGATGAGGCCGATCACTGCGCCGGCCGCGATGAGCACCGGCTCGGGCACCTTGAATCGCCAGGCCACCCCGAGGGCCGCGAGCCCGATCAGCAGCGTGGGCACGTCGACGATGGCCCGCCTCGCGAGCACGAAGCAGGCGCCCGCGATGGTGCCCGACGCCGCCGCGGTCACCCCGGCCACGAACCCCTTCACCCGCGGGTTGCCACTGATCCGGTCGAACCACGGGAACGGGATGACCACGAACAGGTAGACGGGCAGGAACACGCCGACCGCGGCGGCCACCGCTCCCGGGAACGCGGCCACGAGGTAGCCGATGAAGGCGACGGTGATCACGATCGGCCCCGGGGTGAGCATGGCCACCGCGACCGCGTCGATGAATTGCTTGTCGGTCAGCCACCCGTACTCCTGCACGACGCCCGCGTGCAGGAACGGCACGATCGCGAGGCCGCTGCCGAAGACGAAGGCCCCCGCCTTGGCGAAGAACCACAGGATCTGCAGGAGCAGATCGGGACTGGCCACCACCATGAAGCAGGCAGACGCCGGGCGCTTGAGCCACGCGGGCGGAGCCTGGGCGAGCATGGTGACCACGCCGCACAGCACGAACAGCGACAGGAACTCCGATTCGCTCCAGGCGGTGACCACGGTCATCACCGCGAAGATGACCCACTGGAGCTTGTCCTTCGCCACCGTGAGCCGGGCGAGCTTGTAGGCGGCGATGGTGATGATCCCGATCACGGTCGCGCCGACGCCGTAGAAGGCCGCCTGCATCCAGGAGAGCCCGCCGAAGCGCACGTAGAGCCAGCCGATCGCCACGGTCATGACGAAGGACGGCAGCACGAACGCCAGCGCGACCAGCGTGGCGCCCCGCACCCGGGAGTGCACGTAGCCCAGGCAGATCGCGAGCTGGGCCGCGAGCGGCCCCGGCGCGAGCTGCGAGAGGGCCAGGGATTTCATGTACTCTTCCTTCGTGAACCACTTGCGGCGCTCGACCAGGTCGCGCTGCATGTAGCCGACGAGGGCGACCGGGCCGCCGAATCCGAGGCTGCCGAGGTACAGGAAGTACTTGAGCAGCTCGATGGTCGTCGGTCGGTCCATCACCGCCCCCGGACCGAGAACACGACCGCGATCTCCTTCCAGGTCCTCCCGATCGCCTCAGCCATCGAGCGCCACCTCCGTGCCGCGTCCGGTCAGGCGCGCCTTCTCGTACACCGCGACGGCCGCGGCCACGTCCTGGAGCGCGGTGCCCGAGCTGTCGAAGATCGTGATCTCCTCCGGCCGAGTGCGCCCCGGCCGGCGGCCCGCGACGACGTCGCCCAGCTCGGCGTGCACCCGCTCCCGCGTCATCAGTCCCGCCGCGAGGGCGTGCTGCAGCTCGCCGATCTCGGCGCACTGGGCCAGCACGTCGACGACCACGGTCGAGGTCGCCATCAGGATCGGCTCGAGCTCCTGCTTGCCGTGTGCATCGGCGCCGACCGCCGCGACGAAGGTTCCGGGCGCCACGTCCGCGGCCGCCACCACGGGCCGGCGAGACGGCGTGCACGTCACGCACACGTCACTGCCGGACAGCGCCTGACGGAGGTCCTTGGTCGCCGCGACCTCCAGCCCCAGGCTGGCCCGGGCGCGCGCCGCCATGCTCTCGGCGCGCGCGTGGTCGAGGTCCAGCACCCACGCGCGCGCGAGCGGCAGGACCGCGGCCACCGCAGCCAGCTGGAGCTCGCCCTGAATGCCGCAGCCCACGATCGTGGCCGTCCGCGCGTCGGCCCGCGCGAGATGCTTCGCCGCGACGCCGGTCGCGGCGCCGGTACGCAACGCGGTCACGCTGCCCGATTCGATCACCGCGAGCGGCTCCCCGTTCTCCGCGTCCGCGAGGACGACCAGCCCCTGGATCGTGGGCCGGCCGAAGCGCCGGGGGTTGCTCGGGAAATTCCCGTTGGTCTTCGCCGCGAAGTATCCACGGTCGCCCAGGAGCCCGGCCGCCTTGATGTGAAAGCCGCCGTCCGTCGACGGCACCGAGAGGACGCCCGGTCCCAGGGTTCGGCCCTCGGCGTGAAGCCGAAACGCTCGCTCCACCACCTCGATGCAGTCCCGAAGGGGTATCAGATCGAATACGTCCGCGCGAGACAGCACCAGGATCGCCATCAGCGCTTCTTCGCGCTGGTGGCGTAGAGCCCCTCGAACAAGGTCATGCCCTGCGCCAGCACCTGGTGATCGTCGGAGGCCGCCGCGAGCAGGGCCCGGATCGCCACGTCGATGCCTCGCGCCTCCTCGTGCGGGAACTTGCCGTCACGCAGATCCGCTTCGTGCACCACCTCGGCGAGCCGGGCGAGGCGCCGGTCGCGGAGACCGGCTCGCTTCACCAGCGTCTCGAACGTGCAGTCCTCCCCCTGATGGCTCAGCTCCACCCCGGGCGCATCGTAGGGGATGGCGTCCTTCGGGAACTCGGCCGGCGGCGCGAAGAGGAATACCGCTTCCGGATCGATGAATCGCTTGATCAGCCAGGCGGAGGCGACGCGGTCCACGTGCGGCCGCGGCCGGGTGACCCACCGCCGGCCCCGGAGCTTGGTCAGATCGAGGCTCGGCTTCGGCTGTGGCTCGGGCGTTTCCGGACTTCTGGTTCGCATGGCGATGGTCTCCTCGAGACGCCGCACCTCGGAACCACCGGGGGCGTCGAAGAAGTCGATGTCGCGGACTCGTTGGTGATCTTTCGAGAGACGGACGAGCGCCTCGTGGGTCTGCCGGCTCACCGATTTCCGGTCGAGGCCCTGCAGCACCTTCCGGTAGCGAGCCGCGAGCTGGCGATAGTCCCGGTCCCGCGGCTCGTGGAAGAGACGGAGCACGTCGCCGGGGCTCATGTTCTCGATCTGCTGCACGCGAATGAGCGTCGCGTCGCCGCCGTCCCGCTGGACTTCCTGCGCCAGCCACTGGAAGTCCTCGTAGCGCTCCGGGGTGTCAGGCAGCAGGTAGGCCGAGCGCTTGAGGGCCACTGCGCCCAGCGACCGCAGGCGGCGCCAGACCCGCACCCGGAGGCTCGACGGCGTGGGCGGGACCCCGACCAGGAGGAGTAGTAACTGTTGCTCACTCATGGATCCAGATGAAACACTAGTTACATTCCCCCTGTCAAGCCGAATAGACTGTCCCCATGGCACCCCCACCCACGGAGCCGGCATTCCCGGGACGCCGAGCCGTCTCCCTCGCGCTCCTCGCCGCGGGGCTGTTCGGGCTGAGCACTCCCGCCGCCAAGGCCCTGCTGAATCTCACCGATCCGTGGCTTCTCGCCGGCCTGCTCTATCTGGGATCCGGGCTGGGTCTGGGGTGCCTGCGCGGGCTCTCGATCGTCACCGGAAGGAAGGGCACGGAGGCCCCGATCCGGAGCGCCGATGTGCCGTGGCTCCTGGCCGCCATCGTCGCCGGGGGCGTGATCGGGCCCGGGCTCCTCATGCTGGGGCTGTCGGGCGCGGCCGCCTCGCAGGTCTCGCTGCTGTTGAACCTCGAGGGCGTGCTGACGGCGCTTCTCGCCTGGTTCGTCTTCCGGGAGCACTTCGACGCGCGAATCGCCACCGGCATGGCCGCCATCACCATCGGCGCCCTCGTGCTGGCGTGGCAGCCGGGCCGGGCGCTATCGCTGGATCGTCAGGCGGCGCTGGTGGCGGGGGCCTGCCTGGCGTGGGCGCTGGACAACAACCTCACCCGGAAAGTGGCGGGAGCAGACGCGGTGCTGATCAGCGCGCTCAAGGGCGGAACGGCGGGTCTCGTGAATCTCGCCATCGCGCTCGTGTGGGGGGCGCACCTCCCCGCGCTCCGGGTCACGCTCGCCGCCCTCGTCGTGGGCTTCCTCGGCTACGGCGTCAGCCTGACCCTCTTCGTGCGCGCCCTCCGCGAGCTGGGCGCGGCGCGTACCGGCGCCTACTTCTCCGTC
>Ga0207665_10002172_pt1 | contig 13247 bp, 12 predicted proteins | sample LARL112metaG_FD_184351 | JGI IMG/M metagenome (GOLD analysis project Ga0207665, IMG submission 184351) | Corn, switchgrass and miscanthus rhizosphere microbial communities from Kellogg Biological Station, Michigan, USA - LAR L11-2 metaG... | ecosystem: Host-associated > Plants > Roots >...
ACTCGTCGAGGCGTTCTTCAAGGAAATCGCGGAGTGTCTCGAGCGCGGCGAGCCGGTGAGGCTCTCCTCGTTCGGCTCGTTCGTTGTGCGCGAAGCACGCCAGCGAATGGGCCGGAATCCGAAGACCGGCAAGCAGGTCAAGATCTCCGCGCGCCGCGTGATGGTGTTCAAGCCGTCCGCGGTTTTGAAGGCACGCATCAACTCCATCGCAGAAGATGATCCAAACCAGGATTGAATGAGCTCCACTTGATCGGCACGCGCTCCGAGCGCGAGCCGGCGGATGTTCTTCGCCGGGGAGCGGCCCGCTCCAGCCTGCTGATCAATGCGCGGGCTCTTGGCGCTCGCGCAGAAACCGGAAAAACTCGATGCCCTCGCGCATCCGCCGCCGCAGCATTTCCGGGCTCCTGACCATCTCGCCGGCGATGGCGGCAATCTTCGGCGCGCGGAAGTAGAAGCGTTTGTAGAAATCGTCCACCGAACGGAAAATCTCGGTGTGAGTCAGGTGCGGGTAACTCAGCGATGCGATCTGCATGCCGCTGTCGGTCAGCAACTCGGCATTCTCGTCGACCAGCCAGCCGTTCTCCAGCGCCTGTTTGTAGAGGAATGTGCCGGGATAAGGCGCCGCCAGCGAAATCTGGATGGTGTGCGGGTTGACCTCGATGGCGAAGCGGATGGTTTCCTCGATCGTCTCCTTGGTCTCCCCAGGCAGGCCGAGGATGAAGGTGCCGTGGGTGACGATCCCCAGCTCGCGGCAGTCCTTGGCGAAGCGCTTGGCTACGTCGACCCGCATCCCCTTCTTGATGTTGTGAAGAATCTTCTGGTTGCCGGACTCGTAGCCGACGAGCAGCAGCCGAAGGCCGTTGTCCTTCAAGACCTTCAGGGTCGATCGCGGCACGTTGGCCTTGGCGTTGCACGACCACATCATCCCCAACTTGCCGATCTCGCGCGCGAGCGCCTCGACGCGTGGCAGGTTGTCGGTCAGCGTGTCGTCGTCGAAGAAGAATTCCTTGACTTGCGGAAACGCCTTCTGCGCCCAGGCGAGTTCCTCGATCACATGGCCGACGCTGCGAGTGCGGTAGCGATGACCGCCGATTGTCTGCGGCCACAGGCAGAAGGTGCAGCGGGACTTGCATCCGCGGCCGGAATAGAAGGAAAGGTAGGGGTGCCGCAGATAGCCGCTGAAATAATTCTCGATGACGAGATCGCGCTTGTAGACAGGCGTGACGAACGGAAGCTCGTCCATGTTCTCCAGCACCTCGCGGTCCGCGTTGTGCACGATGACGCCATCCGCGTTGCGCCAGGAGAGCCCGGCGATGCGCGCGAAGTCACGCCCGTCCGCCACTTCCTTGACGGTGAAATCGAACTCGTTGCGGGCGACGAAATCGATCGCGGGCGAAGCCTTCAGGCTCGCCTCCGGCTCGACGGCGACCTTCGCCCCGATCATGCCGATCTTCAAGCTCGGCTTGAGCGTTTTGAGCGCCTCGGCGGTGCGCACGTCGACCGAGAACGACGGCGTCGAGGTATGCATCACGACGAGATCGCGACTCGTGGCCTCCGGCGCGACATCGGCGAATTTGAGCCGGTGCGGCGGCGCGTCGATGAGCTTTGAGCCGGCAACGAGCGCGGCAGGCTGCGCGAGCCAGGTGGGATACCAGTAGGACTGGATCTCGCGGCGCATCTGGTAGCGCGCGCCGGCGCCGCCGTCGAAGCCGTCGAACGATGGCGCTTGTAGAAACAGCGTCCGCATCATTGATTTGTCCCCCGATCAGCCGTCCAGTCCCCCGCAACCATCCGGAACCGGTGGCCTCTCCAACTCACCTTCCAGTTCAGAAAGCTTATAGCGAACACCGCGAACGACAATAGGTCGCAGGCGGGCACAAGCCAATATGGTTGGGAGGGAAGACGATAGGCCCGCTCGACCTGTCGCAGAACCGCCACCCGGCACGCAATTGCTGCGATCACGGCGGCGGCCGCCGGGAAGAGGGCGGTCGAGCCGGCGCCGAAAAGCACCGCGAGCAGCGCCCACCCTAAGGGATGGCTCACGAGCGAACCCGCGTAGCCGATGGGGTCGATGCTCCTGATCGTGCGCGCCCATCGCAGCTGCTGCCGCCAAAGTTCGCTCAGCGACGTCTGCGTGCAGACATGGGCGACGGCGAAGCGCGGTATCACGACATTGCCGCCGTGTGCGCGCAACGCTGCTCCCATCGCGTAATCGTCCGCAAGACAGTCGACGAAAGGCTTGAAGCCACCGATCGCCGTCAAAGCCTCGCGCCTGAGCGCCAGCGTCGAGCCGAAGCAAGGATGCGCCAGGCCGAACGCAAGGGCGAACACGACGCTCGGCAGGAATTGCGCGTTGGTGAGGAGCGCTGCCAATCTTGCCCAGACGCCGGTGAGGGCAACGCCGTGGTAGAGGCAGGTCACGGCACCGACGCCCGGCTGCTCCAGCGCGGCGATCACGCGGCAAAGATAGCCGGGATCGACCCGAATATCGCTATCGGCGAGGACGACGATCTCGTGGCGTATGCGCGGCGCCATGTTGACGAGGTTCGAGACTTTGCGATTCAACCCGTGCATCTTGGCGTCGACCACGAGATCGAGATTGCGAGTGGGCTTGAGCTCGCGCAGGCGCTCGACGACCGCCACCGCGCCGTCGCTCGTATGCTGGACGCCGCAGATGATCTGAATGTCGCCGGGATAATCTTGGGCGCAAAAGGAGCCGAGGTTCTCGAACAAGCCCGCCTCGCTGCCGTGCAACGGCTTGAGAATGGTGACTGACGGCGTGGCAGCGGGACTGGCGCCGACGCGATCGTGCGCGAAGCGGCGCAGGAGAATCGCAGCCGTGATCAGATATCCGCAGCCGATGCCGGCGACCGCCGACGCCGCGACAGAACACCAGAACAAGACCATGCCGTGGCTCAGTGGCTCCGCGAACGTGGATCGACGCTCTCGCGGACTGGTTGCTCGCGATAGGTCGGCATCAGCCGACCCCACTCCAGCATCTGCCAGCCGATGAGGCCAGGCACGCCGAGCACGAGATCGGCCGCCCGCTTGACGAGCGACAGTGCAATCGCCTCCTCCGGCGGAATTCCAAATGCCGCGCACAGCAGGACGAGCGCGCCTTCCTGCGCCCCGAGCGCGCTAGGAACGGCGAACGCGGCGCCACGAACGGCGTGCAGCAGGCTCTCGATCACGAGCGCCTCGCCGATACTGACGGGGTGCCCCATGAAGGCGAACACGATCCATACTTCCGCGGTGCCGACAACCCAGCCGGCCAGGTGCACGACGCTGCTCGCGACGAGGCTCGCTCGCGCTGCGTAGATCATGGCCAGGTTGCGATAGACGGCGTCGATGGTGCCGAGCACGCGCCATTCCCGGTCGCCGGCCAGACGATTGACGATCGCTTGAAGCACGCGTTGCCCGCCACGCCGTTGCGCGACATAGAACCCGGCAAGCAACAGCGCTGCGACGGCAATCCCGATCGCCGCGCTCCGCGCCAGCGCATGATCCGCTCCCAGCGCCATCAGCGTAAGCAGGCCGAGCGCTGCAAATAGAAATTGTGCGGCAGCTTGGATGAGGACGTCGACGATGACGCTTGCGGCCGCGAGCGCCCCCGGGACGCCATAGCCTGTCAGCAATCGCGCACCGACCACGTCGCCGCCGACTTGCGCCACCGGCAACAGGACGTTGACCGCCTCGCGAATGAACCTCAGGAGCAGACAGGGACCAAACTGCGGGCGCACCTTGGGCGGGAAGAGCAGCCACCAGCCTGCGCCCGCCACGAAAACCGTGCCGGCGCGCACCACCACCACGAGCAGAATTCCCCAACCGATGCTTGCGATCGCGTGGCCGACCTGGTCGAGTCCGGACCAAACGGTGAGCGCGACGAGCGCGGCAATGCCGGCCAACCACGCGATCACGCCGGCTTGCTTGATCATTCCCGCTCCCCCGTCGACGCGACCCGCTGTCCGCTTCTTGGGGACAAGCGGGCCGGGCCGGCCCATCCTATCCGCAGTCGCGAATTACCACGGCGATTTGATGTCGAAGGCCTGGGTTGCCCCGAATCCGATCGTCACCTGGTCGGGCGAACCTCGCTGCGTGACGAGCGGCGAGCCCGAGACGTCGCCGGTGAGCCGTTCGTATTCGATAAAGACGTGCGTCGCCAACTGCGGCGTCCACAGGTAGCGCGCTTGCGCGCCTGCGCCGTACGACCGAACGCCCCCCTTGGCGTCATAGGCCGGCAGGCCCGATAGCAGCGACTGGATTGGCGTGATGCTGAAATACGGACTGACCGCGGGCGTGGTCGCCAGCGTGAGCCGCGGCCCAGCCGACAGGGTCCACTGCCGGGTCACCGGAACGACGGCGTCCGTCGTGATATCGGAGACGATGCCGTGGTGGCCGTTGAAGCCCTGCCGCACCTCGACGCGACTGCGCAGCCAAGGAACCCACCAATACTGCGCAAAGACGCCCACCTCCGCCGCCCAGGGAACGTTGCCGAGGCTGCGCACCGACGGCAAGTCGGCCTTGTCACGCTGCGAATACACCAATTGGCCGACAGGACCGACCTGGTAATTCCCTTGGTCGATTACCGCGATGTCCAAGCCATCGCGTGGGCCGCGGAAAGGTTCGGGCGCGCCATAGCGGCGCACCGCGAAGATGGGGTAGGGACGCAGGCGCTCGCGGCTCGAACCTTGAAACAGCGGCTCGTCCCTGCCTTCCGCTCCGACGGTTACGGTCCAGTCATAGGCGGAAGCCGGCGCTCGGTAGGTGCGCGCAGTGTCGTCGGCGGCGGACGCCACCATAGGGGTCGCCAGCGCAGCCAAAATACCGGCGATCGCGGCGCGCCGACCCCTCATTCGCCCCCTCTTTAGTCCCCAGGAGGATAATATTGCCCGACTCTATTCAGCCCTCGTTAACATGACGGAGGCCCCCTGCACAACGCGCGGCCGGTGGATGGGCCCCCTGCAACTCCTTTTCCAGTGGGCGTGTGGCCTGGCTCCAACAGGTTCTAAAAATTGCGAAAATTCAGGGGCCGCCGGCGGGTGCGTTCCGCCGCCGCATGGTGTCGGGGTATGGCAGAATGCCGCGGCAGCAAGGAGGAACCATCCATGAACGGCGCCGCCGTCATCGCCGAAATCCTCAGGCGCGAGGGCACGGAGTTTCTCTCGTGCTATCCGCGCAACCCGCTGATCGAGGCCTGCGCCGCCCTCGAGATTCGCCCGATCCTCTGCCGGCAAGAGCGCGTGGGCGTCGGCTTGGCGGACGGTTACACCCGCATCAAGTGCGGCAAGCGCAATGGCGTATTCGCCGCGCAAGCGGGTCCCGGCATCGAGAATGCCTTTCCTGGGGTCGCCCAGGCGTTTTCCGAGAACGTCCCGCTGCTCATGATTCCCGCCGGGCTGTCGCTGGCGCGCCAATACGTGCGCCCGGTATTCCGCGCAGCCGACGTGTACCGGCCGGTCACCAAATGGTCGGCACTGGCCCATTCGGTGCAGGAGCTGCCGGACCTGATGCGCCGCGCCTATCACGCCATGCGCAGCGGCAAGGGCGGGCCGGTGCTCATCGAGGTTCCGGCCGAAGTTTGGGAGGCCGAATACGCGGGCGAGCTCGATTATGCTCCCGTCCCCGTGCAGCGCGCCGCCCCAGATCCCGATGCGGTCAAGACGGCGGTGCGCATGCTGCTCGCGGCGAAACATCCGCTGCTATTGGCGGGGCAGGGCGTACTTTATGCGCAAGCGAGTGATCGCCTCGCGGCGCTGGCCGAGCTCATTCCGGCGCCTGTCCTCACCACCAACCCGGGCAAAAGCGCGATTCCCGAAACGCATCCGCTCGCGCTCGGGGCCTCGACCCGCTCGCGGCCGAAGATGGTCACCGAGTTCATGGCCAAGGCCGATCTCGTGCTGGCCGTCGGCTCGAGTCTCACCCGCACGCCGTTCGGGCCCAGCGTGCCGGCCGGCAAGACGATCATCCATGCCACCAACGACGCCGCCGACATCAATAAGGAGTATCGGGTCGACCATGCGGTGATCGGCGACGCCGCGCTGGTGCTCGACGCGATCATTGCCGAAGTCGATCGGCAAAAGGGCGCGGGCGGGGCGAACGCGCTCGCCTCCCTCAAGGAGGAGGTCGCTGCGGCCAAGAAAGCGTGGCTCGCGGAGTGGGACAAGCATCTCAATTCCGAGGAAGTGCCGATCAATCAGTATCGCGTCATTCGCGATCTCATGCGCAGCGTGGACCGCGACAACGTCATCATCACCCACGATTCGGGCGGCCCGCGCGAACAGCTGCTGCCGTTCTGGGAGACGACCGCGCCCGGTTCCTACATGGGTTGGGGCAAGTCGACCCAGCTCGGCTACGGCCTCGGCATCACCATGGGCGCGAAGCTCGCGGCGCCGGAGAAACTTTGCATCAACATCATGGGGGACGCCTCCATCGGCATGACCGGCATGGACATCGAGACCGCGGCCCGCAATCGCATCGCCATTCTCACCATCGTGTTCAACAACGGCGTCATGGCGGCCGAACGCGATGTGCTCGAGCTCTCGACCAAGAAATACGGCGCGCTGACGATCGGCGGCAACTACACCAAGGTAGCCGAGGGCCTCAACGTTGCCGCGATGCGGATCGCAAAGCCGGGCGACATCGTGCCGGCGATCAAGGACGCCGTGCGCGTCACCGAAACGGGCGCGCCGTTCCTGTTGGAGATCCTGGTCAAGGAAGGCTACGACTTCTCGCGCTACCCGCTGACGGGGCTGTAGCCGAAATCCGCGGTGCGAACTGGGCGGGCGGCCTCTCCCCGCGCGCGGGGAGAGGTGCCGAGCCGCGGCTCGGGAACGAGCAAATTGCGCTTACTGCGCCGCGGCGGTCGCTGATTTCGGAGCGGCTGCGGGCGCGGGCTTCGCCGCGGCGGCGCGCGCGGGCAAGTATTTGACGATGACCGTGCGATCGAGCTGCGCTATGGCGGAATCGGGCAGCCGCCTCCAGACCTCGTCCATGCCGAACATCGGAATGCCGAGATAGCCGCGCACCGTCAGCACCTGGCCGTCGGGGCTGAGCGTCATCATCGCCCGGTAGACCTGGCCGTCGCGCGGATCGACGATGTTGCCGTTGTCGTAGCGCAGCCCGCTGCGCTGCATGTTCCTGATGAAAGACATGCCGAGCAGCGGCGCATTCCTGCGGTCGTCCGTGCACCGGGCGCAGGTCGGAGCTTGCGGCGGGTCACCCGGGCGCGCAAACAGTTTTGCGAACGCTCCCTCAAACACGCCCCCGTTGCGCTCGACGAACACAAACCATCCGACCGATTTGCCGGCTTCGTCCCTCTTCTCCCACAGGCCGGCAACCGTCGGCTCCGCAGCTTGAACGGAAGGCGCGGCGCCCGCGAATGCCACGAGGCCTGCGACGAGCAAGATCGAGAATCGTGTTTTCAATGGCGTAATCCCCCGCGTGAGGACTACGCCCATCGCGCAACAATATGCCCATTTCAGGGCGTTTAACCGGCGCGCTCGGCGTTCGCCACGCAGGAAATCCGGCGATTTCGTCGCAATATCGCCGTGATCGGCGGCTCTCGCGTTTCACTCCAGCGGCACCCCTTCCCAATTCGGCGGCGAGGACAAGAGGGTCGCGCACGCGACGAAAGGATTTGATGGCCGGACCTGCCTGAATGTGACGATGTGGATGGATCATCCTCAATCGCTGTTGGTATAACCTTGCCAATCTCCCCGCCGGGATGCGCGGACGGGATCAAGCCTGAATCAAGTCCGAGCCACTGCATTTTCCATGTCGCTGATTTACCGACTCGCGTCTCGCAACCTGCTGCACGACCGGCTGCGATTCGTCGCGACCGTGGTCGGAATCGTGTTTTCGATCCTGTTGGTGACCGTCCAGCTCGGCCTCTATTTGGGATTTGGGCGCATCGTCACCACGATGATCGACCACGCCTCCGCCGATCTGTGGATCATGCCGCCGGGAACGAAATGCTTCGAAGACCCTTCGACGCTCGATGAGCGCACGCGATTCCAAGCACTGTCGATCAACGGCGTGGCGCAGGCCGCGCCCGTCGTCATTGGCTATGCCGAGTGGCGCATACCCGCGGGCGGAACCTTCCCGGTCTTCATCGTCGGCTCGGACTTGCGTGAGGGAGGATTGCTGCCGTGGAATTTGGTCGAGGGCAGCCTCGAAGCGCTGGTGATTCCCGGCGCCGTCGCGGTCGACCGGTCGTATTTCGACCGGCTCGGCGTCGACGGGATCGGGGCAAACGCCGAAATCCGCGGTCAAAAGGTCGAGGTGCGAGCCGTCACCAACGGCATTCGCTCGTTCACCACCACGCCTTATGTTTTCACCACGCTCGATCGCGCACGCGCCTTCACCGGAACGGCGGCGAACAAGGCCACGTACTTTCTCGTGCGCGTCGCCCCCGGCGCCGACGTGGAGAGCGTGCGTCGCCGGCTCAAGGCGAATCTGTCCGATGTCGACGTGCTCACGGCCGCCGAGTTTCGCGACCGCAGTCGCTCTTTCTGGCTGTTCGGCACCGGCGCCGGGTTCGCCCTGTTCGCGGGCGCGCTGCTCGGCATGATCGTAGGCACCGTCATAGTCGCCCAGACGCTTTATTCCAGCACCAAGGATCACATCAACGAGTTCGCGACACTGCGCGCCATAGGCTCCTCGGGCATCTACATCCACAAGGTCATCATCTGTCAGGCGCTGATCAGTGCCATCATCGGATTCTGTCTCGCCGCCGCCATGGGTTTGTTGGCCGTCGCGGCGACGGCGAACACGGCCTTGCCGATCGTCATGACCCCGACGCTGACCTTGGTGCTGTTTTTCCTGACGCTCGCCATGTGTGTCGTATCGGCGATCGCCGCAATCTTGCAGGTGACGCGCATCGATCCGGTGATGGTGTTCACGCGATGAGCGAACTCGTCGTCGAGGCCGTCGATGTCGCGAAGTGGCTGGGCAAGGGCGCGGCGCAGGTGCAAGCGCTGAAGGGGGTGAACCTGGCGCTCAGGGGCGGTGAATTGACGCTGCTGATGGGACCGTCCGGCAGCGGCAAGACCACGTTGTTATCGATCCTCGGATGCATGCTCGCCCCCACGCGCGGAACGGTTCGCCTGTGCGGCTGCTCGACGGAAGGCGCCGGACCCGAGGCGCTGGCCAGGCTCAGGCGCGAGCACGTGGGCTTCGTCTTTCAAACCTACCATCTGTTTCCGACTTTGACGGCGACCGACAATGTCCGCCTGGCGCTGGACGTGCGCGGGGAGAATTCCGCCCGCGCCGTCGCCAAGGCCAACGATGCGTTGGCCATGGTTGGGCTCGCGCACAAGCGCGACGCATTCCCGCTCGAGCTCAGCGGCGGCGAGCAACAGCGGGTCGCGATCGCGCGCGCGATCGTGGGACAGCCGTCGGCCGTTCTCGCGGACGAGCCGACGGCTTCGCTCGATGGTGAGAACGGCAACGCGATCATGACGCTGTTGGCGGAGATCGCCAAGGATTCCGCGCGCGGGGTGTTGGTCGTCGCACACGACACGCGTATATTGCGCTTCGCCGACCGAGTGGTTCACATCGAGGATGGATGCATCGTCGGCGAACGGCGCGGTGATGCGGCGCTCGAGAAGGACCAAAGCGACTGCGCCGTTCCGTCATGACGCCGAGTAGCATGAGCGCGTGGAAAGGTAGGTCGGCCGCCTGCGTCGGTGCGGTCGCCGTCGCGTTGGCGCTGGCGATGCTGGCCGCGAGAACCGGCGAGCAAGAGGGCGTGCGCGCCGCGCGGCCCGAGGCGAGCGACGACAAGCGCTGGCAAACGGTGGCTCCCGGCCGGGTCGAGCCTGCCTCGGGAACGATCAAGGTCGCGGCGCCCGTCATGGGCGTCATCGCGCAGGTGATAGTCAAGGTCAACGACAAGGTGTTTGCCGGCGAGCCGCTGGTCCGGCTAGTGGATGCCGAGGCGCGCGCGCGGCTTGCCGCCGCCGAGGCGCAGGTCGCCTTTCGCCTGCAGGCGCGCAACGAAGAGAGCGCGCCCGTGCCGGCAGCACCAGCGGTGCGCGCGGCACCAGCGGCGCGGGCGGCAAGACCAGCGCCACAGCGGGGCGAAGCCGTGGTGGCGGATGTCGACAAGGCCGCCCCACGGCGGCGGGCCGAGGATGCGGTTGCCGATGCCGACAAGGCCGTGATGGAGGCGCAGACCGCGCTCGACCGGGCGGCGGTCGAGCGGCGCGCCGGGGCAGCTTCCGACGCGGCGCTTGAGGCGGCGCGCGCGGCCTTGGCGCGGGCGCAGGATCGCCAGCGCCAGCAGAAGGCCGAGCTGCGTCGCATCGAAGCCGCTCCCGGCACGCCGCTGCCGAACTTTGTCGACGGGCAAGTCAACGTTGCGCGCGCCGAGGCGGCGGCCGCCGCCGCGGCTATCGAACGCTTGACGATCCGCGCGCCCATTTCCGGCACGGTGCTGCAGGTCAACGCCAAGCCGGGAGAGCTCGCCGCTCCCACAAACGCGCAGCCGCTGCTAATCATCGGCGACATCTCCGCGCTGCGGGTGCGAGCGGAGTTGGACGAGCGCGATGTGGGAGAGGTAAAGCTCGGACAATCGGCCGTGATCCGCGCCGATGCGTTTCGCGGACGCGAGTTCGCGGGCAAGGTCTCCTTCATCGCGCCCATCGTCGAGCCGGGACGCATCAGCGCGCGCGGGCAACGCAACGTGACCGACGTTGACGTGATCGAAGTTCTCGTCGATGTGGCGCAGCCGGATCCGCTCGCGGTGGGAATGAAGGTGGACGTCTATTTCCAGCCGGACGGGCGCTGACGGCCGAGTCCTGCGAGACCGGCATGATCGCGCAAACCAAGAAGGTCGGCGACATCGAGCTGACCGCGTTGAGCGATGGGCGGCTCGCGACCTCGCTCGACGTAATTCTGGGCATGGATCGGGTCGAGGCCGCGCGACTTGCCGGCACGACCGGCGACAATCTGCACATCGCGGTCAATGCCTTCCTGCTCAAGCTTGCCGGAAAATGGGCACTCATTGACGTCGGGGCCGGCGACAGCATGGGGCCGGAACTCGGCAGACTTGCCGAAAATCTTCGCACCTTCGGCGTTGCTCCGGAGGAGATCGCCGCCGTCTTTCTCACCCACATCCATCCCGATCATTCCAATGGCCTCATCGATGCGTCCGGACACGCGGTTTATCCGAACGCGGAGCTCATCCTGCACGAGACAGAAGCGCGATTTTGGCTCGACCGCGACGAAGCAAGCGGCGAGAACGAGCGCATCCGCCGCAACATCGCCAAGGCGGCCGTTGCGACGGCGCCTTATCGTCACCGCATGCGCACGGTGCGCGAGGGCGAGGCAATGGCAGGAGTGGCGGCCGTCGCGCTGCCCGGCCACACGCCGGGCCATACCGGATGGATGATTGCTTCGGGCAAGGAGAGTCTGCTGATCTGGGGCGATCTCGTTCACCTCGCGTCGGTGCAAGTTGCGCGTCCCGATACCAGCCTCGTGTTCGATGTCGACCCGCAAGCGGCGTGCGCCACGCGGTTGCGCACGTTCGACCGCGTCGCCGCCGACAGACTCAAGGTCGCCGGCGCCCACATGGATTTTCCCGGCTTCGGAACGATCGTGCGCAGAGGCTCGGGCTTCGCCTTCGAGCCGGAGGCAAGCCCGGCGAACGACGCTAGCGCTGCCGCGTGGTCGGTCGCGGGGTGGGCGGCGTGGTGGTCGCGGTTCTCGGATCAGCCAGCTGCAGCGCCTGCAGCGGATCGATGAGGCCGGAGCCGAAACTGTCGTCGCGGTCACCCGGCGAGAGCCGTTTGGCGCTCAGGGTGAGGATGCGGCGAATGTCGGCCGGCGTCAGCTTGGGATTGCGTTCCAGCAACAGCGCCACGATGCCGCTCACCTCGGCGGCCGCGACCGAGGTTGCTGTTGAGCGATCATCAGTTTTCACCAAGGAATGGCACGACGTCGGCGGGAGGATGAAATCAGCGACGAGGGTCCGACAAAAATTCCATCGCAGAATGACAGTTTACAGAACACCAAGCCGATAAAATCTGCTAATGGTCCGGTAGTCCTGCTCTAGCTGAAAAGGTTAGCAGATCGATTGGTTCTCATGAGACGGAACACGACATTTGCGGCCTTTGCGGTGGTTGCTTTTCTTACCGGCTCGTCTACCGCGATCCCCGAGCAGCGCAACAGCACGGGTCCGGTTCTCCTCAATGCGCCTCGGGAGCAGCCGCAAGTTCCAGTGATCAAGCCGATACAGGAGAACCGGATTTCGAGGCAAATCCGATCAGCGCCCGCGCCAGGAGATGCAGGCGCGGGCCAGGACGCCTCGCAACACCGGTCGCGAACCACCGACCGTCCTCCTCTCATGGGCGTGGCCGGCGCCCCACAGGTACGCCGGCGCGCCGTGTATCGGGAACCCGCCCGACGCATCAGCATCGCCGGGGGCGTGCTCGTGCTCCCGGCGGTCGTGTACTACGGAGTCCCGGTCATCCTTAACGTGCCTGAGCTTGGTTACGTCGATGTGCCCGAGGATGAATATGCTCGCCTTTATGACAAGTTGTCATCGTCGGATTCCGAGCAAGTGCAAGAAGCCATGTCGTCGTTACGGAAACTCAAGGAACTGGAGGAAGCGGAAGTCGAGGCGCTGCAGCGCGGACCGGAAAGAGTGGAGCCCGACGACCCACAGGATCTGAGCGAGCCGATTTTTTTCGGCTCACCGTCGCGGGCGGAAACTCGTCGGAAAGGACTCTACTGAATCAGATACGAACAATGAGTAGGGCGAATTCCGGTTCCAACAGACCGGGAATCGAGCTATATTTCCCGGTATGGCGACTCGGGGAGGGTGGGGTGCACCGGATTGCTCTGGCTCTGGCGGTGACTGCAACGACGCTATGTTGCGGGTCGGCGACCCGCGCACAAGCGATCTACCCGGTGGGGTTGACGGTCTGCCAGCCGCTTCCCCCGTGGTATCCTCGCGGTTGGGAATTGATGGTGCGTTACCCCTGCGCCACTTATGTTTATGGATCTTCCTTATATCCGAGCGCTTACTACACTCATTCGGCAGCCTACCCGCTCCAGCGAGTGTCGACTCGTGCTGCACACCGGGTTCATCGCCGGCCATATCTGCGCCCTGGCTGGTGGTGGTGAAGATGCAGTCGAGCCTGCCGCGCGGGGGCCATCGACGGCGCGATTTGCACCGGCGGTCAGCGCTCGCGCTACCTGTTGATGCAGATCGCCGTTTGCGTCGCTTTCGCGCGGGCCTGCAG
>Ga0207665_10002173_pt1 | contig 13243 bp, 9 predicted proteins | sample LARL112metaG_FD_184351 | JGI IMG/M metagenome (GOLD analysis project Ga0207665, IMG submission 184351) | Corn, switchgrass and miscanthus rhizosphere microbial communities from Kellogg Biological Station, Michigan, USA - LAR L11-2 metaG... | ecosystem: Host-associated > Plants > Roots >...
AGCCGAAACGCCGGCAACCAGGGAAATGAGTAGGACAGCTATGGTTCGAGTCAGTACAGTCATGCAGTTTGCCTTTCCTTTAAGCTGTGTTTCTGGAATTTCTCACAGCCAGCTGCATTATTGGGCGGCTATATATACAGAGCAAACATACAGTCTAAGTTGCATATTACGTTAGTACCAACGTAGTTCCATTTTGGAACTCTGGGCAAGTCAGCATGGAACTACTCTGACATTCCTTAGAAAATTTTAATTAAGGGAGGAAAATGTGCAACAGACGGAAGCACAAACCGAGGCGCAAAAAGCCGATCAGGAAATGGAGGTCATCTTTCTGCCGCAATCGTGTCAAAACTCGTTAGAAATGTCCCATCGATAACTCATTAGAAATGTCCCCTTTTTCGAGTTGTTTTTGCGTTTGGACTGCAGCGGGCTCATTCGTTGTCCTTGCTTTCCTTTGACCCGACCTCCACCAGCTTCTTGGTGAGCAGCACCAGCCCGATGATCTGTGTCCACTCAGAAACAATATTGCCTACCACCTGTCCCCACTTCGATTCGGAATCAGAGTAAGCATAAAGGACCGTCCATCCGGCGCCGGTCAGAAGCAGGAAGATCGTCAGCGAATGTTGGCGCAGAGTCTCAAGAAAGCGATTGGGCAATTTATTTCCTGGGGTCTTGCTCTCTTTTGAACCCCGCTCATAAAGATGTTTGGTGGCCAGCACCATCACCACCACTCCGGTCCAGTCGGCGATCGCGTTGCCGAAGAACGAACCAATATGCCGCTTCTCGTCGCTCACGCTGTACAGCACAAGCCACGCCAGCAGAATGCAGCTTGTCACGATCGTGAGACCGTGGCGTTCAAAGAACGTCTGGTTTTTCGTCTTCCGCAGAGAAAATTTCAATCCTCACCTCAATCCCGGCTTGCTGATTAGACGGGAAAGAGGCCCTGCAAGTGGCCTGACGCCGGCGACCTCCCACATTCCTTTCTTCAGACAAGCGGCGGCCCTGGTGCGACAGTCGCAAACGGCCGCCACTCGCTGGATGCTTATTTCTTCTGCTTCGGCGGCGATGCCGGTTCCGCCGGTTTGGCGGCATCGTGCCTGCCCGGCAGATCAGCGGGCTTCATGCTGACCTCGCCTTTGGTCACGTCGTCATACTCGGGCTTCGGCATTCCCTGAAGATATTTATCAAACCAGCCCACGATGTGCTCCAGGCGCTCCACGCGGTGCCACGGCTGGCCTGAGCGAGAAAGCTCGTGCGACTCGCCGGGGAAGCGCACCATCACCACGGGACGCTTCAGGAATTTGAGCGCGCGGAACATCTCTTCTCCGCCGGCCGCGGGCGGCGTGCGATAGTCGGCTTCACCCAGCACCAGCATCAGCGGCGTGTGGACATTCTGGATGTAGGTGATGGGCGAGCGGTTCACATAATCCTGCGGGTCCTGGAACGGCGGCGCTTTGAACCACGATGGCTGGAACAAGGTGAAGTCCGCGGCGTACCACCACGCGGCCCAGCTTGCGATGTCGCGCTGCGCTACGGCCGCGGCAAAACGGTCCGTGTGCCCGACGATCCAGTTGGTCAGCAGGCCGCCGCCGCTGCCGCCGGTGACGCCAAGTTTTTTCGCATCAACGTAACCGCGCTTCAGCACCTCATCCACGCCGATCATCAGGTCTTTGAAGTCGTCGCCCGGATAGTGATACTGAATAATGTTGCCGAACTGCTGACCGTAGCTCGTGCTGCCGCGCGGATTGGGATAAAGCACCACGTAGCCCTTGGCCGCCATCCATTGAAATTCATGGTCAAAGACAAATCCGTACGCCGAGTGCGGCCCGCCGTGAATGTTCAGGACCAGCGGATATTTCTTTGCAGCGTCAAAGTCCGGCGGCTTCTGGATCCACGCATGGATCTTTTTGCCGTCAAAGCTGGTGTACCAGATCTCTTCCGGCTCGGTGAGGTTGAGTTGGGAGAAGAGCTTGTCATTGATATGCGTCAACTGGCGCGGCTGCGCGCCGGCCTGTCCGCGATCAATCCAAAAAAGATCGCCGATGTTGGTAGGCGTGGAGATAAGCGCGACTAATCCTGATGCATCTTTGTTCGCGCGGAAACGTTCCACCGCCTGGTTGCCGCGCGTGACTTCTGAAATCTTCGCCGATGCGATCTCCACCTGGATCAAATTGGCGCGGCCTTCACGCGCGGTGCTCACGATCAGGCTGTTTCCATCGCTCGACCAAACCACGTGGTCGGGGCCTCCGGCGCGCGGCGTGCCCTGGTCGCCGCCCACGCCGCTGCAAACGTCGAAGTCGTAATTCGTGGTCAGGTTGCGCGGCTTGGCGTCGGCAGCCAGGTCCATCACCCAGAGATCGGGCTCGGTATAAGACTGCACCGGTTCATTCACTGAGGCGCAAAAAGCCAGGCGCTTGCCGTCCGGGCTGAGCGACATTTCGCGCGGCGCCATGTTGATGGTGAGCAGCCTGGCCGGCGCGCCGCCCGCCGCCGGCACGGAGTACAGATCGGCATGCGGATGCTCATAAGAAGGATCGTCCACCTGCGTGGTGGTGAAGTAAATCCTGCTGGAGTCGGGCGACCACATAATGCCGTCTTCCTGATAGTTGCCGCTGGTGAGCTGCCGCGGCTTCGCGTCGTCCTCAGAATTCTGCGGCGCCGCCACCACCCATATGTGCTGCGGATGCTTGAAGTCAAGATAGCCGCCGCCATTGATGCGGTAGACCGAACGCGTGATCACGCGCACGTCGCTTTCATGGTCGGCATCGGCGGAATCGGCCTTCGCGGCTCCGCCTTCCGGCTTGTCTGGCGATTTCCCCTCGGGCTTTTCTTCGGATTTGCCCTCGGATGTTCCCGAGGATTTGTCTTTCGACTCTTTTGCCGCCGCGCTTTCTTTCTTGCGCTGTTTGGCCATGTCTTCCGCCGACGTGTCGCTGGTGAAGGCGATCATCTTGCCGTCGGGCGACCACACCGGCCCGCCCGCGCCGCGCGGCAGGTCAGTGATCTTCCATGATTCGCCGCCTCCGCCCACGGGAAGCATGTAAAGCTGCGCCGCCGGCGGACGCGCTCCGGCCCCGCCTGGACCTCCAGCGCCGGCGCCCGCCGGGGAAGGTTCAGGCGCGCGGACAAAGACCAGCCATTTGCCGTCGGGCGACCAGCGCGGTGAAGAGTCGTGCTTGCCATCGGTCATGCGGCGCGGCTGCTCGTCGGCGCGCGTGCTCACGCTCCAGATGGCAGTGTCATATCCGGTCTTCTTTTCGTCCACTGTTACCTTCACAAAGGCCACGCGCGATCCGTCAGGCGAAATCTGCGGATCGCCGATCCAGTTGAAGTGAAAGATGTCTTTCTCGGTGATCGAACGCTTTTGCGCCTGGGCAAAGGCGGCAATGGCGGCGGCAAAACACAATGTAACAGTAAGCAGGCGGCGGGCACGAGACATGGAGGCTCCTTGGAGGAAACCTAAATTTATACGACTGTGAGAAAGAGTTGTCTACCAGGTAGAGGCGATTCGTTTTGTTGTCGTCAGATGGCGAGTCATTTACGCTCGGCTTAAACACTTCCCCGCAGGTCTCGAAAGAAAAATGGGGGCCGATCACCGGTATCGCTGAGAAAATACAGGCCCCCGACTACTGAGATGCATTACCAACTGAGACTGCGCAATTTGGAAGACTTAAGGAAGTGAACACTCGTGTTGGCCGCTGTTGAATCATATTCTCTACAGTCAATCCAAAATCGCGGAATCTATCCTGATAAAGTTGTGCCAAAGTATCAATCTGTCGCTCGGGGTAAAAATCGAAGGGGCGTGGGGCAAACTCGGTTATGCGGATGATCATAGCGGTTTCCTCAAGTACATAACACGCCGACAGCACGTGGCTTGTTGCCTTAGCACCTTCCGATGCAAGCTGCTTTGAGAAATGGTGCTCCACATCCTGATGAACGCAATTGCGAAAAGCCGGTATGGCCGTGTATGCGATTCGCAGGCAACGCAAGAGATTGGAAAAGCGTGCATCGCTGAAATCATCCCAGGTGCGGATGCTGACCCGCTGCTGATCCGCAACGCTTAGCTGATGAATCTCCGACTTGAGAAACGCTTCTATATCAGCTTTGCGCTTCTCGATTCTTAACTTCGCCGCCTTAGTTTCAATTGAAGGCCCAACGTCGAATCGGGAGATCTTGTTGTATTCCAATAACCGATCTGCAAGGACCATCTCCAGATCCTTATGCTCGGCAAGAATGTATCTCAAAGCGTGACGGACCCATTCTCGCGAGAATTTGTCGGAATCTAAACTCACCCCAATGAATGCCGAATCTTTCATGCCTTAAGCAGCCGTCCCAGTTTGCCGAATCACCTCTGCCTTTTTACAACACTCGGACGCCAAGAATTGAGACAATCGCGCAATTATGTCGACGGAAATACCGCAGGCGACCACGGCAAGCACACTGAAGTAGGTTAGCCACTTACATATTGGAATTTCACGTAACTGCGTTTGGATCGCCGGGAGCATAGTTGGGAATAATGAGGCCTGCACAAAAAGCTGGTGCTGGTGCTCACCGAAGTCCGTGAAGGGAAAATGGCGGATTAAGAACAGCGCGGCCAAAACGAGCCAGAACTGTCCCAAAGTACGTATGAACAAACCAGCGGTTGTGACCCGACACAGGAATACATATCCTGAGGGATTGGGCAACCTTTCCACTCCACCAGATTGCACATCTTCCAATATCGCGGCACAATCCGGCAGCTTAGAGTCTCGAAGCCTGCGAATTATAGGCTCTGCTGCGCTCAATACTAATTCGATCATTCCTTAATTTCCTTCTTTCACGCTGTTCTTCTCTGGCCAGAAGATATGCTGGAATTCCGGACACCCCAAGGGCAATGACAATAGCCCAATCTGCGAGAACGGCTGCTCCACCAACTCGCATCAGCAAACATAACCAATACGCCATGAAGCCCGAGGACAATGAGATAAAGACGTAACGTCTGCGAGATCTCAACCTGGATGGCGTGGCATTTGGCTCGGACACGGCAGTCAACAACACAGTGGGGGCAACCACCACGACGTTTCCGAAAACATTCAGGGCTACCGCCATCAACCCCTCGGTGGCAGTAGCATGACGGACGACAAAAAACATCCCTAACGTGAGAAGAAACAATGCCGCCATGATGAAGTAGTAGGATTTGTTCAAAGGTACATCACGCCTGGCTTCTTCATCGGTCCACATGTGCCTGATTTCGGAAAGATAAATGATCGCGGAGACGCAAGTGTCGGAAGCAGAAAACATGCCCGAGAACGCAGCCAAGATGAGCAAAGGAAAAACTACGAACTGAAACCAATCATTTTGGAGGACCAAGCGGTCCAAAAAACTATGAAGCGAAACTGGACTGGACACCAAAGCACTTGCCAGCGGCTGCGGAAGAGGAATCAACTGGAGCCCGACACCGATACCGATTAGTGTAGTCCAAAGAAAAAGAGCTTTGGTTACTGCGGATTTAACCCCGACACGAAAGTCAGTGTTGCGCGATCGGAATGCTCGAAACCGTTGCCAAGTCGTGATCAGGCAAAGCGGCGTAAACAGATTGATAATAGCAACTCCGACATAAAATGTTAGCAGCGTCTTAAAGGGCAGCCGCGAAAATGAGTACCACCTCAAATGGGCGTGATTACGAAAAATAAGCACAACAACGCTGATCAAAGTTACCAACAACGTGGCGCGCATAGTTTTGTATTGCCAGATATCAGACGTGACGACTGCGCGAAATCCGCCAATAAAGACATATCCCAACAAAAGTAGCATGCAAATCAAGAAAACCGGGAATGTTTGACTTGATAGCTGTAAATCTCCTAGAGAGTTTGCAGAAAACGTGCGTCGCACCATGTAGTTAAGGGCAAGGATGCCATAGCGTAGCTCGAGGGAAAGCAATGCCAACGAGGGGAGTAAGCACGCCACTGCCAGGGAATAGCCGATGAATTTGCTATTCGTAAGTTTGAATCCAAAGTATGGAATTAGACCCGAGACAGTGCGATCATTAACATACCCTTGTTTCTCCACTCGCTCGTAAATGAAAAGCATAAAAGAGATGCCCGCTGCAAACGCGACGGGGCAGAATAATAGGTGAAAGCCAAGTAATTGTGCATTTGTTAAGAAGAGGATGAAAACCGTCGATAAGGTTGTTTGAGCGGCTACGATTGAAATCGCAAATAAGTTTTCAGGCGACGGCCCTCCCAGCGGTAAGCCAAGGTTGAACTCTTTAATTGTCCTGTCACGAGTGGACAAGGCAAATCGACTAATGAATGCGCTGACGACATAAAGCGATAATGAACCACATACGACAAGTAATGCGATTGCGTAAGGGATGAGCCCGCCGGTATTATGTGGGGCCTGTAAAAACAAATTGATCCTCCGCAACCTCTGATGGGGAAGAGCGAGACTTTACACCAACTATCCCAATCATGCAATCACATATTGGAAACACCTGCGAATCATGGGCGATATGATCGCCTGCTTTGTAAATAACGTAATTTGGGTTCGGCTACCTTCCTTGAAGGAGAGTTAAAAAAGGCTAACGAGGCGAAGAGGCGTTTTCCCAATTTTTAGTGGCCTCCGCACTCCTCGCCATGTTTTTCGGCGTGAGCCAGCCTCTCTGGGCTAAAGCTTTGTGGGGCGCAGGTTCGATTTTGGTCATCTCTTAAGTTCAATTTTATGATTGACAATTCGTTTCTTTCTCGCTTATGCACAAAAAGTCGTCTGGAACATCATTAGAAATCAATAGCTTGCAGCGAAACAGGGGCCCTGAACGGCCAGCAACCTCGTCTGTGGCTCAGGCACTTCGTCCCTGCCAGACTCATGAGCACCCCCGATGCTTGAGGTGGGTGCATACAATTCCCGAAATCAGCGGAATTGCCAAAGTTGGCCCATTTAAAAGCCTAGTAAGAAAGGGAGACCCGGCTTGGGCCGGGGGATATATCTCTGCAATTTGCCTTTTTCGGCCAATGTACCAATTCCTGGTTAACGGAAAATGGCCATCTTGACGGTCGGCGTTCGGCCGGCGTTCGTGCAGAGATCATGGGCTGACGGGCGGTGGTGTGCGGCCGGATTCTACGCCCAGGAACAGCTCTTGATCCACTGTTCCCTAGACAAAATGCTGAGCAATGCCGCCGTGATCTCAGCCGAAGTCACAACAGACCAACATCTCGCCGCCAAAGCAACGCTCAGCCTCTCATTTGGCGCGGGCCGATAGATCAGCGGTTGTTGTAGAGTCCGGGGCGTTCTGTAGCCGCACTGGGCAGGAGCGCTAATCCAATTTCACTAGCCTGCCTTCACTGCTATGAACGATGCCACCAGCCCGGCTGGATTTCCATCATGGGGCTTCACGCGGATCACCGAACCTGTGATCGCAGGGACCTGGTTCACTCCGTTCGGCCAGTGCTCCGTAAGAGAGCCATCGTAGTCGTAGAACAGATGCTCAGTTGAAGTGCCCGGACGTCCCTTGCCCACAATGTGGACATGAGCAGGATTGCCTTTCTGACCTGGCGTAATCGTGCCTTTCAAGTCCATCACATTTGAGGGGCCAAAGCTCAGTTCTCCATCGAAGACCGCTGGAGCAGTGTCCTTCACGGTCCATGTAGCTTCCGCAAAAAGAAGCGCTGCAATCTTCTGCGGATCTCCATTGGTGAGTGCAGGATTGTTCAAGAAACTGCGATACGTCCAGGTGCCGGCAAATGGATTTTTCATGACTTCTCCGTCTGGTTGTTACTGCCGCAGTTCAACCGCGCCTATTGTCAGCGATGCGTCAGGCCGGAATCTGGCCACTGGTGGAGTCAGCGGGTGGAATGGTATTCCACTCCTCACACAGGGAATTGTCAACAAAATCTAACCAGAAAATTGTCGTTACCTCTACATCAACGGAGTCTTCCCATTTTGGTACTGCGCTTTGATGTGGATGTTCCAAGTTATCCTGAAGCAGAGCCGGAAAACTCTTAACTTCTTCCCGGTTTCGGTTGATTTCTTAAGATGAACCAATGTACGATTTTAAAGATTTTTTAAGCTTAGTGTTCCCGTTCGTCCGCGGGCTTTGGCTAGACACTCACTTCCTCGCTGCAAGTCATGAATGGCAAGCCCAAACCGGTAGCCCTTGTCAGCATGCCGTCCTTGTCGGCGCGGCATCCCTCGTTTCAGTTGGCGCTTCTGAAACCCATGTTGGAGCGAGCTGGGATTCCTGCCCAGCAGTTTTCATTCTTCATGTACCTGGGGCACCAGGTTGGCTGGCGGATAGCAGAGACCGTCGCTGATGTGTGGCCCTGCCTGGTGGGGGAGTGGATATGGTCCAAAGCCGCCTTTGGCGAGGCAGCCAACACCAAAGACGAAGAATATTTTGCCGCTTACGACAGCCTGTTCGAGGCCATTTGCCACACCGCAGGATGCACGCTCGATGACATTCGGCGATTACGCGACGAAGCCGCGCCTCAGTTCATTGATTTTTGCCTGGACTCTGTCGACTGGAACCGGTTTGGACTGGTTGGCTTTACCGTTGTCTTTCAGCAACTGGTAGGCAGCCTGGCGCTGGCGCGAGCGCTCAAGCAACGGTATCCCAACCTGCCGGTCATCATGGGTGGCGCGAGCCTGGAAGATGATATTGCGGACGAGATCATGAAAGGCTGTCCGCAAATTGATTACGTTCACTGCGGCGACGCGGAAATCTCATTTCCGCAGATGGTCGAACGCCTGTACAGCGGCCAAAGTATGGAAGGGTTGCAGGGCGTCATGTGGCGCGATTCCGAGAGCAGGGTCCGTTACACCGGACGCGCTCCCAACTTCATGGACATGAACCGGACGCCGCTCCCGGATTTCGATGAATACTTTTACGCGCGTGAAGCCAGCGGCTACGAGCATTCGGACCATGTGCAGGAACTGCTTGTCCCCTTTGAAGCGGCCCGCGGCTGCTGGTGGGGAGAGAAAAACCATTGCACCTTTTGCGGCCTGAACCGCTCGGGGATGGAATTTCGCGCCAAAGATCCCGATAAAGTCCTGGAGCAACTGGAAGCCCTGGCCCGTCGCTACGGGCAGTTTTACTTCAACGCCATCGACAATATCATGGCGCCGGAGTACGTGGAAAAACTGTTTGGAAAGCTGGCGGCGGCCAACAGCGACATTTGCATTCACTATGAGATCCGGCCCAATTTCTCGCGAAAGCAATTGGCCAAACTGCGCCGCAGCGGACTTTTCTCAGTGCAGCCCGGCATTGAGAGCCTCTCCACCAACATCCTGAAAATCATGAGAAAGCATTCAACCGGGATGCGCAACGTGGAGCTGATCAAGTGGTGCACCTATTACGGCATTAACGCTCTTTACAACATCCTGTGCCGGTTTCCGGGAGAGACTGAGGATGACTACCGGACACAGAGTGAAGTGGCGGCCAGGATCGTCCATTTTCAGCCGCCCTATGCCATCGTCAAGGCGCGCGCTGACCGCGGATCTCCCATGTATACCCAGCCGGATTCGCAGTCGGTCTCCGGTTTAGTCCCGGCGAAGTGTTACCAGTACATTTTCCCTGAGAGTTTCGATCTCCGCCGCATCTCCTATTACTTCGATCATCAGATGGCAAACACGGTCAGTGATGAGGTGTATGAGGAACTGTTCGGCAGAGTGGGGGCGTGGCAGGCGCTGTGGAAGCAGCCGAACCGTCCTTATCTTAAATATCGGAAATCTTTGGCGACGATCACGATCTTTGATGGCCGGAAGCGGCAGGAGCAGGTGTTCACGTATCGCGAACTGCCGGCCGATCTTTATGAATTCTGCGCCGAGGCGCGTACGCCGCGAGACATCGCCGCCCAATTCGGAAATGGTCCGTGGATCGAGGATGCTCTCAAAGACTTTGTCAGCAAGGCTGTGATGCTCCACCTCGATGGACGCTATCTGAGCCTGGCGTTGCCGGAGAACCCCTATTTCGATCTCAAGGACATGCCGGAACGGCAGGCAGCGTCCGTCAATCAGCCGGATGCGGAGTTGGTAGCCAGATGAGAACCATGCGCGAGGACAGGAAATCGATTCTGGCGTCTTTGCCTGCTTCGTTTCAGGCAGACCGCGCAGAACTGCTGGCGCTCTTGCTGAAAAAAGGAATCCTGTATTCCTCACCCACGGAGCCGGTCCGCTCCCCCGACGGAAGAACGGGCCGCTGGATGCTGAACTCATTGGCATTCACTCTGGAGCAACGTGGCGCTGAACTGGCTGCCCGCTGTCTGCTGCCTCTGCTGGAACGCTTCGACGGCCGGCAACTTGCCACCTACGGATTGATTGGCGTCCCCATTCTCCAATCCTGCATTCTGCAGTCGGGCGGGCGCTATCGCGGACTGCTGGTCCGCAAGGAAGCCAAAGCGCATGGGGCCATGCGGGTCATCGAGGGTGAAATCGATCCCTTCGAGCCGGTAATTCTGGTGGATGACTCCATTGCTTCAGGGAACTCTTTCTGGAAGGGCTGCGAGCACCTGGAAAAGGCGGGGCTGCGAGTGGAAGGCGGAGTCTGCCTGGTGCATTTTGGCTGGGAGTTTGGCATCGCCGATGCAATGGAGCGTGGTTTTCACATGGAGGCGTTGTTCGATCTCTATGAAGACCTCATGCCCAATATAAAGGGCGAGTTGAAGCCTGTTCCGAATCCTTCCCAGGTATTCCCACAGTTCAACTGGAGCGGCGCGCAAGCGCCTGAGGGTCTGCATCCGGCCCATCTGGCGCGGCTCGCCTTGCTCGAATATCTCACTACCGGGACGCTGCTCCGTCCCCCGGTCCGGATGGACCGCACCTACGATTCGTCGGGCGGCGCGTGGGTGAGCATCCGTTCCCGCGGCAACATCCATGTGCGCCATGCGCGCGATGGCTTCTGGTGCTTTCCCGGTGAGCAGCAATGGACAGCGCCCGAACATGTATTACGGGCCGCGTTGCTTACGGCCCAGCATCTGCCAAAGGGAAGCGAGGGCCGCACCCTGGTGGATTCAAGCCATATCGCCGTGACGCTCTTTTCTGAACTGGAAGAATGCACCGTTGGTCAATTGGACAACGACCATTATGGAATTGTGGTTGGCAGCCGGGAGCGCCCGGGAGTCATGGGCGGCGCGCTGCCCCGCATGCCAGGGATCAGCGGCGAGTTTCACCAGTTTCAACATGCGCGCATCAACAATGGCAAGCTGCGTCCTTTTGAGCCATTTGTGATTCACCGGCATGGCGTAATGAAATACGTCGAGCCGGAAGCGCCCTGGCAGCCCACCGGCGTTCCCCTTCCGGCCTCCCCTCTTCCCTGCGATGACCCGGAAGTATGTTTGCCGATTGCCGTTCGTGCCAGGGACATTGCCATTGCCCACGTGTTGGGTCTGCCGGAAACCACAGGGCCTTTGCCCGGCAGTGTGTTGCCGCATGGCATTAACTTCCTTTTTGTCACCATTTACATATGGGGCAGGTTGCGCGGGTGCATGGGCCTTGACGCGGCAAGCGTGGCTGCGGATAAAGATCTGCGTGCTTTGGTACTGGATGCCCTGGACGATGAGCGTTTTGAACATGTTGAGGCTTCATCGCGGGAAGCCATCGCCGTAAGCATTTCGCTCCTCAGCAACTGCTCGAATTTGGGAGAGGTCAGGCCTGGGGAGGTCATGCGGTATGTGGTTATGGGACGGCAAACACTCCAGGTCAGCCAAGGAAAGCGTTCAGGCGCTTTGCTCCCCTTCTGGGCGGCCAGGGAAAATATTTCTCGCGAACAATACCCGCTGGAAGTGATCGACAAAGCGGGAATTACCCGTCCTCCGTATTCCTGGGAGAGGTTCGATTGCAGAACCTGGCTGGCCGATGCAGATGGCGCAGGGGAAATGGAAGGAGCATTCAGGCGGCTGGGGGAAGACCGCGAAGGCCGCGAACTGCTGGTCCATCTTGCCCGCCTGTATTCGAATTACCTGCTCAATCATCAGAGGGAGGATGGAACTTTCTACGAAAGTTATGAGCCATTTCGCAATCGCTTGCGGAAAGGCGGCAACCTTCCGTGGATGGCGCATGCCGCCTGGGTGCTGGCCAGGGCCAGCCGCACTCTGCGAGACCCTCTGCTTCAGGCAGCGGCCGAAAAGACGCTGGCATTTCTGTTGCGGAGCATGAAGCTCAGTGCGATGGGGGTCTGGCTGGAAATGGGGCAGAGTTTGCCTTCGGTTTCAGAAATTGCATTTCTTGTCCTTGCGCTCTGCCAGCTTCCTAAAGGAGATTATCGCCGTCCCCAGGTGCGCGGACTGGCGGAAACCCTGTGGTCCGCCATTGGACAGCATGGCCATATTTTCACCCACCGGGGCAGGGCCGAGGTGGACGATGGCTTTCAGAATTATTTTCCAGGACAGGTATTGCTGGCGCTGGCGGCCGCGGCTGAAGCCCGACTCACCGACGTTGATTCACAAAAACTTGACCGGGCGTTTCGCTACTATCGCCATCGGTTTCGTTATTTTCGTGATTTTGGGCAAGCGTCGTGGCTGATGCAAGCTTTCAGCGCCTGGTCGCGTCTCCAGCACAACCCGCAATTTTCCGATTTTGTTTTTGAAATTGGCGACTGGCTGCTCCAGTGGCAGCAGGAGAAAAGCGGCGCCTTCATCAATGATCATCAGGCCGAGACCCCAGGCTACACCACAGCGTTATATCTGGAAGGCATCGGGGCGGCGATACATCTGATGGAGTTTACTGACAGCGGCAACCGGCGCCAGCAGTATCTGGATGCCTGTTGGAATGGTCTGCGATTTCTAAACCGGATCACGATTCAGCCGGGCCATGCCTGGGTGCTGCCGAACAGCGACTATGCCACTGGCGGCATGCGCCTGAGTTTGAATTCCAGTTATGTGCGAATTGATTTTGTCCAGCACGGGCTGTCCTCTTTGCTGGAACTGTATGAACATTTCACGGCTGCCGGGACGTCCCTGCAGCCAAGCATGGAAGTACCAGAACCAATCTCTAACAATACACAAGCAGTTTCGTAAGGAGACGCCAAATGAGTGATCAAAAGCGACCGCAATTAGCGCCCGAAGTCCTCGACCAACCTTCAACACAATCGGCCGAAACCAAGGCCGGTACAGACAAGGAGCTGCGGTCCTTTGCCGCAGACACCACCCTTGTAAGCACTGAACAGGTCAACGAACTGAAGCCGAAGGCTGTAGCGCGTCCCATCGTTGAGGTGTCTCCTAATGCGAGTATCTCTCCTGTGGATGTGCAGACTGCGGAACCGGTCCGGGAACCTTTC
>Ga0207665_10002174_pt1 | contig 13243 bp, 14 predicted proteins | sample LARL112metaG_FD_184351 | JGI IMG/M metagenome (GOLD analysis project Ga0207665, IMG submission 184351) | Corn, switchgrass and miscanthus rhizosphere microbial communities from Kellogg Biological Station, Michigan, USA - LAR L11-2 metaG... | ecosystem: Host-associated > Plants > Roots >...
CGGTGCTCGCGCCCGACCAGGCCCAGGTGCTCCGGGCTCTTGGCCTTCACGCTCACCCGGTCCGGCCCGAGCGCCATGGTCTCGGTCAGCCGCCGGGCCATCTCGGGCAGGAAGGAGGCCAGACGGGGGGCCTGGCAGATCACGGTCACGTCCACGTTCACCACACGCGCTCCCTTGCTGGACAAGAGGTCCATCACCGACCGCAGCAGCCCGAGGCTCGAAGCTCCTTTGTAGCGCGGATCGGTGTCCGGGAACAGCCGTCCCAGATCCCCGAGCGCCAGGGCCCCCAGGAGCGCCTCGCACACCGCGTGGGTGAGCACGTCGGCGTCGGAGTGGCCGCCCAGCCCGCGCTCCGCCGGGACCGTCACGCCCCCCAGAATCAGTGGCCGGCCGTCGACCAGCGGATGCAGGTCGAAGCCCAGCCCGGAGCGGACGGTCATGCCCGGCGGCGGGGCCTGACCCAGGCGCGGGCCGTCCGGAGATCCTCGGGCGTCGTGATCTTGAGATTCTGCGCCAGACCCGGGACCATTGCCACCGGCATCCCGAGCCGCTCCACCAGCACCGCGTCGTCGGTGCCCGCGAAGCCGTCGCGGCGTGCCTTGTCGTGCGCCTCCCACAGGAGGTCGCGCGCGAAGGCCTGCGGGGTCTGGGTCAGCCAGAGCCCCTGGCGCGCAATGGTGGACTCGACCGCGCCGTCGGTCACCCGCTTGACCGTGTCGCGCACCGGCGTCCCGCAGGTCGCCGCGCCGCCCGCCCCGGCCACGCGCACCCGCTCGACCAGGTCGGCGGTGATGAAGGGCCGCACCGCGTCGTGCACGACCACGACGCGCGCGTCCTCCGGCAGCCGCTGCAGCCCGCGCCACACCGACTCCTGCCGGTCCGCGCCGCCCGCGACGACGTCGAGGATCTTGGGCACGCGCGCGCGCGCGAGGAGCCGCCGGGTCGCGGCCACGTGGGCCTCGGGCACCGCGACCACGATGCCGACGATCGAGCGGGCGCGGGCGAGAGCTTTCAGGGTGGCCACGAGGATGGGAGCCTGACCCAGGCGGAGATACTGCTTGGGCCGACGAGAGCCCATGCGCGCGCCATGGCCTCCCGCGGGGACGATCGCGTAGGTCACCGCGATCCGGTCTCCTCGTCGCGCTGGCGGGCGAAGATCATGCGACCCGCCGCGGTCTGGTAGATGGTGGTCACCGTCACGTCCACCGTCTGGCCGATGAGCCGCTTGCCGTGCTCCACCACCACCATGGTGCCGTCGTCGAGGTAGGCCACGCCCTGGTTGGCCTCCTTGCCTTCCTTGACGATGTGCACGTGGAGCGGCTCGCCGGGGAGCACCACCGGCTTGAGCGCGTTGGCGAGCTCGTTGATGTTGAGCACCGACACGCCCGACAGCTCGGCGACCCGGTTCAGGTTGTAGTCGTTGGTGACGATCTTGCCGTTGGTGGCGCGGGCCAGCTCGATCAGCTTGCGGTCGACCTCGCGCACGTGGGTGAAGTCGACCTCGTCGATGCGGACGGTCACCCGCGGCACCCGCTGCAGCCGCTGCAGCACGTCGAACCCGCGCTTGCCGCGGTTGCGCTTGAGCGCGTCGGCGGAGTCGGCGATCTGCTGCAGCTCGCGCAGCACGAACTGGGGCACCAGGAGCGGGCCGGCCAGGAAGCCGGTCTGGCAGACCTCCACGATCCGTCCGTCGATGATCACCGAGGTGTCGAGGATCTTGTCGCCTTCCTGGCGGGCCGCGGTCTTGGGGAAGAGCTTGACCGACATGTCCTCGAGCTCGTCCCGCTTGGCCAGCGTGACCGTCGCGCCGAGGTAGCCCAGCAGGAGCGCGAAGAGCCCGCGCCCGAGGGCCCCCGCCCCCGGCACGATCGCCTCCAGCGCGGTGCCGAGGCCCAGGCCCAGCACCACGCCCAGCATGGCGCCGGTGGCCCCCCAGAACAGCCGGTCCACCGGGATGCGCCGGGCCTGCCACTCGAGCAGCACCACCAGGACGCCGGCCAGGAAGCCGGCGCCGCCGAGGAAGAGGTTGCTGGGCGCGTGCAGGCCCAGCGCGTGCGCGAGGGCGAAGCCGGCGGCGGTGGCCGCCATCAGCACGAGCACCCGGACGATGAGAATGCCTAGCTGCATTCCGCCCTCACGGTCCCAGCAGGACTTTCACTGCCTCGTCCACCGAGCCCACGCCCTGGACGTCGAGCGCCAAGCCGGTGACGCCGGCGAGGCTGCTCTGGGGGACCACCGCCGCGGTGAAGCCGAGGGCCGCCGCCTCCTTGAGCCGCGCCTCGAGCCCGGTCACCGCCCGCACCTCCCCGGCCAGCCCCACCTCTCCGAGCACCACCAGGTCTCCTCGCACCGGCCGGTCCAGATAGCTGGACGCCGCCGCGAGCACCAACCCCAGGTCCGCGGCGGGCTCGGACGCCCGGGCCCCCCCGGCGACGTTGACGAAGGCGTCCTGGGACTGCAGGGGAAAGCCCACCCGCTTCTCCAGAACCGCCAGCAGCAAGCATACGCGATTGTAGTCGGCACCCAGCACAGTACGGCGAGGGGTGCCGAAGCCGGCCGGGGTCACCAGGGCCTGGATCTCGACCAGCAGAGGCCGGGTGCCCTCGAGACTCGCCACCACCACGGAGCCGGCCGCGTCCTTCGGCCGCTCGGCCAGGAAGAAGCCGGAGGGGTTCCGGACCTCGGTCAGGCCCCGGGCCCCCATCTCGAACACCCCGATCTCATTGGTGGATCCGAAGCGGTTCTTGACCGCGCGGAGCACCCGGTAGGCGTGGTGCTGCTCGCCCTCGAAGTAGAGGACGGTGTCGACCAGGTGCTCGAGCACCCGGGGGCCGGCGATCGCGCCCTCCTTGGTGACGTGCCCGACCAGGAAGGTGGCGACCCCCCGACCCTTGGCCAGGACCATGAGCCGCGCGCCACACTCCCGGACCTGACTCACGCTGCCGGGGGCCGACTCGAGCCCGGGCAGGTAGACGGTCTGGATCGAGTCCACGATCAGGATCCGCGGGGCCAGCGCGGCCACGTGACCCTCGACCGTCTGCAGATCGGTCTCCGCCACGAAGTAGAGCCCGGCCGGGGCGGGGCCGAGCCGGTCCGCCCGCATCTTGACCTGGGCCGCCGACTCCTCGCCCGAGACGTAGAGCACCGGCCCCGCCCGCTCGGCGAGCAGCCGGCTCACCTGGAGCAGCAGGGTCGACTTGCCGATGCCGGGATCGCCTCCGATGAGCACGAGCGAGCCCGTCACCACCCCGCCCCCCAGCACCCGATCCAGCTCCGCCATGCCGGTCGACGTCCGATGACCGCCGCCGTCGATGCGGATCTCGCTGATCGGCTGCGGGCGGGTCGCCGCGACGCTCGGGCGCGCCGCCGGACCGCGCGCGGTCGCGACCCGCTCCTCCACCAGCTGCACGTAGGTGCCCACCCGCGCGCAGTCGGGGCACGTGCCGGGCTTGGGCGCGGCGAGCCCGCATTCCTGGCACCGGTAGGTGGAGCGCTCGCGCGCCATCAGCGGCTCCCGGCCCCGGCCGACTCGACCGCGCGGCCCGAGTCGATGGTGGAGCGGATCAGGGTGCGCAGGAGGAAGCTCCGGCGGGCGCCCTCGAGGAACTGCACCAGGTTCTCGTAGACCGTCGGGTCCTCGAGCAGGCCGCCCACCGTGCCCTCGCCCGACTTGAGCCGCTCGGTGACCGCGCGGAGGTTGGCCATCGCCACGCGGAAATCGGCGGTGGCGTCGCCGAGGGCGCCGGTCGTGCCGTCGGCGCCGTCCCGCGTGAGCTGGCCGAGCAGGCCCTGCCCCTGGGCGACGCGCTCCGAGACGTCGCGGAAGTTGTGCGCGACCGCGCGCAGGTCGTCGGCCACGCCCTTGTACTGGGGATCGTAGAGCAGCGCGCTCAGGAGCGTGTCCCGGCCGTCGGACTTCTCCGCCCCGCGCCCGAGCGCGTCCATCGCGGCGAGCAGCGCGCGCGCCGACTTGCCGCTCTCCGGTGAGAGCAGGACCCCCACCGCGCTGTCACCCTGCTCGGCGCGGGCCAGGATCTGCTGGGTGCGGGCCAGGATCGCGTTGAGCCGGTTGAGCGACTCCGGCTCGTCGTACACCAGCGCGTGCACCAGCCCCTTGCCGGTCTCGACCTCCTTGGCGATGCGGTCCACCCGCGCCACGGTGGCCTTGAGGCCGGCGGCCAGCTCCTTCACGGTCTGCATGGTCTCGACGCCGGCCTTGAACATCTGCTGCATCTCGAACGGCTCGCTCGCGGTCAGAGACTCGCCCGGCTTGAGCGCGGGAGCGGCCTCCGTGCCGAGGGTGATCTCCACGATCTTGTCGCCGAGCAGGCCCTGGGTCGCGATGCGCGCCTCCGAGTCGCGCCGGATGCGCTCGGAATAGCGCCGCGCGATCGTGAGGGTCACCCGCACCTTGCCCCCGGGCTGCTCGGGCAGGGTCACCGCGGTCACCCGCCCGATCTGCACCCCGGCCAGCCGCACGGTGGCCCCCTCGATGAGCCCGCCGACCTCGGTGAACTCCACGACGAGATCGTACTTGCGCTCGAAGTAGCGGCCCTGCGCGCCGAGCAGGTAGATGATCGCCACGAACACGAGCAGCCCCGAGAGGATGAAGGCCCCGATGCGAACCTGCAGCGCGAACTGGGAGCGCTCGGCGGCCATCGCTAGATCTCCCGCAGCTCGCCGGCCAGGAACCGGCGCACGTCCGGGTTGGCCGAGCGGTGGATCTCGGCGGGGGTGCCCACGTCGGCGAAGCTCCCGTCGAGGAGGATCGCCATCTGGTCGGCCACCATCTCCGCGAACTCCACGTCGTGGGTCACCACGATCGCGGTGTCGCAGACCCCGGTGCGGAGCTGGGCGATGAGCTGGGCCACCAGCCGGGCGTTGGTGGGATCGAGGCCGGCGGTCGGCTCGTCGAAGAAGACCACCTCCGGCTCCATCACGAGGGCCCGCGCGATGCCCACCCGCTTGCGCATGCCGCCGCTCAGCTCGGCGGGCATCAGCTCGTCGGTGTCGGGCAGCCCCACCAGGGTCAGGAAGTGGTGCACCCGCTCGGTGATCTCGCGCAGCGGCATGCGGGTGTGCTCGCGCAGCGGATAGGCCACGTTCTCGAACACGGAGAGCGAGTCGAAGAGGGCCGCCCCCTGGAAGACGAAGCCGGAGCGCCGCCGCGTCGGCAGCATCGCCTCCTCGGTCATCCGGTCGATGCGCGCGCCGAAGAGGGAGACGCGGCCCGCGTCCGGATAGATGAGGCCCGAGGCGATGCGCAGCAGCACCGTCTTGCCGGTGCCGCTGCCGCCCATCACCGCGAGGATCGTGCCCTTGCCGAGGGCGAGGTCGACCCCGCGCAGGACCTGCTTGCGGTCGAACGCCTTCCACACGTCTTGCAGCTCGACGAGCGGGCCCGCGGGATGAGCGCGCATCACCAGAACATCAGCAGGAAGAGCTTGGTGATGAAGAAGTCGGAGATGATCACCCCCATCGCGACCTGGACCACCGTCGCGGTGGTGGAGCGGCCGAGCCCCTCGGTGCCGCCCTCGGTGGCGAGCCCGTTGTAGCAGCCGATCAGGGTGACCAGCGCGCCGAACACCACGCTCTTGCCGATTCCGGTCAAGAAGTCCTTGAGCACCACCCAGTAGGCGATGGTGTTCCAGTAGAGATACGGGTCGACGTTGCGATCGAACACAGCGATCAGCATACCTCCGAGCAGCCCCATTCCGTCCGCGAGGATCGTGACCAGCGGGAAGACCAGGAGGGCGGCCATCAGCCGCGGGACGATGAGCTTCTTGACGTAGTTGACCCCGAGGGCCCGGAGGGCGTCGATCTGCTCGGTGACCTTCATGGAGCCCACCTCCGCGGTGATGCCGGAGGCCACCTTGCCGCCCACCAGGATCGCGGTGAGCACCGGGCCCAGCTCGCGCAGGATCGAGAGCGCCACCACCGGGCCCACGTAGTTCTCCGCGCCGAAGCGCGCCATGTTCACCGCGGTCTGCAGCGCGAGCACCATGCCGGTGAAGAGCGCCGCGGTGAGGGCCACCGTGAGCGAGCGCACCCCGATGATGTCGATCTCGCGGGCCACCAGCCAGAAGTAGGCGGGCGGGAGGGTGAGGTTCCGCCCCACCCGGACGGTGAGCAGCCCGAGGCCGCCGTACCACACCGCCGACTCGCGCAGGTGCCGCCGCAAGTCCTGGACGATCACCGACCACCCTCCAGGGCGAAGCTCTCGACCAGGGCCTGGAACGCGGGCCGCCCCGCGTCGAAGGCCACCGTCGGGGCCACGTAGAGGAAGTCGTGCACGCACGGCTCGGCCCGGACGACCAGGGCCTCGACCGTGACGTCCCGGCCGTCGGCCTGCCCCCGCACCACCGAGCGCGCCGCCTCGCGGCCGGCCACCTGCGTGGTCCCGTTCTCGATGACCTCGCGCCGGGTGAGGCCGAAGGTCAGGTGCCGGGCCAGCACGTCGAGGGGCCGGGACGTCTCGCGTCCCGCGCAGGTGGCGTCGACCAGCATCCCGGCCGACCCCGCCTCGCGCTCGAGCGAGAGATCCGCGCGCGGCGCCGACTCGACCTTCCAGCCGCTCGGCGGCAGCGTCACCCGGTAGCCCTTGGCGGAGTGGTAGACCCCGTTCTCGATGCGGCCGGTGGCGGTGGCACAGCCGGCGAGGATGGCGAGCAGCGCGAGCGCGGCGAGCGGGTGACGGGGAGTCACTTACCCTTGGCGTGCCGGGCGGCCAGCTCCTGGAACACCCGGCGCAGGGGGATGCCGCGCGCGCTCAGCAGCACCATGGTGTGGAACCACAAGTCCGCCACCTCCGAGACCACCCGGCCGTCGCCCTCGCCTCCGAGCGCGGCGGTCATCACCTCGGCGGCCTCCTCGCCGATCTTGCGGCAGATCTGGGGCTGGCCCTTCTCGAAGAGGGAGGCCACGTACGACCCGGCCGGCGGCGCCACCTTGCGCGACTCGAGCACGCGTTCCAGGACTTCCAACATGGCCGGCCCGGCGCCGGCGGCGCCGGGCGCGCCCGCGTGGCCAGATTCACCCGCGAGGACATCCAGGCGCGTGAAGAAGCAGCTGCGCGCCCCGGTGTGACAGGCCACTCCGTCCTGGTGCACCTGCACCAGCAGGGTGTCGCGATCGCAGTCGGCGTAGATGCCGTCCACGTGCTGGGCGTGGCCGGACGTCTCGCCCTTGCGCCAGAGCGCCTGTCGCGAGCGCGACCAGAAGTGGGTGAGGCCCGAGCGCCGCGTCGCCTCCAGCGCGTCCCGGCTCATCCACGCCACCATGAGCACCTGGCCGCTCTCGGTGTCCTGGACCACCGCGGGGATGAGCCCCTGCGCGTCCCAGGTCAGATCGTCGAGCGGGCTCACCGGCCGAGCCTCACCGGAACACCGCGCTCGCTCAGGTAGCGCTTCGCCTCCGGGACGGTGTGCTGCCCGAAGTGGAAGAGCGAGGCCACCAGCAGCGCGTCGGCCCGGCCCTCGACGACGCCGGCGTGCAGGTGCTCGAGCCGTCCCACGCCCCCGGACGCGATGACCGGCACCGACACCGCCTCCGACACCGCCCGGGTCAGGGCGAGGTCGTAGCCCGCGCCGGTCCCGTCGCGGTCCATGCTGGTGAGCAGGATCTCGCCCGCGCCGCGCCGCTCGACCTCGCGCGCCCACTCGACCGCGTCGCGGCCTGCCGGCCGCCGGCCCCCGTGGGTGTGGACCTCCCAGGAGGTGTCGCCACCCTTGGCATCGATCGCCACCACGATGCACTGGCTCCCGAAGGCCCGCGACGCCTCGTCGATCAGCGCGGGCCGCTCGAGCGCGGCGGTGTTGAGCGAGACCTTGTCCGCGCCCGCGCGCAGGAGCGTCCGGATGTCTCCGAGGGACCGGACGCCGCCCCCCACCGTCAGCGGCATGTAGATGCCCTCCGCGGTGCGGCGCACCACGTCGAGCATGGTGGCCCGGCCCTCGTGCGAGGCGGTGATGTCGAGGAAGACCAGCTCGTCGGCGCCCTGCGCGTCGTAGGCGAGCGCCGCGGCCACCGGATCGCCCGCGTCGCGCAGCTCGACGAAGCGGACGCCCTTGACCACGCGCCCGTCCTTGACGTCGAGACACGGGATCAGGCGCTTGCAGAGCATGGCCCTACTGCACCTCCGCCACCGCGGCGGCCAGGTCCACCGCGCCGCTGTAGAGGGCGCGCCCCACGATGACCCCGGCCAGACCGCCCACCGTCGCGAGCTGGCGGATGTCGTCGAGCGAGCCGACCCCGCCCGAGGCGAAGACCGGGATGCCGGCGGCCTGGGCCACCGCGCCGGTGCTCCAGAGGTTCGGGCCGGTCTGGGTGCCGTCGCGCGCGATGTCGGTATAGATGATGCCGGCCGCGCCGGCCGCCGCCGCGTCGCGGGCGAGCGCGATGGCGTCGAGATCGAGGATGCGGGTCCAGCCGTCCACCGCGACCCGGCCGTCGGAGGCGTCGACGCCGATGATCACGCGATCGCGAAAGCGCTCGCACACCTCGCCCAGGAACGCGGGATCGAGCGCGGCCCGCGTCCCCACGATCGCCCAGCGGGCGCCCGCGGCCAGCACCGCCTCCACGTGGGCGATCTCCCGCAGGCCGCCCCCCACCTCCACCGGGATCGAGACCGCCTGGATCATGGCGGCCACGAGCGCGGTCTGCGCCGGGCGGCCCGCGAAGGCCCCGTCCAGGTCCACCACGTGCAGGCGGCGCGCGCCCGCGTCCTGCCAGCGCCGCGCCATCGCCACCGGGTCGTCGGAGAACACGGTCTCCGCGTCGGCGCGGCCCTGCCGGAGCCGGACGCAGCGGCCCGCCTTGAGATCCACCGCGGGGACGATCTCGAACATGCGCGCGCGGCTCAGCGGCGGTCGCGGACGAGCGCCGCGAAGTTCTCCAGCAGTCGGATGCCCCAGCGCTGGCTCTTCTCCGGGTGGAACTGGGTCGCGTAGAGCGCGCCGCGCCCGACCGCGGCCGGGAAGGTGATCCCGTAGTCGCAGGTGGCCACCTGGAGCGACGGATCGGTGGGCTCCGGGTAGTAGGAGTGCACGAAGTAGAAGTTCGCCCCGCTCGGGATGCCGTCGAAGAGCGGCCAGTCGCCCCGGTGCTCGACCTGGTTCCAGCCCATGTGCGGCACCTTGAGCCCCGAGGGGAAGCGGCGCACCGCGCCCGGGATCACGTCGAGCCCCTTGCCCTGGCCGAACTCCTCGCTCTCGGTGAAGAGGAGCTGGTAGCCGAGGCAGATGCCGAGGAACGGGCGCGCCTGCTCGAGACAGGTGCGGATCGGCGCGATCAGGCCCAGGGCCTGGAGATTGTCCATCGCGTCGTGGAAGGCGCCGTCGCCGGGCAGTACCACCGCCTCCGCGTCGTCGACCACCGCGGGATCCTGGGTCACCACCGCGGGCGTGCCGACGCGCGCGAAGGCCTTCTCCACGCTGCCGAGGTTGCCGCGGCCGTAGTCGACGACTGCGATCATTCTAAGTCCGCGTGCGTGAGAGAGACCAGACTGCGGTTTGGCCTCTTCGGGCCTTTGGCCCTCATCGGGGCGTCAGCGCTACCCGGGAAGAAATGCGGCGTGGGGTTTGGCCTCTTCGCGCCTTTGGCGCTCATCGGGGCGCCGCCGCAACCGGTCCGCGGTCGACCGTTCACAGGCTTCCCTTGGTGGAGAGGATGCCCGTGATGCGTGGATTCAACCTGGTGGCTTCCGCCAGGGCGCGGCCGGCCGCCTTGAAGGTGGCCTCCGCGATGTGGTGGAGGTTCTCGCCGTAGTGCATGTTGAGGTGCAGCGTGATCTCCGCGTTGACCGCGACCGCGCGGAAGAAGTCCTTCAGCAGGTCGAGGTCGAAGTTGGCGATGCGCGTGCGCTGGAGCGGCACGTTGAACACGAGGTACGGCCGGCCCGAGATGTCGACCGCCGCGTGCAGGAGGGCCTCGTCCATGGGCAGGAACGAGGCGCCGTAGCGCACGATGCCCTTCCTGTCGCCCACCGCCTCGCGGAGCGCCTTCCCGAGGCAGATGCCCACGTCCTCGACCGTGTGGTGGAGGTCGACGTCCAGGTCGCCCTTGGCGTCCACCGTGAGATCCATCAGCGCGTGCTTGGACCACGCCTCCAGCATGTGGTTGAAGAACGGGATGCCGGTGTCGATCTTGGAGGCCCCCGTCCCGTCCAGGTTCAGGTGCAGGACGATCTGGGTCTCCTTGGTGTTCCGCTCGATCCGGCTCTGTCGCGGCTCCGTCGGCTCCGTGCTCCGCTGCCCGGTCATCGTGCTCCCTCCCGCGCGGCCGCGATGCGTACCGCCGCCGCCGCGCCGTGTCCGTCGAGGCCCTCCACCCGCGACAGCTCCGCCACGTGCGGACCCGCCTCGGCCAGCCCGGCCGGCGAGTACTCGATCACGCTGAGCCGGGTCACGAAGTCCTCGGTCGAGAGCGCCGAGGAGAAGCGCGCGGTGCCGCCGGTCGGCAGCACGTGATTCGGTCCCGCCACGTAGTCCCCCACCACCTCCGGGGTGTGGCGGCCCAGGAACACCGCGCCGGCGTGCCGCACCCGCGCGAGCAGCGCCTCCGGGTCGCGCACCTGCAGCTCGAGGTGCTCGGGCGCGAGCCGGTTGGCCAGCTCCACCGCCTCCTCCACGCTCGCGGTCAGCACCAGCGCCCCGTGGCTCGCGAGCGCAGCGCCCGCGATCTCGCGCCGCGGCAGCGCGGCGAGCTGCCGGGCGAGCCCCGCCGCGACCCGGTCGCGCAGCGCGGCCGACGGCGTGAGCAGCACCGCGCGGGCCATCGGGTCGTGCTCGGCCTGGGCCAGCAGGTCGGCGGCCACGAACTCCGCGTCCGCGGTCTCGTCGGCCACCACCAGGACCTCGCTCGGCCCCGCCACCATGTCGATGCCCACGTCGCCGAAGACCTGCGCCTTGGCGAGCGCCACGTAGATGTTGCCGGGGCCCACGATCTTGTCGACCCGGCGGATGGTCGCGGTCCCGTAGGCGAGCGCGGCGATCGCCTGGGCTCCGCCCACCCGGTAGGCCTCGGTCACGCCCGCGATGCGGGCGGCGGCCAGCACCGCCGGGTTCAGCGAGCCGTCGGCGCCGGGCGGCGAGACCAGCACGATCTCCCGCACCCCGGCCACCCGCGCCGGCACCGCCGTCATCAGCACCGTGGACGGATAGGCGGCCCGCCCGCCCGGCACGTAGACCGCGACCCGCTCGAGCGGGCGCACCTCCTGGCCGAGGCGCGAGCCGTGGTCGTCCCGCATGCGCCACGAGCGCGGCGCGCACTCGCGGTGGAAGCGCTCGATGCGCGCGGCTGCGTAGCGGAGCGAGCGCAGGGTCACCTCACCCACCGTGCGCTCGGCCGCCGCGTACTCCTCGGGGCGCACCGCGAGCTCGGCCGCGGTGAGGCTCACCCGGTCGAAGCGCCGGGTGTAGTCGAGGACCGCCGCGTCACCGCGCGCCCGCACCGCGGCCACGATCTCGGTGACTCGACCGGCGACCTCCGGATCGACCGCCCCCGGCGGCCGCTCCAGCGCGCGGACGACGCCCTCGATGCCGGCGCTCGACGTCTCGAGCGTGCGAATCATTTTCTGTACTTGCTCGGCTCGCCGTCGGCGGCGGCACGCCCCGCGCGCGCGGTCGCCTCGCGCATCGCGGTGATGAGCTGGCTCACGTGGGCGTGCGCGGTCTTGAGCGACGCGCGATTGACGATGAGGCGCGCGGTGGAGGTCAGGATCTCGGCCACCTCCACCAGCCCGTTCGCCCGCAGGGTCTCCCCGGACTGCACGAGATCGACGATGCGCTCGGCCAGGCCCACCAGGGGGGCCAGCTCGATCGAGCCGTCGAGGCGCACCATCTCGACCTGGATCCCCCGCTCCGAGAAGTAGGACTCGGTGAGGCGCGGGTACTTGGTGGCGACGCGCACCCACGACCACTTGGCCGGATCGTCGCGCTCCCAGAGCTCGCGCGTCTCCGCCACCACCAGCCGGCAGAACCCGAAGCCGAGATCCACCGGCTCGTAGACGTCGGGCTGCTGCTCGAGCAGGATGTCCTTGCCCACGATGCCGAGGTCGGCCGCGCCGTACTCCACGTAGGTCGGCACGTCGGCGGGCTTGAGCAGGATGAAGCGCAGTCCCGCCGCGTCGTCGGCCTGCAGGAGCCGCCGCGAGTCGGGCTCGATGCCGCGGATGGCCATGCCGGCGAGCACGGTGAGCGCGGGCTCGAGCAGGCGGCCCTTGGGCAAGGCGAGGGTGAGCATCAGCGCACCCGGTCGATGGTGGCGCCGAGCGCGCGGAGCTTGACCTCGAGCCGCTCGTAGCCGCGATCCAGGTGGTAGACGCGCGAGACCTCCGCCTGGCCGCGGGCCGCGAGGCCGGCCAGCACCAGCGAGGCGGAGGCGCGCAGGTCGGTGGCCATCACGGGGGCGCCCTGGTAGTAGCGGACCCCGCGCACCATCGCGAGCGATCCCTCCGCGTCGATGCGCGCGCCCATGCGCGAGAGCTCGGCCACGTGCATGAAGCGGTTCTCGAAGATGGTCTCGGTGATCTTGCTGATCCCGTCGGCCAGCCCGAGCATGGCCATGAACTGGGCCTGCATGTCGGTGGGGAAGCCGGGGAACGGGCTCGTGATGATGTCGGCCGCCTTCGGGCGGGCCGGCCCCTGGCAGCGGATCCGGTCGCCGGAGACGGTCACGCTCGCGCCGCACTCCTCGAGCTTCCCGAGCATCGCCGACATGTGACGCGGCTCCGCGCCGACCACCGTCACGTCGCCGCCAGTGATGGCGGCGGCCACCAGCAGGGTCCCGGCCTCGATGCGATCCGGGATCACCCGATGCCGCGCTCCGCCCAGCTCGGGCACGCCCTCGATCTCCACGCGCTCGGTCCCCGCCCCCTCGATGCGGGCGCCCATCGCGCCGAGCAGCCGCGCCAGGTCCGTCACCTCCGGCTCCCGCGCCGCGTTCTCGATGACGGTGGTGCCCTCGGCGAGGGCCGCCGCCATCATCAGGTTCTCGGTGCCGGTGACCGTCACCAGATCGGTGGTGATGCGCGCGCCCTTGAGCCGGCTCGCCCGCGCCTCCACGTAGCCGTTGCGGATGAAGACCTCGGCCCCCAGCTTCTGGAAGCCCTTCAGGTGCTGGTCGATGGGCCGCACCCCGATCGCGCACCCACCCGGCAGCGCGACCTTGGCGAGGCCGGTGCGCGCGAGCAGCGGCCCCAGCACCAGCACCGAGGCCCGCATGTTCGAGACCAGCTCGTAGGGCG
>Ga0207665_10002178_pt1 | contig 13232 bp, 18 predicted proteins | sample LARL112metaG_FD_184351 | JGI IMG/M metagenome (GOLD analysis project Ga0207665, IMG submission 184351) | Corn, switchgrass and miscanthus rhizosphere microbial communities from Kellogg Biological Station, Michigan, USA - LAR L11-2 metaG... | ecosystem: Host-associated > Plants > Roots >...
AGAGCCAGCGCGAGTTCAACGGCGAAATTGCCATCCATTTCCCCGGACTGAAGGGTCTGGACAAGCCCATTGTGTGGGTGTATCCAAAGCTTTCGCTTTGTTTGGACTGCGGCTTCGCGGGGTTTACCGTTCCTGAAAGCGAGACGCGACTGCTGAAGGAAAGCGCGCCGTCTTAACGGCAGCTTGAACGCTGCTGGCTCAGTTCCAGTTCTGAATCGACAATCCCACGCTGACAAAATGTCTGCCCTCAAGAACCGCGTCCACAGCAGCTAGAAGGTCGCTTGCGACCCTTGTTTTTACAACGTAGCCCCAAGCTCCCACGTTGAGTGCCTCTTGCACCACCTCACTAGAAGACTCTTGGCTTACGAAGACTATCTTGGATTCCGGGGCAAGGGTGCGAATCTGGCGAGCGGCTTCGATTCCATTAAGCGTTGGGAGTCCGATGTCAAGGAGGACCAGATCTGGCTCCAGTACTTCCGCTTTATGCACTCCTTCCAGGCCGTCAGCCACTTCGCCGATAACCAGCACGTCCGGCCTTTCCGCTAGCGTCGAGCGGATAACCTGCAAAAAGGGCGCGAAGTCCTCTACTACGAGAACGCGCATGGGCGACATGTGGGAATTCCACATCTGGAATTGAGACTGCTCTCTTGGTGCGGTCTTTACTACTAGGACTTGTAGCAGAGGAAACCTGCTTAACACTACATGGGGGCTCTGTTGTTGTTAACAGGCGATAGCGCTCAAAACCACTTCGCTAGCATTTTCCAGCCAGCTTCAGACACGCTGCAATGGCCTTGGTTTCTACGAGCGATGCTGGCCTGCTGCTTATTCTTGTTTGTTTCAATATTGGCGTATCACCGAAAGAGCCGTCTGAGAGTCGGCAGTTGACGCACTTTGTCGAAGTAGCGAAAAAGACTACTTCTCTCCTGTGTCCTCGACAAGCACGACATCACGGTTTTGGCCGCCTCGACTGAAGACCAACTGTTTGCCATCCGGGGACCAGTCGAAACTGATTAGGGTGACTCCGTGGAAATGTGTGATTTGCTTCATCGTGCCATCGCTTATTCGGAAGCCCCAGATGTCGTCGCCGTCCTTCCCGCGATTGACGTAGGTCAATTCGCTGCCATCCGGGTTCCAGCGGACGCCTGACGTTAATGAAACCGAGAGAGGGATCGGAAGCATTTTTCGCGGTTGCCCGCCATCGATCCCTATGATCGCAATAGCCTCCGGAAATTTCTGCGTGCTCAGTTGGTGGTCCGCATAGAACCCTGCAATCCATTTTCCGTCGGGCGAAATCACGGGCCGCTGCCAGAGTCTGTTGTTCAGTTCAATCGGCCGCCCTCCCTTTGACGCCACCCTCCACAGAGTTGTCCAGGGCGCCGAACCGATAGCCGTGAATGCAATCCATTTTCCGTCCGGGGAGAGTTGTGGAAATGATTCACCACTGGCCTTGACCACCATTCCCAGATTGCCGCCGTCCATATCCATCGTCCAAATGGCGGGACTGCCGTTCCGGTCCGAGATCCAGGCTATCTTCTGCCCATTCCGGGAGACGGAGTGGTCATAATTATTTCCACTCAGCGTCAATTGCTTACGATTCCCACCTTGCGTGTCCACGGTCCAGATCGTGTGCCGACCGTCCAACTCTTCTTCGAAGGCGATTCGGTCCTCGCCAGTCCACGCCGGCGGGGACCAACCGCTCAATCCGGAAACAACTAAATGCAAATCCTGTGAGCGCGCCGAGGGTATGCGCCAGATGCTGCTCGAGAAGCTGCTTTCTTCGACGGTGACAATCTGGCGGGAATCTGCGGACACGCTTGCCCCCGTTTGGCCGTTCAGCCCCCCCGTCACTCTTCGCTCGATTCCGTCCGGGTAGGAAACGAACCAGACGTGGAAGATGCCGGACTCCTCTTGACCGCGGGCGCTCATCACCAAACCACGTCCGTTCCCGAGCCAGGCCAGTTGCCTGACGTATCCCCACGCATGGACCGATAACGTTTTCTGGGTCCGGTCTGCAACATGAACCTCGATGATTCGCGTGTCGCTTCCTCTAGTGCTGGCGACCGAGGAATCCGTGTCAGTGCAGGCGATGATCTGCCCGTTGGGCGACCATGCCGGATAATCCAACACCCTTGGAAGTTTGCGGGAGATGAGGCTTTGCTCGCCGCCGGCCTCGAGATCCCCCACGATCAACGAACTCTCGCTTTCCGACTCGCGCACGAACGCGAATTTCTTTCCGTTCGGGGACAGTGTTACGGGCGAGTCCAGGCGTGCTTTCAGCTTCTCCGGCGATCCCCCCATTGCGGCGACTCGGTAGAGCGAAGGTGGGTCAGTTTTCTCTGTGCGTACCACGTAGTAAATGGTCTCGCTGTCGGGAGAGAAGGTAATTCCGATGTAACGGACGGCTTGGGGAGGCACAATCTCAATGTCATTTAGGGTCGTTGCGCGTCTTACACGCAACGATTCCTGGCCCGCAACCAGCGACGTGTGCGCAATGTAGCGACCGTCCGGAGAGATTGTTGCCTTGAAGGTCTGCCCGTCCCCCGTAAGCCTGGTTGTCTTGATGGTTGCAAATGGCACACTCTTCGACCGCCTGAGACTCACGCTCAGGAATGCAACCACTGCGACAACGACAGCGAGCGTTCCTAAGGCAACCCTGCGCCAGTTCAAGAACCGAGTGACTGGTCTTGCCACTTGGCGATTTTCTTGGCGCAAGCACTCCAGATCGGTCTTCAGTTCTATTCCCGACTGGTATCTTCGCTCCCGATCCTTCTCCAAAGCCTTAGTGATGATTTGTTGCAGTTGGGGTGGCTGTTCTGGGGCTAATTGCCGCACTGGTATTGCGGGCTGATTCAAGACGGCTTCCCGGATCACAGCGGCTGTGTCTCCTGCAAAAGCTCTACACCCAGTGGCCATCTCGTAAAGAACCAGGCCGAGTGAAAACAGATCGCTGCGAGCGTCCAGCTTTTCCCCCCTTATCTGCTCGGGAGAAAGATAGGATGGCGTACCCATCGATGCGCCGGTTCGGGTCAAGGCCGAGTTGACAACCTGTGCAGTTTCTTGCGCGCGCTGGGCGAGGGCCGGTGCGAGCTCAGGCAACTCCAGAAACTTAGCCACTCCGAAGTCAAGAATTTTGGCTTCGCCCCTGCTCGTGATAAAGATGTTCGCTGGCTTGATGTCGCGATGAATGATGCCCTTCTGATGAGCGGCCTCCAGACCGTCGGCAATTTGTACGGCGAGGTCGAGAAGTTGATTCAATCGCGCATGTTTGTTTTCACTCGTGGAATTCTCAATCCACTGACGCAGAGTCTTTCCCTCCAGCAATTGCATCACGATGAACGGCCGGCCTTCTTGCTCGTCGAGTTCGTAAATGGCACAGATGTTGGGATGATCGAGCGCTGAAGCCGCCCTCGCCTCGCGTTGCATCCGCTCAAAGGCGCCCGGATCGCTGGCTAATTCGCCGGGAAGAAACTTCATCGCGACTTGTCTGCCCAGCTTGAGGTCTTCCGCTTGGTATACCACTCCCATGCCTCCGCCACCGAGCAGTTGCAGCACCCGGTAGTGGGAGATTTTCTTGCCCGTCAGATTTTCGGTGATCGGGGATTCGGACAGCAAAACGGCAGCCTCTTTTACTGGTGCGGGCTTGATCACGGGAGCGATGAAACGGTAACCCCGCCCGGGCACAGTCAAGATGTAAGGCTGATCGCGTGTCTCCCCAAGTGCTTTGCGCAGCATAAAGACGGTCTGGGTGAGATTCGAGTCTTCGACGAAGCTATCTGGCCAGGCCGCGTTCATCAGTTCGTCTTTGGCGATAACCTCCCCGTTCTTCTGGACCAGCACCTGCAGAACTTCAAACGCCTTCGGAGTCAATGGGACGAGGTTCTGGCCCCGCCGCAGAATCCGGTTTTGGACGTCCATGTGGAACTCGCCGAACTCATACATGTCATTGACAACGCTGGGCATGGCGCCCCTGCAAACACTTTGAGAAATTTTGATGGGCGCATTGAGGACTTTTGAGAAGCATACGAAGTAGTTTTCGTCCCGCCTCAAGGGAGCTCGAACATCGATTTGGCGGGCATTTTACCACGACTCTATGCGGTCTTGATTGAGGCCTCGCGGCATGACAGCAGTGGCGACCGCTTTTCAACCTGCCCGTTATGCGACGGGCCATGCGACATGTTGGGGAGGAAAAGAAATGAACAAGATTAGCTTTTCTAGCCGTGTGCTGATCATTTGCTGTCTTTTAGTGCAGATCGGTCTGGCACAGAACGCAATCACCGATTGGGCGGGGATCGTCGCTCCAGCAATCATGAAAACCAACAGCTCCACGAGACCGCCGGCGAGTTCCGAGGTACTCCATGCAACGATCAACCTTGCAGTCTACAACGCGACCATGGCGATCGTAGGCGGCTACCAACAGTACGGAGTGCCCATTTCGGCTCCGCGCAGCGCGGATGTACGGGCCGCAGTCGCCACTGCCGCCTTTCTCACGGCTGCAGCGCGCGTGGACTCATCCCAAGTGGGATACCTGCAAGGGCAGTACGACACTTACCTGGCCACCCTCCCGGACGGGCGGGGCAAACAGGACGGCATCGCCGTGGGCAGGGCCGCGGCGGATGCCATTCTCAGCCTGCGTGCGAATGATGGTTTCGGCGAGATGGTGCATTACGACTGCAGTTCCTCTCCCCCGCCTCCGGGCGAGTTCGAGCCCAATGGCGGTTGTGGCACCCAGCCGGTCGACCAGATACTTGCCCACGTAGCCCCGTTCACGACGATTGATCCCAGTTGTTTCCGGCCCGGTGGCCCGAATCCATTGACCTCCGGAACATACACCAGGGACTTCATCGAAACCCGCGATTACGGTCGCGTTGACAGCACCATTCGTACGCCCGAGCAGACTGACATCGCATACTTCTGGTCAGAACACGCGTATGCAGGTTGGAACCGCAATCTGATCACCTTGGCCATCAGCTACCGATTGAACATCAGGGAGACAGCCCGCCTGTTCGCGCTGGTGCACACCGCTGCCGCCGATGCGTTGATCGCAGGGTTTAATGCGAAGTACTTTTTCCGCTTTTGGAGACCCCGAACCGCGATTCCACGCGCGGATACCGATGGCAACCCGGATACTGATCCGGATCCAACATGGACTCCGCTGTTGACGGTGAACCATCCCGAGTATCCGTCCGCGCATGCGTTCTGGACATCTGCCTTAACAGAGATCGTGGCGAGCTACTTCGGCAGGCGCAACGTCACGTGGACCTTAACGACGAGTAAGATTGCCGTGCCGCAACTGGTTCAGACCGAGCGAACCTATTACAACTTGGTGGCGATGAGAAACGAAGCAGGCGACGCACGCGTTTGGGCAGGACTGCACTGGCGTCACTCGCTTGATGACGGTGACCAGATTGGCATTGGAGTCGCTAAGCGCGTCTATAATAACTACTTCCGTCCTGTGCACAGGCGTGACTAGGGCATTCGCTCCCCGAGTGCTCGGACGGAACCGGCACTCGAGGAGCAAAAACCACGACACTGATCACGAGTTAGTAGTGCAGCCATCTGAGCCGCTCGGGCACTCCAAGCGCGTACTACAAATGGCGCTTGGCGACGGCAAATCGAAAGTTGAACTACATAGAAGAGTCAAGCGGGCCAAAAAGTTGGCTTCTGGGAAGTCTGACGCTGACGATCGCTGAGATTCCCCGAGCGGCGGGCAATCCGTAGAGTGGTGAGGTAGGCAGACCATCGTAGCGCGGTTAAGGAGGACCGCGAGCGATGTCTCGGAAGCCTGCCTCGAAACGAACTCGCCTTGAGCCCAAAACAGTTCTTCGCCTACCCGATTTGGATCAGGCAAAATATCCGCCTTTCTGAACAGCCTGACCTCTGCAGACGCGCGGCGCGGTCCGCTTTCTAGTTTTAAAGCGATCCAACTCCTCTCGGCCGACATTTCCGAAATCGACTTCTGGAGAGACTTCGCGCTCTCCCGTACGTCAGTTCCGCCGAAACCCATGCATTATGCGGCGAAATCGATTTTCGTGATGCTGGGAGGTTCATGCTTCTCTTCGATCTTGCCCTCACTGCTGATCTTCGCTAGCTCCGCATTAAGCTCTGCTCCCACTAGCATCGCGAAGCCAGTCCAATAAAGCCATGTCATGAGGGCCACGGCTGCGCCAAGAGTTCCGTAGGTCTTGTTAAAGTTCGCAAAATGGCGAAAGTAGAGGCCGAGGAGATAAGAGAGAGCAATCCAACAGCCGACAGCAAGGACTGCTCCCGGTAAAGTCGCCAAGAAGCGCTGTTTAACATTCGGAGCAAGGAAATACAAGGCTTCCACGGCGAGGATCGTGAAACCAATCGCAATGGACCAGTGAATGTATGGCCAGAGCAATACAAACAAGTTTGAGAGGTGGATTCGACCGGCGAGCCATGCTCCAAACCTGGGGCCTACAATCATCACAGAGAGTGCCACTAGCATCAGGGCTCCCGTCAGGAGGGCCAAGCCGACGGCCAAAGGCCGCGTTTTCCAAAACGGCCGGTCGTCTTGGACTTCGTAGGCAATATTTAAGGCCTCGATTGTTGCGGCAAAGCCACCCGACGCTGCCCAGAGCGTGCCCAGAATGCCGAAGGAGAGGAACGTTCCCCGGTTGGGCGTGATCACGTCAGATAAAACTCTTCGGACAAGTCCCATGCTATCGGCTGGTAGGAATCTCGCCATAACGGTCAGCGCTTGATTGAACAAGTCCGGCACAGGCAAATAGGCCACCACAGCCGACAAGAAGATGAGAGATGGGAAGAAAGAGAGGACAAAGTAGTACGAGAGGGCTGCCGCCATCTGCATGGTGTGGTTTTCGAGCAGACCCTCATAAGTCCGAGCCAGAGCGTGTTTGATCCCTGCCGGCATCACGCTGTTTTTGATGCGATTTCCGACTAGTGCTGCCACTAAGAATTTTGGATATGTTGCCGCCAAAAAGAAGCGCACGTTCCGAGAGTCGGCCTTTCCCTCACTCTTGTGCTCTACTGGAAGTACTCCCCATTCGCCATCGGCGTCCCTACTCCTGCGCAAGGTCACCGGGGCAGGTGGCCAAGGAAACTGTGCTTGCTGTGCAGACATTTGCTGTAGGCAGCAAAGGAGGGTGGTTAGGCAAATTCTCGCAGATCCTGAGTCGCGCAAAGAGCGCCGGCTCCTCGCTAAGTTGCTGGAAGGGTGGTGCCTCTCGGAATTGGATTCCGTCTTGCAGTAGCTGCAGTGATAAACGATCACACACTCGTTTTGATCGCGTCGCTGATGTGCTTTTTTACGAGCGGGCGCGCATATGGAAAGCAGATGTTCCACGTTGATGAGAAGGTGACCGTCGGAGAGGGATAGCCCTTCCGCGCCGCCAACTCCCCTGTCCTTCATTCATTGACTTGCCTCCTTCCACACGTAACATTTCCCGACCAGTGCGGGGCCAGACGATTTCGCAGCGTACGAGCTTTTCTTCGGAACTCTCTCCCTGATTCCCGACTTTTCTTGTTTTGGCTCGCCGCTGCAACTACAGAGATATCTGTATGATCCAAGCACACATTCGAAGACAAAACGGTCTACGTGGGTTTGCATCTAAAACTTAGGCCACTTCCAGGAGGTGCGTATGAAACGCATGCTATGGTACTTGGCTCTGGCGTTCGTGACCTCAGCTTTTGCACAGCAACAGCCCCCGACTAACTCCCCGCCATATACAACTCCCCCGACATTCCCCGAGGGCAGGCCACAGCGGCAGATGCCGCCGGACACGAAGGCGCCACCTCCGCAAGAGCTGTCGGCCTCCGAGGTCGAGCAGCAGATTCAGGACAAGCTCAATCGCGAGCCAACCTTGGCGAACACGGAGATCGGAGTCAAGATCGATGCCAAATCAGTGACGCTCACTGGGTCGGTGAATACGGAAAACCAGCGCGACCTCGCACTCCGTATCGCACAAGCGTATGCAGGCCATCGAAAGATCTTGGACAAGATCAAGATTCAACGACAGGCCTAGGGCCCGAGGCTGTTGCCTACCAGGCGACCAGCACAGAAGGTGGCGGAGACAAGCAAGGAAAAGCCCCAGTCGGACCGGGGCTTTTTCTGTTTGGGCTGTTTCACTTGGCCAAATCAAGCGTTCCGGGCCTTGTCTCCCTTTGCTTCCAACTTGCTCTGCAGTGCAAGCTTCGATGAGCCTGCTGAATCTCAGAATTTCAGGCGGATGTACGAGGGAGTAGCCATTGGCAACGCCCGCTATCCTCTACGCGTGGCGCTTTGGGTGCCAGCTGTTCGAACAACTTTGTCGGTCTCCGGTAGAGTCTGGGGTCAAGACTAGGAGCCTTCCCAGCGCTCGCCCATGTGAAGGTGCGGCCCGGTGACGAGACCCGTAGCGCCACTCAATCCCAAGCGCTGCCCTTTGCGTACTTTCTGGCCTTCCCTCACTTGGATTTTCGAGAGATGCATATAGATGCATATAGATGGTGAAGAAGGGCTGTCCGTGATCGAGCACCACGCAATTGCCTTCATAGAAAAGCTCGTGCGCTAGCACCACTGTACCTGAATTCGAAGCCATCACCGGCGATCCTTCCTTGATGGGAAAATCGGTGCCGCCATGCTCGCTGGTAAATTCTTCGTTGAAAATGCGAGTCATGCCGAATGAATCAGTCAGAGGAGCCTCAACGGGCTTAATGAAATCGCCAGATCACTGTGCCGTTGAGATGAAATGCGCGAACGTCCTCTCCTTGCCTCTGGTCCGCCGCGATCTTTCTTTGGCTGGCTTCGTCAGGTTTGACGAAGTTCTCGGGGACATTCACGTCACCTGCTCTAAATGTCACGGTGCCGATCTGCACGGGTTTCACAGTGCGCGCCACTCGACCGCCGGGCAGTGCCGCCCGGATCCTGAGTTCATAGATCCCGGGCGTAGTTTCGACGTCCACACCCGCTAGCGAATACCAGACTCTCGCCTTGCCGGAGTGGAAGAAAGAAGAGGTCCTTTCCAAGAAATTGCCCGGTGACCTTTGTGGCATCGCGATTCAGTTCCACGGTGAAGAAGGTGACAGAGCCAGCTTGCAGTTCGTTTGGCTGCCAGTACACGTTCTTGATCGTGCTCTCCGTCTGACCGAAAAGCGACAGCGCGGCAAGCACAAAATGAGTGATCAGTGTAAAACGCTTCTGAAGGTTTCGGATCATCAAGTTCCCCCGAAATCTTGGTCTCGGAGTCGCTCCGCGGCTAACTGGCACCGGGGGGCGACTACTGGAACGATTGGATGAGCGAAGGCTGGGTGCGCTCCCATTCCATTGGCACACTCCTATTGGCGGCAAAACGGATGTTCGCCGAGGCAATGCCACCTGTCGGAGCGCTCATCGATTACATCGCAAAAAAGCAGGCTCTCAAAAGCTCGGAGCAAACCCTGAATAATGTGGTAGTTGCTTGTAAGCCTACGCTGCCGCGGCTCGGAGAGTCCATTTCACCTTTGACGAGTCCGAACCGAAATGAATTCTGGCGCAGGAAGGGGAATCCGGGACTATGCAGAACTACTTCCGAGTTGCGGATGTCATTCTTAGGGCTGCCAAGAGAGGTTGTGGGTCGTTTGGGTGGAGCAAGGATTCTCGCAGGCTATCCCCTGCTTAGGAGGACTGCGCCCCTGATCCCAGCGCGGGGGAGGGATTGAGGAGACCGTCGACGAACTGGTTTGATTTTGCGCAGCGCTTGGTAGGTGTCTTCCGACATTGAAGTCAAAATAGAGGCGTGCTCGTGCAAGTACACTTCAAGCCGGGACCGCACGTCCCTCAGTTTTACCTGGTCACGCTCCGCGTTAGCTTCCGCACATAACTTCTGAATCGTCGCTTCAACGTCGTCTGCTATGGATTCCATAATCAAACCACGCTATTCCAGCCGGAGCACCAGCGATATCGGGCCGAAGCCGTACCTCCGACTCAGATATCGTCTACTGAAGGGACCGGTCGGATGAAATCCGGCCCGCGTTAGGGTTTGCGGCCCACGAACTCGGGTGCGCCTCGAGGCAGCGAAAGTCGAGAGCTCGGAGATGCGATCGAGCAAATCAAACACCTGCGTGACCTTAGCTTGGATCGCCCCGCTTAGCACAAGTGTCGTCGGACGGGGTCTTTTGGGTTGATGCTCGCAGGAAAAGCGAAATATAACCTCTCCCGTGATTTTGACAGTGTCAGTTCTGTGAAGCGGCAATTGTGGAATACAGGTTTCCATGTATTCACTGACGTGAAACAGCCCGTCTCATTCGCGAGGATATTTTCAGAAATCACTGGAACGAACAAATGCAATCGTCTGTACAGTCGAAGCTACGAAGGAGCTGGATTCTTACGAAGGACCTGGCTTCTTCGGTATTGCTGATGCCACTGGATGGTTTATTAGTCCTGTGGACCCGATGTGGGCTTCGACCATGCGGGCAATTGAAGCCAGTCTCGTGGAAGATACCGTCGTGTATGGCTACCATCCGGAGGGAAGCCACATAAATGGCATTCCAGGTAGGGAGGGAAGTTTCACGGCATGCGCATTTTGGTATGTGGAATGCCTCGCGCAGGCAGGGGAATTGGAGAAAGCGCAGTTGCGGTTCGAAAGATGCTCGGCTATGCCAACCATCTGTACTCAGAACAGCTGGGCTCAAACGGCCAGCATCTCGGGGACTTTCCGCAGGCGTTCACCCAGCTGGCGCGCATTAACTCGGCAACATATCTGGATCGAGTACTTTCCGCAACTGACGATGCACCCTGGAAGTTGAGCCATGTGCATTGTCCATCCTCCGCCGAGAGTGTTCGCCGCAAACACTAATATTCTAGATGTATTTGGCTTACGTAAAATCGAGGCAGCCGCTTGCAACATTGATTGACGAAATCAGGCGATTACACGCAATATCAAAAGGCGCCCACTTTTGCGGTAAGTTGTGAGTGGTCAAAACACCACACCTACCGAAAAGGAGCACCTTTATGAATCAAGAGAAGTATATCGGCATGGACGTTCATGCCGCCACCATTTCCGCATTGACCCCCGCCCCGTGCGGTGTCTCCCGGTTCGAGCACTATCCAGGAGTTCCATGCAAATAGGGAACGCCAAAGAGACGCCAAATTCTCGAACCTCGAAGGTTGGACTTTGCCGAAAAGGTGAGCACGTCTCCTTCTGTGGCCGTGAAATGAATGTTGGCCGAGAGTTCATGGGCGGCGACGGGTTAGGGACTTGTCACTCGGGAAGACGGAGTTAACCGTCCTCCCTCGCGACATGTTTACAAGACCTCTAGGCTGTTACTGCGACGTTGTGGAAGGTCGAACTGACGGCCTCAAATGTCTGAACCTTGGGCGTTCCATCGATTATTCGTCCAAGTGTTCTCAACACTTCTGGATAGGCGCTGGTGTTGTAGGCTTCTGCATTGGCCTTGCTGTCCCACAGACTGATGGCGATCACATCCAGGCTGCCGGGATTTGACAGCGTGATTTCGTCTTTGAAACCCTTCTGCCTGCGAAGCAAAGGAAGCGTGTCGTTTTCAAAGGTCCGTGTGTAATCAGGAAACATGTTCGACTTCAGATGAAAAGAGACATTGCGTGCAAACATAGAAACCTCCTAAAAGGTTTGTTAGCTGCTAAGAGGAGAGAACTTCAGATGAGCTGACTTAGTTCAGGGAACCTGAAAGAGGAGAAGAATGCTCACTCCACCTTACTAGAGCATTTGAGTGGCCCGCTGCCCTCAGGGCCGCAAGTTGCTGTTTCGATACGTGACAGAGCAGATCGGGCACCACAGGGCTCCGGATCCGTCGTGTATCTTTGGCCGGAAGGCGCGCACAAACGGCTACCTGATCATGGCAACCTCTCGTCGATAGATGTTGAAAACAGGCGATTACACCGGCTTGCGCCGTTTCTTCGCCTTTTTCGTAGCTCAATGAGTGAAACGGCGATGTTACAACGTCAACCGAATGCAGGATTGGAATAGTTCGTGCTGGTTGCGCTGTATGCAGGATCGAATCCCCAATTTGCATTGCCCTTGACACGATCCTTTCTTGGCTATATCAAGGGCTCCGGGTTCACAGCAACCGAATGCCTTCTCCGGGGCAATGATGGCACCGGTAAACAGACGGGAGTTCGTCCAAAGTTGCACGGCGACGGTCGCTTGGGGGACAACAGGAGTGAGGTCTTCTGCCTGGTACGAATTCTCTCGAAAGAACGGTGAGGAATTCGCTTCGTATCAGGAACGCCGACGAAAGGAACTTTGGAGCTTGCTAGGCGATCTCCCGTGGCAGCACCGGGGCGCTCCTCCAAAGTTGTTGAAAACTGAAACGCACGAGGGCTATACCCTCGAACGCCTCGTCCTCGATCTGAACGGCATCGAGCCCGTTCCAGCGCTGCTGCTGATCCCCGACAAACGCCAGTCACCTGCTCCCGCTCTTCTCTATATCCATTGGCACGGCGGGATGTATGGTCTCGGCAAGGAGCAACTTCTGCGGGGTGTTGATGTGCAGTCCGCCTACGCCCCTGTCTGCGTTGAAAAAGGCTTGGTAACGCTCGCCATAGATAGTTGGTGCTTCGGCGAACGCAAACACGAAGAAGACGGAGAAAAAGGCGAGGAAGATGCGTTCAAGCTCATGCTCTGGAGGGGACGGGTACTCTTTGGAATGATGATGTTTGACGAACTCCGGGCCCTTGAATACCTCGCTAGCCGGCCAGAGGTCGATCCTCAACGTCTCGGTGCCCTCGGAATGTCAATGGGTGCAACCAAAGCGTGGTGGCTTGCGGCTCTCGAACCGCGTGTTCATTTGTGCCTGGACGTTTGCTGCCTTACTGACTACGAGGAACTGATTAAAAATCGGGCTCTCAGCGAGCACGGGATCTATTACTATGTGCCTTCTCTGCTCAAGCACTTCCAGACGGCAGACATCAATGAATTGATCGTACCTCGGCCCCGCCTGAGCGTAAATGGGCGACAAGATCCTCTGACCCCTGCGCTGGGTGTCGAGAAGATTCGCAATCACCTGCTTCCGCTCTATCGCGAGTATGGCAGGGAGACGGATTGTCGCATTGACTTGTTCGATTCGGCCCACGTGGAGCTGCCGGAGATGAGGAAACTCATTGTCGAATGGATGGATCGTTATCTCACTAAAAATGGTCCGGCTGGATGATTGTTGATGTAAGTGTGTCAAGAGTTTTTTGCAATTCAAGACGACGCTCTTCACTCAGGATCCACAGGGGATTTCACAGGCTGCCATGTCGACTACGAGGAGCTTAC
>Ga0207665_10002179_pt1 | contig 13229 bp, 15 predicted proteins | sample LARL112metaG_FD_184351 | JGI IMG/M metagenome (GOLD analysis project Ga0207665, IMG submission 184351) | Corn, switchgrass and miscanthus rhizosphere microbial communities from Kellogg Biological Station, Michigan, USA - LAR L11-2 metaG... | ecosystem: Host-associated > Plants > Roots >...
AAAATTTTTTAGTGTGAATGTTGCCTTTGGGGAGTATGTCTACACAGCTTTTCTACTCTTTCCTCCTGTAGCGGAACCTATTCTAGATCAGGGATATTATCGTTACAGGTGTAGTCGGGCTGCATACCGACGTCATTTATACAACTCTTAATTCTTCATTCATTTAAAGAGTTGAAACGCCATGTACGATCTTGCTCGTATAGACTATTATGGACCTGGCAGTCAAGCTATAACTATTAACGCGAAAATGGTCCAGAAAAACCCGATATTTAGTAATTGAACCTTTATCTGATATTACCACAACTTTTTCAATTCGAATGCATGATCCAGAAAAAATAATCATAAGCAAAGTTGCAAGTTTCAGAAGAGTCATGTTAGTTATGAAGATAATGTGACAATGTAAAATATGACTCAACATCGCGATTATCAGTGGGCCGCCTCCTGTCTTCACTAATTTCAAAAGGTTTAGCGAGGAAATCATCTGGCGTCACTCACTAAATTATTGCTTGGGATAAGAAATATACGAGGACGACCGATAAGAAAACACTAGAGGATCTAGTTCGAATGGGATTTGAAAATGAATATACTCTCAAAAACTTCCTGAAATCAAATGATGAGAGGGTATTTCATGAGAACTATGAGAAAGCAGTAAAAGATATCAAATCTCGTTTCGGTAAAAAATACTCAATGATAATTAATGGCAAGCATTATAATTCTTCAAAGACATTTACTGACACTTCGCCATTAGACAAAAGAATAAGACTAGGTTATTTCCCTTTGGCTACTAAAAAACATGTGCGAACGGCAGTCAAAGCAGCCAAGACCGCATTTGAGAAATGGGGGAAAGTCAATTATAAATCTCGTATTGTCATCTGCTATGCTGCAGCAGATATAATATCTGAGCGTAAATTTGAATTAGCCGCATGGATTTCTTATGAAAATGGTAAAAATAGGTACGAGGCCATTGCTGACGTAGATGAAGCAATTGATTTCATCAGATACTATTCTAAAGAGATGGAAAAAAATAAGGGCTTCGTAGTCCAAACTAAGAATGCAAATTCAAATGAAGTAAGCAAGAGTTTGATGAAGCCATACGGTGTTTGGGCTGTAATCAGCCCATTCAATTTTCCTTTTGCTATCTTAGCGGGAATGAGTATCGCGGTAATTGTTACTGGCAACGCAGTAGTTCTAAAACCTGCAAGTGATACTCCTATTATCGGAAGTCTATTTGCAGAAATTTTGAAAGAAGCAGGCTTACCTGATGGAGTACTAAACCTTGTGACGGGGTCTGGATCAAAGATTGGAAAGGTAATTGTTGCAAGTCGTGATGTTGCGGGTATTGTGTTTACAGGTTCCAAAATGGTAGGACACAGAATTATGGAAGATTCCGGCAAAGTTATACCCAGGCCAGTTATCGCAGAGCTTGGGGGCAAGAACCCGGTAATAGTTACCGAAAATGCAGATATTAATAAGGCTGCAGAGGGGATCATAAAAGCTGCATTTGGTTATTCTGGTCAAAAATGTAGCGCATGTTCCAGAGTTTATGTTCAGAAAAACGTAAAGGAATTATTGATGCAAAAATTAGTGGAGAAGACAAGGAATCTCTCTATTGGAAATCCTCTAGACCAGGATATATTTATGGGTCCATTAATTAATCTGAATGCATATACAAATTATCAAAAATTCGCAAAAATCGCCTCCAGAGATGGTAGGGTAATATTCGGTGGAGCTGTAAAACGACAAGGTAGTTTGAAGCATGGTTATTACGTAGAACCGACTATTGTTGAGGATCTGCCCAAAAGTCATATGTTATTTAAGGAAGAGCTATTTGTACCGATTCTGTGTGTAGCAGCATACAAAGATTTTGATGAAGCATTAAAACTATGCAATGAGTCAGAATACGGACTGACGTCGGGCATTTATAGCAAGAAAAATGAAGAAATCGACAGGTTTCTTGATAACTCAAAATCTGGAGTAGTATACGTTAATAGGACTGCTAGTGCTACAACCGGAGCCATGGTAGGTTCTCAACCATTTGGTGGTTGGAAAGATTCTGGTACGACGGGCAAAGGATCAGGAGGACCGTACTATTTGACTCAATTTCTAAGAGAGCAGAGCCAGACTGTTGTTACTTAATCCGAGGCTCTTTTTAGAAAGACTAGTGCGATACTACTTTTGAATATATACCACAGTAATATAAAGTAACACCATCTTAATCTCAATTTAGTAAGATTATTTTGCGTGCACCATTTTTCTAAGGCTTTAATAATGTAATTGTTAAAAAAGAAACTTTTGACAGTACTTATAACGGTAGTTGTATCTGCCGTATTATGGCTGAAGAATAGACCTTGCTAGTAATAGGATGTTTCTCTTTCTCTCTCTAATCCGACGTATGGAGTATGGAAGCCATTGATTACCATACGGTATATATTCAGACGTCTTAAGCTTTCGTTTTACAAGTATTTCTTTTAACTCATTGTGAATACCCATAAGTAGCTGAAATTCGAATTTCTTTCTATCGGTACCAAACTTTTCTGATAACGAGATCGCGTTATCAATCAGTTTGGGATCATGCGTTGCGATGGCAAAAATATTATTTCTGTTCTTGTCCTCAAATAACATTTTTGTCAATTTGGAAAAATTCGAATTGATTTCGCTCATCGATTGAAAGGCGTTCTCTTCACATTGTCTGTATGCACCTTTTACTATTCTAACATTTGCTCCTTTTTCTAACAAATGCAGCAAGTCACTTGCGCTCCTCCTAAGATAGGATTGTAGAGCCACCCCTATCAACGAATTCTCCTTAAAAAGATCAAGGTAGATAGAAATTGTATTTTGGACATATTCAAAGGATTCAATGTCGATCCACATAAATTTGCCTAGGCTCTTAGATTTTTTAGAAATTTGCCGAAGATTATTTAAACATTCTTCATAACCTCTCTTTAATCCGACTTGAGTTGGTTTCACAGAAATACTACCGTCTATTCCATCCTTACTCACAAAATCTAATAGTAAGCAATATTCTTTTACTGTCTGTTCAATACTCTTGTTATTGGTATTATCTTCGCCTAGAAAATTCAAAATTGCCGAGATTCCTCTCTTATTGGAATTTCTGGCTGCTGATAATGCCTCCTTAGAAGTCATGCCCGAGACCCACTTTCTGGCTGCTCGATACAACAGTCTTTCAAGTAAGGTATTGTTGTGTAATGCTGGTGGTGAGGCTAGATTTTGTGTTCTAGATATTTCAGAATACCAATTTTCAGTTACAATAATATACTTACGTTGATTACTCTATTAAATTTTCATATCGAATGGTTTTTTCAATGGACTATCGCCTAAAGTAATTCCAAGTAACTACGAAAGCATTTAACCAGACAATAGATGGGCTGAATGATTTAACGAATTTAAGTCAATGGATATGGATCGACACAATCCACATACAAGGGATATTTTGTTAATTATTGATCGGGTCGTAGTTCTTAACAGGAATAGTCAAAGGTATAAATGAGCCGAGAAATCATGCCTTGGTCAGGCATTAATATCCAGGATTCGATCTGTACATTTGGGTCGTTTTTCAGCATCAATGAGCCTTCTACTATTACAAGATCTGGTAATTTAGACTATGTTAAATCTACTTCTACCTAAAAATCAAAAATCAATCGATTGAAGCAAATGTTTGTAGGTGTTACTGGTTAAAATATTGTCAATTCCTGTCTCTACTTGATTATTGATTTTGTGGTAACTTCCGTAACAATGCCCAGTGCATTGCTAAGTTCAGGTATTAGCCATGTAGACTTTATTTTAATTTCAGTCGATATGGTAAATTATGGGGCCGAATTTACTATGCATTATTATCTAGAGATCATCTTTGGTAAACGTACTTAATCGAAGATGATTTAATACAACATTTACGATCTGCTTATACCAATAACTGGAGCATGTATAAAAAAACTCGCCTCTTTTTGGGTATCAAAAATGAGTAGTATGCACTTCATATATATCGATTTTCAATCTATGTGATCTCGATATACTTTATGGTGATCTTTTCCTTATAACAGATATCGAAAATTGGACTCATATTTCTTTCTCCTTCTCCTTCTCCTATGAGTGAACGTTCAAGAGATCCTTGTCCCCATGGTTTTGGATGACCAGAACGTCCCACCTAATTTTTTCCATTTCATATAATCTTCTAGGATACTTTTATGATCAAATGCAAATTTTTCATCTGGTATATCCTCTAAATTCATCCAATTTAGTTCCAAGGCATCATCAGCAGCTGCAGCTGCTTTAACTTTCCCATTTCTACTAGTAGGAATTTTTCCTATAAATACCGTAGACATATTGTGTCCCCTAGGATCTCTTTTAGGATCCGAATACACGCCGAGAATATCAATTAGTTCAATATCCAACGATGTTTCCTCTTTTACTTCGCGTTTTGCCGCATCTTCTACTGTTTCTCCTTCATTTACAAAACCCCCTGGGATTGCCAAATATTCTCTAAATGGTTCATTCTTTCTTTTAACTAATAAAATACGAGAATCCATTTGTATGATGACATCTACAGTAGGAACTGGGTTCTTATGTCCCTCTTTCTTCATAACTATCATAATAAATGGGACCGGTTAATAAGATAACTATATTCACTAATTGATAAATGATTTATTCAAAATTAATTTTTTGCATAGCCAATTACATCGATTTGCCCCAATCTCTCAGAAAGCAATTGGTAGTTATGATTACAACATCTAGTAACGTCATGTGCGCCTATAAGAATCGAAAATGTATAATAAAGTAACATTAAGATTCCAAAATATTGTCTGTTATAGATTGTGCAGATTAGTCATAATCCGGCGAGCCAATATATTATTATGTTGATAAGCTACTAAATTCCTTATTCGCATTTTGTGGGATTTCTAAGATCGATCCGATTCTTTTAAGGATTGATTCTAATCTTAAAATCGACAAAAGTGAAGACGCTGAAGCGGATTGATTAACAACTTGATAACAAATAGCAGATCTATGCACAGTAAGGAATTTCAAAATATGTCGACTACAGTAAGATAGTATGATCTGTATGGTAGTTTACTACTATAATAAACGCATGGGTGAACTATTCTATTTAAAGGAAGTTCGTTAATGATCCTACAATAGTATTAGTGGTCACGAGTTTAGCTAACAGGGAATATCTCTCAATACCATCTAGCAACTATTTATGGGCAATATGAGCACACAGTTAAATTATTGAATTATTTGTAGCGGGTCAATCTGATGCAGTTGTTTTATTTCTCTGCAGTGCCTACATATCTGTACCTAAAACTCCTGCGTTCCCCCAGTTTTCTTTTGAAACTTCGTAAATCAAAATTCTTATCTTTTCGTCTTGAGTTTTCATGATCCTTGCCGTTTCCTTTGTCAATACTTTAATAAGCTCTCTTTTTTGCTCTACTGATCTGCCTTGGCTCATCGTTATTTGTATAACAGGCATATTTCTTTACGGCTTTTCAGTATTATTTATTGGCTTGGAACAGATAACTTTTTTAGGTAAAATCGAGTTGATTATGTCCGCCTCCCATTGAGATACATTATGTTACGAATGTCAATCTTAACAATCTGGGATTGTTACTAGTTTTGTTCTTCATAGAACTAATAAGGTTATAGAATTATTACTTAATCATACATACGAAAGTAAAACGGTAGTCTATCCAATCGAGATTGACAAGTCTAGTTTTAACTGGACTAAATTTACTGACGGCTTTGGAGCGATATTAAGAAGGAAAAAAATTGAGCAAGAACACGTACGCATGCTTTCTAATGTCCTGGATGATAATTGGAACAAAATATCTCAATTAAAGCATAAAAACAGAGACAGAGACTCTAGTTCAGACGAGGAAAAAAGCCCCGCTCAGATAGCGCTAGGACTTGCAGAGAAGCAATGTACTGAACTGTTCTTAGATCACAACGTTCAATTCTTACAAGTCGTCGTGTGGATCAATTACTTGTTTGTCATCGCTCTGTTGGGATTTCTATCACTTCGATTCCTTTCCTGGTTTAAGTCTAATCATAACCTAGTAATGTTAGCCTACTCATTAGCAATCATGATGATTTCAATAAATGTAGGATTCACGGTTCTTTATGTTACTGATGAATTGACTGGTAAACCTACGAATATACAATCAGAACTAACTCCATTAGCCCCTTATAGCAGCGTCTATAATGTCTTCAATTCAGGATATGCCATTACATCTGTGATGTCATTTATTTTAACATGGATTGCTACTGTGCTCTTGCTACATAGTTACTCGAAGAGACTTGGAAGAGCCAAATATTGGATTCTTGTCAGTATCCCGTTGGTCTATTTTCTAAGCCAATTTCAACCTCTATTTCTGGATGTGTTAACACCATTTCGTCTTTCTGAACCAGTACTCTTTGGTGTCGTTTACACTTTGTTTTTTAGTGCTACAGTTCCTGCTGGTGGGATTTTATTCGGAATTGCATTTTGGAGTGTGGCACGTAAAATGGTCCTGAATAAAGTCAAACAATATATGATGATTTCAGCATACGGAATGATGCTGTTGTTCTCTTCTAATCAGGCTGCCGGTTTGGTTCTTGCCCCCTATCCACCGTTTGGGCTCGTTACTGTGGCATTTTTTGGATTGGCATCCTATTTGATATTTCTCGGTATTTATTCCTCTGCAATATCAGTAGCGGAAGATTCAACATTGCGCCAGTCAATTCGAAGATTCGCGATTAAGGAATCGAAATTACTGGATAGTATCGGAACAGCTGAAATGGAGCGCGAGATACAGAGGAAAGTTGTAGTATTTACAAAACGAAATCAAGAACAAATGCTGGAAGAGACCGGCATTGCGTCGTCTCTTACTGAACAAGATGTAAAAGAGTATCTAGAACTGGTAATAAATGATGTCGTAAAAGGTCAACATACTAATAAATCTACATGATTTTATCGTTGTAGGATGTTGCTGATTTTCCATTGCGCGACGGTTATCTTTAGCTTTTTCTCCTTCCGATAATATATGCTGTTGATGATATCCGTTTTGGTGTGATGATGCAACGAACCTAATAGCATCGTCTACTACTGTAGCATTAGTAAGTAGTTCTAGTTTCATTTTATAGCACTCTTTTGCTAATGATAACGCCTGAATCTTTTCTCGTTTGTCTTCAGTATTAATAGCGGTATTCTTGATTGGAATTGCTACTTACTTTAATTACTTTTTTTATTTCCTCAGCCAGGCTAATATCTCGTTTTGTTATAGCATCAACATCAAATGACTTTAAAGAAAGTTTAACAGTCTTCCAATTAATGGTGATAATTGGATGATGGTCAAGTGTCTCAGCTATCCTTGCAATTTCATTTACAAACTCAATAGCATCCATAAAGCTACTGAATTGAAAGGATTTCACGATCTTTCCATCTTTTAATTCCCATCCATTATCTAGATCTGCAATTTTTGATTCTATATCATCATTTGATAACATATATTATATTATGTGATCATCTAACTGTAGAGATTAAAATACTTTCAAGCTCAGACTGATTGGTATATCCGTATGTATGTTATAGCGAATCGAATACTAATAACAATACATCCTTATTCGATAATTCTTTTAGCACTTTATCTCGACTAATAGTTGACTGGTCCACCTTCAGTTCATGATCTATCTCGGTCTCATTCATCGATTGTGCTAATAATGTTGCAACTTTCCGTCTTCTTTCTTCGATCTCATTTATGCAACTCTTATCTCAAATAATGCATTAATCTCCTCTTAAAGTTTCGCTCTATGCATAGCCATAGCTTTCAGATATAATAATCTGATAGAGTTTATTTCTAGAATAGGACGTGCTTACTGAATAAATCTGGACATGGCGTGGCATTATCGATAAGCTTCCAACAAACGTGTTCTGATGATATCAGGGTACTGTTGACTCTCTAAGGTTTATAGTTCTAAGCATGTATATCTGTCTTTCAGCCTACGATTATTTTCAAGATCTGGTATTGCTCCTTTACCACGATTCGACTGGATTCAAGTCAACACATTCATTGCAATACTACACAGAAAGAGCTAAATTAAGAAGAAAATGGATAAAGCTATCCATTGGAGCAGATGTATTATTACAAATCATATGTACAATTAAGATAAGACGAGCTCCTACAAGACATGATAATATAGATTTTAGACCAATTATAACAAGAACGTCAAATATACTCCCATTATCTGTGGTGACAGCTGACAAGGGTTATGATAGTGAGGACAATAATCGGTTGGTAAGAGATGACTTGCATGCATTCAGTATAATCCTAGCTCGCTATGAACATGTACCGATATGGAGAACTTATGGCAAATACAGAAAGCAGATGAAACGTGGCTATTCCAAATTACTGTGCAACCAACGAAATAAAGATGAAACTAGTCATAAAGAGACTATTTGGAGAACATCTTATGTCTAAATTGACCACAACACAGAACAGGGAATTATCATTCAGATGCATAACCTACAACATGCATAGACTAACTAATCTTGTAATATTGATGATGGTTTCTACATAGTCCTAAGGAAGTACATCTTCTAATAGTCTGGCTATAATGTAGACTTCAACTTTGACAATACGAACAATATGGTCAAATCTAGACTTCTGATAATATTTATAACCTGACGTCTCACATATCGTATTGTAACGCTATTTCCGAGATAATTATACTGGATGTGTTAAAAAGTCCGATATCGTCCGACATTTTAAGCGTATTTAGGTATTAACAAAACTAAACCATTTGGCTCGTGTGGACTTGTTGCTACTATTCTCTAAAGATATATATTTTGTTATTTAAAGGATGGCGCGCGCCTACCTTCGATATCATTATTTAATCTGTTGTCCTTTGGGATGATCCTTTAACTGAGACTCCTTTACCTCCTGTTTGCCAATGTGAATTAACGTAACTTCAACTGTTTTCACCTCGTGGTTAATAGATCCCCCGACGGTAAGTCGACTATTTTATTTGAGTAATGAAATTTTATTACATGCCTCCAGAGGTAGGACTCGCAATTCTTATATACTATCCATATTCTTACGTCTATGTGGCCGATTCGATAGAAAACTGGGAATCGATTATTCAAAAAACTGTCAGATCAAGTGAAGGAAACTTAATAGGTAATGTCGATGCAGTGGATGAAAGTTCCATATTGGTCTCCACAGAAGGTGGAAGAACAAGGTACAGGATACCAAAACATATTGTTGAGGGTTTCGATGGTCATCAAGTATCACTTAATGTACAGAAAATGGAACTTGAAAGATTCAAGGGAGGCGAGGCTGAAGGTTTTAGAGAAGTAAAGTAAGTAGCGATCACTTGCGAAAGTAGTCGCATATTCACTAGCTTACTTAAGCAATATAATGTATAGAATGAGTAGTAAGAATAAGAATTTAGCTTGAGCTTGTGGCGCGCGCTTTGACGTACTTGGACTGTTCCAGCTTTTCATCTATAATCCATCTCCTGAAATCACGCAACAGATAATTTATCGCAGGTCTTAGGCCATCCCATCTTTGTATGATACTAACCACCTGCCCAGATTTCGAATTTATAGTTCTAGGGATTCTAACCAGACATGAATTTATGGATGGCCTAAGTTGAGGATCTCCTTTTTTATTCGTTAGAAATTCTTCTGAAAACTGCATGAATTTAGATGTCAAATCTTTTCCATCAGGCTCTCTCAATCTTGCAAATTTATCCTCTTCCTCCAGAACGAATCCATGAATAGGCTGATAAATATGATAACCATTGCCGGAAAGTATGCACTAAGCATTGTATATACAATATTTTTCCGTACTGCTGATATGTTTATGTAAATGTTATCAGCATTATGGTTTCTCGACACCTCTCTTAGTCAGCAAAGACCTTATTGACTGTATCAGCTCTTCGTGTGTCTGTATGTCTTTTTTTCTCATGTAATAGTATAATTCCTCCATGGCGGCATGATAGTCAACTCCTAGATTTTGAGCGATGTTAAGAGATATGTTAGACAAAATCAGTCTTCTCATCACGATCTCTGTTCCATATACAGAGGCGTCACTCGTCAACTCGCTGAGTGTGTTCTTGAAATTAGAATCGATATAACGGTCTTTGGCCTCTCTTGTTTTAATTGAAAATATATTACCCATCATACGGGCTTTCATGTGTATCTCCTCGACCATTGAAATGAACTCATCGTTGAGAGCCTTATTGTCCGATAGGACCTCTGAAACCAAGTCAGCCGCGTCCTGCTCGCTTACATGCATGAGTTCTTTGACTTTGAACAACACATGACAAGCAGCGCAGCCATTGCCCTTTATGATAAAAGGATTGTTAGATACAACAGAGATTTCTTTTTTTATTATCCGTTCTGCTTCTATGCGCGACTTATCGTCTAACGTGGCCAACTACAACAAAGACATCATCTTGAGGCTAAAAAGTCTTATTAATATGGTGACACTGTTTCTGGCAAAAACAAAAGATGCCTATAATACATTAGAATTCTGAATCCCCGTTCGGGATCAAATCTGAAAGTATCTAAAACGATCTCTGATATTGTCAGCTTGGCATTGTGACTAAATTCATGCCCAAATCGCTAGTAAGATTTAGGGTTGAACACTATGAAACTTTCAAATCCGGGAGACTGAAGAAATTCGATAATAAGAAACCAAGGACTGCGCATGGTTTAATACAACACTAGACTTTACAACCTATCGACAGTACAAATTGATGGTATATATAGATAGTAGCAATTAGTGAATGTTAATAAAGTCTTTAGTTCGTAAGCAAGTTTTAACATACTGGATAATATTTGATATCGGTCTGATTCGTCTGTTTCGGAAATGGTGCCTCTAGTAACGATAGTCAACATGCCAGATTATAAATATTCTTGAAAACTAGACATTCTAAGTTTAGATTGATCGTTTGATACGCACATACTTAATGTGATTGTTCTACTACCTATTATTGATCCTTCAGTAATATTCGTTATCACTGATTGTTTTGGATGTAAGGTTATGGTCTCATAACTCTTGGAATTTTGTGATTCAATGATGGTTTCTGCTTCAATTACATTACCTGTATTATCGTGTATTATTGATGATCTTCATGGAGTTGACCTCATTCCAAGCAGTATCATCATTGCTTAGATCTGTAATGACGTTCCACAGCCAGCCAATCGACGTAGACACTTGGTGGCATTACTCCCTAAGGAGAGGCTTTTTTACCCACTTTCCTTTAACAGTTTGCGGCGAGCAAGTTCGGCTTCGCTAGGTGTTTCAAGGCCAAATGATCCAATCTTGACTTCTCCTGCACGCTCATAATTGGCGACTATAACTTCTCTTGGGCGAAATTCCGCTTTCAAGAAGTTTGAACCCAGCTGGAACTGTACCTTCTGCAAACAAGCGCTTGCCAGTACTAAGAGTAACAGGAAATATTTTTAGCCAAAGCTCGTCGACCAAGTCATACTTCAAGAGTGTCTGAACAAATTGCTACTGCCATGGACTTGTATTTCTGGCCCGTCCTGCTCCTTAATCCTTTCAATTCCCTCTGAAACATCACCATTGATTAGTTCTGAATTACTCCAATCAAGCTTTGTCAGCGTCTTTGAAGCTACGTATTTCTTGGCATTATTGAGCTTGGCAGCGAATGGGTTTTGATCTGCGTTCACGTACCGCCAGTACGCTTCAAATATCTCGTACGTTTTTCTGCCAAGCAACAAATCAAAAGGTTTACTCGTCTGCTTGATCATCACATTAAGAAGAAAGTCGTCAGAATATCCAAACATCCAGCCTCCGTGTTCAAATCCTCCAGTAGGATCTTCTTCCGGCCTACCCGGAGCTTGCATCACGTTGTCAAGAGTTATGAAAGACATGACAATTATCTTTCTCATTTATTTTTCATCTCCTTAAATTTCTCTCACTCCATATCTGATAATCTTTTCACAAGTTCATATGTGTACTTAACGAAGCTTCCAAAGTCATAAGCGACGCTCTAATAGACAAATTTTCAGAACCCTTCGAAATCTACTGCACTACCAAGTGATAGATCTGCCTTTAGAGTACTCAACGCATGTTCTGGATAAAAATGATAGTGGACTGATATCGATACAGCAAATAGCAAAGGATCCTTTGTTAGGTTATTACCTGGTAGCGCCTTCTCTTTTGCATACTAATAATACCAAAGTTATAACCAATAATCTATTCGAGAAATTTGGCAGTACTGACCATGTAAGTATTCAGAAACAAATCAGACATGCATTGATAAAATACTATGAAAATGAGTCAGCATTTAATCTGTCCAAATGCCAAGAGATTAAAGGTTGTTCTATATGGTTTAGATCAGAATCAAGTTTAACACCTACTTTAAGCGTAATTGGTAGTGTCCCTAAATCTACAGGAATTTCAATACTCAATGGAGAAAATGATTCTCAGACTCCAGTCCAACAGGCGTTTCTCTTGCAGCAAAGACTGACTGAAGTAAACCACCCTGATCATACATTGATAACATATCCTAATCTTGGATATTTCTTCTATCACTCACCTCAGTGGTTCAGTGAACCCGGACCAATTGAACCTCATGTTTTAGCAGATCTTTATTCATGGCTTGCAGCTCATTTTGGATTTACAAATCATGTTACTGATGCACAGCTTGCTGCAACTCCATCTTCTAACTCTACTGCTAAATAAAATAATCTCAATAATACGCACATATTAGTTGTTGATCATATGTACATCTCTGCAAATACCTTTTTGCAGATGATAGCATTGTTTAATTCATTCATCTTCTGACTAAAGATAATAAAAAACTACATTAGAAAGAAGACAATATATTATTATCATCATCATGGATAAAGCACAAGAGAAGCTTGGCGATATTTTCGACAAGCATATAGAATTTGAGTTTGACAAAGAAGACGTTGATGCTACTATGACCACCATGACAGAGGATCCATATGTTCATCATATTCCTACATTAGCTTGAGGAGTTGGATATAATGGAGTCTACAATTTCTATACAAATCATTTTGTCGGAAAAATGCCAAAAGATTGGAAGATTACTAATGTTTCGCGTACTCTTGGAAAAGATCAGGTTGTAGATGAACTCATAATAAGTTTTACACATGATAGAGAGATTGATTATCTGCTACCTGGTATAGCTCCTACTGGAAAATATGTTGAAATACCTCATGTAGTTATTATGAAATTTAA
>Ga0207665_10002182_pt1 | contig 13225 bp, 12 predicted proteins | sample LARL112metaG_FD_184351 | JGI IMG/M metagenome (GOLD analysis project Ga0207665, IMG submission 184351) | Corn, switchgrass and miscanthus rhizosphere microbial communities from Kellogg Biological Station, Michigan, USA - LAR L11-2 metaG... | ecosystem: Host-associated > Plants > Roots >...
GTCGAGTCGGTGCGCATGTAGGTGATGTAGCCGTTCTCGTAGAGCCGCTGGGCGATCCGCATCGTCGTCTGGGCGGTGAAGCGAAGCTTGCGGCTCGCGTCCTGCTGCAGGGTCGAGGTCATGAAGGGCGGGCTCGGGCGACGGACGTACGGCTTCCGCTCGACCCGGGCGACGCTGAAGGAGGAGCTCTCGAGCCGAGACGCGAGGCCGCGTGCCTCCTGCTCGTCGAGCGGGCGCGCGTCGCCGCGCAGCTTGCCGTCGGGGCCGAAGTCGCGTCCCTGCGCGACCCGCTGCCCGTCGACCGAGACGAGCCGCGCCTCGAAGCTATCCGGATCGAAGGTGGCGACGAGGTCCCACCACTCAGCCGCGCGGAACGCCATCCGCTCCCGCTCGCGCTCGACCACGAGACGCGTCGCCACGGACTGGACGCGGCCGGCGGAGAGCCCGCGCATGATCTTCTTCCAGAGGACGGGCGAGACCTCGTAGCCGTAGAGCCGGTCGAGGATGCGCCGCGACTCCTGCGCGTCGACGAGGTTGTCGTCGACCTCGCGCGTCTCCTCGAGCGCCCGCTCGATTGCGTCGCGCGTGATCTCGTGGAAGACCATGCGGCGCGTCGGCACCTTCGGGTTCAGCACCTGGAGCAGATGCCAGGCGATCGCCTCGCCCTCGCGATCCTCGTCGGTCGCGAGCAGGAGCTCGTCGGCGTCGGCGAGCTGCTTCTTGAGCTGCGCAACCGTCTTCTTCTTGTCCGGGTCGACGACGTAGAGCGGCTCGAAGTCGTGCTCGACGTCCACGCCCAGGCGGGCCCAGGGCTCGCCCTTGTACTTCTCCGGGATCTCGGCAGCGCTGTCCGGAAGGTCGCGGATGTGGCCGACGGAGGACTCCACGACGAAGTCGGGGCCTAGGTAGCCGGCGATCGTCCTCGCCTTCGCAGGCGACTCCACGATGACGAGCCGTTTCGACATCGGCGCGTCACGATAGCCACCGCTGCAGCGGAGATACTCCCGCCGTGCGCCCGCCGCTCCTCTACAACGTCGTCGCTGTGCTCAGCCGGCCCATCCTCCGTGGGCTTTTCCGGCTGCGGGACAGCGGCAGCGAGAACGTGCCCGTGGACGGCGGCTGCGTCCTCGCCTGCAACCACCTCTCGAGCTTCGATCCGTGGCCGCTCGGCATGCCGCTCTGGCCGCGCATCTGGCTCCGCTTCATGGCGAAGGCCGAGCTCTACTGGTGGCCGGCCACTCTCGTGCTCGACGCCGCGGGCGCCTTCAAGGTCCGGCGTGGCCGAGCCGACGTCGACGCGATCGAGACGGCCGTCCGCCTCGCGCGCGAGGGCAACGTGGTCGTGATGTTCCCGGAGGGAACGCGGCGCGTGAAGGGGCTCGTGAAGAGGCATCAGGCGCGGGCGCGCTCGGGTGCGGCGCGGATCGCGTTGATGGCGGACGTGCCCCTCGTGCCCGCGGCCGTCTCGGGCACCGACCGGTTGCTCCGCCTCGGGCCGCTCCGCGTCGCCTACGGTCCGCCGATCGAGATGAACGACCTGCGCGCGAGCTCCGACCACAAACATGCGTCGCAGGAGGCGACCGAACGACTGATGGCCCGAATCGCCGAGCTCGAGGAGTCACTGTGAGCGTCTTGCTGGCCGTAGACGGCGACTCGTTCGCGCACCGCGCCTACCACGCGCTGCCGAAGTCGATCCGGCTCAACGCGGTCGTCGGGTTCACGAACATGCTCGTGCGGCTGTGGCAGGCGGAGCAGCCGGACTCGGTGCTCGTCGCGTGGGACACGCTCTCGACGCCGACCTACCGGCACGAGGCGTTCGAGCCGTACCAGTCCGGGCGGGTGTTCGAGGAGTCGATCCTCGAGCAGCTCGAAATCCTCCCGGAGGTCGTGGCCGCGTTCGGCTTCCTGGTGGCGAAGGCGCCGGGCTACGAGGCGGACGACTTCCTCGCGGCCGCCGCACGGGAGTGGCCGGGCGACGCCCTCGTGGCGACCTCCGACCGCGACGCGTTCCAGCTTGCGAGCGAACGCGTCACCATCCTGCAGCCGACGCGCGGCGTGAGCGAGCTCTCAAGGATCGGGCCGGTGGAGGTGCGGGAGCGGTACGGCGTCGACCCCGAGCAGGTGCCGGATCTGATCGCGCTGCGCGGTGACCCCTCCGACAAGCTGCCGGGCGCGCGGGGCATCGGCCCGAAGAAGGCGGCCGAGCTGCTCGCCCAGTACGGGTCGCTCGAGGCTGCGCTCGCCGACGGGCGGTTCGCAGCGGAGGCGCAGGACTTGAGGCTCTTCCGGCGAATCGCCACGATGGACGCCTCCGCCCCCCTTCCTCCCCTCGCAGCAACATCCCCGGCGTGGGCGGAGGCGTCTTCTTTCCTCGAGCGGCTCGGCCTGGACGGCGTCGCAGGACGCGTCGGAGAACTCGCCTCATCGACGTCCTGACGCACCCTGCCCTCGCGCGGCTGCATCCCACAGGCGTCCACCCCGAACGGCCCGAGCGCATCGCCGTGCTGCTGGCGCACCAGCACGTCTGGAGCGAGGGGCGAGCCGCAACCGCCGAGGAGCTGCTGCTCTGTCACACCCCGGAGCACGTCGAGCTCGTTCGCGGCGTCGAAGACGTGATCTGGCTCGACGGCGACACGATCTGCACCGAAACGACGTTCGAGGCCGCCGCGCTCGCGGCGGGGACGGCGGTCGAGGCGGCGCTGCGGGGTGGCTTTGCGCTCGTCCGCCCGCCCGGCCACCACGCTTTCGCCGGGCGCGCCATGGGCTTCTGCATCTTCAACAACGTCGCGGTGGCGGCGCGCGCCGCGCAGCGGCGGCTCGGCCTCGAGCGAGTGGCGATCGTCGACTTCGACGTGCATCACGGCAACGGGACCGAGGCGATCTTCCGAGACGACGACAGCGTCCTCTTCGTCTCCCTGCACCAGTGGCCGTTTTATCCGGGGAGCGGCGGCCCGGACGACCAGGCGGAGACGACGGTCAACGTCCCGCTGCCGGCTGGCTGCCGGGACGACGAGTACCTCGAGGCGTTCGATCGCGTGGTCGAGCCGGCGGTGGAGCGCTTCGAGCCCGAGCTCGTGCTCGTCTCGGCCGGCTTCGACGCCCACGTCGACGATCCGCTCGCGAGCATGCGGGTCACCGAGGACGGCTTCCGTGAGATGGCGCGCCGCTGCCGCGGCCTCGCCGACCGGGTCACGGCGGTGCTCGAGGGAGGCTACGAGCTCGAGACGTTGCCGGGTCTCGTCGACGCGGCGCTCGACGGGTTCAGCCGCTAGCCGCGGGCGAGCGCGAGCTTTTCCAGGGCCTCGCGGCGCGAGGACACGCCCAGCTTGCGGAGGAGGCTCTTCACATGGGAGCGGACGGTGTGCTCCGAGATGAACAGCCGCTGCGCGATCTCGTCCGTGCCGTGGTGCTCGTCGAGCAGGAGGAGCACCTCGACCTCGCGCGCCGAGAGAACTGCGGCGATCCGGTCCGGCACGCCTGAGCTGCGTCCGCCCGCTCGCACCTGGTCGAGCAGCCTGCGGGCGACGGGCCCCGAGAGGGCGGCCTCGCCGTGGACGACGCCCGTAAGGAACTCCGCGATCCGCTCGGGCGACTCGGTCTTGAGCAGGTAGCCGGCAGCACCACCGCGAATCGCGGCGAGCAGGTTGTCCTCGGTGCCGGATGCGGTGAGGACGACGACCTCGCAAGCAGGCGCAACCTCACGCAGGCGCGGCAGCGCTGTGAGCCCGTCCATCCCCGGCATCGTGAGGTCGAGGAGCACGACGTCGGGCTGCGTCTCGGCCGCGGCGGTGATCGCTTCCTCTCCGTCCGCGGCAATGGCGGCGAGCTCGAAGCCGTGGGACCGGAGCAGCGCGGACAGCGCCTCGCGGGTGAGCGGATGGTCGTCGACGACCAGAACGCGCGCAGACATGTGTTCCTTATCGGCAGGAGAGCTTTTGCCGACAAGACCAATATGGCGATCCGGCGCACGGAGCTCCAGGCCTGGCTTTGGGGCGAGGTAGCCCTCTGCGGCCTGCTTGGAGCGAGCCTCGCGTTCTTCCTCTCGTACCCCGCGCTGCGGACGCAGTACGACCGGCCGCAGCTCCTGCTGGTCGTCGAGACAGTCACGGCACTCGCCGGCGTGCTCGTGGCGCTCCTCGCTGCCCTTCGCTTCTCGGTGGTCGGGCTCCGCACCGACCTGCTGCTCGCGAGCGGCTTCTTCGTCACCTCGGTCTCGACGGTCGCCTTCGCGATCATCCCCGCGCTCGACCGCGGCTCGCTCGGCCGGGTGAACGGTTGGGCCGCCCTGCTCGGCGGGATCGCCGGCATGGCCCTGATCGCGCTTGCCCCCTTCGTCGGCGGCCCCAGCCGGATGCGCGACCGAGCGCTCCGCGACGCACTCGCGGCGGCCACAGCCGGTCTCGTTGCAGCCTGGCTCGTGCTGCACGCCCACGGCGGCGGCCTTCCTGTGCTCACCGCTCCGCCGGGTGTCGGGCACGCGCCGCCCGGTCTCGCCTCGGCACTAGCAGTCCAGGCGCTGCTCAACCTGCTCGCCGTCGTCGGCTGGGGCCGCCGCTACGCAGGCACCGGCGACGACCTCGCCCGGTGGCTCGCACTCGGCTTCACGCTCCAGCTCTTCGCTGCCCTCCACCTCGTGTTCACGCCGCCGCGCAGCACGATGTACGTCGCGGAGGGAGACTTCCTGCGCCTGCTCGCCTTCGCCCTGATGCTCGTCGGCACCTGGCGCGCCATCCGGTACGCCGAGATCGGCCGGGCGGTCGCCGAGGAGCGAGCCCGCGTCGCGCGGGAGATCCACGATGGCCTCGCGCAGTACCTGTTCGCGCTCTCGACGCACGCGCAGATGCTCGAGGCGGGCGCCCCTGTCGCGGAGGTCGGGCCGCAGCTGAAAGAGGCCGCGGCGCTCGCGCAGCAGGAGGCGCGCTTCGCGGTGCTCGCTCTATCGTCGGCGGGCGGCACCGCTCCCTTCGACTCCGCGCTCCGGCGCTACGTCGAGTTCCTGACGGCCGACGGCGAGCTCGAGGTAGACCTCGAGATCGACCCAGGGATCCGGCTCGCCCCGGACGAGCAGATCGAGATCTTCCGCATCGTGCAGGAGGGGCTCGGAAACATCCGGCGGCACGCGCACGCGAAGCGGGCCGAGGTCCTGATCGGCCAACGCCCGTCGGGAGAGCGATTCGTGGCGATCGAGGACGACGGCGCCGGTTTCCCGCTCGACGCAGCGAGGGCGGGACAGGGGCTCAGGAACATGCGCGACCGGGCCGCTTCGATCGACGGAGGCTTCAGGATCCGCAGCACACCCGGCCGTGGCACGGCACTCGAGGTCGTCCTGCGGACGTAGAGTTTTCGCGCTTTCCATCGTCCTTCTTTCGTCTTAGAGTCCGCCGCAAACGCTTCGCCGGCTCGCGTCCGCGCTCGTCGTGACTTTGTGTTGCGCGGCGGCGTCGGCCGCGACCGCAGCGAGAAGAGACCGCTGCAGCACGTGACGATCCTCAGCGACTCGGTCGCGGCGGCCTTCGACTGGGATTCCACCGCGCGGCTAGTGCTGGCGCGCGGCGACCGGCTCACGCTCGACCTCCTCCCGTGCGGCCGCCTGGTCCAACCCGGGTGCATCACGCCGGCTCCGCCGAGCGTCCTCAAGAAGGTGGAGCTGCTCGGCCGGAGGATCGGGCCGACGGCGGTCGTTCTCGTCGGCTACAACGACGATCCGCACGTCTACGCCGCGGGGATCGGCAGGGTTGTGAAGGCGATGCAGAGGCGGACGTCAAGCACCTCCTCTGGCTGACGCTGCACCGGGTGAACAAGCAGTACCGGCTGATCAACGAGGTGATCCACGGCGCCTCGGCGCGCTACGACTGGATGACCGTGCTCGACTGGAACAGCTACTCGCGCAACCTGAACCTCGTGGTTCGCGACGGACAGCATCCACCTCGGTGGCCTGGGCGCGGTCCAGCTCGCGATCTTCATCCACCGCGGTCTGAAGCAGCTGGGACTGACCGGGCCGCGGCCCGCGCAGATCGCTTAGACGAGATGACGGTCGCGAGGTCGAAGACCGGCGAGGTCAAGTTCGGCAGCGCGGCGAAGCCGGCGTTCCTGCCAAGAATAAGCGGCGTCTCTTCGATCCACTTGGCGAGTCACGCCGCGTATGTTCAGCGTCGTAAGTGGACCTGGCGAATAGCCGGGGATTCTTGCGCGGGCGGCCGCCTCCCCGCTGAGCGGTCGCCGCCAACACCGAAGCGGGAGCCCGCAAGTCCGAGGAACGACGTCTCGGCGACCACCAGCAGTACGAGCACGAAGCCGGCGGCGAGCAGCCAGCCTGAGCTGTCCGGGCTCGCAACAGAGGGCAGCTCGCGGAGACCTGCAAAGACGCGCAGCTCGAAGAGCCGACCGAGCTTCGGCGGCGCTCGATCGGATTTCGGCTTCGGCGGTGCGCTGTGGGCCCCGCGCGGCGCGTAGCTCTGCCTCGGCGCCGTCGAGCCGGAAGACGCGGGACTCGAGGTGTGCACGGTCACTGTCGTCCCCACGACCGTTGACGCCGACGAGATCGAGTTCGAGGCGCCCGAGCTCGAAGCGGGGGCAGTCGTAGACGTCGACGCCGCCGCGCCGCTGCTCCTCGTCGAAGCGGGCGTGGGAGAAGGCTTCGGCGAATTGACGCTGCGCGAGGGCGGCGTTTCCGGCTTGGGCTCAGCCTGCGCGCTCTGCACGCCAAGCACGATGGCCCCAAGAGCACACACGACGACAATCGCCGCGCTAAACATCGCCTGCCTTGCGCTCACGGCTCGGGTCTCCCCTCTCCTCGCCGTCGGGTCGATGCTAGCGCAGTGCGACGATAAGGACAACGATCGCGACCACAGCCGCAAGGGCCACGATGATGCCGTTCGCGACGAATACCGCAGTCGGGAGCCGAGAGCGCGAGTCGGTCGAGGGGGCCGTCGCGTTCCTCGACTCGAATCTTCCCACCGGTGCCGCCCGGGTTCCGTCCCCCACGTTCTCGTCACGGTCGCGGTCCGGAGACCGCCAGCCCAGCGAGCCGGAAAGCGCGTCGGTGATGAACTGGTTCAAGCTGACGCGCTCGCGCTCGGCGGCTCGGGCGAGCTCTGCGTGGAGCGACTGCGGCATCCGCAGAAGAAGGCGCCCGCTGTGCGATTGGGTCGTCTTGGGCTCCGGGACCTCCTTGCCCTCCCGCTCGGCAGCTTCCAGCGCCGCGACAACGGCGCCCGCCACCTGCTCTACCGCCTCGTCAGGCGTGGAGCCGCGCGCGTTGCAGCCTGGAAGTGCGTCGATCGTCGCCACCCACGCGTCGTCCTCGTCCTGGACGAGGGTCACCGGATAGGAAAGATCGCGTGCGTCGGCAGGAGCCGATTGCTGCGGCGGCTCCCGGGTCGCGCGATAAGCGCTCGCGTCCGTTCGCTGCCGGGATCGCGATTTCACGGAGTTCAGATTGTACGGCGAAATGGTCAAAATGCATCTTTGCCGGTCAGTGCCGCCCGGAGTAGGCGAGCGCCCCCGACTCCTGGAGCGGACCGATTTCGGCACGCAGCTTCGCCAGCGCGCGCCGGGTGAGTCGGGACACGTGGATCTGCGAGATCCCGACTTCTCGCGCAACCTGCGGCTGACTCATGCCGCCGAAGAACTGCAGCGCGAGCAGCGAACGCTCCCGCGGGCTGAGGATGCGGAGCCCGGCCGCCAGCAGAGCACGCTGCTCTCCCCGTTCGTAGCCCCCGTCCTGCACTCCCAGGTCTGCGTAAAGCTCGTCGTCCTCATCCGTCCCGGGCCGTGAAAGGGAGACTGGCGACTGAATGCGCTCCGTGTCGAGTGCAGCCGCCACCTTCGGCTCGGCCACTCCCGACGACTCGGCGATCTCGTGAATGGTCGGGGGGCGCTCGAGCCTCGCAGAGAGCTCGTCCGAACAGGCGCACAGGCTCGGGCGCAGCTCCTGCAGGCTACGCGGGATTCTGATCGGCCAGCCGCGGTCGCGCAGGTAGCGCTTGATCTCTCCGGACACGTTCGGTATCGCGAAGGCTCCGAACTCCACCTGCCGTTCCGAATCGAACCGGTCGACGGCCTTGATCAGGCCGATGCAACCGACCTGAACGAGGTCCTCGTAGAGCTCGCCGCGCATGCTGTGCCGCCGCGCGAGGCTTCGGACCAGCGGCATGTACTGCTGGATCAACCGCTCGCGTGAGCTCAGGTTTCCTTCCTCGTGGTACTCGCGGAGCAGCTTGCGCACGGTCTCCCGACTTGCGGAGGCCGGCCGGCGCTTGCCCCCTGGGCGTTCGCCGTCGAATCCCGTCAGTCGAGACGTGGGACGCCCCGGCCGCTCGAGCTCTGCCGCAATCACCGACACTGCCCTCCCTCGACCTCCTCGTGGGTGGTGTATCTCGCGGTTTAGGTGTCCGACTATAACTCTCGTCTTTTTGTTTTTCAACTCCGAGTTGTTTTTATTTTCGCGGTTCGTCTTGCACGTCCGCGGGTATCTATGAGTTGTTGGAAGCAGCGTGGCAGGCGTGGCGAGGTACACAGTGGAAAAGAACGTCGAACGAAGTCTTGGCCGTGCCCACCCCGACCTGCGGGAGCAACATCCTTCGCCCACATCTCATGTCCACCGACTGCCACTGCAGACGATGCCCGTGGCAACTGCCGCGTCCTTTGTGCCTTCCGCAACTACCTATGGGGCCCCCGGTCCTGCACCGGCGTCGAGCGAGAGTTTCAGGCCGTCGCGGGCCACCGCTCGAGCCCAACCAGAGCTGGTATCGCCGCGGTATCAAGCCAAAAACAGTGATATCGGCGCCGGTGGACCTCGTGGCGCTGATGGTTCAGCGGCCGACCTCCAGCTCGAGGCCACCTCGATAGGTGCGATCAACGAGCTTTCCTCCGCTCCGGGCGTGGCGCCGGCCGTCCACGCGCCGTTTCCTCGAAAAGCGATCGCATGGCACAAACTGCGCCGGTGGTATCAACTCACGTATCGGCAGTACAGATTATCGGCGAAGATCATTGCCAGCGATCCGTCCCAACCTCCGCTGGCGGTAGAATCAATTGCACCCGATCTGTTGAGCCATACACACGATACTTCTCGCTGCATCCTACGCGCGATCCATGGTCAGATCAGTCGACAGAACTCGCGACCGTCCGTGATACCAGCGCAACCAGAAGATCAGGCCACGGACAAGAGGAGGCTGCTCGAGTCGGGAGTCGGCTTGGGCAGCCTCTCTTGCCGGCAGGTGGTGCACGTCTAGCCGTGGCCCGCCCGTCGCGTACCCCCCCTGCTGCGCCTACCGTAGTTCGCCCTCGGCCGCGGCGGCATCTCGGCCTCGTGCCGCCTCCACTCCCGCGGCGCACGCTCATCGTCTCGAGCTTCGTTCTGCCGCATTCCGGCGTGATGGAACAGTTCGTCGATGCCGCCTCGACGTTGCTTACTGAGCGTGGGTGGGATGTCCGAGTAGTCGCGTGCCGCCCCGACCTGGGGCCGGCAGCAGCTGATATCACGCTGCCGACGCTCTATCTCCCGCCCGGATCCTGGCCACTGCCGGTCGGAGGCTGGCGCGCTCTTTGGCGAGAGATCGGCAGGGCGGACGTCGTCCTCGCGAACGGCGCGCACAACCTTCTTCCCATCCTTGCCACCCTCGTGGCTCACGTGCGGCGCCGCAAGGTGATCTTCGTCCTGCACGGCTCCGGCGCCCCGCTCACGACGAGGTCGTTGCGCTACCACCGCGTGCTTCGAGCGGTGTTCGACCGGCTCATCGTCCGGCGCACGCTACGGCGCTCGCATCCGATTTCGCTGTCCCAGGCAGGCATCCCGGGCGCGCGGAAGCGCTACGGCGTCGAAGCTGCGCACTTCTCATATCCCCTGCGCGACTTGCCGCCGGCGACACCTCGGACGCTGGATCCCGACGAGCCGCTGTCGATCGTCTGGGCCGGTCGGCTCGACCGGGAGAACAACCCGCTTCATGCGGTCGAGGTCGTCGAGCGTCTCCGGCGCCACCGCGATGCCACCCTTCACGTGTACGGGACTGGTGGCCTGGACGACCGGCTCGCGGAGCTCGCTGCGGATCGTCCCTGGCTCCAGCTCGGCGGCCAACTCACCTGGAGCGAGGTTCAGGACGCCCAGGATGCCTCCCACCTCTCTTTGTCGACCTCGCTCGGGGATGCGACTGAGATCGCGATCCTCGAGCCGCTCGCGCGCGGGATCCCGGTCGTCTCGACCCAGGTCGGCGACGCGCTGCTGCACTACACCGATACCGCACTGCACTTGTTCTGCGTCGCTCCAGCCGAGGCACAGGCGGCGGCCTTCGCGATCCTCCGGCTTGTGACGTCATATTCGCGATATCGCGACCTGTTCGCGGAGAACGCGCAGGTCCTGCGGAATCGTCACCGCGGAGGCGCGCAACGGCTGAGCATGCTCCTGGAGACCGCAGCCTTCGGCGAGCCGGCCGAGCGAGTTGCTGCCGGCACTCGTCCCCGCGCTTCTCGTTCGCCCGCCATAGCAGAGGAGCTGAGCACGTGATCGAACAGCCCGAGATCCAATCACCCGTTACGCGGCTCCGCCCCTTCGAGCCTCCCCCCGAGCAGCCCATCGACGTCCCGAGATACGCCAATGCGTTGCGCCGTTCGCGCGTCCTGATCGCCGGGATCGTCCTGGGCATTACAGCACTCGTCCTCGTTCTCTCGCTCGCGCTCCCCAAGACGTACTCGGCCCACGCCACGATCCTGTTCGACGACTCGGCGGTCGCAACGACCGACACGCAACGCGAGCTCGCAACGATCCAGCAGCTTCTGGTTACGCGAGACGTGCTCGCACTCAGCGCGAAGAAGCTGCACACCACGGTCGGAACCCTCAGCCCGAAGGTGCAGGCAACGGTCGACCCGAATGCCAACATCGTCTCGGTCTCGGCCTCTGCCCCGACTCCGCACGCTGCCGCCCGGACGGCAAACGCTGTCGCGGCGTCGTTTCTCGCCCGCGAGCGGGCGGTCGAGGTCGCGCGGCTACAGACGGCGCAGAAGGGTCTGACGAGCGCGATTGCGCGCCTGCGCGGGACTCGGGGAGGAAAGGCGCAGATCCCACTGCTCCGCGCACGACGAAGTGCGCTCGGTGTCAGCGCTGCCACCGCGGGCTCCGAGCTGCAGCTCGCCGAGAGTGCCCAGCCTCCGAGCAAGCCGACTTCTCCACGTCCGGTGCGAAACGCGGCATTCGCCTTCGTTGCGGCCCTCCTCATCAGCGTTCTCGTGGCACTCGGCCGGGAGCGGATCGCGCCCCGCGTGGCAGGGCTTCGCGACCTCGAGCGCCTGACCGGCATCTCGATCCTGACGGAGATTCCGGAGGGCGGCCGTGGGAGCACAGCCGCGGTCGCCGAGCGGGAGGCTTACGACGTACTCGCCGCGATCGTCGAGGCGCAGCTGCCACGCCAGCGCCAGAAGATGCTGCTCGTGACGAGCGCCTTCGCCGACAAGCGCAAGGCGCGCGTCACCGCCGGGCTGAGCCGCGCTCTCGCGCAATCGGGTGAGGCTGCGATCGTCATCGACGCGGATCTCCGCCGTCCGTCGCTCGAGCAGCTGTTTGGATTGGAGCGAGCTCCGGGCCTTGCGGAGATCCTCGCAGCAGCCCGGCACGGCGACACGGAGACGGCCGCGGAGATGATCGTCGAGCCTCCGGTCTTCGCCTCGTCGCAGAGGCGAACCGGCAGCCTTGCTGTCCTCGGCACGGGAGAGGCGGCCTCGCCGTCGCTCGCCTCACCAGACGCGGTCGAAGTCTTGTTCGGTCAGCTGCGCCAGTCTGCGTTCACTTTCGTCGTGATCAATGCGCCACCCATTCTCGAGCCGGAAGGATGGCGGACATGGGCTCGCTACGTGGATGCCGTAGTGATGGTCTCTCGCCTGGAGAAGCTGCCGCCGAACGACCTGCTCGAGCTACGCGACCAGCTTGCACAAGTCAGCTCCACCGTTCTCGGCCAGGTCGTCGTGGGCCGCGCGAGCTAATCCAGAAACCGGCAAGCGAACCCTGCTGGGAGTTTCTCGCCCAGAGGCACGACCACGACTTCGACCATCAGCTCGGCGACGGCTTCAACGCGTCTCGATGCGAGGAGCGTTCCCCGTAATGGACACGACGATAGGCGCCTCGCAGCGCCAACGGAGTGTCGTGTCCACCTCCGACTTTTGCTCGAAAGTCGAGCTGCCGGTCGCTCGGGTCGATCCGCCGCCGCCGCAGCGAGAACCGGTCCGTCCCGGGCACGTTCACACCCGGCTCAGAGCTCACCGCCAGCCGGTATCCGGTCTCCGCGACGAAACGCCGCTCGCGCTCGCCGAAAAGGCCGGCCGGATAACAGAACGCCTCCACGGGACGCCCCAACCGGTCCGCCAAGTCGAGCTTCGAGTCCGCGATCTCGCAGCGCGACTCCGCGTTCGTGAGCAGAAGCAGGTTCGGGTGCGAGACCGAGTGCGCCTCGAACCTGAGCGTGCCCGCCTGGTCGAGCTCGACGATCTCTTCCCAGTCGAACACGGCCGGCTGCTGCGAATACCACGGGAACGACGCCGTGCCGTCGATCACGCCCGTCGGGACGAATACGGTCGCGCGGAAGCCGAGCCATTCGAGCACCGGCAGCGCGTTCTCGCCCACGTCACGGAAGCCGCCGTCGAAGTTGAGGGCCAACGTGCGCGGAAAGACCTGGCCCGCTTCCAGCCGGGCGACGGCCTCCGACAGCCCGACGACCTGGAAGCCTTCGGCAGCCAGCGCCTCCATCTGGTGTCGGAACCGCCTGGGCGAGACGGCCAGCGGATCGTCGTCGTCCGAGACCCGGTGGTAGGAGAGGATGCGGAGGCCGCCGGCATCGAGCCGTCCATGGCTCCGGGCGCGCCACCACACAGATCTTGCGTGCGTGACCCCGGCCCTCGCTTGCTCGGAGACGCGAGTTCCCACCGCTCGGTAAGTACCCACCGCGCACCAGTGGCCGTGATGCAGGCCGTCCAAGGAAGACCTCTACGAGAAGCTCTAGCCGGCGTAGCGGAAGGTGCTGCTGCCGAGCAGCCGCCCATACTTCGCCCGGGCGCGCACGCCGATGCCAGGCCAGACGTACCAGCGATAGACCCCGTGCCGCAGCTTGTAGTGATGGCCACGGTAGACCCACTTGTGAGGGACCTTGAAGCTCGCGCGGGCCGGCCAGGCGCTCAAGACCTTGTGGCCCTTGATCAGCTGGACGTTGTAGTACTTCGCGCCCTTGACCGGCACCCAGAACAG
>Ga0207665_10002183_pt1 | contig 13225 bp, 12 predicted proteins | sample LARL112metaG_FD_184351 | JGI IMG/M metagenome (GOLD analysis project Ga0207665, IMG submission 184351) | Corn, switchgrass and miscanthus rhizosphere microbial communities from Kellogg Biological Station, Michigan, USA - LAR L11-2 metaG... | ecosystem: Host-associated > Plants > Roots >...
CGGGCTGCCGGAGTGCATCGAGAAGACAGTGGAGCGCTCCGGATGGAAAGAGCGCAAAGGCAAGCTGGCAAAGGGACGCGGCTTGGGCATTGCTTGCAGTCACTACGTGAGCGGGGCGGCCAACTCCATCATTCGCTCCGACATGCCGCATTCCACGGTCAACATCAAAATTGATCGTGATGGCGGGGTCGTCGTATACACGGGGGCTTCGGAAATTGGCCAGGGATCGGACACGATGACGGCCCAGGTAGCCGCCGAGACGCTGGGCTGCTCGTTGTCGCGCGTGCGCGTGGTAGCCGCGGACACTGATCTGACGCCCATTGATATTGGCTCTTATTCGAGCCGAGTGACGTTCATGGCAGGCAATGCCACGCTGCGAGCGGCGAACGAAGTCAAAAAGCTGATTGCGGCCGCAGCCGCAAAGAAGATGTCGTGTGAACCACACGATGTCGTTTTCATGGGTGACCTCGTTACCAGGAGCGCTCGTGGAGGGAGGGATGCCGTCCGTCCAGCCGAGCAAAGCTCGGCAGCCTCAGTGTCGGGGCGCGTCGAAGGCCAGATCCTACGCGGCTCTCTGCAGCAGAAGCGCAAAGAAGAAGGCCCGAAGCATTCGATGACTTTCGAGGAAGCGGTGGTCGCAGCCATCGACTTCCATGGCGCACTGACTGGTACGGGTTCATACGCCCCACCTGCTGAAGCACGCGGGGGCAAGCACAAGGGAGCGGGTGTAGGGCCCTCGCCCGCATATTCATACTCGGCTCAAGTTGCCGAAGTCAGCGTTGATGAGGAGACTGGCGAGGTCACGGTTCACAAAGTCTGGGCCGCGCATGATTGCGGACGCGCCTTGAACCCCGTTTCGGTCGAAGGCCAGATCATCGGCTCCGTCTGGATGGGCATGGGGCAGGCGCTCACCGAAGAGATGGTCTGGAAAGACGGCATGCTGATGAATCCCGGGCTGCTCGAATATCGCAGCCCATCCTCGGTGGAGTCGCCGGAAGTGGAACCCATCATCGTGGAGAGCTTGGATCCCGAAGGGCCGTTCGGCGCGAAAGAGTGCAGCGAAGGATCGCTCGCGGCAACGATTCCCGCGATTGCCAATGCCATCTACGACGCAGTGGGTGTGCGGCTGCATGAGTCTCCGTTTACTCCGGAGAGAGTACTGGCGGGGCTGCGAGCGAAGAAGCACGCCAAGGCGCTGAACCTGACCGAGGGCATCGATCCAACTGCGCCCAACCGTTTCCGCGAGCATGGCGGGGCGCTGTGGTTCAAAGGGAAGGGTCCGGAGCGGCATCCGCTCGATCCGTCGCGGCACGCGGAAGCACCGGCGGGAGGCACTGATTGAGCCTGCCACAATTTAAATTGCTGCGTCCGAAGCGCGTAGCGCAGGCAATCGAATATCTTGTGAAGTACTCAGCGCCTCAGTTGCCCGCGCAAACATCGTGCGGGCCGGACAGCCGGCGGCGGCTGTCCCTACATGATTCCGGCGAGGTCCAGAGTTCCTCCACGCAAAATTTTACGCTCCGGGTCGTCGCGGGTGGCACTGACTTGATTCCATCGATGAAGCAGAAGCTGTTTGAACCAGAGTATGTGCTCGATTTGCGGGCGATCCGCGAATTGCGAGGCATTCGAGCTTTAGCCGGCGGTGGCGTTGAGATTGGCGCTCTGACTACGCTGCGCGAGATCGAGCGCTCGGAGTTTTTACGACAACACTATCCTGTGCTGACGGAAGCCGCCGCGACCGTTGCCTCTCCCGTGCTGCGCAACATGGGAACGATCGGCGGGAACATTTGCCTGGACACGCGCTGCCTCTGGTACAACCAGTCGCTTACCTGGCGAAAGAGCTGCGGATTCTGCATCAAGAAAGATGGTGATCTTTGCCACGTGGCCCCCGGTGGAACCAAATGCTGGGCGGTTTTTTCGGGAGATACTCCCCCCGCCTTGCTCTGCCTTGACGCTGAGCTTGAGCTAGCGAGCGCATCGGGAGCACGGCGTGTTGCCTTGCGCGACTTCTACACGGGGCTCGGCGACAACTATCGCAATTTGCAGCCGAGCGAGCTCCTCACCCGTGTTTTCTTGCCCGCGTCTTCTGCCGGCTTCACCGGTGTATATCGCAAGTTGCGGGTTCGCGGGTCCATCGATTACCCATTGGCAGGAGTCGCGGTAGTGATGAAGCGTTCGAACGGCCATATCGCCGATGCGCGCATGGGTATCACTGCGGTGAACCCGGCCCCGTTGCTGGTGGCGGGCGCATCGGAGTTGCTTGCGGGGAAAATGGTAGATGAATGCCTGGCCGAAGCCGCCGGCGATATGGCCGCTAAAATGAGCAAACCGTTGACAACCTCCGCGCTCACACCGGAGTATCGTCGCGAGATGATTCGTGTGTTCACCAAACGCGCTGTGCTGGCCGCGGCCCAGGCACGCGAGAATTAAACTCGCCGCTGGACGAGGGAAGCAACATGTCTAACTACCAAATCGCGCAGGTCAACATTGGCCGAGTAAAAGCTCCGACTCACGACCCTGTCATGGCCGGATTCGTTTCGCGACTGGACGAGCTCAATGCTCTGGCGGATCGCAGCCCCGGCTTCGTCTGGCGACTTCAAACGCCTGTGGGCAATGCGACTTATTTTCGACCCTATCCCGAAGATGATCGGATCTTGATCAACATGTCCGTGTGGGAGAGCATTGCCGCCTTACGGAATTACGTTTACAAGACCTCTCATGCGGAGCTTCTGCGGCAAAGGGAAGCCTGGTTTGAGAGGTTCTCGGGGGTGTACATGGCCCTTTGGTGGGTTCCGGCAGGGCATCGTCCTGGTATGGACGAGGCGACCAAACGCCTCGCACATCTTGCCGAGCACGGACCCACTCAGTTTGCATTCACCTTCAAAACAACCTTCGAACCGGACGAGAAATTCCAGCAGGGAATTGATTGGTCAGGATTTGTGCCGTGCCCGGCGGCGTAATTACCGGCTGGTAGAATGCAACACTGAGGCGAACGCCGCCGCCAATGATCACCGATTGCCACATTCACATCCAGCCGATGGAGATGTTCAAGCCGCATGCGCTGGAACTCATGAAAAAGAATCGGGCGAATTTCGAGCAGATTGAGGAGTTCTGCCGGTCCCCGAGAGCGTTTTTGAAGTACATGGACAGCAGCGGAATTGACCGTGCCATGCTCATCAACTACGTGGCCCCTGAGGTCATCGGTTTCACCAGCGGCGTGAACCAGTTTGTTGCCGATTACGTGAAAGAAAATCCGAACCGCCTGCTTTCCTGTGGGAGCCTGCACCCGCGGCATACTGCCAACGTTCTCGCGGACGTCGAGCAGATTTTGCAGCTGGGGCTGAAGATGATCAAGATCCACCCGCCTCACCAGTTGCTATTTCCCAACGACTATCTTCGCGGAGTAAAGGAACTGGAGATCATCTATCGCGCCGCCGAGGCGAATGGGATTCCGGTGATGTTCCACACGGGCACGTCGATTTTTCCCGGAGCGCGCAACAAATACGGGGATCCGATTTACGTGGATGATGTCGCGGTCGATTTCCCCATGCTGAAGATTCTCCTTGCCCATGGAGGGCGGCCGCTGTGGATGCAGACAGCTTTCTTCCTGATCCGGCGCCATCCCAACGTTTATCTCGATATAAGCGGTATCCCTCCGAAAACTTTGCTGCAATATTTCCCGCGCTTGGAAGAGATTGCGCACAAGACTTTATTCGGGACGGATTGGCCGGGGCCTGGAGTTCCCGAAATCAGGAAGAACCTTGAAGAGTTCCGGTCGCTGCCACTCAGCGAGGCTAGCCAGCAGCAGATTCTGAGCAAAACTGCATTGAGCATCTGGCCGGCATAAGGATCTAAGGGCCCGCCTCGCGGGAGACGGGCCGGAGATTACAAACCAGATCACTTCGCCGCACTGGCCGCGGTCGCCTTTGATCCCATCAATTCATCCGCAAGGGCGCCAGCTCCATAGATTTTGCGCAGGGCTTCCTGAATGCCGCGTGAATCCACGGAAACGGCGCGCGCTTGCTTGTCGCTGTAAGCAAAGTTCCAGGCGAGGGATTGGATATTGCCATCGAAGATGATTCCGACCACCTCGCCCTTTTTATTGACAGTAGGAGAGCCGGAATTTCCTCCAATGATGTCGGCGGTGGAAACGAAGTTCAAAGGCGTTTTTAGGTTAAGCCCGGACTTCGACTTCATCCAACTCTCGGGCAGATTATAGGGCGGCTGGTTGCTGTGTTCTGCCGCGTGCTCGTACGCGCCCCCGATATTGGTGTCGAAGGGAACTGCCTTACCATTCTCCTCGTATCCCTTCACCTGGCCATAGCTGAGGCGCAGTGTGAAGGTCGCATCGGGTGGCTGGGTGAAGCCGTTCTGCGCAAAACGGGCCTTGGCGATGGTGGCTCCATCCCGACGCACCACCGATTCGACTTTGTCTTCGTATTCTTTTCTCGCGGCCCGGGCGTCAGGGTCGATCGCACGCATGACGATGATGAGAGGATCCTGGCTGACATCGATAGCTTGCTGGCCGCCCTCATAAAGCTGTTTGCGTACGGCGACGTCATCCACCTTCGTGTTCATGATCAGCTGCTTTGCGGCCTCGGCGGCAGTCTTTCCTTGCAGCACTTTCTGTACATCGGAATTGTCGTTGCCTAGCGACTGTTGCATTTCCGTTAGCGCATCCGTCAGCAGAACGATCTCGAGATTTTTGTAGATTGGTTCGGTCGAGAAAAGCTGCTGTTCCAGCGAGGGTAGTGCGGAATCACGAAATTCGCGGAAACGGTCCGGATTGGGCTTTGGTTTCTCCTCCGCGGCCCGCACTAGAGTGCGAGCAAGTAGGGGGAGGCGAGGGAAGCCGCGCAATCGTTCCAGATAGGTCAGGTTGCCATAGATCGACTGGTTCACCTTGATGGCTTGCACGATTTCATTCCAGGGATCGGGCGCCCCGGCAGTTTTGAAGTCGGCTTTGAAAGAGGCGCGGAGCTTGGCCTGATCCGCAGCTTTCTCGTCCATAATCGACTTGTCTGTTAACCCTGCTTCATAGCCGGTAATAGCTTTTTGCGAGTTCTGCAGACCGAAAATATCCTCCTGTGCGATGCGGGCATTCTCTTCGGATTCTTTGCCGAAGTTCTGCAGTACTTCGATGCGGCGAGCGTAGTACTTCAAAGCCGCTGGATACTGCACGTTCCGCAGGAACTCCAGTTGAGCCATGGTGAGCAGCCGTCCAGTATTGCCGGGATGTCCTGACACAAAGATCAGGTCGCCATCGTTCACTCCAGTCGACGACCACTTCAAGTAATTATCGAGATGAGCCGGTTTTCCGTTTTCGTAGACGCGGAAGAAAGTGATATCGAGGTCGTAACGCGGATAGGTAAAGTTATCGGGATCCCCGCCAAAGAAGGCGATGTCAAACTCCGGCGCAAATACCAGGCGGACATCTGTGTACTTTTTGTACTTATAGAGATTGTAGACCTGGCCGGAGTAGAAGATGACGACATCACAGCGGAGGCCAGTGGAAGTCGAGCAGTTCTTTTCCACGTCGGACATAGCGGCGCGCTGAGCCTGTCCAGTGTCCGCAGCCGACATTCCCGGCTTCACTCCTGCATTGATTTTCTCGGTTACGTCTTCAATCCCTACCAGTTGGTTCAATTCCAGATTGGGGCATTTCGCCTCTTCGGCCTGGGTTTTCGCGTAAAACCCGGTTTTGATGTAGTCATGTCCTCCGGTCGACAGTTGGTGCACGCACTCGGCGCCGACGTGGTGATTGGTAAAGGTGAGACCGTCAGGGGAAACGAACGAACCGGAGCCGCCGTTGTTAAAGCGAACCGAGGAGAGGCGGACATGATCGAGCCACTGCTGGGTCAATTCGAATCCATACTTGGTTTTGATTGCGTCTTTGGGAGGAGCATTGTAGAGCCACATGCCCTCATCGGCGAGGGCGACAGTCGAGCTAAGAAACGTATAGACGACGATTGCGAGAAAGCGTTTCATTCGGGTAGATTCCCTTCCATGAAGATAATGACGGCGCTGCGGGGACCATTAGAAACGGGACCATCAAGGAAACCTTTAAATATACGCCCCTCACAATAAGCCGAGCAAAGCGCATCCGGGAGCCGGTTGGAAAGCGCGGCGGTTTTCAGGTATAAAAAAAGGTTGCCCTCCGCGCGACCGCTTCGCAGGGGTTATGCCAATTCTGCGGGAAACGAGAGATCGAATGCCTGGCCTCACTGCAAATCACGCGCCCAAAGGACTCGAAGGAGTCGTCGCAACCAACTCCAAGATCTGCTACATCGATGGAGATCGGGGCGTTCTTGCCTATCGCGGCATCGATATCCACGAACTGGCCGACCACTCGAACTTTGAAGAGACCTGCTATCTGCTGTGGTTCGGAAAGCTTCCCACGAGACGTGAGTCGCGCGAACTGCACGATCGCCTGGCGGAGGAGCGCAAGCTGGACGCCTCGATCATTTCGCTGCTGCGCAATGCTCCTCGACACGCTCTGCCCATGGATGTGCTGCGCACCGCCGTTTCGGCTCTCTCCTTCTACGATCCTCAGGAAAAAAGCAACGACAGCAAGGCGAATGTGGACAAAGCCATTCGCCTGACTTCGCAGATCGCGATGATTGTGGCGGCCTATGATCGCATTCGGAAAGGGCAGCCCGTGGTGGAGCCGGAGCGCTCGCTTTCTCATGCCGCAAATTTTCTGCTGATGCTGAATGGCAAGCATCCCTCGGCGACGGCAGAACGGGCGCTCGACATCGCTTTGATTCTTCACGCCGATCACGAACTCAATGCTTCGACTTTTGCTGCGCGTGTGACGGCCGCGACTTTATCCGACATGCACTCTGCCATCACGTCTGCGATCGGGGCGCTAAAGGGGCCGCTGCACGGCGGCGCCAATGAGGCGGTGTTCCGCATTCTGCAGTCGATAGATTCGTCCGGGGCTGATCCTGTCGACTACATTAAAGGCATGCTGGCGCAGAAGAAGAAAGTTCCTGGGTTCGGGCATCGGGTGTACCACACCGAGGACCCGCGAGCTACGCATCTGCGGGTTATGTCGCGGGATTTGGGGAACTCCAGCGGGCAGGGGAAATGGTTCGACATTTCACACAAGATCGAAGAATTCGTAAAGGCCGACAAGAAGCTGAATGCCAATGTGGATTTCTATTCCGCTTCCACCTATCACACGCTCGGGATTGACGTGGATTTGTTTACTCCGGTGTTTGCCGTGTCGCGCATCAGCGGCTGGACTGCGCACGTGATTGAACAGTTGGATGACAATCGCCTGATTCGGCCCCGCGCGGAATATATGGGCCCGGAATACCCCAGCCGTTACGTCCCAATTGACCAGAGATAGAAGCTAGGGGTGCCCCAGTATTATCCACCCCATTCATCTTCACTCCATTCTTCCTGGGCGGCTGAACTCACGTAGAATACACAGAGGGCTCATGATGCACCGCGTCTATCTGGACAATAACGCCACCACCCCGGTTCTGCCCGAAGTATTCGAGGCTATGCGCCCCTATTTCGGGGAGCATTTCGGCAATGCCTCGTCCATCCATCATCATGGGCAGGAGACGCGCGCCGCGGTCGAGAGTGCGCGTGAGTCCGTGGCTGGCTTGCTGGGTTGCACTGCGTCCGAGGTCATATTCACTTCGGGCGGAACGGAGAGCGACAACCTTGCGATCGCCGGGTTGGTGAAGGCGGGCGATCACGTGATCACTTCCGGTATCGAGCACCATGCCGTGCTGCATGCGGCGAAGAATCTGGAGCAAATCGGATGCGAGGTCACAGTTTTGCCGGCGGATGGGCGCGGTCTGGTTGATCCCGACGACGTGAAGCGTGGGCTACGCCCGGCCACGAAGCTGATCACCGTAATGATGGCGAACAATGAGACTGGGGTGCTGCAACCGGTCGAGGAAATTGGAAAGCTGGCGGCGGAAGCCGAGGTCCTGTTTCATACGGACGCGGTCCAGGCAGCGGGGAAGGTTCCAATCGATGTGAAGCGTATGCACTGTCACGCGCTATCGATTTCGGGGCACAAGTTGCACGGACCGCAGGGGACTGGAGCGCTATTTCTGAAAAAGGGAACTCAGCTTCAGCCGTTATTTCACGGAGGGCGCCACGAGCGTTCGCGGCGTGCTGGAACGGAAAATGTCCCCGGCATCGTGGGTTTGGGGAAAGCCGCCAAGTTGGCCAGCGAGAGTTTCAATAACGGCGCGATCGAGAGACTTGCGGCGATGCGAGATCGGCTGCAACGTGTCGTTCTCAGCTGCATCGAAGGCACGACGGTGAATGGGGATGGTGCGCCGCGCGTTCCCAACACGGCTAACATTCGCTTCGACGACATCGAAGGTGAATCCCTGGTCATTGCGCTGGATCTAAAAGGGCTGGCGGTATCAACCGGCGCGGCGTGCTCGTCTGGAGCCATTGAACCTTCGCACGTGCTGATCGCGCTGGGGCTCAAGCCGGAACAGGCGCGCGCCAGCATTCGTTTCAGTTTGGGGAAGCAAACCACTGAAGAGGACATCGATTTCGCAATTCAGCTACTGCCGGAAACGGTGGCGCGCCTCCGGGAATTGTCGCCGGCGTACAAGAAGCAAACGATTTCTACTTAACTGTTCATGCCCTGGAGTGAGATACCTAAGTTGACCACAGAGACCATCGCGGTAGCCATGTCGGGCGGTGTGGATTCTTCCACTGTTGCGGCCATGCTGCGCGCCGAGGGGCATAGCGTCATCGGCCTGACCATGCAGTTGTGGAATCAGCGCCGGTTGGCGGGGCGCGACGGCATGCCCGAGTCAGTGCAGGGGCGCTGCTGTTCGCTCGATGACGTCTACGATGCGCGCCGGGTGGCGCAGCAGATCGGTATTCCGTATTACGTGGTTAATCACGAGGACAGCTTCGAGCGGGACGTGATTCGCCCGTTCATCAGCGAGTATCTTTCAGGGCGAACGCCAATCCCCTGCAGCCTCTGCAACAATCATCTCAAGTTCGAGCAGTTGCAACTGGTAGCGCGGCAGATTGGCGCCGAGCGTGTCGCCACGGGTCACTATGCGCGCGTTGCTTTCGACGAAACCCGGCAGCGCTGGTTGCTTAAGCGCCCTGCGGATCAAAGTAAGGATCAGACTTACTTTCTGTTCGGGCTGACTCAGGAGCAACTGAGCCGTACGCTGTTTCCGCTCGGAGAGATGACGAAGCCGGAAGTTCGCGAATGCGCCCGCCGGCACGGATTGGCGCTGGCGGAGAAGCCGGACTCACAAGAGATCTGTTTTGTCCCGGGTGGCGACTACAAGCGCTTCATCGACGCGTACCTGGCTGAGCAAGGAGAGTCTTTGCCCGACACCGCGGGCGAACTCGTTACTACGAACGGGGAAGTCATCGGGGAGCACGCCGGCGTTCACAACTTCACCGTAGGTCAGCGTAAGGGTCTTGGCGTGGCGACGGGATCGCCTCTCTATGTCATCCAGATCAGCGGTGCGGATAAGCAGGTGGTCGTGGGGAATGATGAGCATCTCTACTCGCGCACACTGCGGGCGCGACGAGTGAACTTGATTTCCCTCGCAGAGATTCGCGAGCCGATGCGTGTGTCCGTGAAGATTCGGCACCGGCATGAACCGGCTCCGGCGATTATCGAGAATACGGGCGAGGACGAAATCCTGGTCACCTTTGACCAGCCGCAGCGCGCCATCACTCCCGGGCAAGCTGCTGTGTTCTATGACGGCGATATAGTGGTTGGCGGCGGCTGGATCAGCTAGCGAGAGAGTAGAAGGTAGATGCGTTCGAAGCTTGTCAGTACGAGTGCTTCGGAAGATGGCTCTTCTTCACACTTTGCCGGTACATCTTGTCCTGTGCCTTCTTCTGCTTCCTCAAATACTTTTCTTCCGCCTTCTGGTGTTTTCGGGTTGCGCTCCGTGTGGCGCGGGTTTCGGGATATACGGGCTTAACGGGATAGGGCGGTTTGTCGGGATACGCAGGCTTGTTTTTTTGCGCCCCTGCAGGCATGGAGAATGCCGAGCAGCACAAGGCCAGGCAGAAGATGGCGGCAAGTTGTTTCATAGAGTCTTAGAACTACCCACAGGTACTCGGATAAGTCTACCTGAGGCGGAATGTTTGGCTATGGCTCGTTAGTGTAACCAGCCCGGAGGTAACCAGCCCCGCAGACGGCAGACTCAATCTATTTCGTAGGCCCGGAACCAGACTGTGGCAGCGGATTGATGAGCGTCAGTTCCCCTGCGCGCAAGGATTCCATGAACGATTTCCGGTCTTGTCTAGCTTCTCTTCCAGCCGTGCGGTGCAGTCACATCCGTCACAAGCCCAGGGTTCAGTGCCGTTGTGGTCGCGGCATTTGCGCCGGTCATGCGCGTCCTGGACACGGGTGAGGTCGAAAAACTGTTCCCAGTAGGGCCGCTCTTCCTGTAGCGGCGTTGGGCAGTAGCAGATCTCCACCCAGCGGGCGGTCTGATCTTCGCAGAACCGAGCGTCTTGCATGTTGCGGAGATATTCGCCTTCGGCGACCGATCCATGACCCAGGGCTCCGGAGTCGATTGCTTTCAGTAAGTCGGCTTCTCGATGGGGTTTTACGCGGGCTCGCACCAGGTAACGCATAATCCCATGGTAACTCGGAACCCGCACATGTAGGGACACCCGCCATAGGCTGTCCAGCCGAGAGTAGCTCGGCAGTGTTGACTTACTCGAGAACTGCAGGTCTGCGCCCTGCCGGACAGCTGATGGCGGATGTCCCTAGGGTTATTGCAGGCCGGCCTGGGCGATCATTGCCTGGAATTGATTCCTGGTGCGCATGTCGATGGACTGCGCAACCAGCTTGCCTTCACGGTCGTAAACGAAGCTTTTGGGGATTCCTTCCACCTGAAAGAGATCGTTTACCTTTCGGCCGGGGTCGAGCAGCACGGGATAGGTAATCTTTCGTTCCGTGATGAAAGGCTGAACCTTTGCGGCCTGTTCATCGGAAATCGAAACGACTACGAATCCTTGGTCTTTGTATTTTTCGTAGAGCGCTTGCAAATCGGGCATCTCTTTGCGGCACGGTGGACACCACGTGGCCCAGAAATTTACCAGCACGACCTTGCCTCTGAGATCCCGCAGATGCCAGGGGTTCCCCTGCAGGTCAGAAAGAGTGAAATCGGCCTGTTGTCGCACGGCATCGGCAGCCTCGAGTTTAGAGAGCGCTTCGGAGAACTGAGGATTGTCCGACTGGGCTTGCATGTGCTCGTAACGGACGAGGGATGCGAGCGAGATGTAAAGGTCGTTCGGTTGTCCGGGCTTTCCGGCGGGAGGCTGCTCTCGCAGCGCGGAAGCCAGCGTGGTCGTCACTTCCTGCAGAGTGTCACGACCAAAGTCGCCTTCGGTAGAGAGATTGGCCAGGGCTCCGGCCAACTTCAACTTGTTTGGAACGACGGGAAGCTGGCGAATCTGGAGAGCCAGTTCCTTCGTGGTGCGTGCCCGGACTGTATCGTCGAGTTTCCGCAGCCCTTTGATCTGATCGGCGATGGGCTGTTCCTCGGCGCTCCATACCGTCTTCTGTTGTGCGGAAACAGAAAGCGTGAGAAAGAGAATGACACTTACGATGAGATAGCGGGAAAGGGCGGAATGCATAGATCTCTTGCCTGGCTCAGGAAGAGGAATGACGAGGGTTGAGTAGACATTCAACTCAGATAAACATTTCATCCTGAGGAACGGGGCGGCGTTCTCCGCGGCCCCCGCCGTTTCTGCGGCCCCGCCCGAAAAAATATTCCAGGCCCACGGTGATACCCTGCATCAATCCTGAGACTCGGCGAACGGGAGAGACGACAGTCCTCTGCACAATCTCGGTCGTTTGCTCGACGCGGTCCATGGTCCGTGTGAGCATTTCGTCACCGCGGATAATCTGCAAGCGCGCGCGATCTACCACGTCGTTAACGGTGGCGTCGATCCGTTCCAGTTGGCCGCGCAACACGTTGGTCGCGTGCTCGGCATTGGCGACGATGGTCGTCACTTTGGGACGCACTTCGGTAAGCACTTCCTGGACTTGCTCCAGTGTCGGCAGAACTTTGGTTTTCACTTCGCTGGCGAGCTCTTCTATGCGCTCGGTGCTCTTGCGCATGGTCAGATACATACCCAGCAGCAGACCCGCCTGCAACAGGATGGCAATCGCCGTCAGAGCAACGAAGATCGTCAGCATATCCATAGTTCTTCCTCCCTCAAGATTGCGAAGGGCCGCGCCCGGAGGGAGAACCGGCACGGACTCGAGGACTACAGGTTCTTTCCGGGTGCTGTTTCCGCCGTAGCTTCGTGATAGGCCTGGCGTCCGGCTTCGTACGCTTGCCGGAACTGCTCTTTCTGCTGAGTCACCTTCTCGCGGCCCTTATCCGCCCACTGCGATGCCTGGTCGCGGGCTTCACGTGCGCGATTCTTCACAAACTCCCGGCCCTCTTCCGCTCTTGCCCGGATCGCCTCGCGCGTTTCGCTGCCCGAGCGCGGTGCGTATAGAACTCCTGCCAGCGCTCCTAGTCCGAGTCCCGCCAGAAACCATACGAAACTAGTGCCACTATCTCGATCAGACATATCAATCCTCCACACTTAAACGTCTCATTGGATGGTACATCCTCTTCAGGGCAAAAGACAATTACAGGGCATGCAGTACTCCGGGCAGGATTATCAGGCAAGCCCAAAATGGGCCGCCTTGCGGAGACATGACGCGGCCGGGGTTTGGCTCAGGACGGGATAACAAATCTACTTGGTGGGTGTGGTTGGAGCTGGACTCTGGGCCGGTGCGGGCTGGGTCTTAACGGGCTGGGATTTGAGCCCCTGAAGTACGGAACCGGGACCGCCGCGCTTGCTGGCGTACACCGACAATGTGATAGACGTAATCATGAAGGCGACAGCGGACCACGTAGTCGCCCGGGAGAGGGCACTGGCCGCGCCGCGCGGACCGAAAGCGGTCTGGCTGCCTTGCCCGCCGAAAGCCGCGGAGATGTCGCCGCTCTTTCCGCTCTGCAGCAGAACCACAATGATGATGAAGAAGCAAACCAGCATGTGAACCGCAACGATTAAGCCGTAAACCATGTCCGTATGTTCCTGCCGATAGCCGCAGCTATCTATCTTGGAATCTGTTGCTGACGAGAATTCATGGTGCGGAAGGGGGGATTTGAACCCCCACGCCTTTCGGCGCCACCCCCTCAAGATGGTGTGTCTGCCAGTTCCACCACTTCCGCACGCTGTAACTGCC
>Ga0207665_10002185_pt1 | contig 13223 bp, 12 predicted proteins | sample LARL112metaG_FD_184351 | JGI IMG/M metagenome (GOLD analysis project Ga0207665, IMG submission 184351) | Corn, switchgrass and miscanthus rhizosphere microbial communities from Kellogg Biological Station, Michigan, USA - LAR L11-2 metaG... | ecosystem: Host-associated > Plants > Roots >...
CCTGCCGCCCGCGTGTGCTGCTTCTCGACGAGCCGGCGGCGGGCGTGCCCGAGGACGAACGGCACGAGATCCTGGCCACGGTCGCAGCGCTGCCGGCCGACGTCAGCGTGCTCTTGATCGAGCACGACATGGACATCGTGTTCTCGTTCGCCGATCGCATTTCGGTGCTGGTGAACGGTGCCTTGTTCGTGGACGGGGCGCCGGAGGAGGTTGCGCGCGATCCCCGTGTGAAGGCGGTTTATCTGGGCGAGTCACTCGATGCCTGACCTGTTGTCCATCGAGCGGCTGAGCGCGGGCTACGGCGAAGCGGTCGTGCTCAATGCGATCTCGCTCGACCTTGCCGAGGGCCAATCGCTGGCGCTGCTCGGCCGCAACGGCATGGGCAAGACGACGCTGATCAATTCGATCGTGGGGGTGACGCGCTTCATCGCCGGGCGCATCCGGCTCGACGGCCGCGACATCACGCCGCTGCGCCCGGACCAGCGCGCCCATGCCGGCATCGGCTGGGTGCCGCAGGAGCGCAACATTTTCAAATCGCTCACCGTCGAGGAAAATCTCACATCCGTGGCGCGGCCCGGCCGATGGACGTTGGAGCGAATCTATGAGCTGTTTCCGCGCCTGAGCGAGCGCCGCCGCAACCTGGGCAATCAGCTCTCGGGCGGCGAGCAGCAGATGCTCGCGCTCGGGCGCGCCTTAATTCTCAATCCGCGGCTGATGCTGCTCGACGAGCCGCTCGAGGGACTCGCCCCGATCCTGGTCGAGGAACTGCTGCTCGCGTTGCGGCGCATCATCCGCGACGAAGGCACCTCGGCGATCTTGGTCGAGCAGAACGCGCAGAAGGTGCTCGGCGTGACCGATCGGGTGGTGATCATCGAGCGCGGTGCGGTGGTCTACGAGGGCGCGAGCGCCGATCTTGCCGCTGATCGCGCGGTGCTGGAGAGCTATCTCGGCGTCACCGCCGCGGGGGCGCGGCGCAAGGGCCGACGCTGAGCCGCTTGGTTCGTCGGGTGTGGGACGTGTCCCACGCGCCCACCGACCGATCCGACCATCGTTTTGTGGTTGACGCCGCCGCGGCGGGCGTGCCTTTGCTCGCCGTAAATGCCCAAGGAGCCGTATAGATGAAAAGGACCAAGCCGCCGTTCCGCGCCGATCATGTCGGCAGCTTCTTGCGCCCCGCGGCGCTCAGGGAGGCACGCGCCAAACGCGAAAAGGGCGCCATCACCGCGGCCGAGCTCAAGGCCGTCGAGGACCGCGAGATCGAGAACAACATCAAGAAGCAGGAGGAGCTGGGGCTTCAGCTGGCGACCGACGGCGAGTTTCGCCGCTCCTGGTGGCACTTCGATTTTCTCGGCATGCTCGACGGCGTTGAAATTTACGAGGCCGAGCAGGGCATCCAATTCCGCGGCGTGCAAACGAAGGCGCAAGGGCTACGCATCGTCGGCAAGATCGGCTTCTCCGACCATCCGATGCTCGAGCACTTCAAATTTCTCAAGGCCCACACCAAGGTCACGCCGAAGATGACCATCCCCGCCCCGCCGGTACTGCATTTCCGTCTTCCCAAGGACGGCATTAAGAAGAACGTCTATCCCGATCTCGATCAATTCTTCCACGATCTCGCCACCGCGTATCAACAAGCGATCAAGGCATTTTACCAAGCCGGCTGTCGCTATCTGCAATTCGACGATACGGTCTGGGCCTATCTCTGCTCGCAGGAGGAACTGCGCAAGGCGCGCGAGCGGATGTCGAACGTTGATCAGCTCCAGGGCATTTACGCGCGGGTGATCAATACCGCGCTCGAAGCCAAGCCCGCCGACATGACCATCACCACCCACGTCTGCCGTGGCAATTTCCGTTCGACCTGGATTTCCGAGGGCGGTTACGAGCCGGTGGCGGAGACGTTGCTGGGCAAGGTGAACTACGACGGCTACTTTCTCGAATACGACACGGAGCGGGCCGGTGGATTCGAGCCGCTGCGTTTCTTGCCGAAGGGCAACAAGCTCGTGGTGTTGGGCCTCGTCACCTCCAAGAGCGGCACGCTGGAGAGGAAAGACGACGTCAAGCGGCGCATCGATGAAGCGGGCAAGTTCGCTCCGCTCGAGCAGTTCTGCCTATCCCCGCAATGCGGCTTCGCCTCGACCGAGGAAGGCAATGTCCTCGCCGAGGAGGAGCAATGGGCGAAATTGCGGATGATCGTCGATGTCGCCGGCCAGGTGTGGGGGCGATGAGTGCAAGCGTATGAGCGAGGGATCGGCGAAGCACGGTCGAACCACGTGATCAACCTTTAACCGAAGGCGACGCCGTCGCCGCGTGTTCCCGCCGCCGGGTGCGGGCACGAGAGGTCACCGCGATGCTCCTGCCAACCACCCTGGTCGGCTCCTATCCCCAGCCGGTCTGGCTGATCGACCAGGGCAAGCTTTCGAAACAAGTGCCGCGGGTGCGCGCGCAGGATCTTTGGCTCATCGATCCGGATCGGCTCGAGGCCGCCCAGGACGACGCCACGCTGCTTGCCATTCGCGATCAGGAGCGCGCGGGCCTCGACATCATCACCGACGGCGAGCAGCGGCGCGAGAGCTATTCCAATAGGTTCGCCACCGCGCTCGCGGGTATCGATCTCGACAAACCGGGCAAAACCCCCAATCGAACCGGGGGGTTTTCAACCGTGCCGCGGGTGGTGGGACCGATTCGGCGCAAGCATCCGGTCGAGGTGCGCGACGTGGAGTTCCTGCGCGCCAATACGGAGCGCATGATCAAAATGACGGTGCCGGGGCCCTTCACCATGTCGGCGCAGTGCCAGGACGATTTCTATGGGGACGGGGAACGCCTGGCGCTCGACTACGCGGCGGCGGTCAACGCCGAGATCAAGGATCTGTTCGCCGCCGGCGCCGATATCGTGCAGATCGACGAGCCATGGATGCAGTCGCGGCCGGAGGAGGCGCGCAAATACGGGCTCAAGGCGCTCGACCGCGCGCTTGCCGGCGTCGGCGGGACGACGGCGGTTCACATCTGCTTCGGTTATGCCGCGGTGGTGAAGGATAAGCCGTCCGGCTATTCTTTCCTCGCGGAGTTCGAACGTTCGGCGGTCGACCAGGTCTCGATCGAGGCGGCTCAGCCCAAGCTCGATGTTTCGATCTTGCAACAATTGTCGTCTAAGACGATCATTCTCGGCGTGCTCGATCTCTCCGACCGCACGGTGGAGACGCCGGACACGGTCGCCGGGCGCATCCGCAAGGCGTTGCCGTTTGCGCCGGCCGATCGGATCGTGGTGGCGCCGGATTGCGGCCTGAAATATCTTCCGCGCGAGGTCGCATTCGCAAAAATGCGCGCCATGGTCGAAGGCACCGCGATTGTGCGCCGCGAGCTCGCGGCTTGAGATAACGTGCTGCAACACGAGGAAATGAGGAGCCGACCATGCCCTACGTGACCGAAGCCAACCTGACCGACGTCGCGCTGGAGCGGTGGAAGGACATTCCAGATCCGCGCCTGCGGCAGATCATGCAATCCCTGATCAAGCATCTGCACGCCTTCTTGCGCGACATCGAGCCGACGCAGGCGGAATGGGCCGCCGCCATCGATTGGCTCACGCGCACCGGCAAGCTGAGCTCGGAGAAACGGCACGAATTCATCCTTGCTTCGGACGTCCTGGGCGTGAGCATGCTGGTCGACGCCATCAATCATCGCCAGCCCAGCGGTGCGACGCCGAGCACGGTGGAAGGTCCGTTCCATGTGCCCGACGCGCCGGCAATGTCGCACGGCGGCAACATGGCACAGGGGGCGCCGGGCATCGCCTGCTTCGTGACCGGGACGGTGCGCGGCCTCGACGGCGAGCCGATCGCGGGAGCGGTACTCGATCTGTGGCAGACCGACGGCGAAGGCCTCTACGAGGACCAGCGCGATGTGAAAGGACCTTGGATGCGCGGGCTCTACCGCACGCAACGCGATGGCAGTTACGTGATCCGCACTGTGGCGCCGATCGCCTACACGATCCCGATGGACGGCACCGTGGGCGAGCTGATGGAGCAGACCAATATCAGCCATATGCGGCCGGCGCACATTCATTTCGCGGTCTCCGCACCGGGCTATCATGGCCTTATCACCCACCTCTTTCAGAGAGACGGCGAGTACCTCGACACCGACGTGGTTTATGCCGTGAAAGAGCCGCTGATCGTCGACTTTGTCAAAAGGCCTCCCGGCAAGGCGCCGACCGGCGAAACCATGACGACGCCGTTCTACGAGGTGACATACGACTTCGTGCTGGCGAAGGGAGCCGAGGCGCTCGCCGCGGCCGAGTGAGGAGTCCGACGCAATCCAACACAGCCCAGTCGGCGCCGGAACAGCCGACGTCGTCCTTCGAGCACCGGGCAAGGCGGCGCGCGCGAGGTCGGTCGAGACGGCGCCAGGATCGCTCGCCGGCGAAGACGTAGCTTCTTTGCCCGGCGCAAAGCCAAGGGCCGACGTCATCATGCCCAGAACCAAGCCTCCGTTCCGTGCCGATCACGTGGGAAGCCTGCTGCGCCCCGCCGCGCTCAAGGCGGCGCGCGCCAGGCACGAATGCGGGGAAATCACTGCGGCCGAGCTCGCGGCGATTGAGGACAGTGAGATCGAGCGGGCGGTCCGCAAGCAAGAGGATGTCGGGCTCCGCTCGGTTACCGACGGCGAATTCCGCCGCGCGTTTTGGAATTACGACTTTCTCGGCAAGCTCAACGGCGTCGAAGCTTATCTGGGCGAGCGCAAGATCAAGTTCCAAGGTCCGCAACCCAAGCCGATGATGCTGCGCGTCACTGGAAAACTCGACGGCGACGGTTCCCATCCCATGACCGAGCATTTCAAATTCGTCGCTGCGCGTGCCAAGTCGACGGCGAAAATGACGATTCCGTCGCCGTCGTCGCTTCATTTCCGCTACGGGCGCGATGCCGTACCGGCGGCGATCTATCCGAGCATGGACGACTTCTACCGCGACCTCGGGCAAAGCTACCGCAAAGTCGTGCGCGCCTTCGCCGACGCCGGCTGCCGGTACTTGCAGCTCGATGAGGTCAACTTCGCCTATCTCTGCGATCCCAAGCTGCGTGCGTTGGTGGCCGATCGCGGGGATGATCCGCAGGCGCTGCCGCACGTCTATGCCGCCATGATCAACGCGGCGGTCTCCGACACTCCCGCCGGCATGACCACGGCGATGCATCTTTGCCGGGGCAATTTCCAATCGAGCTTCGTCGCATCCGGCGGCTACGAGCCGGTTGCCGAAATCCTGTTCAACGCCATCGATATCGACGCCTATTTCATGGAATACGACAGCGAGCGCGCCGGAGGCTTCGAGCCGCTGCGCTTCGTTCCCAAGGACAAGACGGTGGTGCTCGGATTGGTCACCTCAAAGCGCGGCAGCCTCGAATCGAAGGATGCCCTCAAGCGCCGCATCGAACAGGCGGCAAAATTCATCGACCTCGAGCAACTCTGCCTGTCGCCGCAATGCGGCTTCGCCTCAACTGAGGAAGGCAATATTTTGACCGAGGACGAGCAGTGGGCGAAGCTGCGCCTGATTGTCGATGTGGCCGACGAGGTCTGGGGCTGAGGGACGACCCGACAGAAGACGAGAAGGGTATGGGCATGAAGCGATCGAAGCCGCCGTTCCGCGCCGATCACGTGGGCAGCTTGCTGCGGCCGGCGCCGCTGAAAGCGGCGCGGGAGAAGCGCGCGAAGGGCGAGCTCGCTGCCGCGGATCTCAAGGCGATCGAGGATCGCGAGATCGAGCGCGCCATCAAGAGGCAGGAGGAGGCAGGGCTTCAAGCCGTCACCGACGGCGAGTTCCGCCGCTCCTGGTGGCACCTCGATTTCCTCTGGGGTCTCGACGGGGTCGAACGCCACGTGATGGACACCGGCGTGGCGTTCGCCGGGGTCAAGACCCGCAACGAGGGCGTGCGCGTCACCGGCAAGCTCGGGTTTTCCGGCCACCCGATGATCGAGCATTTCAAATTCGTGCAGGCGCATACCGGGCGCGTGCCGAAGATCACCATCCCGGCGCCCTCGGCGATCTACGGCCGCCCGGTGATGACCCCGATCGACAAGACCGTCTATCCCGAGCTCGACCGATTCTTCGCCGATCTGGGCCAAGCTTACCGCAAGGCGGTGCGCGCCTTCGCCGACGCCGGCTGCCGTTATCTGCAGCTCGACGAGGTCTTCATCGCCATGCTGTGCGATCCGAAATACCGCCAGCAGATGCGCGATCGCGGCGACGATCCCGAACACCTTGGCGAGGTCTACGCTGATCTCATCAATACGGCGATAGCGGACATCCCTCCCGACATGACCATCACCATGCACCTCTGTCGCGGCAACTACAAATCGACCTACATGGGCACGGGCGGCTACGACGCGGTGCAGGAAATCCTGTTCGATAAGATCAACGTGCACGGATATTTCATGGAGTATGACGATCCGCGTTCCGGCGGTTTCGAGCCGCTGCGCATGCTGCCAAAAGGCAAGCTGGTCGTGCTCGGCATCGTCACCACCAAGAATGGCAAGCTCGAGAGCAAGGATGAGCTCAAGCGGCGCATCGACGAGGCGGCGAAATACGCTCCGCTCGAGCAGCTCTGCATCTCCGGCCAATGCGGCTTCGCTTCGACGGAGGAGGGCAATTTGCTGACCGAGGACGAGCAATGGGCGAAGCTTCGCCGCATCGTCGAGGTCGCGGACGAGGTGTGGGGTTAGGGGGTGAGTGGGATCGTCGCGGGGAAGGTCGCAATCGTCACCGGCGCGGGTCGGGGCATCGGCCGCGGCATTGCGCTGGCGATGGCCCGCGAGGGCGGGCGCGTCGTCGTCTGCGACATCGGCGCGAGCCTCGAAGGCGCCGGTACCGATCCCTCTCCCGCGCACGAGGTGGTGGACGAGATCAAGCGCGGCGGCGGCGAGGCGATCGCCTCCACCCTCTCCATCGCCGAGCCGAAGAACGCCGAGGACATCGTCAAAGCCGCACTCGCCGCCTTCGGCCGCGTCGATGTGCTGGTCAACAACGCCGGCATCTTGCGCGACCGTATCTTCCATCGCATGAGCTGGTCGGATTGGTCGGACGTGCTGGCGGTGCACCTTCACGGTTCCTTCAACATGAGCCGGGCCTGCGCGGTGCATTTCCGCGAGCAGAACGGCGGCGCCTTCGTGCACATGACCTCGACTTCCGCATTGGTCGGCAATTTCGGCCAGGCCAACTACATGGCGGCCAAGTTCGGTATCGTCGGACTCTCCCGCGGGATCGCGCTCGACATGCAGCGCTTCAACGTGCGTTCGAACTGCATCGCGCCTTTCGCCTGGACGCGGATGATCGATTCGATCCCGACCGAGACAGCGGAGGAAAAGGCGCGGGTCGAACGCATGCAGCAGATGACGCCGGAAAAGATCGCGCCGCTCGCGGTCTATCTCGCCTCCGATCGCGCCGAGGGGATTTCCGGACAGATTTTCGGCGTGCGCAACAACGAGATTTTTCTGTTCAATCAGCCGCGCGCGGTGCGCACGCTGCATCGCTCCGACGGCTGGACGCCGGACAAGATCGCCGAGCAGCTCAAAGGCGCGCTCGGGCCCTCCTTCACCCCGCTCGAACGCTCGAGCGACGTCTTCTCGTGGGATCCGATATGACACGCCGGCGGGGTTGCTGCGAGGCCGAGTGCGAGCGGCGCGCGTGCTCGAGCGGGCCGAGTTCGCGGCCGGATGGAATCGAGGACGCCAAGGCGGTTTGAAAATGGCCGAGGCTGAGCCCACTGCCGCCGGCGAGGATCTCGCGCAGATCCGCGAGTCTGTGCGCGCGCTGTGCGGCAAGTTTCCGGGCGAGTATTGGCGCGCGCTCGACCGCGCGCGCGCCTATCCGACCGAGTTCGTCGCCGCCCTCACGAAAGCCGGCTTCCTCGCCGCGCTGATCCCGGAAGAATACGGCGGCAGCGGGCTGAGCATGACCGCCGCGGCGGCGATCATGGAGGAAATCCAAGCTTCAGGCTGCAACGGCGCGGCCTGTCACGCGCAGATGTATACCATGGGCACGCTGTTGCGGCACGGCAGCCCGGCGCAGAAGGCGCGCTGGCTGCCCGCGATCGCGGCGGGCGAACTGCGGCTGCAGGCCTTTGGCGTCACCGAGCCAACATCGGGCTCCGACACGCTCAATCTGCGCACCACCGCGGTGCGCGAGGGCGACCACTACATCATCAACGGCCAGAAAATCTGGACTTCGCGCGCCGAGCATTCCGATCTGCTTCTCCTCATTGCCCGTACCACGCCGCGCGAAGCGGCAAAGACGCGCACCGACGGCCTTTCGGTCTTCCTCGTCGACATGCGCCTTGCGCTAGGCACCGGCATCACCATCAATCCGATCCGCACCATGATGAATCACGCGACGACGGAGCTGTTCTTCGACGATTTGCGCGTGCCGGCAGAAAACCTCATCGGGGAGGAAAGTCAGGGATTTCGCTACATCCTCAGCGGCATGAATGCCGAGCGCATCCTGATTGCGGCCGAATGTATCGGCGATGCCAAGTGGTTCATCAGCAAGGCGACCGCCTATGCCAAGGAGCGCATCGTGTTCGGCCGGCCGATCGGTCAGAACCAGGGCGTGCAGTTTCCGATCGCGCGGGCTTATGCGCAGATGCGCGCGGCCGAATTGATGGTGCGCTCGGCCGCCTCGCTCTATGAGGCCGGCCGCGAGTGCGGTGCGGAAGCCAACATGGCGAAGCTCCTCGCTGCCGAAGCATCCTGGGCGGCGGCCGACATGTGCCTGCAGACCCACGGCGGCTTCGGCTTTGCCGAGGAGTTCGACGTCGAGCGCAAGTTTCGCGAGACGCGGCTCTATCAAACCGCCCCGATCTCAACCAACCTGATCCTGTCCTACCTCGCCGAGCACATCCTTGGGCTGCCGCGATCGTATTGACCCGAGCGAAAAAAACACCGACTTGCCGCTTGCGCGCGCGGCAACCTCTTGACTAGGACAGGGTTATCAAGCCGGGGTAACGGTCATGAGCACCACTCTCCTCGCCGACATCGGCGGCAGCAAGAGCCGGTTTGCGATCGCGAACTCCTCCGGCGCGGTCGAGCACGTCCTGGTGATCCATAACGATACCGCCGCCGACCTCGATGCCGCCGTTTCGCGCTATCTCGAGGAGACCGGCGCACGCCCGTGCGCGGCCACGCTGGCGGTTGCCGGGCCGGTCGACGGCGAGGAAGTCGTGCTGACCAATCGCACGAATTGGCGGCTCCGGCGCGTGGAATTCGCCGAGCGCTTCGGGCTCTCGCAGTTGCGCCTGCTGAACGATTTCGAGGCCATCGCCTGGGCGCTGCCGCATCTCGGCCCGGCGCACACGCGTCCGCTGGGGAGCGCCGTGCCCCCGCGCGAGGGCGTCAAGGTGGTGCTCGGTCCGGGCACCGGCCTGGGCGTGGCGGCGCTCTTGCCCGCCGATGGGCGCTGGCACGTGATCGCGAGCGAAGGCGGACATCTCTCATTCGGCCCGCAGGCGCCGGACGAAGCCGCGGTGTTCGCGCGGCTACGCGACGAATGCGGCTCGGTCAGTGCCGAGACCGTGCTGTCCGGCGCAGGGCTCGTGCGGCTCGCCCGCGCGCTCGACTCGCAGGCGGCGTGCCATGCGCCGGAAACCATTGTCGCGAGCGCGCTCGCGCGCGAGCCCGCCGCACAAGCGGCAGCGCGATTGTTCGTGCGCCTGCTCGGGCGCTTTGCCGGCGGGCTGGCGCTCACCTTCAAGGCGCTGGGCGGCGTCTACATCGCCGGCGGCGTCGCCAGCGGGCTGGGGCCGCTGCTTGACGAGCCGCAGTTCCGCGCCGCCTTCGAGGCGCATCCTCCGCACCAGGCCTTGCTCGAAACCATCCCCACCCTGCTCATCACGTGCGAAGAGCCCGGCCTGATCGGCTGCGCCGCCCACGCTCATCAGCATGCGCTGTCGACATGAGGCGTCGGCCGGGGAGCGACGCGGTCACGCCAGTCCGAGTTCGGTGAACGCCTGCGTGTGATGCTCGGCGCTGTCGGGCGAGAAACAGCAGAACACGACACGCGCGATGCCGCGCGGCGCATGTGCGATCTCCGCCGCCACCGTCCCGACGGCGATGCGCGCCGCACGCTCGGGGGGAAAGCGATAGACGCCGGTCGAGATCGCGGGAAAGGCAATCGAACTCGCGCTGCGTTCGGCGGCAAGGACAAGCGCCGTGCGGTAGCAGGACGCAAGCAGGTCTTCCTCGCCCTTCTTGCCGCCGCCCCACACCGGCCCGACCGCATGAATCACGTGCTTGGCTTTGAGCCGATAGCCGTGGGTTATCTTGGCGGAGCCGGTGTCGCAGCCGCCGAGCGTGCGACACTCGGCGAGAAGGTCCGGTCCCGCGGCGCGATGGATGGCGCCGTCGACGCCGCCGCCGCCCAGCAGCGTGCGGTTGGCGGCGTTGACGACGGCCTCGACATCGAGCGTCGTGATGTCGGCGACGCAGATCTCGAGCCGCGTCGTTGCGATTTCGGCGGTGAGGAGGGGCGCGCTCATCGCCGCCGATGCTAGCGCAAATCGCGTGCTCGGCGGAGCGCCTCAAGGCCGTGCCGGTATCAACTCTGCGCCACCAGTTCCGGCTCTGCTTGCGCTGGGTAATCGATGGTGCTGCGGCGGCCGATGTCGTTGAAATGCGCGTCGAGGAAGCGCCGGGTCGCGCGCTGGCCGAGCTTGCGCAGCGTCTCGAGATATTCGTAGTCGGTCTTGAGGGTGCTGCGCGCGGAAACCGGCTCGTCCAGATCCTCCATCACGATGCGATGAAGCCTCAGGCGGCGGAATTCGCCGCGCCGCAGTCCCCGCGGCAATCGTCCCTCGTCGATGAGCCGGTTGACGAAGGCAACGCCACGCAGCTCGGAGAGAAGCGAGGCGTTGAAGCCGATTTCGTTGACCCGGTTGACGATCTCGCGCGTGCGGGTCGGCACCTTGCGCCGCTCGCGCGGAATGATCTGGACGATCAGCACGTCCTCGGTCGCAGTCGCGCGCAGAAACGGAACGACGACCGGATTGCCGCTATAGCCGCCATCCCAATACGGCACGCCGTCGATCTCCACGGCGCGGAAAAGCAGTGGAAGCGCCGCCGAGGCCATCACCACTTCGGGCGCGATCTCCGGGCGGGTGAACACGCGCAATTCCCCGGTCTGGACATTGGTGGCGGAAATGAAGAGTTCGAGGCTGTGGTCGCGGCGGATTGTCTCGAAATCGACGAAACGCTCGATCAACTCCTTGAGCGGGTTGATGTTGAGCGGGTTGAGATCGGAGGGCGAGAGCATGCGCGCCATGGCGCCGAACCACAGCCCTTCGCGCGGCACGAAAGGGAACAGCCGCTCGACGACGTCGCGCTGCAGGTCTCCGAGATGGCCATCGACGCTCACCGCGCGCCAGAAATCGGCGAGCCGCTGGCGCGCCTCTTCCGGCCCGCCGCGGGTGAGCCCATCGGCGAGCATGACCGCATTCACCGCTCCCGCCGACGCGCCGGACATGCCTTCGATATCGATGCGGCCGTCCTCGAGCAGCTGGTCGAGCACCCCCCAGGTGAAAGCGCCATCGGCGCCGCCTCCTTGTAGGGCGAGATTGATCGGCTTGCCCGAGCCGCGTCTGCCTTGCCCGGGTGCGAGCGGCCGCCGCCGCGGAGTTCGCGGCTTGAGCGCATTGGCAACGACATTTGCGAGCAGAATGGGAAGCATTCTCGGCGCGGCGTTGTGGGAATGAATTTGGAGGAACGTGTGATATGGTGGCGGGATTGCTGCATTGCAATATATATTATGGCATTGCAGCAAGAGCGAAATACCGTCAAAGCGATTAAGATACGTGCATGCCGAAAGCCAAACCCTCGCGCGAGCAAGTTACGCGGCGGCGGGCCGTCTTTCCCCGACCCGGTCATGACCACGACCGTTGCTCGACCGATGCTATGGCCGTCGCCGAGGCGCTATGCGCTCAGCGCGGCCAACGCCTGACGCCGATCCGCCGCAAGGTGCTGGCGGCGCTCTTGGGCACGCACAAGCCGCTCGGCGCCTACGAGATTATCGAGCGACTCGCGCTCACGGGGCCGCGGCTAGCGCCGATTACCACCTACCGCGCGCTCGAGTTCCTGCGCGAGAACGGCCTCGTGCACCGAATCGAGAGCCGCAATGCTTTCGTCGCTTGCGTGCATAACCACGCCGCCAGCGCGCTCGTGGTGTTCCTGATTTGCGAGCGCTGCGGCGCCGTCGGCGAGGCCTCCTCGGAGCAGGTCAGCGCGACGCTGACGTCGGCGGCCCGCGCCGCCGGCTTTACGCCGAAATCGCCGCTGATCGAGCTCACCGGCGTCTGCACCCACTGCCGCGGGGCGTGATGCGCAGGACGAAACCCGCGCGCGTTGACGCGGCCGGCGCCGTCTGGCAGTTGCCTGGGGCAAAGGAGGCCACATGACCGAAATCGGACCGCAGCAACGACGCCGGTCGGTGGCCGTCGATGTCGGCGGCGTCATCGTCGGCGGCGACGCGCCCATCGTCGTGCAGTCCATGACCAACACCGATACCGCCGACGTCGAGCAGACGGCGCGGCAGGTCGCAGCGCTGGCGCGCGCGGGTTCCGAGATCGTGCGCATCACGGTCGACCGCGACGAGGCGGCAGCCGCGGTTCCCCGCATCAAGGAGCGCCTCGACAAGATGGGCATCGGCGTGCCGATCGTCGGCGACTTCCATTATATCGGCCACAAGCTCCTGGCCGACCATCCCGCCTGCGCGGAGGCGCTCGACAAGTATCGCATCAATCCCGGCAATGTCGGCTTCAAGGACAAGAAGGACCGCCAGTTCGGCGCCATCGTCGAGACCGCGATCAGGTACGGCAAGCCGGTGCGCATCGGCGCCAATTGGGGCTCGCTCGATCAGGAGCTTCTGACCCGATTGATGGACGAGAACGCGCGCTCGCCCACTCCGCGCGACGCGCGCGACGTGACGCGCGAGGCGATGGTGCAATCGGCGCTGCTTTCGGCCGCGCGCGCCGAGGAGATCGGGCTTTCCCGCGACCGCATCATATTGTCGGCGAAGGTGTCCGCCGTGCAGGATCTGATCGCGGTCTATGCCGACCTCGCGCGGCGCTCGGATTACGCCCTGCATCTCGGGTTGACCGAGGCCGGCATGGGCTCCAAGGGAATCGTGGCCTCGGCCGCGGCGCTGAGCATTCTCCTGCAGCAGGGCGTCGGCGATACCATCCGCATTTCACTCACGCCCGAGC
>Ga0207665_10002186_pt1 | contig 13217 bp, 9 predicted proteins | sample LARL112metaG_FD_184351 | JGI IMG/M metagenome (GOLD analysis project Ga0207665, IMG submission 184351) | Corn, switchgrass and miscanthus rhizosphere microbial communities from Kellogg Biological Station, Michigan, USA - LAR L11-2 metaG... | ecosystem: Host-associated > Plants > Roots >...
ATCTTCTTCATAGCCGGTCTCCTTTTCTTGTGCCTTGAGCACGTCATTCATCGGGAGCGTATCGCATCCCGCAGGAGACCGGCCTTCTCATCCCATCTGATTAACGCTGCCGTAATCGGACAAGTGGCGTTCACGGTTCCAGGTGAAGCAGCTTAACAAGAGTCCGAACAGCCTCTTCGATCGAGTTCGTGGTAAGCCGGGCATCATTCTCATCTGTTTCGACCAAGAACGGGCACATCCCATTAGGTGATTCGAGTTGTACTTCGAACTCGCTACCGGATTGTACGAAAAACCAAATGCCATCATCATCTGCCCCAGGGTGCGACACCTCAAGTCGTCTGACTTTCACTGTCGGACAAAGTTTCATGATCGATTGAACTATTTGGTCGATATCGCGCATCGCCTTCTCGCTCGGCACCTCCACTGGAAGCTACTTAGGCTAGTCTGTGACCAACATATTGCGCTAGTGCCCGATTAACGCCGTTCCCGGAGAAGTGGAATTGGCTTCACTGTTTTGCTCTGATGAATGCCCAGAAATCGAGCATCTCAGGTTCTCCGTCATCTATGGACACAGCGGTCTCATCAATCGTGTAGCCTTCTGGAAAATCCGCAATGACTTCCGCACTAATAGACTGAATACGTTCGATGTCTTCCACCGTAACCCTCCCGGAGAAGTAGGCTCGAATTTGAATGTGTCGGTCTTTCAGTCCGCAGGTGACGCGAACCAGTCGGTCCGTGACCTCTCCAAGCAGTGCCACCTGGACGGAAAGTTTGAGCGTCAAGAGAGGCTCGAACGTGTTCACGACGGAGAGTATAGCGGCATCTTGACGGTCAAGGCGAAGCGCGTTTCGCTAAAAGCTCTGCTCAAGGCCTGAGTAACGCCGTAACCGGAAAAAGTGAAGTAATACGTATTCGTTCGCTTGACAGAGGACACGCATGGGGGTACACGGAAAATAGAGGTGGCAATCATGAAAATCGTAGTGATCGGCGGCACTGGACTTATCGGATCCAAACTCGTCCCGAAGCTTCGTGAGCAGGGACACGAGGCGGTGACGGCATCACCTAAATCGGGTGTCAACACTCTCACCGGCGAGGGACTGGCCGAAGCGCTGAAGGGTGCGTCGGTGGTCGTTGATGTAACGAACTCTCCTTCCTGGGAGGACGCGGCGGTGATGAACTTCTTCGAAACATCAACCCGTAACCAACTCGCTTATGAATCGGCCGCAGGCGTAAAGCATCATGTTGCGTTGTCAGTCGTTGGAACGGAACGTATGCTCGCAAGCGGTTTCTTCCGCGCAAAAATGGCCCAGGAGAACTTGATCAAAGCCTCCTCGATTCCCTACACAATTATCCGCGCGACGCAATTCTTCGAATTCGTCAAGGCCATCGCCGATTTGTCCACCGAGGGCAACAAAGTTCGCCTGCCAACTGCGCTCATCCAGCCTATGGCGGCTGACGATGTTGCCAGTGCGGTAGGCCGGATCGCGACGAGCTCACCAGTGAATGGCACCGTTGAAGTAGGGGGGCCGGAGAAGTTTCATCTCGACGAACTCGTCCGGAAAAGTCTGGCCGCACACAAGGATCCGCGCGAGGTTGTCACAGACCCGAAGGCGCGCTACTACGGTATCGAGGTGAGCGAGAAGACACTCGTTCCCGACGATGGCGCGCGGCTCGGCGAGACGCGTTTCGAAACCTGGCTCACTCAGTCCGCAGCGAAAGCGGCGGCGGGCACCCGCTAATGGATCCAACAATTCGGGAAGTGTCAAAATCGTCCGGCCAGGTCCTGGTTAACGCCGTTACCGGAGAAGTGGAATTGCCCGCAAGAATCCCAGGGCGCGCATGATTACCTTGCGGCACTAGCTGCCTTAGTGCCTCGACAATTGATGCCTGGCATGGGCAGGCGCACAATCCATAACGAGAGAATCGCTAATCTAGTTGAGGTGCGGTCCGCTACCTAGTCCGTGAGAAAAGGAGCGCATTATGCCAGTTAAGCAAGGAGACCTCGGACTGTTACAGCATCCAGCGTCCCTCGAACTGCTAAAATCAAGAATACCTGCACGGTTAGCCTACGTTTGGATGGACGGGACTCCCAGGGTCATCCCGATCTGGTTCCACTGGAACGGACGCGACTTCGTAATGGCAACTCCACCCAAAGCGCCGAAACTAAAAGCCCTTGCAAAAAATCCCAAAGTGTCCTTCACGATTGACGACAACACTTTTCCCCACAAGGTGCTTTTGATCCGGGGCAGCGCCCACCTCGAGGTAGTGGAGGGAATCGTGCCCGAGTATGTTTCGGCCGCGGAGCGTTATTTCGGACGTGAACAAGGCCAAGCTTGGATCAAACAGCTTCGTGGCCTGATTCCCAACATGGTGCGAATCACAGTTACGCCCGAATGGGTTGGTCTATTGGATTTCGAAACCCGTTTTCCGAGTGCTTTGTCGTCCTGACTGAACGTGACATCCGCGGTTTTTCTTCCTGACAAACGCCCTAACCGGAGAAGTGGATTTCTCCCTTCACTCTTGTGAACGAATACCTTGGAACAAAGCTCGCGGCTTGGGGCTCACAGGCTCGAAGGTCGAGAATGCTTTTTCACCCATTCCTTGCGCCATTCCGCGTGATAATGGCGAAGGCCAAAATACAGGGGACTTTTACTATCGACCATAACCCAGTCCGCAAATTCCGAAAACTGCATTATGTACCACAAGTAGTCTTGCTCCTCGACTAGTATGCTGTCGTCTTTTAATCGGTTTAGAATCAGTGTTAGCTCGCTGGCAGTCACGAAGCCTTTTCGTGGTTTCTTGGCAACTTCAGCCTCACCCTGGTATTGACTTAGAAGTTGCTCAAGCTCCGACCGCTTGAGATAGAAACCGCCGCTTCTTCCATTAGGCATCTCGCAACCCCGTGCGACTTGGACCCCAAACATACTCTGCACGACGAAGCGCCACAATTCATACTCATTCGGAGTTCTTGCAAATGTAACACCGCCGGAAGCGATGCAACACATTCCCCGCCGCGTCGAGTACTTTTCCTCGCTTCTGAGGAGGGGTGCCAACCTGCGTTCCGCGTGGTACATCTGAACCGCTTCTATACTCTTCGTTTTGGGAACAACCTGAGGGAACATTAAGCGTTTCTTCATGCTCTAAACGCTACTCAATGCTCCTGAAAGTGCCTCGTAAGTTCCTGATTTTTCATTGGCTTCATATCTGCCAAGGTTCAATCGTCGGCTTGCCATCCGTGTCGCAAGATTTGGGCCCGAAGCCGAGTGCCTACCTTGGAAAGTGGGTGAAAAACCCACGGCGAGGGAATTTCATTCGCTCAAAAAAACGAGGGGCCATTGAGGGGCCAATAAGGATTCCGCTGGATTCCTCATTGTTCCTTTTCAATGCGTTAGCGTTCCCCAGGATTCCCTCTAAGTCCTTCAAACTCCGTCCTGTATTGTTTTCGATCCCCACCGCCCCTACCAAAACATCAATGTTTACGCGGGTGCCGGGACCTCCTCAACCCGGAAGTATTGATTAGTATTGATTGGACCCTCTCCACCGCAAGGAAGCACTCGAACAGCGCAAAGAAGGGCGCATCAGCGAGTTGGCGCAGCGTCTTGCCCCAACGCACTTCGCCGGCTTGACGCAAAACCAGTTATAGACATAACATCAACACGAAATGACCGTACGTAACGGACGGACGGCTGGATGGTTGCTGCTGACGTTCACCCTGCCGACAAAGCGCGCCAGCCAAAGAGTAGAGATTTGGCGAAAGCTGCAGCGGTACGGAACCGTGCCGCTCGGGAATTCGGGCTACCTGCTCCCTAACAACCCCAGCAATGAAGAGAGATTTCAGTGGCTCGCGACAGCGATTCGGAAATACGCGGGCGACGCATCCGTGGTTCACGTCGAATCGATCGACAACCTCTCAGGAGCTCAGCTGATCGGCCGCTTCTCGGAAGCACGCACCCGAGAATATCAAGAATTGATTCGGGAGCTTCAGGCATTTTCATCGAAAGGTGCGGATGGAAAGACTAGTGGCCGTCTGGGCCGCTTGCGAAATCGCTTTCAAGAGATTGTCGACGTCGATTTCTTCAACAGTCCGCTGCAAGTACGCGTCAAGGAATTACTCGAGCACGCGGCCTCATTACGCGGGCCAGCGTCCGCCACCCCTACCCGCAAGGTCAACTCGAAGGACTACAAGGGCAGGCTTTGGGTCACTAGACCAAGGCCCGGAGTCGATCGCTGTGCGTCCGCGTGGCTAATCCGAAACTTTATCGACCCCAAAGCGCGGTTTGCTTTTGCACCGGAGGAGCGTGTGCCGGCTAGTGGCGTGCCATTCGACATGTTTCATGAAGAAGGGTTCGGCCACCGTGGTGACGACTGCACTTTTGAAACTCTCGAAAAACAGTTTCACGTCCGCGATCCAAGAGTTTCGGTCATCGGGCAAATGATTCACGACGCAGATCTCGCGGATGACCGGTTTGGCCGCAAAGAAGGTTACGGGGTCGACCTGATATTGAAAGGCTGGGCGCGTCAAGGAATTTCGGACGACAAACTGCTGGAGCGCGGTATGGAACTCATCGAAGGACTCTACCACGCACCACAGAAGTGAATTGAGGAGCAGACGGACGTGCTTGCAAATCATCGAGCGTATTGGAAAACGGGGATAAGCGTGATTTTGATGCTGGCCGCGGGCGTGCCCGCATCGGCGCAGTGGGACCAGCAAAAGACAAGAGTGTTTACGCTCGAAGAAGCGGTGGATTTTGCGCTTAAGAACTATCCAGCAGTGCGGGCTTCGCTCGAACGTCTCCGCTCGGCAGAGGCCGGTGTAACTCTAGCGCGAACGAGCTACCTGCCTCGGACCGATGTTCTCTGGCAGTCGAATAGAGCCACGGACAACAATATTACCGGGCTCACCCTACCGAACTCCGTAATTGCTCCGATTTCCGGGCCGGTCCTTCTGGCGACGTCGAACCACAGCGCCTGGGGAAGCGCAGGTGGATTGTTGTTTGCCTGGGAGCCGCTCGACATCGGGTATCGCGGCGCGAGGGTGGATGCAGCGCGCGCAGTTCAAAACCGCGCCTCGGCGGAAACGTCTCTGACACGGCTTGATGTCGGCATTGCGACGGTGAACGCGTACCTAACGCTCCTGGCGGCGGAAAAGACCGTCCGTGCTGCAGAGGCGGATGTCGAGCGCCGAGAAACGTTCTCGAAGTCCGTGCACGTCCTTGTGGACAATCAACTTCGTGCGGGTGCGGATGCATCTAGGGCGGATGCAGAACTCGCCCGCGCGCGAGTCAACCTTGCGAGGGCGCAGCAGCAGGAAGCAACAAGCCGCGCGGAACTCGCGGATATTCTCGGCATTGCCGATGTGGCAGTGGAGGTTCGGGAAAGCACTTTGCTCGGCGCACAACCAGCGGCTGCTCCGCCACCAACGCCTATCTCCGCAAACCCCACCGCGGAAGTGCAACGTGCGCGTGTCCAAGAGTCACAGTCGCTCGTTCACGCGCTCGATCGCTCGTATTACCCGAAGCTGTATCTGCAATCGGTGGTGATGGGACGCGGAAGTGGTGTTGATCCTACCGGAAAGTTTCTCGGAGGTTCGCAGGGGTTGGGACCTGATCGCGCGAATTGGGCAGCCGGGCTGATGGTGACATTCCCGGTATTCGACATCTTTTCGATCAAATCGAAGAAGGCAGCAGAGGCTGCGAATGAACGTGCGGAGCAAGCGCGGTACGACCAGGCGTTGCAAGACCTGACAGGACAACTACACAAAGCGCAAGCCTCACTCGATGGCGCCCGGAGGGTCGCAGAGAACACGCCGCTCGAACTCGACGCCGCGCGCACGACCGAGATGCAGGAGCGAGCACGCTATCAAGCGGGTCTCGCGACGCTCGTGGATGTTGCCGACTCACAAAGCTTTCTCGTGCAAGCGGAGATCGATGACGCGCTGGCGCGGCTCGCTGTCTGGCAGAATCTTGCGTCGGTCGCAGCCGCTCAGGGCGACCTCGGCCCGTTTTGGCAGTCGCTGCACGACGCGGCGCAAGGAGCAAAATAGCCATGTGGCTCCTGCGCAGCGCCCTTCGCAATCCCATCTCGGTCGTCGTTCTCGTGATCGGCGTGGCCCTGTGTTCGATTCTCGCGCTCACGCGGATGCCCATCGATATTTTCCCGGACCTGAATCTGCCGGTGATCTATGTGGCGCAACCGTACGGGGGAATGTCTCCCGCGCAAATGGAAGGCTATCTCGTCTACTACTACGAGTATCACTTCCTCTACATCACTGGCATTGAGGCTGTGGAATCGAAATCCATCCAGAACGTCGGCCTGCTGAAGCTAACGTTTCATCCCGGCACGGACATGAGCCAGGCGATGGCGCAGACGGTCGGGTACGTGGACCGCGCGCGTGCGTTCATGCCGCCGGGAACGGTCGCGCCCTTTATCATGCGGTTTGACGCTGGCAGTGTTCCCGTTGGGTATCTCGTCTTTTCGAGCGCGACGAAGAGTGTCGGCGAGATTCAGGACCTCGCGCTGAACCGCGTGCGTCCGCTCTTCGCGACGCTCCCTGGTGTTTCGGCACCTCCTCCTTTCGGCGGCGCGGCGCGCACGATTGTCGTGAGCGTCGACCCCAACCGCTTGCGTGCCTACCGCATGGCTCCGGAAGAAGTGGTGCAGGCGCTGAACAATGGAAATACAATCGTGCCCGCAGGAAACGTGCGCACCGGAGATCTGCTGCGTCTCGCGCCCATCAATTCGGTCGTATCGAATATCAAAGATTTGCAGAACCTACCGATCCGCACCGGCGCGGGCCCGACGGTATTCTTGCGCGACGTCGGCACGATAGAAGATTCGAGCGACATCATCACCGGCTATGCCGAAGTGAACGGTCGCCGCACCGTCTACATTCCGGTTACGAAGCGCGCTGATGCTTCGACGCTCGCGGTCGTCAATGAAGTCAAAGCGAGCCTCGCGCAATTTCAGTCGGTGGTTCCGCCCGACATCAAGATCGACTACGAGTTTGACCAGTCGTCGTACGTTCGCAACTCTCTGCTGTCGGTCGTGAAGGAAGGGCTTCTTGGCGCGGTGTTGACTGGCGTGATGGTGCTGCTGTTTCTGCGCGACTGGCGAAGCGCTCTCATCGTCGTCGCAACCATTCCGTTCGCTTTGCTGACCGCGGTCGTCGCGTTGTGGGGAGTGGGCCAGACGGTCAACATCATGACGCTTGGCGGCCTGGCTCTGGCGGTCGGAATTCTAGTCGACGAGTCCACGGTGGTCATGGAAAACATTCACAGCCATCTCGGCGCGGGCCACGGGAGAGCCGTAGCGGTGCTCGAAGCGAGCAAGGAGGTACAGATTCCGCGTCTCCTCGCGATGCTTTGCGTTCTCGCGGTCTTTGTTCCGTCCTTCTTCATGACCGGCGTCTCGCGCTCGCTCTTCGTCCCGCTCTCGCTGGCCGTGGGGTTCGCCATGGCCGCTTCGTATCTGTTGTCGAGCACGCTCGTTCCAGTGTTGTCGACGTGGATTCTGCGCGAGCACGCACCGGAAGCGGAGGATACGCCTTCGGTGCTCGATCGCGTGCGGGACACACTTGGCCGGATTCTAAATCGCCTTTTTGCCATCCGAGGCCTCACCGTCACGGCTTACGTTGTCGTTTCGGTGGTAGTTGTGGCGTTTCTCGGTCCGTACCTTGGACGGGAGATTTTTCCGCGAGTCTCCTCCACTCAACTGTATCTGAGATTCCGCGCGCCGGTCGGGACGCGCGTCGAGACGACGGAACGACTGACGCTCGGCGTGTTGGAGGCGATACAACAAGAAGCCGGCGCGGGCAACGTGAGCGTAACGCTGAGCTACGTTGGCGCGCCGCCGCCGAACTATCCGATCAACACCATCTATTTGTGGACGAGCGGCCAGCATGAAGCAGTGCTGCGCGTGGCGCTCAATCCCGACTCAGGCATCCGCGCCGATCAATTCGAAGAGCGCTTGCGAAAAGTCCTGCCGGACAAGTTTCCCGGTTGCCAGTTTTCGTTTGAAGGGGCCGACATCATCACGCAGATCATGAACTTCGGCGCTCCGACGCCCGTCGAAATTAACGTTGGTGGGCCGGACCTAGCCGTCGACCGCGCCTTTGCCGCGAAACTTCGCACCGAAGTCGCCAAGATACAGGCTCTGCGCGACCTGCAGTACGACGAGCCACTAGACTATCCGAGCATCAACATCAATGTGGACCGCGAGCGCGCGGGACAGTTGGGAGTGACGACGGCGGGGGTGGGCCGTTCGTTCCTGGCGGCAACGTCCTCGAGCCGATTTGTGGCGCCGAACTATTGGGCCGATCCGAGGTCTGGCGTCGCGTATCAGGTTCAGGTGCAGGTTCCGCAATCCGACTTAGCCTCGATCCAGGATGTCGAGCACATTCCCGTGACGCTAGGCGCGGCTGCCCATCCTCTGATGGGGGACGTGGCGCAAGTGCGGTACGGAACCGTTGTAGGTGAATACCACCGCCTGAACGGCCAGCGCATGGTGACGTTGACCGCGAATGTGTCGGGCGAAGACCTCGGACGGATTTCCTCGGAACTGGACAGCGCTATCAAGCGCGCCGGTGAACTGCCGCGCGGCGCGAAGGTTACCGTGCGCGGTCAGATCGGTCCGATGAAACAAACGTTGACGATTCTCGGAGTCGGTCTACTGCTCGCGGTGCTGGTGATCTATCTGCTGCTTGCGGCGACATTTCAATCGCTGAAGCTGGCGTTCGTAGTGCTCTCGACGGTGCCCGCGGTGATCTGCGGAGTGCTGTTCATGCTGTTGCTCACGGGCACGACTCTAAACATCCAGTCGTTCATAGGCGCGATCATGGCAATTGGCGTCGCAGTAGCGAATGCGATCCTGCTCGTAACGTTCGCCGAGGAGTATCGCCGCGAGGGCAACGCGGCGACGGATGCGGCGTCGCATGGAGCGAAGACCCGCATGCGTCCGATCCTGATGACCAGCATGGCCATGATTGCGGGCATGGTGCCGATGGCGCTCGCCCTCGGGGAAGGAAGCCAGCAAACGGCTCCTCTTGGTCGCGCCGTGATTGGCGGTCTGCTCTTTGCGACGGCGGCCACGCTACTGATTTTGCCCCTGGTATTTTCGCTCGTTCAGCGGCGTGCCGGAGTCGGGTCGCCCTCGCTCGATCCCGACGACCCCGCAAGCGCATTCGCGCGAGGCACGGCTGCCGCGCCCGGAGAAACGATATGATCAGACACAAACTATTTTCGCCAATCATCTTTACCTCCGCAGCGCTGTGGTGTGCAGCTTGCGGCGGAAACTCAAATTCCACGACGAAAGCGGCACAGGCGGCAACGGCGCAACCTACGGTCGAAGTGGTGAAAGTCGCCTCCAAAAAACTCTCGATCACGACGCGCCTGCCGGGAGAACTGCAGGCATACGAATCGGTCGCCGTGTTTCCGAAGGTGACCGCCTATGTAGACTCAATCAGCGTGGACCGCGGGACGCGCGTCCGCTCAGGGCAAATGATGGCGCGACTGGTGGCCCCGGAACTGGCGGCGCAACGGGCTGAGGCGCAGTCGAAGCTGCAGGCGGCAGAAGCGCAGCGGGCGGAAACGGAGGCAAAGCTCGCATCGGATCAAAGCACGTTCGAGCGGCTGAAAAACGCTTCGGCCACGCCCGGCGTGGTCGCAGGCAATGACCTCGAAGTGGCGCAACGCGCGGTCGACGCTGACCGTGCCAAGGTCGAAGCCATGCGAGGCAGCGCAGAAGCGGCGAAGTCGGGGCTGAAATCCATTTCGGAAATCGAGGGATATCTCGACGTGCGCGCACCGTTCGATGGTGTCGTAACGGAGCGCAACGTTCATCCGGGCTCGCTTGTGGGGCCGGCCACCGGCACGGCGGCGAGCTACCTCCCAATGGTGCGCGTGGAAAAGATCAGCAAGTTGCGGCTCGTCGTTCCCGTTCCTGAAAAGTATGCCGCGGGAATGAGCGCGGGGACGAAAGTGGACTTCAGCGTCCCCGCGTTTCCGAATCAGACCTTTACGGGGACCGTGGCCCGCATCGCCCATTCCGTCGACGTAAAGACGCGGACGATGCCGGTGGAACTGGACGTCCAAAACGCTGACGGACGCTTGAGCTCGGGAATGTTTCCTGAAGTGTTGTGGCCGGCGCGGCGATTTGAGCCGACGCTCTTTGTCCCGGCTTCTGCGGTTGCGCGAACGACGGAGGCTACGTTTGTCATCCGCATTCGAGAGGGAAACACCGAGTGGGTAAACGTCCAAACCGGCGAACTGGACGGCAAGTCCATCGAGGTATTTGGCGGCCTACACGAAGGTGACGAAGTGGCGCTGCGGGGCACCGACGAGCTACGGCCGGGAACCCGGGTGACAACGAAGCCGGCCGCCCCGGATTCCGTTGGTCCACCCAAATGAATTCCAGGGCTTGAGTGAATCCAGTCATGGCAAAACTCCGCTCAATATTCCGTTCTTCATTGCCGAGGACGTTCAAAATCGCTTACGACCTTGTCCTGTACCGGGAGTTCGCGGCGATCCGGCCACCGGAAGAAGTAGATTAATGGCTGGCCAGTCCGTTGCCCGCATGATCGTATACGAAGCTATTACGTCAGATCGGAGCAAACCGTGAGGCGAAAAATACTCTTTGTAATCTTATCGTTCCTGTCCGCGGCGCTCGTAAGAGCTCAAGCAAACGAACCCCTGAAACTGGAGAAGACCATCCAACTTCCCGACGTGCAAGGACGCATCGACCACATGTCGATTGACGTTAAGACTCAAAGGCTGTTTGTTTCTGCGCTTGGCAACAATACGGTTGAGGTCATCGATCTCAAGGCCGGTAAACGCGCGAATACAATCACTGGACTTAAAGAGCCGCAAGGTGTCCTCTTCGTCGCAGACAATGGGCGCTTATTTGTGGCGAGTTCCAAGGACGGCACAGTGAAAATGTTTGATGGCACTTCGCTGAAGCTCCTCAAAACCATCGAATATGGCGACGATGCCGATAACCTTCGATTCGATTCCAATCGTCAGCGTGTGTATGTCGGCCACGGGGACGGTGCCCTCGCAGAGTTAGACATGGACGGAAACAAGATCGCGGAAACCAAGCTGGATGCACATCCTGAATCGTTCCAACTCGAAAAGAATAGTTCTCGAATTTACGTGAACCTGCCGAAAACGCGAAAAATTGCCGTCGTGGATCGGGAGGCGCACTCGATTGTCACAACTTGGAGTACTGGTATGTCACTCGCCAACTATGCGCTGGCGTTGGACGAAGGAGACCACAGGCTCTTCGTTGTTACTCGCTACCCGGCACGATTGCTGGTCTTGGAAACGGAAAGCGGGAAGATCGTGCAAAGTCTTTCAGCAGTTGGCGATTGCGACGACATCTTTTTCGACCACGCGCGGAAACGCATTTACGCCACCGGTGGTGAAGGTGCCATTTCCGTTTTTGAACAACAAGATGCCGATCACTATAAGGAGATCGCGCGAATTCCCACAGTGACGGGAGCGCGCACGGGTTTCTTCTCCCCGGACTTCGGTCGGTTATACATTGGGGTCAGGCGACAAGGCTCCTCGCCGGCGATGATTCGGGTTTTCGAAGCGAGCCGATAGTTGAAGCCGGCGCCCAGCCCAATACGATTGGCGCATGGCACTTCGCGTTTGTTGCTACTCGTCTTATTGTCGGCAGGAACTCTTTCAGGTCAATCCCAGACACCCGTAACCCCGCAGCCAGTTCGCATCGCGAATGCGGTGCGAGCAGATCATTCGCCAAGAATGGACGGCACGATTGATGACCCGCTGTGGGGACTTGCTGAGCCAATCACTAACTTCGCACAGCGAGAACCCTACGAAGGACAGCCACCCACGGAGCACACCGAAGTGCGCGTCCTCTATACGAAAAGCGAGATCTACTTCGGCATCTCCTGCCGCGATTCCGAACCGGGGAAAGTTCTCGCCACGCAATTACGCCGGGATGTGAGCCAAGAACTCGATGATTATTTTGAAATTGTGATTGATTCTTCCCACAACCGCCGCAACGCCTACGTATTTCAGTTCAATCCGCTCGGCACGCAGCGCGACGCTTTGATTACTGACGAGCAGTCTCCGCAGGATGACGGCAGCGATGGAAACTCAGGTTGGGACGGCGTGTGGATTTCCGAGGCGCGCATCACTTCGCAGGGCTGGACCGCCACCGTCGCCATTCCTTTTACGACGTTGAACTTCATGCAGACCCGTGAAGTTGTCTGGGGCATCAACTTCAAGCGTTTCATTCGCCGAAAGAACGAACAAGACCTGTGGTCCGCGTGGCGCAGGTCTTTTGGCGCGAACAAGATCAGCCAGGCCGGCGAGTTGCACGGGATCTCTGAAATTGGCAGTGGCCGTTTGTTCATCGTGAAACCTTACGGCCTAACCGGATTCAATCATTTGCCGCCAGCCGCGGCCTCAGCGGGGCTTACTCCCGGTACAGAGGCCCTTTACACAGGAGGCATCGACGTCAAGCTCGGACTCCGCTCCAATCTGGTAGCCAATTTGACTGGCAACACCGATTTCGCGGACGCCGACGTAGATACCCAGCAGTTCAACTTGACACCTTACAAGCTTTTCTTTCCGGAAAAAAGGCAGTTTTTCCTGGAGAATGCCGGCATTTTCAACTTCGCGATGGGCGGCTCAGGAGATCTGTTGTTCTTTAGCCGCCAGATTGGAATTGATCCTGTCACCGGCCAGCAAGTGCCGATGAATGGGGGAGGCAAGGTTACAGGGTCCCTTGCCGGTTTTGATGTGGGCATCATGGAAGCTACTACCCGATCAAGTGGCCTCAATCCTTACGCGAATTATGCTGTGTTCCGGTTGAAGCGTTCTCTGCCGGGGGGATCCTACGTAGGATTCATGGGCATCGACAAGCGTGCGGGGAACACCGCTCCCCCGTTCAATCAGAGCGGAGGAGTCGACACGCGGATAGTAGTGATGAAAAACCTTGTGTTAACAGGCTACGCCGCTCAGACACGTTCCCCCCTTGTTTCCGGCGGTCAAACTAATCTAGGCGCTGGCTTAAACTACAAAAATAGCTGGGTCGAATTCTCCGCCGAACGCCGCAAAATCGGTCCAAATTTCAATCCGGAAGTCGGATTTCTCGAACGTACCGACTGCGTCTGTGACTATGCCGATCTAACTTTTAAGCCGCGGCCAAAGATTCGTGGCGTCCGGGAGCTCAATTTCGAGGGCTTCGTTTTT
>Ga0207665_10002188_pt1 | contig 13215 bp, 10 predicted proteins | sample LARL112metaG_FD_184351 | JGI IMG/M metagenome (GOLD analysis project Ga0207665, IMG submission 184351) | Corn, switchgrass and miscanthus rhizosphere microbial communities from Kellogg Biological Station, Michigan, USA - LAR L11-2 metaG... | ecosystem: Host-associated > Plants > Roots >...
AAAGCCGCCTACGCCCGTCTCGGCAGGCCAGAACACATCGTCGCGGTAGAGAAGCTGTTCAAACTTCGTCAGTTTAGGCGCAGGCACGACGATGTCCGGGGTAATGCCGCCTCCGCCCGTCACCTGGCGTCCGCTGTCGGTCAGTTTCACTTCGGTCGGGTGATCGGGCACTTTGCGTTCGTAGTGATATTCATAGAGGGAAACCGATTTGTAGTCCCGCTGAATCAGCCGTCCGCTTGGCGTGTAATAGCGAGCGGTCGTCAGGGCCAGCCCCGTGTTTTCGCTCAGCGGCGTCACCGTTTGCACCAGGCCCTTGCCAAACGTTGTCTCGCCCACGATCAGACCGCGGTCATGGTCCTGCACCGCACCGGAAACGATTTCCGTCGCCGATGCCGAATTGTTGTTCACCAAAATCACCAGAGGCACCGTCACGCCCTGATTCCCGCGCACCGCGTAATAGCGCCGCTCGGGAGACGACCGTCCGTGATGCGACACGATCAGTTGGTTCTTGTCGAGAAACATGTCGCCCACCGCGACCGCCTCGTTCAGCAGGCCGCCGGGATTTCCGCGCATGTCCAGAACCAAGCCATCAAGAGAAGAGGCGTTCAACTGTCTCAGGGCATCCGCAATTTCGCGGTCGGTTGTCTCGTTAAATCCGGACAGCCGGATATAGCCAACGCCGGGCTTCAGCATGAAAGCAATGTCCACGGAATGCCGCGGTATCTCGTCGCGGGTCACGGTGAAAACGAGCTGTTCGGAATACCCTTCGCGTGAAACCGTAATCTTGACGACCGTGCCCTTCGGTCCCTTCAACATGTCAGCGACTTCAGTGGTGGTCAGTCCATCCGTGGACTTGTCGTCAACTTTGACAATTACGTCACCAGGGCGAATTCCCGCGTTGTACGCCGGCGCTCCGGCATACGGCGCCATCACAACGGTATGGTTCTCGCGCGGCGCGACGATCATGCCGACGCCGTAGTACTTGCCGCGCTGGTCTTCCCGCAGCAGGGAAAACTGCTTGGCATCGAAGAAGCTGGAATGGGGATCGAGCATGCGCAGCATGCCCGGAATGGCGCCTTGATAGACAGCCTTATCTATGTCGACGTTATCGGCATAATTGTTCTGGACGACGTTGAGGACTTTGGTAAAGTCCCGCACGGCCGTCTGGTAATCGTCCGCCGAGGCGGTCGTGGCTCGCACGTTCGGGCCGTAAATGCCACCCAGTACGGCGGATACCAGCAGTACGGCCACTACAACTACAAGTCCGCGACGCTCTGAATTCATCTCTTACCTCGCGTGACAGCTCAGGGTAAAATTATAGCACACCGTATCGTTCGCAAAGTCCGGTTTGACAGGGACTGACACCCTTTCTATGATGCCCATGGACCCTTTAGACGGCCCTCAAACGCAATGTTGAGCATTCCTCACATGATTGTGGTGTTTATCGTGGTCCTGGTGGTGTTCGGGCCACAGAAGCTGCCAGAGCTTGCCCGCAGCCTCGGCAAACTCATGGCCGAGTTCCGCAAGGCTTCCACGGACTTTAAGAGCGCGTTTGAAGAGGAAATGCGCGAGATGGAGCGGCAGGCTCTGCAGGCCGAGCGCAAGAAGGCTGCCGAAGCCGTTGGCGCTTCCGCAGTAGCTGCCGAAACCAGCCTGCCTTCCCCTACCTCAGACTCCACTGACGCGGATGCACCGCCAAGGGAGCCCCCGGTTGAGTGCCACGACGCGGTAGAGCCGGTGATCTCTCCGGTAGCCGAATCGGTGCCACGCTCTTCGGAAGAGCCGTCCGAAACCAACTCAGAGGGCACGGCCATAACGAGTCCTCATGAAACTCTGAATGACCACCAGTCCCCGGCCTAAACCGTGCCCGAAACCCAGTCCAATTCGCAGATCACCGCACCGGCAGAAGAGCCTGCCGGCGCAATGACCTTTTTCGAGCACCTCAGCGAGCTTCGCAAGCGAATTATCTATTCTCTTTACGCAATCGCTATCGGCGCTTTCATCGGCGTTTACATCTCGAAGTACGTCATCAATTTCATCATCAGGCCCATCGTTAAGGCGCTCACCGACGCGCACCTGAACGCCGAGCTGGTTTACACGCATCCTGCAGGGTACCTGAACACCTACATCACGCTTGGCGTGTATATCGGAATCGTTCTTGCTTCGCCTGTCGTTCTTTATCAGGTTTGGCTTTTCGTCGCGCCGGCTCTTTACAAACATGAGCGCAGCGCGGTCACGGGATTTATTTTCTCCACCGTGTTTCTATTCGTTGCCGGAATCGCTTTTGGCTATTTCATTACGCTGCCGTACATCCTGCGATTCCTGGTCGGTTTTCAGGGCCCGATTAGTTCGATCAAGCCCATGATCACCGTCAACGAGTACTTCGACCTGGTCCTCTTGGTCTTGCTCGGGCTCGGATTGGTGTTTGAATTGCCGATTTTGATTTTCTTCTTGTCACTCTTCGGCATCGTCACGCCGAAGTTCCTGTGGAAGAATTTTCGTTATGCCATTCTGGTGATCGCTATCGTGGCTGCTATCGTGACGCCCACTCCCGATGCCATGACTATGCTCATCTTCATGGCGCCCATGGTCGGGCTTTATTTCGTAGGGATTGCCGTTTCCGCTGTGGTGACGCGGCGGCGCGAGCGGCGGCTGGCTACTCCGGCGGAGGCTCGCTAAATGAGTTCCTTTTCTAAGCTACTTCTGCGAACGGCCCTAAGCATTTGCATTCTTCCCGCTGGCCTGACGGGTTGCAAAGCGAGCGGCAACGAGTCGCCAAGTGCTGCGGGCCAGCCACAAGTCAGGAATGCGGACACTTCACCCTCACCGCAGGCCGGCGACGACGCGCCTCCTCCGGAAAAGACAGGCGGCTTCGATGGCAAACGCACCTTCGCACACGTCTCCAAGCAAGTCGGTTTCGGGCCTCATCCATCAGGCTCCCCGGCGATCGCAAAGCTGCAAGACTATTTGCTGTCCGAGTTGAAGAGCTATGGCTGCACGGTGGAGACCGATGCTTTTAGCGCCGACACGCCCATCGGCCGTATTTCCATGAAAAATATTCTGGTGAAAATTCCGGGCGACAAACCTGGCGTGATTCTGCTCGGAACGCACTACGACACCGCCCGTTCGGCGCGCGATCCGCGTACCGGCGAAGTTCACCCAATGCCAACTTTTGTCGGGGCCGACGACGGCGGGTCTTCCACGGCCCTCATGTTGGAACTCGCGCGCCTGCTCTGCCCCCAGCGCGGCAAGTACGCGGTTTGGATCGCATTCTTTGATGGCGAGGAGGCCATGCACGACTGGAGTGACACCGACAGCCGTTATGGTAGCCGTCAGATGGCCGCGCGCTTTTCCACCGGCGGCGACATCAAGAAGATTAAAGCATTTCTGCTGGCCGACATCGTCGGCGGCCGTGCGGCCCGGTTTCTGCGCGAATCCAGTTCCACGCCGGCATTGGTCGAGCTCCTTTGGAGCACCGCCGCTAGGCTGGGCTATTCGGCTATTTTTCCAAACGAGAGTACTTCCGCCCAAGATGATCACGATTCCTTCTTGAAGCGAGGCGTTCCTTCGGTGGACGTTATCGGAGACTTCCTGAACAATGGTTACTGGCACACGCCGCAGGATTCTCTCGACAAAATCAGCGCCAAGACGCTCGCCATCGTTGGCCACGTTTTTCTGGAAAGTGTGAAGCAGCTTCAATCCAACTAATGTAGGCTGACTTCCGGTTCTCGGCGCAGAGCTTTTCTCCTACGCCTCAAACTTCACATCGTTGCCTTTTTGCACGACCGAGTGCTTCCCAAAATCCTCGTCATTCCGGTAGGGGAAATCCGACCGGTAATGGCTTCCGCGGCTCTCTTCGCGCGCTACTCCTGAGCGTGCGATCAGCAACGCCAATGTATGCAAATTTCGCAGTTCGTGATGTTCGCGGCCGTGTTTTTCCGATTTCGGTAGCTCCAACGCTTGTAACTGCTTGATCCCTTCCGCCAATTCTTTTCCGCTACGTAAAATCCCGACTTCGCGCCACATCACGTCTCGAATTTTCGCTAATGCGGCGCAGGCCGGCGAGGAATTTGACGCTGATTTTGCCGCCGCCTTTGTCGATTCCTTTTGCGCAGTCGAAGAATTTCCCGGCAATGGCGCCGGATTGCCCGGGAGCGCCGCTCCGCTCCGCTTTGCGACCGGCGCGTCCTTCATCATGGCCTGCCCCGCGCGCGCCCCAAACACCAACCCTTCGAGCAGGGAATTGCTCGCCAATCGGTTGGCGCCGTGCACTCCCGTCGCGGCCGTTTCGCCCGCAGCGTACAGACCCGGAAGAGAAGTCCGGCCCCACAGGTCGGTCTTCACGCCGCCCATCATGTAGTGAGCGGCGGGACAAACCGGTGCCATGTCGCTAGCCAGGTCCAGCCCGTAGCTCGAACATGTCTCATAGATTCGGGGAAAGCGTTTCTTCAAAAACTCCTCGCTCTTCCTGGTCATGTCCAGGAACACATGTGTGCTTTGCGTGCGATGCATCTCGCTGACAATCGCGCGCGCAACGATGTCCCGCGGAGCCAGTTCCTGGGCTTCGTTGTAGCGCTTCATGAATCGTTCGAGGCCGATATTGCGCAGCACGCCGCCTTCCCCCCGCAGCGCTTCCGACAGCAAGAACCGCGGCGCGCCCTTGACGGCCAGCGCCGTCGGGTGAAATTGCACGAACTCCATGTCGGAGAGGACCGCACCCGCCTCATACGCGATGGCCATGCCGTCGCCGGTGGCCACTTCGGGATTGGTCGTCTCCCGGTAAATCTGCCCCAGCCCGCCCGTCGCCAGCAGCACTGCTCCTGCGCGCAGCTCATGTTCCGAGCCGTCCGTTTCATCGATGAAGCAAAGCCCTGCCACGCGCCCGCGCTCCACAATTAATTCCGTCGTGAAAGCGTGCGCGCGCAAGTGCAAGTGAGGGATCGTGTGTGCTCGCGCGAGCAGCGCCCGGCTGATCTCTCTGCCAGTTGAGTCTCCGTGCGCGTGCAAGATCCGCGAGCGGCTATGCGCGGCTTCGCGTGTGAAAGCCAGCTTTGTTCCTGCGCGGTCGAATTCTGTGCCCCACTCAATGAGTTGCGTGATGTATTTCGGACCTTCCTCAACCACCAGCGCCACGGCTTCGGGACGGCACAACCCGTCGCCGGCATTGATGGTGTCCTGTTCGTGCAGCCCGATTTCGTCTTCGTCGGAAAGGGCTACGGCGATGCCACCCTGCGCCCAGGCCGTCGCGGAATCACTCAGATTCGATTTCGCCAGAACCAGCACACTTCCTGCTTTGCTCAACTCGATCGCCGCTCGCAATCCCGCGATCCCGCTGCCAACAACGGCGTAATCGGCACGATAGTTTTTGTGGGAGTCGGTCATGGGGGTGGGAAATCTGCCGGCTTCGTATGGTAGCACGAAGGAATTACACCGCTGAACGCCGGCGCATACGATGCAAGCGAAGCGTGTGTTACATTGAAAATGTATCATCCATGAAAATGAAACGTATTTTCGTGAAATCGTCCGCCGGTCCCTATTCAATTCTCTCCTGTGCCGGCGTCATACGCCGTGCGTCCCAGGAGATTGCCGGTCTGGGTCGGTTTTCAAGCCTCCATATCGTTTCCTCTCCCAAAGTCTGGCGCGCCGTGGGGAAATCGGTTCAGCGCGGACTGCGCCTTTCCAAGGGCGGCTCCATTCATCTCTTTGACGATGCGGAGGCCGCAAAGAATCTTCGGAGGGTGGAAGAGATTACTCGTTCCCTTTGCCGTGCCGGAGCCGATCGTAAGTCGCTGGTGATCGCGGTTGGCGGGGGCGTGGTTGGTGATGTAGCAGGCTTTGCTGCCGCGTCCTTCCTGCGCGGAGTAAAACTTGTGCACATCCCAACGACGCTCGTCTCCCAGGTGGACAGTTCCGTCGGGGGCAAGACCGGGGTTAATCTTCCGGAAGGGAAAAACCTTGTCGGAGCTTTCTATCCGCCCGCGTTGGTGCTTACCGATCCGGAGCTCTTGCGCACACTCTCGGATCGCGAATTTCGCGGCGGCCTTGCGGAGATCATCAAGCACGCCATCATCGCGGACGCGGATATGTTCGCGATGCTTGAGAAAAACATGGAGAAAGTGCTGCGTCGGGATCGCTTGGCGCTTGCGTTTCTAATTCGTCGCAACGTGCAAATCAAAGCCCGCGTGGTGAGCCGCGACGAACGCGAATCCGGCTTGCGGGAAATTCTGAACTACGGCCACACCTTTGCCCATGCCCTCGAAAGCGTTACGAAATACCGCCTGTATCAGCACGGCGAAGCAGTGGCCTGGGGCATGATCGCCGCCGCTTTTCTGGGCCACGAGCTCGGTTTGACGCGCGCGGACGAGGTTTCCCGCATCGTCGCGCTGATTCGCCGCCTGGGACCTTTGCCGCCTTGGCCTCACGTCTCGAATGCGGCGTTGCTTGATGCCATGCGGTCCGACAAGAAAACGCGCGCCGGAATCCTTCGCTTTGTCCTCTCGCCACGGATCGGTGAAGCGCGCTCGTATGACACCGTGCCTCTTCATGCCGTCGAGCGCGTCCTTCATTTTACGCCGCGCCTCATCGCAGCGAGCAGCAAACCCTCGCGAGGGCGTCGTGCCTGAAGCTGTCGCACCTGTTAAGGGGACGCGCCCCGAGGGCGCAGTCAGCGAAGCCGAGGCTTCGAGCAAAATCCGCGCAATGTTTACGCAGATCGCCCCGCGCTACGATCTGCTGAACCATCTCCTGTCGTTGCAACTCGATCGGCTTTGGCGCGCGCGCACTGCCCGGCGATTGAAATCCATTCTCGACCAACCGAATGCTCTCGTCCTTGATCTTTGCTGCGGAACCGGCGATCTGGCTTTCGCTCTCTCGCGCGCCGGAAGAGCCCGCATCCTCGGCGCGGATTTCGCCCATACCATGCTCGTACGCGGCAAAGAGAAAGACGCCGCTCAGGGGCCTGGGCATCAGAATTCTCAAATACCAATGCCTTTTTTTGAAGCCGACGCAATCCGCTTGCCGTTCGCGAGTGCTTCCTTTGACTTGGTAACCAACGCCTTCGGCTTTCGCAACCTCGCTAATTACGAAGCCGGCCTGCGCGAGATTCAGCGCGTGCTCAAGCCTGGCGGCACCATCGCCATCCTGGAGTTCACGGAGCCGCCGGATGGATTCTTGGGTGATTTCTATCGCTGGTATTTTTGCAGAGTACTGCCGAAGATTGGCGGACTTATCTCAGGCGATCAAGCGGCTTACAAATATCTGCCGAAGTCCGTCGCCCGCTTTTTCCGCCCGCCAGAACTAGCCGCACTCATGGACATTATAGGCTATGAGGCGGTGAGTTATCGCGTCTGGACCTTCGGCACCGTCGCCTTGCACACAGCCGTTAGACCCGGCTAGCGTTAAATTCTGTTAACCACACCGATGAGAAACTGAAATTGTCATTCTGGGGCGACCCGACGAGAGTGGATGAAGAATCTCACTTCAAACGTTTCAGCAACTGGTGTTTGCCGTCACTCGCTGGTGAAGATACGTTACTCTTCCAACCCCGCCCCCCGCAGCTTCGCCAGCAACGTCTTTGGTGAAACGCCCAGCTTCTCCGCGGCCCGCGTCTTATTCCACTTGCACTCCCGCATGGTGTTTTCGAGCAAGACTTTTTCCACTTGGCTTGCGGCTCGCCCAGTGACTTCCTCGAGGGATCCTTCCCAATCAAAATTCTCTGCAAGCATTCCCGCCGGCAAACTCTTTGCATCCGGCTTGGACGCTGCCAATTGCAACTCCTCGGGGCGAATGCACATGCCATCCGCGAGGATCACGGCGCGCTCCAGCGTATTCTGGAGTTCGCGCACGTTTCCCCGCCAACCGTAGTGCAGCAGCCGGTCCCGCGCTTCGGCAGTCAATTCCAGCCCAGGCTTTCCAAATTCGCGGCTGAATTTCTCCAGAAAATGGTTTGCCAGCAGCAGCACGTCGTTTCCGCGCTCGCGCAACGGAGGAATCGTCATGGGAACTGCCGAAATCCGGAAGAACAAATCTTCGCGAAACAATTTGTCTTCCGCCAGCTTCCGCAAGTCGCGATTCGTGGCCACCACGAATCGGACGTCCACATCAATCGACTGCGTGCCGCCCACGCGCTCAAATCTTTTTTCTTCCAGCACGCGCAGAAGTTTTGCCTGAATCCCCAGCGGCAATTCTCCAATTTCATCGAGAAAAAGCGTTCCGCGATGCGCCAGATCCATCTTCCCGACCTTGCGAGCGCCTGCCCCCGTGAACGCGCCGCGCTCGTGCCCGAAGAGTTCGTTCTCGACCAGCCCTTCGGGAATTGCGGCGCAATTCAGCGCCACGAACGGGCGATCCCGCCGCGGTGACAAGTGATGAATCGCAAGCGCGAACAACTCTTTCCCCGTCCCGCTTTCACCCAGCAGCAAGCAGGTCGAATCCGTCGCCGCTATTTTTTGGATTTGCTGGCTTACTTCCCGGATGGACGGATGCTCGCCCACGATGCGCGGGAATCCGTAGCGCGTGGAGTATTCTTCGCGCAGCAGCAAGTTTTCCCGCAGTAATTCCTGTTGCCGCGCTCCCCTTTGCACCAGCAGCTTGAAATGCTCGAGGTCCACCGGCTTCTGCAGAAAGTCAAACGCTCCTTCTTTCATTGCGGCTACAGCTTCTTCCACGGATCCGTATGCCGTCAGCAGCAGCACCGGAATCGCAGAATCCGCTTGCTTCGTCTCCCGCAAAACCTCCAGTCCCGAAGCCCCCGGCATCTTCAGGTCGGTAATCACCAACAAATATCTTCGCGCGCGTATTTTTTGGATCGCGGCCGCGCCGTCCGGCGCTTCGTCCACGGTATAGCCCGCGCGCTCCAACGCCTTTCGCAGCATGGCGCGCAATTCGGCCTTATCTTCAACGAGGAGGAGAGGTTCCATCTCTTTCGTTTCTACCATGAATCCAGCCGTTGTCAGGGGACAACCAGAGATACATGTGCAGAGAAGGGAAGCAGCGCTTTCACGCCGCAAGGCTGCGGTTCAATGTTCAATTTGGAGCCGGAGGAATTTTCTAACAACTAGGAACTCAAAACTAACAACCTTGGTCCGCGCAGCTTCTATCGCGCCCACCCCGCATTGCCGCCTGACTTTCTCAATTGGTCTTCGAGGTCGCTCATACCCTGCTTCAGCTGATCCAGCTCCTGTTTTTTTGCGTTTATCTTTGCGTTAATCGAATTAATGTCGGCGCGCGTGTTCTGCTGCTGCATGGCCTTTTGCGGGTCGGGGTAGTATTCCACTTGGGCCTTTTCCAGTTCACGCGTCAAAATATCAAGTTCCTTTTCAGCTTTCGTAATCTTGTCCCGTTGAGCCTGAAACCGTTTTCTCCAAGCCGATTCGCTGTTCGGATCCTCTTTAGGTTCGTCCCCAGCTTTCCCGGAGGTTCCTGCCCCCTGTCCCGTCGCGCCGGCCGCCTTTCCGCTGGCATCGCTCGTGGCTGCATTAGGCGCCGCCTGCTCCGGCACGCTTTTCTTGAAATCATCATCGGTGTAAACCTTCTTTGGCTTCGTCGTGTCCTTCTTCGCTTCGCGGGCCTTTCTTGCGGCATCCGCCACGGGATCACCCGTCTGTTGTGCGGCCGTCGAGAGCCCTGCGAGGCACAGAGCCGGAACAAATAAGAAGGTCTTGATCCAGAATTTCACTCGCATATAGTCCTACCTCCCGGGAGCAGCTGGAACACTCCGATGTCCAATTAGATGCTGGTCTGCTTTGATTCTACTGCTTCTGGTACGCCACGTGGCAAGGGCAGCGAAACGATAAACTCCGCCCCTCCTTCGGGATGGTTCCGCACCTCCACATGACCGCCATGTTGCACGATGATCTTCTGCACCACGGCCAGTCCCAGCCCTGTTCCTTTCGCTTTCGTCGTAAAAAACGGCCGGAAAAGCTTCGGCGCCACATTCGCAGGAATCCCCGGCCCGTTGTCTGCGACGCTGATCCGCTGAACCCCCGTCTCTTCGCCGTGAACGATTTCGCCGCAAACAGTGACGCGCCCTCCGCCAACAGCCAGCGCGCAGGCCTCCGCCGCGTTTCGCGTCAAATTAAGTAGCGCTTGCCTCAGCAGCCCTTCATCTCCGCCGGCGTCTCCGAAGGTTCCTTCCCATCGAATCTTTACCTCTGGCAGCGCCTCTTCTACTTCAGCGACGACACGCTCCACGATAGTTTGCAGAGCGACTCTTTCGTCCGGAATCTCCAGCGGCCGCGCGTACTTCAAAAATTCCGTCACCACGTGCGTGATGTTTCGTGTCTGCTCGAGGATGCGCTGCGCGTAGTCCAGAGCTTCCGCCTCGGAAGACTCCGACCGGATCATCTGGGCGTAGCCCGAAATCGTTGTCAGGGCGTTCTTGAACTCGTGCGCGATACCTGCGGACAGTTCGCCAAGCGCCGCGAGGTTTTCCTTTAATTGTATCCGTTGTTGTAGCGCGGCAAGTTCCGTCAAATCCGTCAACAAACAGATCGCTCCGCTGATCTTTCCCTCGCCGCGCCGGATAGGCGAGATCGTCACTCCAAGATGCCGCGTGTCTCCAGCGGGCGGCATATGCTCGACCTCTTCCCGCCGGAAAATCGTTCCGTTCGCAAGGCACTCCGCTATCAGCCTGGTCATCCCCGAAGATGCTCCCAGCGCTTCGCTATATCGCCGGAATCCCAGACCGCGGATTCCAAGAACCTGCTCCGCGGCCGGATTTGAGCTGGAGATAATCCCCATGGCATTCACGACCAGAAGCCCCGCCGGCATGTTCCTCGTCACTTCTTCGCTCAACCGCTCCGTCTGTTCTGCGCGCTCTTTTTCGATGCGATGCAGCCGCTCGAGTTCTTTCTCCTGTTCGCGCAGTTGTTGAATCACTCCCTGCATCGACGCCGCCATGAAAGCGGAAGGGTTTCCCGTGCCCGGCCCGCTCGTTTTGAAATCGCCTTTCTGCTCCTCCCGCCTGGTTTGAAAGGACTTGCGCATCAGAAACACCACGAGCCCCGTGATCGCCAGGAACCCGATTCCCAGTCCCGCAGCAATCATCCAAAGGTGCTGCGCGTTATTTCCCGCCTGGAGCATTGCGAACATCGCGATTGCTTTCTGACTCCTTCTTCTCGTCCTCTGCGCTCTCTGTGTTAAGTCTTTTTCGTCTTCACGTCATAATTTCCCGTGTTATCTGACTAGACTGCGACGCCGCGCAGTCCCGGCCAATAATCCGCAACCACTGGCCCTCCATACACAATCGCCAGAGCCCCAATCCCCAGAAACGTCCCCAACGGCAACTGATATTGCCTCGCGATGGCCCATCGCAATTGCCGCTCCGTCCCCAATCCCCGCCGGCTTGCCCGTTTCGCCACGCCACTCCTCCACCCGCTGAGATACAGGGCCAGCACCAGCCCGACGCCAATCAAGCTCCCCAGCAGACTGCCTACCAACAATGTCAGAAACGTCGCGCGTAACCCCAGAAACGCCCCGATCATGGCGATCATTTTTACGTCGCCCATACCCATGCCCTCATGCCCCCGAACCGCTTTGTAGCCCGCCGCCAGCCCCCATAGCAAAAAGCTTCCAAAAGCTGCGCCCAGAATCCCATCAAGGATTCCCGCGGCGAATCCCGGCAGTTGCACTTGCAGGAGCCTTCCTGTCAGGGCAGCCGCGTATCCGTTACTCGGCGGCACCACTGCCGAAAAGAGTAGCCCGGCCGCAAAGCCCGGCCAGTTGACCACGTCGGGCAGCAGCCGCACCCGCAAATCGGTCACCGTCAGAATCTCAATCAAACATGTAAAAAACAGCCATTTCACTGTCGCCTGCGTGATGCCAAATTCCAAGAACGCTGCAACAAACAGCAATCCGGTCGCCAGTTCAATCAACGGGTACATCGGCGAAATCGCCAGCCCGCAAGCCCGGCACTTCCCGCGCAGCCACAGCCATCCCAACACCGGCACATTGTCGTACGGCTTGATCGGCGTCGAGCACAGCGGGCAGCGCGACCCAGGCGAAACGATGGAGATCTCTTCCGGTATCCGCGTGATGCAGACATTCAGAAAGCTCCCCACAACAATCCCAAATAGAAAAAAGAAGGCGATGACCACGGTTTGCCCGGCCACTCCGCGGCCGCTCTTCTCAATCTGCCATACCCAACCGATGGCCTCAATCCATCGCCTCTTTCTCCGTGCCTCAACCCTAACACGCTCTTCACGGTGTTCCTCAGTGCCCTCTGTGTAAGTTCTTTTTTGCTCGTTGCGCAGCGTCGGTTTTTTTGCTTCTGAAACTAACAACTGTAAACTATCAACTGACAACTACCTTCATGCACTGGTTCGAGCGCAAAATCCGCCGCTATGAGCACCGCCGCTGGACCACCGACGACAATCGCCGCGTCCAGCCCTTCCACTGGGGCCTGGAGCACATCGGCGGCTCGCCCAGCGACCCCAATCCCGGTGCCTTCGTCCGCCAATACGCCCGCAAAGCCCTCGACTCCAGCAGCGAATGGTACGCCGCTTCTCCCGCCACCGATTACCGCCTCGACTCGCAAAACGTCCTCACCTTCACCAGTTCTATCGAATCTCCGTGGCCGGAGAACAACACCGTCCACGCGCAACTCTTTCCCGCGCACGAGACCGTTTCTACTCGCTCGCGTGGGAAACGTCACGGCGCGGGCCCCGCAGTCCTCCTCCTCCCCAACTGGAACGCCAAATGGCACGGCCAGAACGGCCTCTGCCGCTGGATTCAACGCCTCGGCATCACCGTCTTGAAAATGAGCATGCCCTACCACGACCGCCGCATGGCCCAGGGCCATGAGCGCGCCGACCAAATCTGTGGCCCCAATATCGGCCTAACCCTTCAGGCCAACCGCCAAGCCGTCCAGGATGCCCGGCGCTGCCTCACCTGGCTCGAACAGCAGGGCTACACGAAGCTCGGTATCCTCGGTACCAGCATCGGTTCTTCGGTCGGCTATATCACTCTCGTCCACGATGAACGCATCCGTGCTGGCGGCTTTTTCCACGTTTCTACCTACTTCGCCGACGTCATCAGCCAGGGCATGACCACGAATCACGTTTGGGAAGGCCTTCGCCACCACGTAACCGTGGATGAGCTCCGCGAATACTGGGCCCCTATCAGCCCCATGCCCTACGTCGAGCGCGGCATGGGCGCTGGACGCACTACCTTCATGGTCTACGGCAAGTACGACCCCACCATGCTCCCCGAGCTCAC
>Ga0207665_10002189_pt1 | contig 13212 bp, 9 predicted proteins | sample LARL112metaG_FD_184351 | JGI IMG/M metagenome (GOLD analysis project Ga0207665, IMG submission 184351) | Corn, switchgrass and miscanthus rhizosphere microbial communities from Kellogg Biological Station, Michigan, USA - LAR L11-2 metaG... | ecosystem: Host-associated > Plants > Roots >...
GCACGGGGAACTCGCCCTGCCAGGTGTTGGCCATCCACTCGCCGCCGGGATTGAATTCGTCTCCCCAGGCGAACTCGGCGCCGTCCAGCCCGCCGCGGGCGGCCAGCTCCCACTCGGCCTCGGTGGGGATGGTCTTGCCGGCCCAGTTCGCGTACGCGGTGACGTCCGCCCAGGCGAGATGCACCACGGGATGGTCCGGCTTGTTGCGGATCGAGCTACCGGGGCCCTGTGGATGCCGCCAGTCCGCGCCCCGGATCGGCGTCCACCAGTTGTGCGGGTCGGCCAGGCTCACCCGGTGCCGCGGCGCCACGAACACGGCCGAGAACGGGACGAGCAGCTCCGGCTTGGCAGCGGGATAGTCCGCCGGGTCGGGCGCCTGCTCGGCCACGGTGACATGCCGCGTCTTGTGCACGAACCGGCCGAATTCCCGGTTGGTGACCGGGCAGGGATCGATCCAGAATCCGCCGACGGTGACCGGGTGGGCCGGGGCTTCCTCGGGATAGTGGTGATCCGAGCCCATCAGGAAGGTCCCGCCGGGTATCCACACCATGCCATCCGTCGCCGTCTTCGCGGCTGGTGGCCCGGCCACCGGCCGGTGGCTTCCCGACAACAGCTGCTCCCCTCTGGCCGGCGTACCCGGCCCGCGCTGCCTGCGGCAAGTATCTCCTGCCACCGCAATCACGCGAACGTCGCCCCGCAGCCAAGCGGTCCGCTTCACGCCACCTCGGCAGGGTGCGGGGCTGGCTCCCCGGCCGGCGGCTGATGCAGGCTGACCAGGCCGACGACGGCCACGAACGCGGCCAGCACCACAAAGGCCCACGGCGCGTACCCGCTGCCCAGCACGATTCCGACCAGCGGTATGACCACGATCGGCATGACGTTCGGTCCGGTCTGGACGAGGGCGAGAGCGCGACCGGCCCGACGTTGCCTGCGCCCCAGCCGACGTCAAGTCCGAGCAGTACAGCGCACCGTCCGCGAGCAAGGACCGGCATGGCTACAGTCTAGATCGCAGGTCGCAGCCGCGACCGGCCGCGAAATCGCGCCTCGCTGACGCAGCGCCAGCCGCTGCAGGGGAGGTAACCACCATGACATCGACCGATCAGGCACCGGCTGACTCCGGCACGCTGCCGGTGGTACTGGGTGGCCCGCCCCGGCCCGCCGTCGCGACGGCTCCGTGGCCGAGGCCGGCCGGCCGGGAGATGGAGCTGCTTGGCCAGGTAGTGCAGAGCGGAACGTGGGGATTCGACGGGCCGCTCGAGGCCGAATTCGAACGTAAGTTCGCTGCCTACCAGGATGCTGAGTACGGATTGTGCGTCGCGAACGGGACCGTCGCGTTGCAGCTCGCGCTGGAGGCCCTGGACGTGGGAGCGGGCGATGAAGTGATCGTCCCTGGGCTCACCTGGCAGGCCACCGCCGCGGCGGCGCTCGACATCAACGCGGTGCCGGTCCTGGCCGACGTCGAGCCGGGCACGTTCTGCATCGACCCGGCCGACGTGGAGCGGCTGATCACCGCGCGGACCCGGGCCATCATCGTGGTGCACTTGTACGGCAGCCTCGCCGACCTGGACCGGATCCTGGAGATCGGAGCCCGGCACGGCATCCCCGTGATCGAGGATTGCGCGCATGCGCACGGCTCACGGTGGCGGGACCGGGGCACCGGATCGTGGGGCGCGCTCGGCTGCTTCAGCTTCCAGCTTTTCAAGACCCTCACCGCGGGCGAAGGCGGGTTCGTCAGCACCAGTGATCAGAGACTGCGCGAGGAGCTCTATAGCCTGCGCAACTGCGGCCGGCGCCGTCGCGGATCGCTGGATGAGAACTGGCGCCCCATCCAGAGTGGGAACTACCGGATGACCGAGTTCCAGGCGGCTGTCCTCCTGGCCCAGTTCGACGTGTTCGACGACCAGGCCAGCCAGCGACACCGCAATGCCGCCAGGCTTGAGGCCGGCCTGGCCCGGCTGCCCGGCGTCGCGCCGGTGGACGGTCCGCCGCAGCGCACCAGGATCTCGCCGTACGAGTTTGCCTTCAGGTTCCGCCCGGACGAATGGGACGGGCTTTCCGCCCCGGCGTTCCGGAAGGCGCTCCAGGCCGAGCTCGGCGTCGAGGTCTCGACGCTCAACGAGCCGCTGAACGCGGCACCGCTGTACCAGCCGCACACCAAGCGCCGGTACCGGCTGAACGACGAGCACTGGGAGGCGGTCGACCCCGCCCGCTTCGACCTGCCCGTGGCCACCCGTGCTTATCGGGAGGGCGTGCTCCTGCCGCATAAGGTGCTCCTGGACGACGACGCCATCCCGGCGGCCACGGACGCCATCGCCCGCCTGCACCGGTACCGGCACGCGCTTGCGCGCTGGGCGGCCAGCGGCGGATAGTCCGAAGATGGGCGATTACCCGTGCATGGCTCCGCGTTTTGGGTAGCTTGACGTCCGTGCCTTCTGACCAGGTTCTGCTGACATGAGCACGACCGCCCGGACCGCCGACGCCGCGGGCCAGCCGGAAGCTGCTGGTCAACCGGGACATCCGGCCGCCGAAACGCGCGCAGAGCAGGTCAGGCTCGCCTTCGCCAGCTTCCTGATGCTGTTCGTCGAGCTGGCCCTGATCCGCTGGGTCACCTCGAACAACGTCTATGTGACCAAGGCCACGAACTTCGTCCTGCTGGCCAGCTTCCTCGGGATCGGGATCGGCTTCCTGAACGCGCGGACCCGGCGTGACTACCTGCGCTGGACGCCCGTGGTGCTGCTGGTGCTGGTGGGCTTCGTCCTCGCCTTCCCGGTCATCCTGGCGAGCCTGTCCGGGCCGCATCCGTACCAGGGCCTGAGGGGCTCGGCCGCGCTGCCGCAACCTCTCAGCCTGAGCGTCGTCTTCGTGCTGGTCACGGCGGTCATGGCCGGCCTGGGTCAGGGCGTCGCCAGGATCTTCACCGGGTTCCGGCCGCTCAACGCCTACCGGCTGGATATCGGGGGCAGCATCGCGGGGATCGCGGTGTTCTCGCTCCTGTCGTTCTTCAACCAGCCCCCCGCCACCTGGGGCTTCATCGCCTGCGGCGGCCTGGTGGTGATGCTCGCGCCCAAGGTCCGGTGGTGGCAGGTAGGGGCGGCGCTGGTGATCGTGACGCTGCTGTGCCTGGAATCGTTCGTTCCCAACCAGACCTGGTCGCCCTACAACAAGCTGTCCGTCCAGGCCCGCGGCGGGCGCGGGGCCGCGCTGTACGTATCCGCGAACAACATCCCCTACCAGGCCGCGCGGTCGCTGGCGGTGCTCAAGGAGCAGAAGAAGTTCTACTTCTACCCCTACCAGCACATCCCCCGGTCCGACCTGAAGAACGTCCTGATCGTCGGCGCGGGTACCGGCAACGACACCACGGTCGCGCTGGCCGAGGGAGCCCGGCACGTCGACGCGGTGGAGATCGATCCGCAGCTGCTGCGCATCGGCCACGAGCAGAACCCGGCTCGCCCGTTCGAGAGCAGCCGGGTGACCGTGCACAGCGCCGACGGCCGCGAGTACCTCCAGGACACGAACAAGAAGTACAACCTCATCTTGTTCGCGCTGCCGGACTCGCTGGAGGCGGTTTCCGGGCAGTCCGCCATCCGGCTGGAGAGCTTCTTGCTGACGGCGCAGTCGGTGGTCACGGTGAAGAAGCACCTGGTCCCCGGGGGCACGTTCGCGATGTACAACTACTACGCCCCGTTCCTGCTGAACCGCTACGCGAGCACGATCGAGAGCGCGTTCGGGCGGGAGCCGTGCCAGAACGTCGGGCCGCCGCTCGGCGGCCGGCGGCTGGCCGTGCTGACCGCGCACCTCGGCGCGCCGGTGCCAAACTGCGCTAGTTACTGGCACGGCCAGCACGTCACTCCGGCCAGCGACGATCACCCGTTCCCGTACTTGCCCACGCCGGGCATCCCCGCCCCGTACCTGTGGATGCTCGGGGCCATCCTGCTCGGCTCGGTGCTGCTGGTCCGGGTCGGCGGCGGCTCGCTCGCGGGAATGCAGCGGTACGTCGACCTGGCCTTCATGGGCGCCGCGTTCATGCTGCTCGAGACCAAGAACATCGTGCAGTTCGCGCTGCTGTTCGGGACCACCTGGTTCGTGAACTCGCTGGTCTTCGCGGGGGTGCTGATCGCGGTCTACCTGGCGGTGGAGACCGCCAGGCACGTCAGGCTGCCGCGCCCGGCCGTGCTCTACGCGCTGCTCATCGCGTCCCTGGCCCTCACCTGGCTGATACCGCCCGATGCCACGCTCGGACTGCCGGTGGTCCCGCGCTTCCTGGCGGCCAGCGCGCTGGCCTTCGCCCCGATATTCCTGGCCAACCTGGTCTTCGCGCAGCGGTTCGCCGACGTGGAGGCCTCGGGGACAGCGTTCGCCGCCAACCTGCTCGGTGCCATGGTAGGCGGCACGCTGGAGTACCTCGCCCTCCTGACCGGCTACCGGTTCCTGCTCATCGTGGTCGGCGTGCTCTACGGGCTGGCCTTCGTGACCAGGCCGCGGCGCGGGCCGGCATCGCTCCGGTCCTAAACTGAGGTCGCGGCCTTCGGGCGGAATCGAGGAAACGATGAACGCGGCCTTGCGGGCGGTCCTCAATGACGCGGAGCGGTTGCTGGTGGCCCAGACCGAGCGGGCTGAGCTCGCCGCGCTCGACGAGGACGCGGCCATCGAGCTCGAAACGCGGATCAGGCGCGCCCGCAACAAGTACACCGGCATGTACCGGCGAGGTGCCGCCGCCGCCGTGGCCGAGCACGGCGGGCGCGGGAAGGCACGCCCGGAGAACACACAGGCCGCGATGAAGGCCGAAGCGTTCGAAGAAGCGTTGTCCCGGGTCAGCCGGCGGGTCGCGGCGCTGGCCCGGCAATCGGCGGCCGAGCTGCGGGCCGAGCGGCTGGCCGCCGCGAGGGCGGCCAGGCCAGGCCCGGGCCCCGGCGAGCGGGAACCAGCACGCGCCACTGGCCGGAAGGGCACCGCCCAGGCCGCGGCGACTGCTGGCACGGATGTCCGGCGCTCGCCCGCGGCCAAGAGCCGGCGGGCAAGCACACGCGCCCAGGGAGCCCGTCGGCAGGCCAAGCGGGACAGCCGGTAAGGACTACCGGCCGCTGCTCAGCGGCTCACGAGGAGCTGGCCGTTTCGGCCGCGGGATCCTGGCCGCCTCGGGGCGGGAATCGGTGCGGAGTGGCCAGCGGGCGAGTGGGAGCGGCGGATATCGACGGCGGGTCGAGCAGCCCGGCGAAGGCCACGATGTTGCCGGGGAACAGCAGCGAGAGGACCCAGTCGTTGAGCACCCGCAGTCGGCTGGAGGCGCCCGGGGCCTGCATCAGGTGGACGCCGCGGGCGGCGAGCCAGCCGGCCAGGCCGCTCATCCGGATCCCGTTCAGGTCGGCGATTCCGTGCCTGCGGCCGAGGGTGGCGACCTGGCCGAGAGAGCGGAAGCGGTAGGGCTGCATCGGCCGTCCGTCCTGGGCGGCCAGCAGGTTGGCGGCCAGGCGGCGGCCCTGTCGCAGGGCGTGCTGGCTGGTGGGCGGGTCGAGTTGCCCGGGCGTGGCAGCGTTCGGTACCGCGGCGCAGTCTCCCAGGGCCCAGACATTCGGGTGGCCGTCCACCTGGAGCGTGGCGGTAACGCGGACCCGGCCCCGCTCGTCGAGGGGAAGCCCGAGCTGGCCGACGACCGGATTGGCCTTCACGCCGGCCGTCCACACCAGCAGCCCGGCGTCCATCTCGGTACCGTCGCTGAGCGTCACCCGGCCGTCGGCGACCTGGACGAGCCGGGTGCTCAGCCGCAGCTCCACCCCCCACCGGATCAGCGTATCGGCGACGTACCGGCCCAGCCGGGACGGGATGTCGGCCAGGATCTGCGGGGCCGCGTCGACCAGCACCCACCGCTGCGGTACCCCGCGCAAGGCGGGGTGATACCGGAGCGCGTCCTGGGCCAGGCCGCGCAGCTCCGACAGGGCTTCGACCCCGGCGTAGCCGCCGCCTACGAAGACGAACGTGAGATCCCGGCTGCGGTACCCGGGATCCGGTTCGACCGCCGCCGCGGCCAGCAGCCGCAGCAGCTGATTGCGCAGGTAAAGAGCATCGAGGACCGTGGTGAAGCCCACCGCATGGTCGGTCAGCCCGGGGATCGGGAACAGCCGGGGAACCGCCCCGAGGCCGAGCACGACATGGTCGTACTCGATGGCGATCTCCAGGCCCCCGTCGGTCAGCACCTCGGCCCGGCGTCCATCGACATCGAGGGCGGTGAGATGACCCGCGATCACCTCGGCGTGGCGGCAGGCCATGGCCAGCGGGGTCATCACGTTGCGCGCCTCGATCACGCCCGCTGCCGCCTCCGGGAGCAGCGGGGTGAACAACATGGAGTTCTGAGCGCTGACGATGGTGGCTTCCCGCCTGCCGAGCAGGCGGGCGACGCAGACACCCCCGAAGCCTCCCCCGACCACCAGCACGCCGCCACGGGCGCGGCGCGGCCCCATAACGACGCCACCCGCCGGTCGGCGTGCGCTGCGGCGGGGGTCTGGCCGGCCTGTCTCGGGTACAGGCCGATCAGCCGGGCCAGCTTGAAACCGAGGTGCAGAGCCAGCCGGTCATTACCGCTGCGCAGGCTGATGCCCGCCATCTGTTCCGCCTTCTGCAGGCGGTAGTACAGCGTGCCCCGGTGCAGTCTGAGCCGCTCGGCGCTCGCCTTCGCGTCGCCAGCCAGATCGAGGTAGGTTTCCAGGGTCGCGAGGACCGAGTCGTCAGCCTGGTCGAGAAGCGCGGACAGGCGGGGGTCCAGGCTGGCCGCCGCCTCCGCGTCGGCCGGCAGTTGAGCCAGTGTCCGGAACACGCCCAGATCCTGCCAGCGGGCGGCCGGGCCGGTGGACGGTATGGTCGCGGCCACCCGCGCGGCCTGCCTGGCCTGACGGTAGGACAGGCGGGCGTCCGCGAGGACCGCCGGGTCCCCGATTCCGGCCACCACCGACGCCTCCACGCCGTCCTGGCGCAGCCGCACGAGCAGGCTCGCGCGAGCGGCAGAGGCCAGCTCATCGCCGACCGCAAAGCCGTGGTCATGAGCGACCAGCACGCCATGATCGGGGTTGGCCAGACCAATCACGTTCCCCGCCCATCGTCCCCTGGTCACGTCCCGCAGGCTCTGGGCGAGCATCGGCTCCGACAGCGGCAGCGCCGCACGCGCCGTCCGCACCACGACCGCAATCACCGGTCCGCGCAGGCCGCGCAGGCCGCTGTCATCGATGTGGCGCATCGCGTCGGCTCGCAGCTCCTCTAATGGTGAGAGCAGGTGAGCCAGCACGCCGCTGGCCATTCGCTCGCCGAGGATGTCGCCGAACATCATCATGCCGGCCTGGTCAGCCGCCTGCGCCGCCGTCCGTACCTGGGCACCGCCCAGCCGCCCGTCGTCGTCGATGAGCCACAGGTAGCCAAGCCGGGCACCGTGGTAGTTGATCGGAACGCAGAGCCGGCCCAGGATCTTGCGGTCCTGGTCCCGCGGGATGCGCACCGGCCCGGGGGCTCGTTTGAGACCGTACCGCCCGAACCAGTCGGAGACGGCGGCCGGCGCATGCTTGATCAAGATCGACTCGCGGCGGATGTCGTCAATCACCACGTCGTGAGAGGAATAGGCGACCATCCGCAGCTCGTCATCCTCGATGACCGCGGGCGCCTGCAGCTGCCCGGCCAGATCTTCGACGAGCTCCTGGAGTACGGCCGACGACACGGCATGACCTCCCAGCTCAGTAGCCGGATCCGCGTGCTGCCGCCCACAGCTTTACCCAGGGTTGATCATACCGCCACCGGGCGCGAGCGCCTATATGCCGCCCGCAAGCAATGAGTCTCAGTGATGCGGCAATCAGCTCGCGCCGCGGCGGGGCCGGAACGCCAGCATCATGTCCAGTCGGCAGGCCCAGACGACAGTTGTTCAAATCACCCCGCCACGCGTCTCGACATTTACACGATGACGGCGGCACGACGTCCGCCGGACGATCGTCAGGAGCCGCCTGCCCCGGCCGACCCTGGCCCATGGCCGACGGCGATGAGCCCTGGTGCCCGGGAAGGAGCGGCTCGCCTTGCGATCATTGACGACACGGATCAGGAAGCATGTTGCGATTCTGGCGGTGATCACCCTGGTGGTGGCGGCGGGGGCCGCCTTCGGCATTTGGAACCTAACGGACACGGGGCACCCTGGCCACGCGAGCCTGGCGGCCAACCGGAGCGGTGAAGGCGACAACGGCGGCGACAGCGGCGATGGCGGTGACAGCGACGGGGGCCCGGCGAGCCCGTGGATCAACTACTACGCCAAGGAGAGCTCGGGGCATTCGATCACGATGGCCGAGCTGCATCGGGCCGCGCGGCAGGCCGCCGCGATCCCGGCCTCCGGCAACGCGACCTGGCAGCCGATCGGCCCGACCAACATCGGCGGCCGGGTGGTCGACCTCGTCGTTGACCCCAACAGCCCGACGACGATCTACGTCGCGGCGGCCGGCGGCGGCGTCTGGAAGAGCACCGACGAGGGCATGACGTTCACCTCCGTGTGGCCCTCTGATTTCACCCAGACGATGGGGGCGCTCGCCATGGGCTCGGACGGCACCCTGTGGGCTGGGACCGGCGAGGCGAACCCCGCCGGCGGCGGCATGACCTACTTCGGCAACGGCGTCTACAAGTCGACCGACGGCGGCAAGACCTGGCAGAACGTCGGGCTGACCGGCAGCGCGGCGATCGGCCGGATCGTGGTCAACCCGGACAACCCGAACGAGGTCTGGGTCGCGGCGGCGGGCTCGATCTATACGTCGTCCCCGCAGCGCGGCATCTACCACACCACCAACGGCGGGAAGACCTGGCAGCTCGCCCTGGCGCCGCCCAACGCCACCACGGGCGGCATCGACATCGCCCTCGATCCGGCCAATCCGGACCGCGTCTACGCGGCGCTGTGGGACCACCACCGCGACCCGGCGGCACGGACCTACGGCGGCGTCGGCTCGGGCCTGTACCGGTCCGATGACGACGGGGCCACCTGGACCCGGCTGCAGAACATCACCACGCCGCTGCCGTCCTACGACCGGGCCCAGACCGGGCTCGCCTCGGATGCGAGCCTCGGCCGGATCGGGGTCGCGGTAGCGCCGACCGACCCGAACCGGGTCTACGTCGTCACCGGCGACACCAACGGGTTCGACAAGGGCTTCTTCGTCTCCAACGACGGCGGCGACTCGTTCCAGACCGCCGGGCATGCCAACAACGAGAGCGAGTACCAGTGGTGGTTCGGCCGGATCTGGGTCGACCCCGGCAACGAGAACCACGTCTTCGTGGCCGACGTCAGCCTGCGCCAGTCCTTCGACGGTGGCCAGACCTGGTCCAGCATCGGCGGCGTACACGCCGACCAGCACACCATGGCCTGGGACCCGAGCACGGTCAACACGAACGACCAGTCGAACGAACGGATCTACCTCGGCAACGACGGCGGCATCTACCACACTGACAGCGACGGCACGACGAACGCGTCCTGGGTGCACGCGACCTACGAACCGTGGAACCAGACGTACCACATCGCGGTCGCCGCGGATAACGACAACCGGCTGGCTACCGGCATGCAGGACAACGGGAGCGCCCGGACCTGGACGCCGGCCAATCCGTCGCCGACCGACACCAGCCAGTTCAACGCCTACGGCGGCGGAGACGGCCACTACGTGGCCATCGACCAGACCAACGACAAGATCTACTACCAGTGCTCGCAGAACGGGTTCTGTGGCGGCGTCCAGGACAACGGCAACGGAACCCAGACCAGGCTCCAGTTCGGCCCCCACCTGGCCAGCGCGACACGGTTCACCGCCGACGCGCCCCTGGTGATCGACCCCACCAACCCGTCGGTCCTCTACCTCGGCGGCAACGTGCTCGCCCGGTCCACCGACCGGGGCGCGACGTGGACGCAGATCAGCCCGTCGGACCCGAACGACCTGCCCGGCCCGCCGCCCGCAGAGGAGGAGCAGGACCCGGTCTACGCGAACACGTACGCGACGATCTCGGCGGTAGCACCGGCGACGACCAATCCGGATCCGAACGGATACGCGAGCACGATCTACGTCGGCACCGACACCGGCTACGTGTGGAAGACGACCGACGCCGGCCAGACCTGGACGCAGATGACCGGGCTGCCGCAGTTGTGGGTGAACTCGATCGCGGTCGACCCGGCCAACGCGAACCGCGCCTGGGTCGCCTTCTCCGGCTTCCGCACCGGAGATGACGGCTCGCACCTGTACGAGACCACCAACGGCGGAGCCACCTGGACCAGCGTGAGCGGCATCCTGCCGAACGCGCCGATCGAGAACGTCGTCTTCGACCACGCGAGCAGCGCCATCTACGTGGCGACCGACCTCGGCGTGTTCTGGGCCCACGTCCCGCCGGCCGGCGGCGGGCAGGCGCCCCCGACGCCGCTGCACTGGTTCCGGGTCGGCTCGGGCCTGCCGGCCACGCCCGACATGGATCTGAAGATCAACGGCTCGGACACCAAGCTCTTGGTCGGAACCTTCGGCCGCGGCCTGTGGGAGGTGACGCTGCCCACCGCGAACAATGGCTAGCCCCGGGCCAGGGTCCGGTTCCCCCGGGCCGGGCCGCAGCGACCGGGATGGGTGCTGCGCAGTCGCACGACGCGCGCCAGGACCAGATTCCCCCGCCGCGGCCCGGCCCGGCCGCGTCCTATACCCGCGCTGGCAGGGTGAAGTCCGGTCCGGTGGGCCGGGCACCCGGCGCCGGCGAGCTTCCCGCGGCCCCGGAACCGATGTCAGGCGGCCCGGGACGACGTGACGTCCATCGGCCGGTGCATGCCCGCGTGTCCAGGCAGTACCAACGTACGTCGGCGCAGGCGCTGCCGCCGTCGGCCACCATGTACTCGGCAGGCAGGCGGATACCGCACATCCAGCAGGACCTGACCGCCGTCGCTTGGTCCCGGACCGGAGTCAGAAACTGCTGATGACTCATGATCAGCTCCCCTCGGCACCAAATCGGCGGCGACCCGGCAGAACAACCGGCCCCGGGCCAACCGGAGTCGCCGCTGGATTAATGCTGCTGATGGCAGTCTGGCACCCCGGCGTCCCGGCGGTACGCGTCTTAGATCAACCGATGCCATTCGGCCTGGTCCGGGCGCCGCGACCAGGACACCGACGCGATCACCTGGTCATGAGGAATCATCGGGCGGGCGGGCGGCGTCGGCCGCAAGACGCCGGGCCGTCCGCCTTCGGCGACGTCGCACGGCGACCACGGTGACGAGCGCCCCGGCGCCGAGCCCGACGATCAGGATGGCGATATCGTGCGCGCTGTGGTGACCGGTGGCGAGCCTGCCGACCCCATAGGCACTGGCCGCCACCGACACCGCCCACCCGAGCGAGTCCAGCAGATTGAAGAACGCGAACCGGTACGGCGGCATCTTCGCGGTGCCGGAGACGATGGCCGGCGTGAAGAACACCGCCAGCCAGCCCCACCGGGCATACAGGCTCTGACCCTGCCGCATCAACTTCTCCCGGCGCGGCTGGTGCCGGCCCGGACGCTCCAGCAGCCGCCGGCCCCAGCGACGGCCCACGGCGTACCCGCCAAGGCCGCCGGCCTCACCCGCGATGGTCGCGACCACGATCACCGCCGCCAGGCCTAGCTTGTCCTGGCTGGCCGCCACCGCGGCGGCCCCGAGGGCAGCGGTGCCGACGACCGGCACGCCCGCCCATGAGGCCGCCACCGCGATGAACAGCAGCAGGTACTGCCACCACGTGCTGTCCAGGCCTGCCGTCACCCCGCGTTCCCCACTCCTACGGCCCGGCGGATCAGTGGTCCGACCGAGTTGACCGGGACGAGTTCCGGCCGGAAGGCAGCCGATCCATCAGGCCCGCCACGGTCTGCCCCGTGCCCGCGCCGATCAGCGAGCCGACCACGACATCGCCTGGATAGTGCACTCCCGTGTGCACCCGGGAGTAGGCCACGGCCGCGGCCAGGAACTGCAGCGCGAAGCCGAGCGAGGGCTGGTCCCGGCCAATGGCCGAGGCGAAGGCGAACCCGGACGCCGCATGACCGGACGGGAACGATGTCGAGGCCGGCATCCGCACGTTCCGCTCGCCCGGGACCCCGGCACCGGCCCGGTCCGGCCGCTGCCGGGACCAGACGGACTTGGCCGCGAGGTTCACCAGCGCGGAGGTGATGCCGATGGCCAGCGTGCCCCGCACCGCGGAACGCCGTCCGGCTTCGCCCCCGGCCACGGCGAGCCCGGCCGCGATGGCCAGCCAGAGGCGGGAGTTATTCGCGGCGTCGGAGAGCCGGCGCAGCGGTTCGTCCAGAGTAGGGGTGGGCGTGGAGGCGACCGCCGAGTAGATGGCCCGGTCTATGGCCCCCAGTTCGCGCAGGCCCTGGGCGACCTGCCGGGAAACCGGCCCGGCGCGGCGGGCGAGGCTGTCGGCCAGCCGCTCCGCGACTGCCTCGTCGCCCTCATCCGGCGGCTCGCCGGCGGCGCCCCGTGTTGCCACCGGCGTATGCTAACACCCAGCCTGGAAGCGGGATGCGAATCATCGGTCAGTCGTGGGGGTCACGTGCCGGGGCAGGACACGGCGGCGCGTGCGGAGCAGAAGCCGAGTGCGGCACAACGGCTCGCGGCCGTCACCTCGATGGCGACGCTGACGGCGGGCGCTGTCCTGCTTCTCATCGGAATCGTGGTTCACCTGGCTGCCGCTCTGCTGGCCTTGATCGCCCTGCTCGCTTGTGCCACCGGTGGGTGGTACGCGGTGTCAAGGCGCGGCGCGGTGCGGGTGATCGCCCTGGCGGTGGCGGTGGCAGCACTGACGGCCCTGGGCGTCGGGCTGTCCTTCGCTGGCATCAGTGTGTGGCGGGCGGTCCTCGTCCTGGTCCTGGGCGGGGTGTCGGTGCTGGCCGCCAGGTACGCGCTCAGCCGGACGCGCAGGCAACTGCGCGCCCGGCAGGCACGGCTGACCGTCGCCGAGCGTCCGGCGCACCCGGTTCTGATCATGAACCCGAAGTCCGGCGGCGGCAAAGCGGTGCGGTTCGGCCTGGCCGAGGAGTGCCGGAAGCGGGGCATCGAGCCTGTGGTCCTGCGGCCCGGCGATGACCTGCTCCAGCTGGCCGAGGACGCGATCGTGCGGGGCGCTGACGTGATCGGCATGGCCGGGGGCGATGGATCGCAGGCGCTGGTCGCGTCGGTCGCCGCGCGGCACGATGTCCCGCACGTGTGCGTGCCCGCCGGCACCCGCA
>Ga0207665_10002190_pt1 | contig 13212 bp, 9 predicted proteins | sample LARL112metaG_FD_184351 | JGI IMG/M metagenome (GOLD analysis project Ga0207665, IMG submission 184351) | Corn, switchgrass and miscanthus rhizosphere microbial communities from Kellogg Biological Station, Michigan, USA - LAR L11-2 metaG... | ecosystem: Host-associated > Plants > Roots >...
GACATCGCGCAGCGCGACAACCTCCGGGTCGGGCGGCACGACGGCGTGGTCGCGGTGATCGATAAGCTCAAGGGCCACCCGCTGTTCGCGCACGTGACGCTGGTCCGCTCCGAGCGGTCGCCGATCGCGGCCCTGGTCACCGAGATGCTGGAGGACTCCGGCCTCTGAGCGAGATGCTGGAGGACTCCGGCCTCTGAGGTCCGCCGAGGCCGCGCTCCGGGCCGGGACAAACGTATGTCCCGAACGGGCCGCGGCCAGACAGGCTGCCCGGACGGCCGGGATGTCGCGTTGGTCGCCGACGGGCCGCGGTGCGCCGGCCGCCTGGCAGACTACAGGCTATGGATTTCGATCTGCGCGCCCTGCTAGCCGACCGGGCCGGCCAGGGCTACGAGTTGCAGGACCGGTACCTCAAGCCGCACCTATCCCGGATGCTGCACGTGATCGGGTTCGACAAGGTCTACGAGCGGGCCGAGGGTGCCTACCTGTATGACCGGGACGGCAACCGGTACACCGACTTCCTGACCGGCTTCGGCGTGTTCGGGATGGGGCGCAACCACCCGGTCATCCGCCAGGCCCTGCACGACCTACTGGACAGCGAGGTCGCTGACCTGGTCCAGTTTGACTGCGCGCTGCTGCCCGGCCTGCTCGCCGAGCGGCTGCTGGCCAAGGCCCCGGGCCTGGACCGCGCTTACTTCTGCAACAGCGGCACGGAGGCGGTCGAGAGCGCGCTGAAGTTCGCCCGGTTCGCCACCGGCAAGCCCAGGATCCTTTACTGCGATCACGCTTTCCACGGCCTGACCCTCGGCTCGCTGTCGGTCAACGGTTCGGCCGAGTTCCGCCGCGGATTCGACCCGCTGCTGCCGGACGGGCGAATCCCGCTGGGTGACCTCGACGCGCTCGCCCGCGAACTGCGCCGGGGCGACGTGGCCGGCCTGCTCATCGAGCCGATCCAGGGCAAGGGGGTGCACGTCTCGCCCCCGGGCTTCCTGCCGGCCGCCGCGGACCTGCTGCATGACCACGGCGCCGTGCTCATCTGCGACGAGATCCAGACCGGGCTCGGCCGGACCGGACGGTTCTTCGCCTACCAGCACGAGGACGTGCAGCCGGACATCGTCACGGTGGCCAAGGCGCTGTCCGGCGGGTTCATCCCCGTCGGCGCCATGCTGGCCAAGGACTGGATCTTCGCCAAGGTTTACTCCTCGATGGACCGCATGTTCGTGCACGACTCGACGTTCGGTCACAATGCGCCCGCCATGACCGCCGGGCTGGCCTCGCTCGCGGTCATCGACGACGAGCATCTGGTGGAGAACGCCGAGCGGACCGGCGAGGCGCTGATGGCCGTGCTGGCCGAGATGACCGGCACCTACGAGATGCTCGGCGAGGTCCGCGGCCGAGGCCTGATGATCGGCCTGGAATTCTGCAAGCCCAGGTCGCTGAAGCTGCGCACCGGCTGGAACATGCTCCAGGCGGCCAGGCACGGGCTGTTCGCGCAGATGATCGTGGTCTTCTTGTTCCAGCGGCACCGGATTCTCACCCAGGTGGCGGCCGACCACGATGAGGTGATCAAGCTGCTGCCCACGCTGACCATCGGCGAGCCGGAAGTGAAGATGTTCTGCGACGCGTTCGCCGACGTCATGGACGACGCCAGCCGCGGCAGCGGTCTGATGTGGGACTTCGGCCGCACCCTGATCAAGCAGGCCGTCACGCGCTAGGCCCGCCCGGCCCGCGCAAATCAGGCATCGAGCCGATAGGAGACGGCGCCGGGTTGTGTCCGTTAAGGCGAAGCATTGGTAGCGCTATCACGGTGCTAATGCTCCGCGCTAACGGATGTTGATACGCGATTCTTCGGCTAGCAGCGCCTCGGCGATCTCAATGTCGGCCGGAGCGGTGACCGTGACGCTCCGCTCGCTGCCCGGCACCAGCCGGACCGGGACCTCCGGCAGGTACCGGAGCACGATCCCGCAGTCGTCGGCCGGCGCGAAGCCCGGGTCGGCGAGCGCGAGTTCGTAACCGCGGCGGATGACCTCCAGCCGGAATCCCTGCGGGGTCTGTCGGCGGCGCAGCCGGTCTCGTGGCGGCCGTTCGGTAATGAGATCTTTATCGACCTTCACCATCGTGTCCGAGGCGGGGACGGCGGCGCAGGCCGCCGGGTAGGTGCGCAACGCCGCGACGCAGTCCTCGATGACCCGCGGGCCGATCAGCGGCCGGACCGCGTCGTGCAGGAGCAGGTTGCCGTCCGCCTCGCCCAGGATCCGGATCGCCTGCCAGGCAGACTCGATCCTGGTGGCGCCGCCCCCGATCACCCGGGACACCTTGCGGTAACCCGCGGCCGCGAGCAACGCCCCGGTCCGCGCGACCAGCGGGGGCGGCGTCACCACCAGGATCTCATCGACCAGGGGAGACGCCTCGAACGCCGCCACCGAGTGCTCGATGACGGGCCGGCCGGCCAGCGGTGCGAGCGACGCCGCGCCGGCCGGCCCGTCGGCGGGCGCGGCGAGCACCGCGGCCACCGTGCGCATGGCGGTTCCCGCCGGGTCAGGCATCGGCGGCCGCCAGCTTCGCCGCCACGACGAGGTCGTGCGGATAGGTGATCTTCATGTTGCGCTCGTCGCCGGGAATGCACCGCACCCGGATGCCGGAATACCGGGTCACGCAGGCCGCGGTGTCCGTGCCGGTGAACCCGTCGGCGGCCGCCCGTTCGTAGGCGGCCAGCAGCGGGACGGCCGCGAATCCCTGCGGCGTCTGCATGGCCATCATCGTGCCGAGGTCGGCCTCGGCCGCGGTGCCGTCCTCGCTGGCCAGCGTCAGGCCGTCGCGGGCCACGCCGGGCACCGCGCCGCCCGCCTGCCTGGCCGCCGCGAGCACCGCCGCGGCCAGTTGCGCAGTGACCAGCGGCCGCGCCGCGTCGTGGATCAGCACCACGTCGATCTTCCCGGCGCTGATCCGCGGTCCGAGCCGGCGCAGCGCCATCAGCTCGGATTCCTGGCGCATCGCGCCGCCGTGCACGACCTGCACGGCGAGGTCGGCACACTCGGCGGCCAGAACCCGCCCGGCCAGCGCGCCGTCCTGCGGCCGGACCACCAGCACCAGCACGCCGATTTCGGGCACCCGGGCCAAGGTGCGCAGCGACCACGCGACCACGCTCCGGCCGCCCAGCGGCAGGTACACCTTGTTCCGGTCACCGCCCACCCGGAGCCCAGCGCCGCTGGCCAGCACCACGGCCGCCGCGGTCGCCGCCGCGGGCCGGGGCTGGGCATTACGTTCGCGCACCGCCGCATGGTAGCCCAGTCTTCGGGCGGCCCGCCGGTACGCTGGACCGGGAGCATCCGAGACGCCGTAAGCCGGGGCGAGGCCAGCGGCTCGCCCGGTAGGAGGCCACTATGACCGTGGCGCTGCTGCTTGCGGCCGCGCCCGACCGGCTGTCCGCGATGACCCAGCCATACCGTCAGCCCGGGGATCGGCTGGCAGGCGACTCGGCGATGATCGACGGCGTGGGCCGGCGCCTGCTGGACGCCGGGGTGCGGCGGGTCGAGGTGGCCATGTGCGCCGATGCGGCGGACGGTCTGCGGGCGGTCGCGGACACCGTGCGCCGGTCCGCCGAGCCGGTCCTGGTCTGCACCGCGGCCCGTGTGCTGGCGACCTCGCGGGCCGCGCTGGCCGCGCTGCTCGCCGGGCCCGGCTCCGCGGCCATCACCACCAGCGGGACGCTCCTCGTCGCCGCGCAGGACCTGCCCGCCGTGGCCGGTGTGGCAGAGGCCCTGGCCGAGCAGATCGCCGCCGGGGACGGCCCGCGGAACAGCCGCCCCCGGCATCACCTCTCCGTCCGCCGGATCAACCGCAAGATGCGAGTGAGCGCTGAGCTCAACAATGCCGCTGCGTCCCTCATCGAGGGCGTCGCCGGCAGCGGCGTCAAGCTGACTTCGCTGAACGTCACGGGCGCCGAGAGCATCGGCCGCGCGCCAGGGCCGGCTGGCGGCCCGGCCGTCCGTCAGCCGCGGCCGGGCCAAGAGGACGGGCTGGTGGCCGCGCTGGCCGTGGCCCCGCTGGCCGGCCGGATCGCCCGCTGGGCCGGGGGCCGCGGGCTGGCGCCGAACACCCTCGCCCTCACCGCGCTCGCCCTCACCGGATGCGCGGCGGGCTGGTTCGCCGCCGGCAGCAGATCCGGGTTGATCGTCGGCTCGGTGCTGTTGTGCGCCGCGCTCCCGGTCCGCCAGGCGCTCCGCCTGCTGGCCGCGGGCGGGCTCGCCGCGGCCGCCTTCGGCGGCTGGCTGGACGCGATGACCGCGGCGGTCGGCGAGTACGCGGTCTACGCGTGCCTGGCCGTCGGCTGGTCATCGGCCCGGCCCTCGCAGGCCTGGGAGCTTGCTATCGCAGCGATGATCTTGCTGGCGGTGCGGCAGATGGCCGACGCCTGCTACGCATCGGCCGCGCCTGCCCGGCAGGAGATGCGCGGCTCCCGCTATCCGGTGCTGCGGCTGGCTGGGCAGAGCATCACCCTGCCCGCCGCCGAGCGAACTTTGCTGATCGCCGTCACCGCACCCGTGTGGGGTCCGCGAGTGGCCCTGATCGTGCTCGTGGGCTGGGGAGTCGTCGCCCTGGGTTATTCGGTGGCCGAACGGGCCGTGATCGGCCGGGTGCCCGCCACGGTCCGTGACGCGGGGGATGGCGACCGCACCGTTCGAAGCGGGGCGCGATGACGACAGCCGGCGATGCCTTCGACCGCCAGCGGGTCGGCCGTTCGGCTCGCGACAGTCAGGGCGCGGGCGACATCGTGGCGTGCCGCGATGACGGCCCCCTGGCGCGCCAGATCGGCCGGGTGGTGCAAGGCCAGCTGCCGCCGCTGCTGCCGGCCGTGGTCGGCCTCACGGTCACCGGCGTGCTGGCCGCGCTAGGCCTGCGCAACCTGCCGGGGGTGCTGCTGCTCACCCCGGCGGTGGCCATGCTGCTGGCCGCGCTCGGCGCCGATCATCCGCACGACGGGCGGGGCGACTGGCTGGTACCGGCGCTGCTGCAGGCGGGCGAGTATGTCTACCTGGCCGCGCTGGCGTTCGCGCTCCGGGTGCCCGCTCCGGCTACGTTCGCGCTGATCGCGGTCATCGCGCTGCATCACATGGATCTGCTGTACCGGCACCGGTACGGGGTGTCGCCCGGGCCCAAGGTGGCCGCGGCCGGCCTCGGCTGGGAGGGGCGGATGCTGGCGGCCGGGATCGGCGGGATGCTGGGCATCGAGACGGCCTTCTACATCGCGCTGGCCGGTTACCTGGGCTTGCTCTTCGGCTGGGACAGCCTGACCTGCTGGCTGGCCGTCCGGGACGGCGAAGATCTGCGGTGACAAGAGTGGTGCTAGCCGGATACCGCCCGCCGCCCGCCGTCCGTACGCTGGATAGGACGGCCCGGAGGATGGAGGGCCACGGAAATAAATTCATCCGTCAGGAGCTCACTAGCTAGGATCTATGGCGTGAAAGGGCCAGCGTGTCTGTGCTCGCGGTGAGACGGGGGGCGCCCGGGAGCCGAAAACCCGGCCTGGGTCCCGGGTGGGGGTCGCTCACGACCATCCCCCGTCAGTGGGTGGCCGGCACTTTCGCCGCGTGCGCCCTGTTCGCCGGCGCAGTCGCCTTGTTCACCACTAATGACCTGCATCGGCTCTGGGGGTCGGCCGCTGCGGCCGGCTACCTGCTGGCGGCCGTGGCGGTGCTCAGCTGGCGGCAGCGGGGGCTGGACCTGGCTTTGGGGCTCGGCCTGTGCGGCGCGCTGCTCGTCCCGCTCGGCTGGCTGGCCACCCAGGGCAGGCAGCAGCCCGAGGTCAGCGTGATCGTCCGGTCTGCCGAGCTGCTGGTGCACCACGGCATGCCGTACCTGAGCACCGCCGCGCTGGCCGCGACCCATAACCCGAACTCCTACGATCCGTACCTGCCGGTCATGACGCTGTTCGGGCTGCCGCGGGCGCTGGCCGGCTCGGGAGTGCTGACCGACCCGCGGATCTGGTTCGGCCTGGCCTTCCTGGTCGCCCTGGCGCTGGCGCTGGCGGTGGCGGGAGCGCGGGACTGGGTCCGGTGGACGATATTGATCGCGGCCAGCCCCGTGATCGCCTTCGAGCTCGCCGTCGGCGGCACGGACATCCCCGTGCTGGCGCTGATGTGCCTGGGCCTGGCCCTGCTGTGGCGAACGTCACGGCATGGGCCACACCCCCTGCTCGCCGGGCTCGTGCTCGGCATCGCCGCCGCCATGAAGGCCACCGCCTGGCCTGCGCTCGTCATCGCGATCGTGCTGCTCGCGGCGCGGGACGGCCGGCGCGCCGCCGCCGTCTTCACGGCCACCGCGGCGGCGGCCTGCGCGGTGCTGGTGGGGCCGGTCGCCGCTGTCTGGCCTGGCTCCCTGGTCGCGAACACGATCTCGTTCCCGCTCGGGCTGACGAAGATCAAGTCGATGGCGGCCAGCCCGCTGCCCGGGCATCTGCTGGCGCAGACCGGACACACCGGCCACCTGATCGCCGTGGGGCTGCTCGGGCTGGCCGGCCTTGGCGTCGCGGCGTGGCTGGTGCTGGCGCCGCCGAAAGATGTGCCGTCGGCTACCTGGCGGCTCATCGTCGGCCTGACGCTGATGTTCACGCTGGCCCCGGCGACCAGGTTCGGGTACTACATCTACCCCGCGGCCCTGCTGGCGTGGCTGCTCGTGGCTCTGGCCGGCCGCCGTGAGCTCGGGCCCGTCCGGCGTCGGCCGCCGACACGTCCTAGCTCCGGCCGGGCGCGCCCGGGCGTCGGCGCGGCCGACACTTCCTAGGCCCCCGGTTAAGTCTGGCCGGTCCTGATACCGGTCGGCTCGCGGTCAGGTGCCCTTGTTCGGGTTGTCCGGGCCGGTGAAGGCCCCAGAGTCGCTGCAGATGTTCGTGCTGCCGTTGATCCCGCCGTACGACGCCTTGCTCAGGTGCCCGGCTGAGCTTGATCCCGAAGGCGACGCGGACGAGCCGGGGGAGGGGGAACCGCTCGCGGACGAAGAACCGTGGAGCCCGCTGAAAGTCGATCCGATGATCAGGTCGATCGTGCCCGGCGACAGACCCGGCACCTGCTGGACATGTACCGAGCTGAGCTGAGCCTTGAGCGTGTTCACCATGGGCATTTCGGTCTTTGTGGAGTACTCGATGATGCTGTCGGTGTAGTTGGAGTTGGTCGCGTTGGTGGTGCCGACCACCTGGAAGCCCTTGCCGGTCAGCTCACCGGCCGCCTGGCCGGCCGCGCCCTGGACGCCGTTGCCGTTGAGCACCTCGACCTGGACCTTGCTCGGGCTGACCGTGCTCAGCGTGGTGGACTGCGATCCCGCCTTCTTCTTCTTCGTCTTGGGTATCGAGGTGTCGTGCTCAATCGCATTGAAGAGGTGGTCCGCTGCTGGCTGCGTCCACACGACGCGGTTGGGGTTGCTTGGGTCCTGCCCGTTGGGCACGGTGATGAACCGCACCGACTTGGAGGTCAGCGTGCGCAGGTTCTCGGCCAGCGAGACCATATCGCTCAGTGAGAGCCCCTGGTCCACGGTCAGGGCCTTGGCCGTGTCGCGCAGCACCGAGTACATCCGGGGGTAGTTGCTGAGCAGCCCGCCGGTCTTCACTTCCTGCATGAGCCCGGCCATCAGGTACTGCTGACGCTGGATCCGCTGCAGGTCGGAGCCCTCGCCGACGTAGCGCTCGCGCCAGAAAGCCAGTGCCTCGAATCCCTTGACGTGATGCTCGCCCCTGCTCAGGTTCAGCCCGGACTTTGGGTCGTGAACGGACCTGGGCAGGCAGACGTTCACCCCGCCGATGTCGTTGATGACGTTGATAAATCCGGAAAAGGTGAGCCCGACATAGTGGTCGATCCGGATTCCGGTCTCCTGCTCGACCGTCTTCCACAAGCACAGCGGGCCGCCGAGGGCGAAGGTGGCGTTCAGCATCTCGGTCTGGCCTGCTACGGCAGGCTGGCCCTGGTAGCCGTGCTTGGTGTCGCCCTTGCAGGCCAGGATCGGGACCTCGCTGTCGCGGGGCAGGCTCACCACCACCGCGCCCTGGTGATGCGGTCTGATGTGCACGATCAGCATGGTGTCCGAGCGCTGGCCCTGGACGAACCTGCCGCCAAATTTCTCGTTGTTTCCGGCCCGGCTGTCCGACCCGACGAGCAGGATGTTCTCCGACGCGTCGTAGGCGCGGGGTCGGTGGCTGCCGAGACCGGCGGTGCTGAACGTCTCGATGCTGTGCAGCGTGTTCAGGTAGGCCGCGTAGGCGACGAGTGAGGTACCGGTTACGAGGACAGTGGTGATGACCGCGATCCAGCCGACGATCCGACGGCGACGCGAGCCGCGTCCGCGGCGCCCGTGCGGCTCGTACCCGCCCGTATCGTCGTCGTCGTAGTCGTCGTAGCGGCTCATTGGTCTCCAGCGCCTCACTAGCTGGCTTCCAAGCGCACAAGCTCGGGGGCTCCGTGCACGTTATCGTATGCGGTCACGACGAGATCGGGATTTGGTCGTGACGAAGTCGAACAACCGCGAGGCCACGCCCTGACCTCGGTTCCGGTGACTTCTACCCATGTCATACGACGATCACAACCCCTTGTTGGTTCCCCTTAGGGTGGGGTGCGTGCGTCGTGGACTCCGCCGATCGCGCCGGCCTGCAGGCTCGGAACCTCCGGAGGAGGAGGCCGGCAGGCTGGCTGACAGGCGTCCGCCGACGCAGGACGCCCCGCCGGTCGCGGGAGCCAGCGATGGTGCCCCGCCGGAAGCCTTCAACCAGCCGGAGGCGACGACAGAGGACCCGTGGGTGACGGCGGAGGGTGAGCCTTGGGATAGGGCGAACCAGCCCATGGCGACCTCGGGCCAGGCCGCGGCGACCGACGAGTCGGCTGCGGCCGCCGGGACGGTAGAGACTGCCGGAACCGAGGCGTCCGCCGAAGCGGAAGAGACTGCCGGGTCGGAAGCGTCCGCCGGGACGGAAGAGACTGCCGGGGTGGAAACGGCTTCTGGGGCGGCTGAGACTGCCGCGGCTTCTGGGGCCGCGGCCGCTGGGGCCACAGCGCCGTCTAGGACCGCCGGGACAGGGGAAACGGGCTCGGCGCAGGAAACGGGCTCGCGGCAGGACACCGCCGAGCTCGACGTCGCGGAGGGGCCCGCCCGGGCTGGATCGCGGCTGGGCCGCCATTCGCTCGCTCCGGTCATCACGCGGATGGTCCGCCGTGCTCGCGACGTCACACGCCGCCCAGCAGCGGCGGTACGCCGCGTTACCGCCCTATTGGCAGGGAGCGGCCGGGGGTTCACCCGGCTCACCCTGCTGCCCCCCCTGCTGGTCATCGCTTGGCTCCTGCCTGCCATACCGCTGCTGCTCGCCGGGAGTTTCGCGGTTGCCCCCATGCTCGTGATCTCTATCCCGCTGGCGCTGGTTCTAATCATCTTCGGCCTGCGGCGGGTTCCCGCCTGCTGGCCCGCCAGTGCCCAGGCCCGGCCGGGTCTCGGTGACCGGGCGCCGTGGTGGTCGGTGCTCGGTACCGTCGCGGTGGCCGGCGGATTCGCCGCGTGGCAGATCCTGGAGAAGTCCCAGCCGCTCGTCGTGGCTAGCGATCAGGGCACATCGCTGCAGTTCGGCTACTGGATCGCACAGCATGGCTCGGCCTCCATTCCGACGTCGGCGGCGGCATTCGGCGGTGCGCACCCTGGCCTTAGCTTCGCCAGCGTTGGGTTCGCCCAGCATGGCGGGTCGCTATCCCCGCAATTCCTGGCCGGGCTGCCGAGCGTGCTCGCGGCTGCCTTCTGGGCAGGCGGGATTCACGCCGCGCTGCTGGTGGGGCCGGTGCTCGGCGCCCTGGCGGTGCTCACGTTCGCGGGGCTGGCCGGCCGGCTGTGCGGGCCGCGGTGGGCGCCCGCGGCCGCGGTCGTGCTGGCCGTGGCCCTTCCCGAGCAGTACACGAGCCGCGCTCCGTTCGGCGAGCCACTACTCCAGATCCTGCTCTTCGGCGGGCTGTGCCTGCTCATCGACTCGCTGGGCGCTCCCGCCCGGGCGTCTGATCCTAGGGCCCGATGGTGGCGGACCGGCCCGAGTCCGGGCGTCGTGCTGGCCGCGCTCGGCGGGCTGTCTCTCGGCCTGACCGCCGCGGTCCAAGTGGGTGGGCTGACAGACGTGCTGCCGGCCATCGTGGTCATCGGGATCTTGTTCGCCTCCGGGAAGCCGCAGTGGCTGCCGTTCGGCATCGGGTTGGTCATCGGGGTCGGATACGGGCTGGCCGACGGGTACCTGCTGGCGCGGCCGTATCTCGACGAGCTGGCGCCCTGGCTGCGTACGCTCGGATTCATCGCGGCGGGGGTGACCGCGGTCACTGTAGCCTGCGTGCTGCTGACGCGGATGGGGTGGGTGCGCCGCGCGGCGAGGCGCGTGCTGACCGCGCGACCGCTGCGCTGGCTGCCGGACGCGGCGGCGGCGCTGGTCGTCCTGGCCGCGATCGGCTTCGCCGTGCGGCCGTACGTGCAGACCGTGCGCGCGGACTCCGGTTCGAAGGTGATCGCGTATGTCGGCTACTTGCAGCGGGCCGCGGGCCTGCCGCTCGACCCGAGGCGGCTGTACGCGGAGGACACGCTGTACTGGGTGATCTGGTACATCGGCCTGCCTGCCGTGCTGCTAGCCGTCTGCGGGCTCGCGCTGCTCGCCCGGCGGCTGTTGCGCGCGCTCATCACCTGGAATGACCCGTTCAGCGTGGCCCGGATGTGGGCGCTGCCGCTGCTGATGATCGGCTGGGTGACCGCCAGCGTCCTGTGGCGGCCCGGTACCGTCCCGGACCAGCCGTGGGCCAGCCGTCGGCTGGTGCCAGTCGTGCTGCCCGGCCTGATCCTGGTCGCGGTGTGGGCGGCGGCCTGGCTGACCGCCCGGGCAGGCACACGCGGCGCGGGGAAGATCGCGGCGTCCGCCGTCGCGGTGTTGTGCGTGGGCGCCCTGCTGCTGCCCACCGCCTTGACTACCTTCGGCGTCGGTGTCTCGCCCACGGGACGGACCCAGCCTGGGTCAGCGCCGGACGGCCTGGCCTTCCAGCGGACCGGCCAGGGTGAGATCACCGCCGTCAACAAGCTGTGCGCCGCGATCGGGCCCGGGGCGTCTGTGGTGATCGTGGATCCGCGGGTCGGCGACGCCTTCACGCAGCTCATCCGGGGCGGGTGCGATATCCCCACGGCGCGGATGGACCGGGCCACGCCGCTGTCTTTGCAGCAGGTGATGGTCGGGATCCGGCAGGTCCGCCGACGGCCCGTGCTGCTCGGTTCGAGCCAGGCTCAGGTCGCCCCCTTCGGCGTGTCACGTGAGGTCGTCAACCTGACCACAAGGCAGGACGCGCACGAGCTGACCAGGCCGCCGACCACCACCTGGCCGATCCGGTACACGATCTGGATGGCGGAGCCCTAGGGTCCGTACGCGCGGCGGCAGCCGGGGAGTGCGGCGCCGGTGCGTAGGCTGCGGGTGTGCGATTTCGTGACTTCCGGCTCGAACGGTACTTCGCCGAGTGGGAGTTCAGCGCCAAGATCCTGCTCGGCAGCAGCGACCCCGAGGCGATGCGCCTGCCTGAGTTGCTCGCACTGGCCGACGACGACGGCCGCCGCCGCTGGGAGGAGCTGTGGCTCGGTTACACCGAGTCGGCGGGGCTGCCCGCGCTGCGCGAGGCGGTAGCGGGCCAGTTCTCCGGCTGCGATCTCGCGGACGTCCTGGTCTTCAGCGCCCCGGAGGAAGCGATCTTCCACGTCGCCGCGGCCGTGCTCGAGCCCGGTGACCACATGGTGGGCATCACGCCGGCCTACCAGTCGTCCTATGAGATCCCGCGCTCGGTGGGCGCGCAGGTCACGCTCGTGCCGCTGCGCGAGGACCGCGGCTGGGCGCTGGACACCGACGAGGTCGCGGCCGCCCTGACCGCGCGCACGAAGTTGATCTACATCAACTTCCCGCACAACCCGACGGGCGCCATGCTGAGCGCCACCGCACAGCGGCGCGTGGTCGAGCTGGCCGACTCGTGCGGCGCCCACCTGTTCAGCGATGAGGTGTACCGCGGGCTCGAGCTTGATCCTGCGGACCGGCTGCCGGCCGCAGCCGACCTGCATCCGCGGGCCATCAGCCTGGGCGGCCTGTCCAAGGCCTACGGCCTGCCCGGAGTGCGGCTGGGCTGGACGGTGTGCCGCGACGCCGACCTGAACCGGCGGATGCAGGCGGCGAAGGACTTCACCACGATTTGTGCCTCGGCGCCGAGCGAAGTGCTCGCGCTGATCGCCGTCCGGGCCGCTGATCGCCTCATCGGCCGGGCGCTGGACGGCATCACGCGGAATCTCGGCCTGGTCGATGAGTTCATGCGCCGGCGGCCCGACGCCGTGCGCTGGGTGCGCCCGCGGGGCGGCAGCATCGGCTTCCCCGAGCTGTTGATCGACCTGCCGGTGGCCGCGTTCTGCGAGCGGCTGGTCAGGGAACACGGCGTCCTGCTGATACCAGGGCGCATGTTCGAGATCGGGACCAATCACTTCCGGATCGGGCTGGGCCGGGCCAGCCTGCCGACGGGGCTCGCCGTGCTGGGGAACTTCATGGACCAGCTAGACGGCGAGGCGGGTACCGGTGCGGTGCCCTGAGACGCGGCGGCGCGGATGGAACGCGGTGCCGGATCAAGCTCGCAGCCGGCCGACGGGGTGGCCGGGCCCGTGCGGGCTGATTTGCCCGTGACGCCGCGACGAACTAAAGTGACTACGCACTCGACGCGGGGTGGAGCAGTTCGGTAGCTCGCTGGGCTCATAACCCAGAGGTCGCGGGTTCAAATCCCGCCCCCGCTACCAAGAACCAGCAGGCCAGGGCCTCGGAGCAGTCGCTCCGGGGCTCATCTGTTCCCAGATGTGCACGGATTTGTGCACGAGACGCCTCGTTCAGCCTCTGTGCGATTCCGGTAGATGCTGGACACCTGAGTTCCGGTTCCCGGGCGACGGTTTGCGGACGCGGTTCCGGTAGGTGCGCGACAGTGGTTCCGGTACCTGCGTGACACTCCGTGCTGCTTGCGGGCATTTGGGCTGCCTGGGCGCTTGCCTGCGATCCATCAGTGGTCGCAGGGAGGGAGCCGGGTTGTGCTGGTGGAGCTTGGTGTGGCCGAGCAGCGGTACCGGGCGGTGCTGGAAGTCCTGGATGAGGGCGCATCGGTGACCGATGTGGCGCGCCGGTATGGGGTGGCGCGGCAGACGGTGCATGCCTGGCTG
>Ga0207665_10002192_pt1 | contig 13202 bp, 14 predicted proteins | sample LARL112metaG_FD_184351 | JGI IMG/M metagenome (GOLD analysis project Ga0207665, IMG submission 184351) | Corn, switchgrass and miscanthus rhizosphere microbial communities from Kellogg Biological Station, Michigan, USA - LAR L11-2 metaG... | ecosystem: Host-associated > Plants > Roots >...
GAGCGTGTCGAGCTCGGCGTCCTGCCTGTCGACCGGATCGGTGGGAGCGCTCCACTCGGGCTGCTCGGCATTGTTCTGCGGCAGGAACGAGAGCAGGTAACGCGCGTCCTCGAGGCACGACTCCTCGTCCGCGGCCGTGAACTGCGCGACGCCGGACTTCGTCGCGTGCGTCGTCGCGCCTCCGAGCTCCTCGAACGTCACCTCCTCCCCCGTCACCGTCTTCACGACGTCGGGGCCGGTGATGAACATGTAGGACGAGCCTTCGACCATGAAGATGAAGTCGGTCATCGCGGGCGAGTACACGGCGCCCCCGGCACACGGGCCCATCACGAGCGAGATTTGCGGGATCACGCCCGATGCCTGCACGTTGCGCCAGAAGATCTCCGCGTAGCCGGCAAGCGAGACGACGCCCTCCTGGATCCTCGCGCCGCCGGAGTCGTTGATCCCGATCAGCGGGCAGCCGTACTTCAGCGCCAGGTCCATGACCTTGACGATCTTCTCGGCGAAGACCTCGCTCAGCGAGCCGCCGAAGACGGTGAAGTCCTGTGAGAACAGGAAGACGCGGCGGCCGAAGATCGTCCCGTAGCCGGTGACGACCGCGTCGCCGTACGGGCGCCTTTCGCGCATCCCGAACTCGACCTCCCGGTGCCGGACATAGCGGTCGAGCTCGACGAACGAGCCCGGGTCGCAGAGCTTCTGCGCGCGCTCTCGCGCAAGGAGCCTCCCCTCCTCGCGGCGCCGGGATACGGCCTTCTCGCTGCCGGCGTGGAGGGCCTCCTTGCGCAGCTCCTCGAGCCACTCGAGCTTGCCCGCAGTCGTTTCGTGCCCCTCGGCCACCGTCGCGGAGCCTAACGTTCGCGCTCGTGAGGCAACGTCTGCCCCCGGCGCTGCGCGTGCGCGGATTCGCGTTCCTCTGGACCGCGCTGCTCACGAACGGATTCGCGACGCAGATGATCGTCGTCGCGATCGGCTGGCAGGTCTACACGATTCGCCACCGGCCGCTCGACCTCGGCCTCGTCGGGCTGGCGGAGTTCTTGCCGCTGCCGCTGCTCGCGCTGCCCGCGGGCCAGCTCGCCGATCGCGTCTCGCGCCGCAGGGTCGCGGTTCTTGCGAGCGGGATCCAGGTGTTCATCGTCTTCGTCCTGCTCGCCATCACGGCGGTCGGCCCACACTCGATCTGGCCGTTCCTGGGCGTCGGCGCGCTCAACGGCGTGGCCTCGGCCGTGGGCACGCCCGCACAGCGCGCGCTGACACCCGAGCTCGTGCCGACGGAGCTCCTACAGGGCGCGATCGCTCTCCGCAGCGTCGCCGGCCAGATCGGACTCGTGGCCGGACCGGCCCTCGGCGGGGTGATCTTCGCCATCGAGCCGCTCGCCGTCTACGCGATCGCCGGCGCGCTCCTGATCGCAGCGGGCGCGGCCACGCTTGGCCTGCCGCGGACGATGACGCAACGGGACGTGGAGGCGATCGACCGGGACAGCCTCGTCGCCGGCATCCGCTTCATCAGGCAGAAGCGCGTTCTGCTCGGTGCGATCTTGCTCGATCTCGTCGCCGTCCTCTTCGGCGATGCGATCGCGCTCGCGCCGGTGTTCGCCAAGACGATCCTCCACGGCGGCCCGGTCGTGCTCGGCGCATTGCGCACCGCGCCGTCCGTCGGAGCGCTCATCGCGGGACTCCTCATCACACGCCGACCGCTTTCCTTCCCGGCGGGCCGGACCTTGCTCCTGGTCGTCGCGAGCTTCGGTATCGCGACGATCGTCTTCGGCCTCTCCCGCTCGCTGCCGTTGTCGCTCGCCATGCTCGCAATCACCGGCTTCGTCGACATGATCAGCATGAACATCCGAGCGACCACCGTCGCCGTGCTCACGCCGCTCTCGCTGCAGGGACGGGTCGGCGCCGTGGAGTGGGTGTTCATCAGCGCGTCGAACGAGCTCGGCGCGTTCGAGTCCGGAGCATCGGCCGCATTGCTCGGGACGGTGCGAGCCGTGGTGCTCGGCGGCGTGCTCATGGTCGGCTTCGCCGCCGCCTGGCCGAGACTCTTCCCCGCGCTCTCGCGGCTCGGCCCGCTCGACGAGCTCGAACCGGAGCCGGTGTAGGGTCGAGGCGTGACGGTCGGGCTCCTTCATCCCGGCGAGATGGGCGCCGCCGTCGGCCGTGCGCTGCGGGACAACGGCATCGAGGTCGTCTGGGCTTCGGCAGGGCGGAGCGACGCGACGGTCGAGCGGGCGGCCGCCGCCGGCCTGGCTGACGTCGGTGACGTCGAGGCGATCCTCCACCGCGCCGACGTCGTCGTCTCTGTCGTTCCTCCTCACGCCGCGCTCGACGTCGCCGCCACGGTGGACGGGTTTGGCGGCATCTACGTCGACGCGAACGCCGTCTCGCCCGAAACGGCGCGCGAGATCGCGGCGCGCGTCCCCCGCTTCGTTGACGGCGGCATCGTCGGGCCTCCTCCGCGCGAGCAAGGCACCACCCGGCTCTACCTGTCGGGAGCGGAGGCGAACGGGGTCGCGGAGCTCTTCTCGGGGAGCGTGCTGGACGCACGTGTCCTCTCCGCCGAGCCCGGCTCGGCGTCGGCGCTGAAGATGGCGTACGCGGGCTGGACGAAGGGCAGCGCCGCGCTGCTGCTCGCGAGCCTCGCCGCCGCGGAGGCGAACGGGGTCGGCGGCGCGCTTCTCGCCGAGTGGCGCGCGTCGATCCCGGAGGCCGAGAGCCGGCTGGGCTCTGCTTCGCGCAGCGCCCTGAAGAAAGGATGGCGCTGGATCGGCGAGATGGAGGAGATCGCGCGAACGTTCGCCGCGGCCGACCTTCCCCCGGGCTTCCACGAGGCGGCGGCAGAGATCTACCGGCGCACGCCGCACGAGGAGCCGGAAGGCGAGGCCGAGCGCCGGGTCGTGTCCGCTCTCCTGGCGGACCGCTGATGGAGCCGCTCGACCGCTCCACGCTGTGGCCGTACGACGAGCGTGGCGAGAGCGGGGAGTTCTACTACCAGCGGTACGCGAGCCCCACTGTCTCGGCGGCGGAGGCTGCGCTCGGCGAGCTCGACGGCGGGACGGCGCTCCTGTTCCCTTCGGGCACGGGAGCTACGACGGCTCTCGTGCTCTCCCTCCTCGAGCCGGGCGACACGATCGCGCTCGCCGCCGGCGCCTACTACGGCACCGGCGTGACCTTCGCGACGCTGGCTCGGTGGGGGCTCCGCGTAGTCGAGTTCGACCAGACCGGGCCGCCGCCAGAGGGGGTGCAGCTCGTGTGGCTCGAGGCGCCGTCGAACCCGTTCCTCACCATGCCCGACCTTGCAGCGGCCGTCGCCCATCCGGCGCCCGTGGTCGTTGACGCGACCGTGGCCACGCCCATCAATCTCCGCCCGCTCGAGCACGGCGCCGAGTTCGTCCTCCACAGCGGGACGAAGTACCTGGCCGGGCACGACGATGCGCTGATCGGCGCGGTCGTCTGCCGCGACCCCGCGGTCGCGGAGGAGTTACGGACGTTCCGCGGCCGCACGGGCATCGTCGCAGGCCCGGATGCCGCCTGGCTGCTGCTCCGCGGCCTGAGGACGCTCGAGCTCCGCGTGCGGCGCCAGACCGAGACGGCGCTTCTGCTCGCCGAGCGACTGCGCAAGCACCCGGCGGTCGAGACGGTGCGCCATCCGGGTCTCGGCGGTCTCCTCTCGTTCGACGTCGCGGATGCGGATGCGGCGCGGAAGGTCGAGACCTCGACCCGCGTGATCGCCAACGCCACTTCGCTCGGCGGCGTCACAAGCCTGATCGAGAGCCGCCGTCGCTGGGAAGGCGACCGCGTCCCGCCCGGCCTGCTCCGCCTGAGCGTCGGCCTGGAGGATCCCGAGGCCCTCTGGGCGGATCTCGAGCAGGCCCTCTCGGCCTGAGTCGGCGGTTCGGAGCAGATCGGGAGGGGTACCCCTCACTTGGAGTTGCCGAATCTGTTCCGGATCCTCGTCGCCGAGGACGACGAGTCGTTTCTCGACGTGATCGCGCTCGTGCTCGAGCAGGACGATGGCTTCGCCGTCGCCGGACGTGCGCGCAACGGCCGCGACGCGGTCGAGCTCGCCGAACGCATCGAGCCCGACGCCGTCGTGATCGACATCGAGATGCCCGTGCTCGACGGAATTGAGGCGACGCGCCTCCTGCGGGCATCGATGCCGGAGCTCGCGATCGTCGCCGTGAGCGGTCACGACTACGAGGAGCGGGTGCTCGAGATCCGGCGGGCCGGCGCGGACGACTACGTGCGCAAGGCGCGGCTGTCCGACGAGCTTCCTCGCGTGCTCGCGACGTTGCTCATCAGCGCGGGTCGCCGGGCAGAATTCCCCCGATGACGTACGGGGAGGTTGCGCCGCCGAAGCTCGTCGAGGCAGCCGCGCGGGCCGAGTGAGAGCCGGAGGTCGGACTCGAACCGACGACCGCCCGATTACAAATCGGGTGCTCTACCAGCTGAGCTACTCCGGCGCGGCGCCAGCGTAGCGCTCGTTACAGCACGACCTCGCGCTCTTTCTGGTGCGCCAGGATCTTCCGCTTGACGCGCTGGAGCGCGTTGTCGATCGTCTTCGTGTCGCAGCCGAGGAGCTCGGCCATCTCCTCGTAGGACGAGCCCTCCAGATAGAGGCGGAGCGCGTCGGCCTCGAGCGACGACAGGCCGGCTCCGAGACTGAAGACCAGGCTCTGCAGCTCCTCCGTGGAGATCACGACGAGCGGCGGCTCCTGCACCGCCGGTCCGGGCAGCGCGTCGCCGAGCGTGCACTCGCCCTCGCCGTCCTGTCCCGCCGGCGTATGGCTGAACGAGACGTATGTGTTCAGCGGCGTGTGCTTGAACCGTGTCGCCGTCTTGATCGCGGTGATGATCTGCCGGGTCACGCAGAGCTCGGCGAAGCTGCGGAACGACGTCTCCTTGTCGGCCCGGAAGTCGCGGACCGCCTTGTAGAGGCCGATCAGCCCCTCCTGCAGAAGGTCGTCGTTGTCGCCGCCCGCCAGGAAGTACGAGCTCGCCTTGAGGCGCACGAATCCCGTGTAGCGGCGGATAAGTGCGTCCATCGCGACGCTGTCGCCGTTCCGCGCCTTGAGGACGAGCTGCAGATCCTCAAGCTCTCGTTGAGCTTTTTGCGGTGAGTACGCTGTCGCCGCGCGAGCAGCCATGCCGCCTCCCGGACGTCTGAGGGCAAAGTCTCACCCTGTGGTCGAGGCGAAGATAGCAAGCGGTCCAAGGTTTTACAAGTCCAATTGCTCTGGACCCAGCTTGTCCTGGACCCAGGACGCTAGCCGGTCCTAGCCTTCGCCGCGACGTAACCGCTCGAGCCGCGCGAGCGTGTCGGGATCGAGCCGGTCGCGCAGGTCGCCGCGCGGCGACGACGGCTGGCTCGGCCGGGACAGCTCGCCGAGGAAGGTCTGGGATGCGACCTTGCGCACCTCGACCCCCGTCGTGCCCCGGACTGCGGTGTCCGAGGACACGATCGCGACCTGCTCACGGCGCCGGTGCTCGACGGCGAGTCGCTCGAGCAGCGTGTCGGCGTCCTTCGCCCAGCGCACCTCGAGCGCGCCGAGGCTCTCGGTCGGCCCCTCGCCGTCGAACACGAGCACGCCGCGCGCTCCCTGGGCCGAGACCCAGCTCGCCAGCAGGTCGCGCAGCTCCTCCGGCGAGCCGAAGCCGCCCGCGTGCAGAAGGTTGAAGCCGTCGAAGAGGTAGAGGGTCGGCTCAGCCATCTCGCTGCCTCCGCGCCTCGTAGAGGAGGACGGCCGCCGCGACGCTCACGTTGAGCGACTCGACCCTCCCGAGCTGCGGAATCGAGACCTCAAGGTCGCACGTGCGCCGCACGAGCGGACGCAGGCCCTTGCCCTCGGCGCCGAAGACGAACGCGATGCCGCCCGAGAGGTCGGCCTGCCACATCGGCGTGCCCGACTCGCCCACGGCGCCCGCGACCCAGAGGTCGCCGCTCTTGATCTCCGCGAGATACCGCGCGAGGTTCGGCACGACCGCCACAGGAACGTGCTCCACGGCGCCGGCGGAGGCCCTGGAGACCGCCGCAGTCACCCGCGCCGAGCCGTGCGCGGGAATAACGACCCCGTCGGCTCCGGCTCCCTCGGCGCTGCGGATCACGGCTCCGAGGTTGCGCGGGTCGCTGACCTGGTCCAGGCAGGCAAGCAGCGGCGCCGGGCCTGCCGCGAGCTCGAAGGCGTCCGCATAGCGGTAGGGCTCGCACCACGCGACCACGCCCTGGTGGTCACGCGTCCCGGCCGCCTCCGACAGTTCGCGCTCGAGCTTGGTCTGCACCCGCGGCCGCTCTAGCTCCCGGAGCCAGCCCTCGCTCTTGACCGCCCGCTCGCTTGCCCACAGCTCGAGCACCTCGCGCGGCCCGCGCAGCGCCTCGTGCACCGGCCGCCGCCCGTACACGAGGTCGCGGCTCACGGACGGCGGACGAGCACGTAGCCGGGAGCGTCCGCGACGTCGCGGACGTCCCACCCCGCGGCTGCGATCTCGTCGCGCAGGCGATCCGATTCCGCGAAGTCCTTGGCATCCCGGGCCTCTCGCCTCAGCTCCGCGAGCTCGATGACCTCGGGCGGAGCCTCTTCGACCTCGCCAATCGACTCGAGGCCGAAGATCCCGAAGGCGCGGCGCAGCAGCTCGTGATCGCGCCAGCCGTGCATGACCGCGAGAGCCTCGGGCGTGTTGAAGTCGTCGTCCAGCGCGGCCTCGAGCTTCGCCCAATCCCCGACCGGCTCGCTCGGCGAGCGGAAGACGTTTCGGAAGCCCTCGAGCTGCGCCCGCGCCTGCTCGAGCGTCTCCTCGGAGTAGTCGAGCGGCTTGCGCCAGTGCCCGGTCATGAAGAAGAAGAGGAGTGTCTCGCGGCCCCAGCGGTCGAGCGCGTCCTTGAGCGAGACGTCGTTGCCGAGCGACTTGTGCATCTCGCTGCCGCGCATGCTGAGCATCCCGTTGTGCATCCAGATGTGCGCGAAGGGGTGGCCGAGCGCGCGCGACTGCGCGATCTCGTTCTCGTGGTGCGGGAACTTGAGGTCGAGTCCGCCGCCGTGAATCTCGAAGCTCGTGCCGAGGTACTTCTCCGCCATCGCCGAGCACTCGATGTGCCAGCCCGGCCGGCCACGACCCCACGGCGATTCCCACCAGGTGTCCTCGCCCGGCTTGTGCGCCTTCCAGAGCGCGAAGTCGCGCGGATCCTTCTTGAGCGGGTTCGGCTCCTCATCCTCCACCTGGTCGAGCCGCTGCCGCGAGAGGCGGCCGTAGTCGGGGAAATGCACGACGCGGTAGTAGACGTCGCCCCCGACCTCGTAGGCGAAGTCACCGTCGAGCAGCTGCTCGATCATCGCGATCTGGTCGGGAACCGTGTGGGCTGCGGTCGGCTCGACGTCGGGCCGGCCGAGCCCGAGCCGGTTCGTGTCCTCGAAGTACCAGCGCGTCGCATCGGAGGCGAGCTGCGCGCTGGCGCCAGGCGCCGCGTCGTAGATCTTGTCGTTGATGTCCGTGATGTTCACGACCACGTTCGTCTCGTAGCCCTTGTGGTCGAGCCAGCGCTTCAGCCACAGCGGAAGGACGGTGACGGCGAGGGCGTTGCCGACGTGGATGCGCTGGTAGACGGTCGGGCCGCACCAGTAGATCCCGATCGGCCCGGGAGGAGGCGGGAGCTCGACGAGCCCGCCGGTGAACGTGTCGTAGACCCGCATGGGCGCCTAGCGTAGTCGGGCGCGTCGCAGCAGCTCGTCGGGGGGCAGCGCCGCGATCACCGCCGCGAGCTCCGGGCCTCGCTCGTGCCCGGTGAGCGCGAGGCGGAGCGCCTTCAGGTTGCCGCCCACCGCCTTCAGCTCGCGGACCACGACTCGCGCCTCGACTCCCGCCTCGACGAGCTCGCGAAAGCGGGTGAGCGTCTCGGGCGCGTCCACCTCCACCGCGGCCGGCGGCTCGAGCACGAGCTCCGCGTACTCCCGCGCCTCAACGAGATCCCGAGCTCCACGCAGTACGGGAACGACGGAGAGGGGAACTCCGACCCGGGCCGCGAGCTCGTCGTCCGTCAATGCCGCGAGCGCCTCGATCGAGAGCCTCCGCACCCGTGCGAGGTCGAGGTGGACGTCGTGTCGCGGCAGGCCGAGCTCCTCGAGGTAGGCGCGGACCGCCTCGGCGGGAATGCCTTCCTCCCGCAGCGACGCGACCGTCCCGCCGGGAGCACGCTTTGCGAGCTTGCGGCCGTCGGGTCCAAGGATCAGGCCGTGATGGACGAACTCCGGAGGCGTCGCGCCGAGCGCCTCGAACAGGCGGCGGTGCAGCTCCTCGTTGGGACGGTGGTCGTTGCCGCGGACGACGTGCGTGATTCCGAAGTCGATGTCGTCGACCACCGATGCCAGGTGATAGGTCGGCGAGCCGTCCTCGCGCAGTAGGGTCACGCCCTCGAAGCGGTCGCCGAGCGGCGCTCCCGCCTCCCGGTGCCGCTCGGCGCGATCGCTCTGCCGCACCGGGCCCTCGTCCCACTCGACCCCGAGCCACTCGAGATCGCGCAGGATCGCCTCCTCCCCACCCTCGACGTTGCGCGCTGGGTCGGTGTCGTCGATCCGGAGCAGCATCCAGTCGCCCAGCCGCCGGTTCGCGACGGCACTCAGCGCGTTGCCGAGATGGAGCGATCCCGTCGGGCTCGGGGCGAAGCGGACTCTCACCGGCATCCGGCGAGTGTAAGGTTCTGCCCGCGATGGAGTCCTGGCGCGCATCGGTTCTCCGCCAAAACGGCTGATCTGCCGCTTCCCAGCACAGCGTCCTAGGGAAGCGGCGGGACGCGACGCGATCCCGCCCCGAAATGGAGGTGTACGTCGCGATGCCGATGCCACATCGCACCCAGCAGCAACTGATCAAGCGCCGTCTGGTTGGGAAGGACGGTGCCGAGCGGATCCGCGAGCTCCGCGCGATCCTGGCCGAGCTGCCCGGCTACCGCAACGGGCCTTATGCCGACCTGCGCAAGTGGGTCGAGGGCGAGCTGGAGGCGGCGCGCACGCGGAAGCGGGTCGTGCACCGCGACTCGATCGCCGTGCGCCGCGAGGGCGCCGCGCAGATCGCGCTCGTCGGCCCGCCCAACGCGGGCAAGTCGTCGCTTCTGCAGGCGCTGTCGGCCATCCAGATCCGGACCGGCGACTACGCCTTCACTACGACCCGTCCGGTCGCGGCGACCACCCGCCTCGGCGGCGTGCTCGTCCAGCTCGTCGAGATCCCCGGACTGATCGAAGGCGCCGCCGACGACCGCGGCGGAGGTCGCGCGCTGCTCGGCGTTCTCCGCAACGCGGACGCGATCCTGTGGTGCCACGCCTGTGACCGGCCGCCCGAGGAGCTGGAGGTCATCCGTGCGGAGGTCGCTGCGGCCGGGATCGAGCTACCCGCGCTCCTGGCCGCGACGAAATGCGACGAGGCGGCGCCGCCGTCGCATACGGGCCTGCGCGTGCTTCCGGTCTCCGTCCTCGACGACACGAGTCTCGACCGGCTCCGTGAGGAGCTCTGGGCGCTGACCGGCCTCGTCCGGGTCTACCTCCGCGACGGTGGGGACCCGGTCGCGCTGCACCCGCCGGCGACCGTCCTGGACGTCGCCGACTCGATCCATCACGAGCTGCGTGAGCGTTGCACCGGCGCACGGATCTGGGGCCCGTCGGCGCGATTCGACGGGCAACAGGTCGGTGGGCAACACGAGCTGAAGGACGGCGACACCGTGGAAGTTCTGTCCCGCTAGAGCTCGGACGCGGCCCGGAACAGCTCCTCGCCCTCGGTGCCGAAGCCGCCCTGCTCCTCCTCGAGCACCGCGCGGAGCGTTCGGGCCTCGCGGCGGCTGAGCGTGACGCGACCCGAGTCGAGGCCGCGTCCGAGCAGAAGCGAGAGGTCGCGGTGCTGCGAGGACCGTCCCGCTTGCCCAGCCGCTGCTGCGGCGAGCCGGCTGACGACCTCGCGCCGTACGCGCACTCGCGTCCCGTAGATGTCGAGATGAACGTCCTCCTCAGTTGCCACTTACTAGCTATGACCCGATTTGCGAGCTTGCAACCTCCGAGGCTGGAACGCGTAGACCTTGCCCCAGCCCACCATGTAGAGCTTGGTGCCGTCGGTCACGACCGGGGTGAACGAGCCGTCCGGATACGTCCACAGCTCCTTGCCCGTGCGCGCGTCGAGGCCGTATGTGCGGCGGCTGAGGGTCGCGAAGTAGACCACGCCGTCGACGACGGTCCCGGAGCCCGAGATGGGACCGTTGGCGTGGAACTTCCAGAGGACGTCTCCCGTCGCGGCGTCGAACGCGTAGAAGTTGTGGTCGTAAGAGCCGACGTAGACCCGGTGCCGCCAGACCGCGGGCGAGCCGTAGACGTAGCCGCCGGTGCCGTGCGTCCAGCGCAGCTTGCCGCTGTGTTCGCCGAACGAGTAAACGTGTCCGTCGGTCGAGCCGAGGTAGACGCGGGAGTAGGCCACGGCCGGCGTCGAGTAGAACGTTCCGTGGCCGCCGAACAAGGTGCGATTCGACGCGGCGCGCCAGAGGAGCTTGCCGTCGGTCGCCCTCAGCGAGTAGAGGCGCCCGTCGTAGGCGCCGAAGAAGAGGCGGCCGCGGTCGTACGCAAGCGCACCCTTCACGGCTCCTCCGGCGTGGAATGTCCAGACGGTCGAGCCGTCGACGGTCTTGAGGCAGTACACGTTCCCTTCGGCGTCGCCGACGTAGATCCGGTTGTGGACGATGAGCGGCGACGTCTCGGTCGCGCCGAGGTGCTTGCGCCAGCGGAGGCGGTGGGACGGGCCCGCCGCGACCGTGAGGATCTCGCCGTCTCCCCTTTTCGCGGCATCTCGTCCACACGGATGCCGGTTGAGGAACGACTCGTAGACCGAGCCGCGGCCGAGCCGGTCGACGGCGGGCGAGGACGCCTCGCAGCGGCCCACGTGGACGGTCCAGAGCCGGAGGCCGTTCCTCGTGGAGACGGCCACCAGGTTCCCGGCCAGCGTGGCGTAGTAGAGGTAGTGGAACGCGACGGCGGGGGGGAACTCGACGAGCGAGGTGCCGCCCGAGACCCAGACGAGCCGGAATGGCGGCCTGAGCTTGCCGACGCCGACGTGCAGGTGCTGCGGCACGCCGCCGAACACCGGCGACACGATCGACGACTTGTGCGGCTGCGGCGGGACGGCAGTCTGCGCCGGCTCGAACTCGGTCGAGGTGCCCTTGACGTTGCCGCCGTAGTGGTGCCGGGAGACGTAGTAGGCGGTCCCGAGGCCGGCGACGACGATCAGGACGCCGGCGACGACGAGCAGGCGGCGCATCCGGCGGATAGTGCCTGCGGCGGCTGCCCGCCCGGCGCGCTACGTTCGCGCCGTCGAGGAACTTCAGCTGGCGTGGTTCGGCGAGCACGGACGCGTCTAGGTCCCCCGACTTTCAGCCGTCGAAGGTCGGTCAGGCAGTTGCGCGGCCCACCATTCGGGCGGGACGATCTGCATCGCGAGCTCGAACGAGCTCCGATCAAGCGACTCCGCGAGCTGCGCGATAGCTACGAGATTGTCGCGTAGCCACTCGTCGTCGACCGGCCCGCTGGCTTGAGTCGCTGGGCTCAGACGGCTCAGCCTCGGGCCACGCAGATGCTCCTCCAGCGGCTCCGATTCATCGAGCACGCTGCCCCACCAGTACAGTCGACTGTAGAGCTCGACGTGGCGATCGACGATCTCCGCGTACGTGCCCGAGTTGACCATCACGTCGGCCCAGCGTCCGAGCACCTCTTGGCCATGAGCCCGCAACCTGGCGATCAGCCGGTGGAGTTGTTCGCGGCGGTCAGGGTTGGCGAGCATTTCGTCTATCGCCGCCGCAAGATGCGGCGTATCGAGCACTGCCTCGGTGCCGGCTGCGAGCGCCCCGTCCTCGAACTCTCCGTCCGGAACGAGACCGGCGAGCTCGAGCAGACCGGCCCACACGAGTCGAGCGGTGCGGACCAAGTCGAACAGCGCATACTGCGCGAGTACCGACCAGCGCTGTCGCTGTCGTCGCTCGAGCACTTCGTTGAGCACCGCCGCGGTCAGCGCGACAACGATCAAACTCGCGACGAGGCCCGCGAAAAGCGCGTGCCGCGACCAGAACCCGTCGTTGACGAAGTCCCACACGACCGCCCCGGACAACACGAGCACACTGAGTCCGCCGATGATCCACGTCGAGCGCACGTACGTCCGAAGCGAATCGGAGCGACGAGGACCGACAGCGCGACGAGCCATGCTCAGTCTTGTGGGTTCTGACGATTGAACTGGCTCGGGTCGAAGTAGTCCCGCCAGGCCTTGATTTTGCCGTCGTTGACCTCGAAGGCCCCCATGACTTGCAGGTCGAAAGTCTTGCCGGCGAGCGTAAAGACGTCGACCCGCTCCGTCATCACGACCGGACCGCTGGCGGCGATGTTGATGACGCGGAACTCGATGCGTTCGATGCCGGGCGGGCCGGGACGTATGAACGACGCGATGTTGGCGGCAATGTTCTCTCTGCCGGTGACCGGCTCGAACGGAATGTTGTGGTACACGGCGTCGTCGGTGAAGAACGCGGCTAGATCTTCTGCGCCAAGGTCGTTGGCCCAGGCAGCGCAAAATCTACTCACCAGGTCGATCGCTTTCTCCATTTGTTTCCTCCTGTGTTCGTGTTTTGCGCGGCCCTGCGCTGCGATCAGCCGAATGCGGCGGTCGTAAGCAGCAACTTCTCGCGGACCGCTTCTTCTTCGAGGAGGCGGTGGGCTTCGGCGGCTTGCGACATCGGTAGCGAGCGCTGGGAGCGCAGCTGCAGCTCGCCGTCGGCGAGCAGCTCCATGCCGATGGCGATGGCGTCAGGCGCTCCGTCAGGCGTCCACGAAGAGAAGGCGACTCCCAGATCGCGGGCACGCTCGTCGGCCAGGGTGATCACTCGCGCCCGATCATGGGTGAGCGTGATCGCCTCCTCGAGGCCGCCCTTACCCGCAGCGTCGAACGTGGCGTCGACGTGGTCGGCGATGTTGCGAACGTTGGCAAGCAACTCGCTGCCGTAGCGCACCGGCGTCGCTCCGAGTTCGCGCACCAGCTCTTCGTCGTGCTCGCCGACTGCTGCGATCACGTGCAGCCCCTGTCGGACCGCGAGCTGTGTGGCGATCATTCCGACCGATCCGCCGGCGCCGAGGAGCAAGAGCGTCTCCCCGCTCGACACCTTGAGCGCGCGCAGCACTCGAACAGCGGCTTCGACCGAAGCCGGCAGT
>Ga0207665_10002193_pt1 | contig 13193 bp, 7 predicted proteins | sample LARL112metaG_FD_184351 | JGI IMG/M metagenome (GOLD analysis project Ga0207665, IMG submission 184351) | Corn, switchgrass and miscanthus rhizosphere microbial communities from Kellogg Biological Station, Michigan, USA - LAR L11-2 metaG... | ecosystem: Host-associated > Plants > Roots >...
TGGATCGCCGCAGCGAGCTGTTCCGACCCACGGCCGCCAGCGTGAGTTAGTCGCTCAGGCGCTTCGGGTCGCCCGACGAGAGGGGGCTCGAGGTAGGCGGCTGCACGCCGCGCGGGGGCGTGGTCGGCGGGTCGTCGCTCGTGGCGTCCTTGAGACTGCGCTTGAACTCCTTGATCCCCTGCCCCAGCGAGGATCCGATCTCCGGGATCCGCTTCGCACCGAAGACCAGCACCAGCACCAGCAGCAGGATCAGGATATGGCTGAACGACAGGTCCCCGAACATAACGTGCCTCGCTTCAGAAGATCGATCGGGCGACGTAGTAGGCGATCGCCACTCCCACGAGCGCGAGCAGCGACACGTCGAGCCCGATCGGCCCGAGAGTAATCGACACCACCAGCAGGTCCATATGGACCGGCCCCAGCGTGGGGGTCACCGCCCAGGTGAAGATCTCTTTCGCCGGCCCCTGCGGCAGGAAGCGTCGCAGCAGCGAGTGGACGAAGCCGCCCAGCACGAAGCCGGTGGCCAGCACGCCAAAGTAAAATAGCGGTCTGCGCGGGCCTTGCGCCACGGGCTAGCTGCGCCGCTCCACGGCGTAGGCAATGCTGTCGCGCAGGGCGTCGCGTGCCGGCGAGGGGGGCAGGATGTCGAGCTCCGCGTCCGCCTGCTGGGCCAGCTCGAGCGCGCGCCGCCGGGCGTAGTCCAGACCCCCGGCCGCCGCGACGCACCGCACCACCCCCGCGACCAGCGCATCGGTGGGCTCGGGCGCCGCCATCAGCTCGGCGACCAGCCGGCGATCGGCGGGCGGCATATCGCCAAGCGCCGCGATGAGCGGCAGGGTCACCTTGTGCTCTCGCAGGTCGAGCCCCGACGGTTTCCCCGTCACCGCCTCCGCTTCGGTGTAGTCGAGCAGGTCGTCGGCGATCTGGAAGGCCATGCCGAGTCGCATGCCAAAGCGGGCCAGTGCCTCACGATACTCGGCCGGCCCCTGGAGCGCGCCGACCTCGCACGCCCCGGACAGGAGCGAGGCCGTCTTCGCCCGGATGAGCTGGTCGTACTGCCCCTCGCTGTATGCGAGCTTGTCGTGGGCCTCGAGCTGCCGCATCTCGCCGATCGTCATCTCGTTCGTCACCCGGGCGAACACGCGCAGCGGCTCGCGATCGTCGAGGCGGACCAGCTCGATGATCGCCCGCGAGTACAGGTAGTCGCCCATGATCACGGCGACCTGATGTGAGAAGAGCGCGTTGAGGGTCGGCATGCCGCGCCGCAGCACGGAGTGGTCGACCGAATCGTCGTGCACCAGCGTCGCGAGGTGAATCAGCTCGACCACGGCGGCAAGCGTCACCGCACGCGGGTCCTGGGAGCCGGCCGCCTGGCTCGAGAGCAGCAGGAGCGTGGGGCGGAACAGCTTCCCCTTCATGCGCACCAGGTGCTCATTCACGTCGGCGATGATCGGGAAGTCGGCCGCAATGATGCGCACCAGTTCGTCGGCGACGCGCTCGAGCTCCCCGGCCACCGGCCGTTGCAGGTCTCGCAGCGCGATCGGAACGACCTGCTGGCTCACGTTACTTGGCCTTGGCGAGCGCCTTCGAGCGCTCACCTACGTCCCGGAATCGGATGTCCACCGCGAACACCCGGCCGTACAGCTCGCGCGCCTCTGCCCGTTTGCCCAGCTCCTCGAGTGCGCGGCCCAGCCAGTACAGGATCCCCAGGCGCTCCTGGTCACCGGACGCCGGCAGGTCGAGCGCGCGCCGCAGGATCGACTCCGCCACGACGTAGGCGCCCTTGTCGATGAAGCACACCCCCAGCGCCTCCGAGCTCCTCAGCTTCCCGTCGGGCGCCCGCAGCGCCTTCTGCAGCTCGGCAATCGCCTCGTCGAAGAGCCCCATCTCCTTGAAGGCCACGCCCAGGTCGTAGTGCGCCTGGAAGTCGCCCTCGTCGATGTTTTCGTCGATCCCCTGCTTGAAGCGCGCCAGCATCTCCTGAAAGTCCCGCTCCTCGTCCCCGGTCGGCTCCTCGTCGGCGATCTTCATCCGCGTGTCGCGCGCGGGGAGGTCCTCGTCGAGAATCATCGCGCTCAGGTCCACGAAGTCTCCCGCCTCCGCCGCCTCGTCCCGTACCTTCATCTTCGCGTCCCGAGCGGCGGTCTTGCCCTCCGTGTCCCGCACCTTCGCTTTCGGCTTGGGCGGCGGCTCGGGCGGCGGTGTCGCGACCGGCGCGAGCATCGCAAGCGCCGCCTTGGCGCGCTCGTTGGCGGGATCGTGCTCGGCGACGCGCTTGTAGACGGCTCGCGCCTTGTCGGGGAGGTCGCTCCGCAACAGCGTGTCGGCCAGCTCGACGTAGGCATCGATCAGCTTCGCCTTGTCGCCCGACTTGAAGGCGAACTCGACCTGCTTCTGCCGGTGCCGCACGCTGTTGGGATCGAGCCGCAGGATCTCGTCCACCAGATCCCGCGCCTGCGGCAGGTTCCCCCGCGTCTCGAAACCGGTCGTCGCCAGGTCGAGCTCCTCGACGCCCCGTTCCCGCTCGCCCGCTTCGATCAGCGCCTCGCCGAGCGCCTGGTGCCCTTCGGGATCGTCCGGGTCATCCGCGACCCGCCCCTCGAGCTCCTCGATCGACGGCTTCGTCGGCGTCGTATCCATGTCGGCGAATACGAGTGATCCGCGTTCGTCGCCCCCCCCGGTCACCACGCCGTCCAGGCTCAAGTCGATCGCCCCCGAGCGGCGCCCGCCTCCCCCCGGTCTGATGGTCGTGCCGCCTGCCCCCGCCGGCGTATCGTCGATCGCCAGTGGTTGATCGTCGACCTCGTGCCCCGAGTGGGTCGCGCCGGTGTCGAAGTCCGGCTCGAGCTCGAGTGGCGGCACTTCCACCATGCTCTTGCGCGGTGGCGGGGCCGGGCGCTTCGGCACGACCGGTTTGAGCTTCGGCGGCTCGGGCGCCTTCGGACTCGGCCCGCCGAATCGGGGGGGCGACCCGACGCCGGGCCGCTTGGGCACGATTGGCGCCACCGGCGGCGGTGCTTTCGCCACCGGCGCCTCGATTTCGATCTCCGTTTCCAGCAGCGGCTCGAGCTCTAGCGCGGACTCAGAGGAGCTCGCTTCCTCCGTCATGGTCGGCTCAAACTCCGCGGGCGGGGGGATATCATCCGGGGAGACTTCGTCCCGCAACGACGGCACCTCCGGCACGTCGAGCTCGATGTCGCCGAACTCCGCGCTCGTCGTCTCGAACCCTTCGAGCGTGCCTCCGGCGGTCGTGGACTCGAGCCCTTCGACGAGACTCGTGGACTCGATCTCGAGGGACGTATCGGGCTCGGCCGTCACCGTCTCGAGCAGGCTGTCGGCGACGCCCTCCGGTTCGAGCGCCGGCTCCGGTTCCGGCTTCGGCTTGGGCGGGGCCGGGGGCGGGGGCGGGGGCGGGACGCGCCCCTTCACAGCCGGCCTGCCAGCCGGTGGGGAATCCACGTCGAGGAACACCAGGCTCGACGTCTTTCGGCTGCCGGACTTCGACGGGTCGTCCGGCGGCTTCGCCTTCGGCGGCGCCGCCGTCGGGGCCGCCGGGCGCCGCTCCGGATCACCGTACATACGCAGGTGCTCTTCCAGCGTCTCGCGCAGGTGTGCACCTTCCGCCGAGATGTCGGCCAACTCCTTTAGAGCGGCGAAGGCCTGCTGGATCTTCCCCACCTTGTGCATCCGCTCGGCGTACTCGACGAAGTTCTGCTTGGCCTCGGCCATGAAGCCCTTCGAGGCATACAGCTTGGCGAGCTTGAGGTAGGTGGTCTGCCGCCCCGGCGCGTTGCGCAGCACCTTGTTACACATCGCGATGGCGTTGTTGTGGAAGCCGAGCTCGGCGTACTTATCGACGGCCTGATCGTAGTAGTCGGCCGCCTGAGCCGGGTCTCGGACCTTTAGATACAGGTCGCCGATGCGATTGAAGATGGCGAGGTCGGGGTTCGGGTCCCCGTCCTCCTCCTGCCCCTTGAGGACCTGCTGCCACGCCTCGATGGCCCCCTTCGGGTCTTTGGCCTCGAGGCTTCGGGCCTTCTCTTTCTGCTTCTCAAGCTTTGACATGGAGCCCTAAAGATACGGACCCCGCCGGAAGCGGACAAGCGGAACCTCCTGTCCAGACGGCGGTTACGAGCTGTTCACCCATCCAGTACGCCACTTCGCGCCAATCCGACACGCCGCAGCACACGAGGTCGGCGCGAAACCCCGGCGCGATTTGACCCCGATCCGTGGCGAGGCCGAGGGCCGCCGCCGCGTTGACCGTGACCGCGCTCACGACTTCGGCATAACGCAGCCCCAACTGCGAGACACCGAGCGCCATCACCAGCGGCAGGCTGACGGTGGGCGACGACCCCGGGTTGAAATCGGTCGCGAGCGCCACCGCCGCTCCCGCCTCGACCAGACGCCGCGCCGGCGCTTGCGTGCGCTTGCCGAGGAACACCATGGTGGCGGGCAGGAGAACGGCGACGGTATCGCTCGCCGCGAGGGCCCGGACGCCGGCATCGGAGATCGCGGCGAGATGATCCGCCGAAAGGGCGCCGAGGGCTGCCGCCAGCTCAGCGCCCCCCGACCCCTCCAGCTCGTCGGCGTGCAGCTTCAGGGCCAGCCCGTGCCCCTGGGCCGCGCTGAGGATCGTGCGCGTCTCCGCGACGTCGAATACGCCGGGCTCGCAGAACACATCGCATGCCGCCGCCAGGTGCTCGCGGGCCACGGCGGGAATCATCTCCTCGCACACCAGCCGCACGTAGTCGGCGCGGCGGTCACGAAACTCGGGCGGGACTTCGTGCGCGCCGAGGAAGGTCGGCACGAGCGTGGCCCGCTCCGTGGTCGCCGTTTCGCGGATGGCGCGGAGCTGCTTGAGCTCGGTCGTGGCGTCGAGCCCGTAGCCCGATTTCACCTCGATCGTCGTGCTGCCGTGGGCGAGCAGCGCGCGCACCCGCGCCCGCATGAGCGCCACGAGTTCGCTCTCGCTCCGCGCCCGCACATCCCGCACCGACTGCAGGATACCTCCGCCCCGGGCGGCCACCGTCTTGTAGTCCTCGCCCAGCGCCCGGCGCTCGTGGTCCTCGAGCCGGGGAGCGCCGAACACGGCGTGCGTGTGGCAGTCGACGAAGCCGGGAAACAGGACCCCGGCCACCTCCACCACCTCCCCGCCCCGTTGCACGTTACCCGTTGCCCGCCGCAAGTCATTGTAGGGGCCCACCGCCGCGATGCGGTCGCCCTCGAGCAGCACCGTCGCGTCGTGCAGCACTTCAACCTCCGCCAGCTCCCGGCCCCGACGCGCCCGCGCCGGGCCCCGGCAGGTGACGACTTGCCGCGCCCCGACGATCAGCGTGCTCAGTCGGCGGCCCCCCCCTCGCGCATCGGCAGCCGGATCCCATGACGGCGCGCCGCGGCCAGCGCCTCGGGGTACCCCGCGTCCGCGTGGCGCGCCACGCCGATGCCCGGATCGTTCGTGAGCACGCGCTCGAGCCGCTGCCCCGCCGACGCCGACCCATCGGCCACGCTCACCTGCCCCGCGTGCAGTGAATTCCCGATGCCGACACCGCCGCCGTGATGGAACGAGACCCACCCCGCGCCCGACGCCGTATTGAGCAGGGCGTTGAGGATCGGCCAGTCGGCGATCGCGTCCGAGCCGTCCTGCATCGCCTCCGTCTCGCGGAACGGTGACGCGACGGAGCCGGTATCCAGGTGGTCCCGCCCGATGACCACGGGTGCGCTGATCTCGCCCCGCTTCACCAGCTCGTTCAGCGCGCAACCGAACTGCGCACGTTCCCCCTGACCCAGCCAGCAGATGCGCGCGGGAAGGCCCTGGAACGCCACCCGCTCCCGCGCGAGCCGGATCCAGCGATGCAGGTGCTCGTGCTCGGGGAAGAGCTCGACCACCAGCTGGTCCGTGCGATGCAGGTCGCCCGCGTCCCCCGAAAGCGCGACCCACCGGAACGGGCCTTTGCCCTCGCAGAACAGAGGCCGGATGTACTCGGGAACGAAGCCCGGGATGTCGAAGGCGTCGATGACCCCTGCGTCCCGCGCCTGCGCGCGGATGTTGTTGCCGTAGTCGAACGTGATCGCTCCACGACGCTTGAGCACGAGCATCGCCTCCACATGCGCCGCGATACTCGCGACCGACCGCTGCACGTACTCCGCCGGCGCGCTCCGCCGCAGCGCCGCCGCCGCCTCGACGCTGAGCCCGGCGGGGATGTACCCGTTCAGCGGATCGTGGGCCGAAGTCTGGTCCGTCAGCGCGTCCGGGACGAACCCGCGGCGCACGAGCTCCGGCAGCACGTCGGCACAGTTGCCGATGAGGCCGACCGAGACCGGTCGCGCCGCGCGTCTCGCCTCCTCGCACCAGCCCACCGCCTCATCCAGGGACGCGGTGGAGCGATCGAGGTAGCGGGTCTCGAGCCGCCGCTGCACCCGCGCCGGGTCCACTTCCACCGCCAGGCACACCCCGTCGTTCATCGTCGCGGCGAGCGGTTGCGCGCCTCCCATGCCGCCCAGGCCCCCGGTCAGGACGATGCGCCCGCGCAGCGATCCACCGAAGTGCCGCCGCGCCATGGCGCCGAACGTCTCGTAGGTGCCTTGCAGAATCCCCTGGGTACCGATGTAGATCCACGACCCGGCGGTCATCTGGCCGTACATGATCAGGCCCTGGCGCTCCAGCTCGCGGAACACGTCCCAGGTCGCCCAGCGCCCGACCAGATTCGCATTCGCGATGAGCACCCGGGGAGCCTCCGGGTGGGTCCTGAAAACGCCGACCGGTTTTCCCGACTGCACCAGCAGGGTCTCGTCGTCGGCGAGGGTGAGCAGCGTGCGGCAGATCGCGTCGAATGCCGGCCAGTCGCGGGCCGCCTTCCCGGTGCCGCCGTACACGACCAGGTCCTGAGGTCGCTCCGCCACCTCCGGATCGAGGTTGTTCATCAGCATCCGGAGCGCCGCTTCCTGGATCCACCCTTTGCAGGTGCGCGTGGGACCCCTTGGAGCTCTCACGGTTCGCGGCCCGGTCATGCGACGGATCCATGAACGCGGAAGCCGGAACGCGGAACGCGGAACAGATGGGCGTGCCTCGCAAATGAGTCCACCCTGCTGTTCCGCCTTCCGCATTTCGCGTTCCGCGTTGTCATTTCGCCTCCGGATCAAACGTCCCCTCCCGAATGCCCGCAGCGATCCGTTCGATGTCGTCGGTGAAGGGGCGGTCGCCGTCGAGCGCCGCTGCCACCTTCCGCACGGCCGCGTACGTACGCCTCACACCCTGCCCGGGCCTGAGCGGTTTCAAGAATTCGAGCCCCTGAGCTGCCGCGAGCAGCTCGACCGCGACGATGCGGGCCGCGTTCCCGAGGATCCGCTCCGCCTTCCAGGCGGCGGTCATGCCCATCGGGACGATGTCCTCCTGGTTGCCCTCGGTGGGCACGGACTGCACGCTCGCCGGCGTCGCGAGCACCCGGCATTCCGCGACCAGCGCGGCGGCCGCGATCTGGGGCGTCATGAATCCGGACTCGACGCCCGGATCCCGCGCGAGGAACGGCGGCAGCCCCGACGACAGATCCGGGTTGACGATGCGCTCGATCCGCCGTTCGGCGAGACCCGCGAGCGTGGCGAGCGCGATACCGATCACGTCGAGCGCCAGGGCAATAGGCTGCCCGTGAAAGTTGCCGCCGGAGAGCACGTCGTCGTCGAACACGAGCGGGTTGTCGGTCGCCGCGTTCAACTCGGTCGTGACGAGGCGCTCCGCGAACCCCAGCCCTTCGCCCACCGCGCCGAGCACCTGGGGCGTGCAACGCAGGGAGTAGGCGTCCTGGACGCGCGGGTCGTTCTCGCGGTGCGACTCCCGGATCTCGGAGCCGGCCAGCAGCTCGCGCAGCAGCGCCGCCGAGCGCTGCTGGAGCGGGTGGGGACGCGCGTCGTGGATCCGCGCGTCGAACGGCTCGGGAGTGCCCCGCACCGCCTCGAGGCTCATCGCCGCGGCCGCGTGCGCCGTGCGCCACAACACCCAGGCATCGTGCGTGAGCAGCGACGCCATCCCTGTCTGCGCCTGCGTCCCGTTCACGAACGCCAGGCCCTCTTTCGCTTCGAGGGTGATGGGGCGCAGCCGGTTGGCCCGGAGCGCGGCGCCATCGGCGCCTTCGCCGATCATCGCGAGGGCCAGGTGCGCGAGCGGCGCGAGATCGCCCGACGCCCCGACGCTCCCCTGTGAGGGAACGCGCGGATGCACGTGGGCATTCAGCATCTCGACGATGAGCTCGGGCAGCGCCGGTCGCACCCCGCTCGTCCCGCGCACCAGCACATTGGCGCGCAGCAGCATCATCGCCCGCACGGCATCCACGGCCAGCGGGTCACCCACGCCCGACGCGTGACTGCGGATCAGATTGAGCTGCAGCTCCCGCGTCTGCTCCGGCTTGATACGCACGTGGGCGAGTTTCCCGAAGCCGGTGTTGACCCCGTAGATCGTGTCGCCGCGAGCAGCGGCGGCCTCGATGGTGCGGCGGGACGCGGTCACGGCGGCGAGAGAGTGCGGGGCAATGGCAACCGGCGCGCCGTGGCGGGCCACGGCCACGACGTCAGCGATCGAGAGCGAGCGACCGTCTATGGTGACAGAGGCCGGCATGCGGGAGGAAGCTACGTGCAAGAGTGGCGAGACGCCAAGTGGATATGAGAGAGCGAGCGACGAGATACATCCTCGCCACTCGCTCCTCAACCTTCAGGCAACCCCTCCGCGACTGGGCGTCTACCTCGACCCTGCCACCTGTGTCCCGGCCGGCGCCGGCTTCTTCGGCACCACGAGCTCCGGGTTCCCCGGATCTGTCTGCACGCTCCAGTCGAAGATCACGTACTGGCGGCCGACGTGGGTCATCCGCAACGCGCCGTAGTGCAACACCGCGCCGTCCACGATCTCGAACACGTACCCGAATCCCGGCCGGGCGAGCAGCGAATCGCCGGAGTATCCGCTCGCCGGCGCGAAGTCGATTGACGTGAGATCGTCGACCGGGCTCGTGCTGTAGAGCCGCAGGCTCGTTCCGGTGAAAACCGGTACCACCCACAAGGTCGAATCGGCATGGCGATGAATGACGAAGTCGATGTCGGTCCGGCTGCCATTTTGGATCAAGCCCAGCTCGCTCGACTGGCCGACGCCGTCGCTGTTGAGGTCGGACCAGAACCGGAACCCCGACGAATCGGCGTCGGTCTGGAACGCGTAGACCAGGACGTTGCGCGCATCTGGACGCGGCGTGTCTTGCCGCACCGTCCAAAGACTCTCGTACCCTTCCGTGCTGATCGCCGAAACGCCGAAGCAACGAGGCGTGCCGTTGACAAGCAGCGTGGCGAGGAACTCGTTCGATACCGTATTGCCTTCGAGCACCCAGTCGGTACCGCACAACCCCGTGTCCAGATTGTAACTGGCGCTGTAGAGACGATACCATTTGAAGCGCGGCGACTGGGCGGCATTATCCGCCCAGCCCAGATGGATGGCCTGATTGAGCGAGATCGAGCCCACAGTGTCCGGTGCCGCGAGCTGGAGCCGCTCGTCGACGGTGATCGTGTTCGAGGGATCGCTCTCGCCGCCGCCCCCGTCGACCGCCGTCAGGTAGTACTGCAGGTGCGGCACGCCGTTGTCGTGGAATGTGTTGGACGTGGTCTCGCCGCGCAGCAGGAAGGAACCACCCGTGCTGCCGCGCGAGTAGATCCGGTAGCTCGCCAGGTCCGTGCTCTGCACGTCGTCCCAGGCAAGCAGGATCCCGGCGGGGCGATTGGGATCGCCGCTCGGGTCGAGCTGGTAGGCAAGGTTCTGGGGTGGGGGCAGCGTGCCGGTCCCGGTCGAAACGGCGTTGTTCTGGCACGCGCCGGCGACGAGGCCGGTGACGACCAGGAGATGGCAGAGCGAGAGCCGCATGGCATCCTCGGGGCTTCAGGTCGCCCGCTGAGAAGCACGCGGCGTGCCGAAACGTAAGTCATGGCCGGCGCGGCGGTTGGAAACCCACGCCTGGCCCGGTGTGTCATCTGAAGGGGACGGCTAGCGGGCGAACGACTGCTGCTCGTAGTCGAATTTGATATCCGGCTGATCGAGCAAGGCGACGTAAAAGCTGAATGCGAAGTTGCCGGTCGGCGCCTTCGAGAACGAGAAACTCGCGTGCCAGCGGTGCAGGTCGCGCTCGAGGCGAATGAAGTGGGCCCCGAACTGCCGCGTGTCGAAATTGTAGTTGGAATCCCAGGTCGCCGACCAATGGGCCGTCGGCTGAAATGAGAGGGTGAATCCCACCTGCTGACTCTCACCGCCGCCGGGGACGAATCCCGTGTCCGCTTGTGGGCGGGTGCGGATTCTGGTGTAGTTGAGCGACAGGTTGAACCCTTTGCCCCCGCCGCCGCTCGGCACCCCCAACTCCCTCTGACCGAACCCCGGGAGCGGGCCACCCGGCGGGCTCTCGGGTCCGGCAGGCGGGGGAGGGGTCGGGGGCTGATTGGAGGCGCCGCGCCCCCCCAGCCCGAACAGGGCGCCGATGCCGCGGATCGTGGCCGGAGTGACGGCGAACTGCGCAGACACGTTCGTCAGGAACGGATCGAACTTCGCCGTGTCGGTGCCCACCTGACCCTTCCACAAGTCGTGCGCCACGCTCAGCCTGAAGCCCGGGAGCAGGTCCGAAGCGAACGAGTTGCTGATCGACGCCGTCTGCCAGCCGGTGTGACCCGGCTGCTTCGCTTGCTCGAAGTTGTAGGACAGCGAGCTCGTGTTGATGCTCAGGAGCCGGATCTTGCGCGCCGCCCGCTGGGTCGTGTCGCCAGGCGCTGGCTTGAGCTTGGCCTCGAAGTTCTGCGACAGGCCGAGGCTGATCGTCTGCTGCGGATCGCTGCGGGCGGTGAAGTTCCGGCGCGTGGGATCGAGCGCGAACGCAAATGCCGAATCGACGGTGGATCCCGGCGCGTAGGCGTAGCTGACCTGCGGCGAGACCGAATGGCGGATCCGGGCGATGGGCCCGAATCCCGGGAAGAACCCGAAGAAGGTGGGACTGAGGCCCGCGCTGAACTGGAGGCGTTTGCCCTGGCGCAGGAACTGGCCGTTCGTGAACTGATTGCGGATCATGAACGGCCCTTGCGACGTCTGGTTCACGATCGCGATGGCCGGCTGCAGTTTCCAGGTTCCCGTGAAAACCGAGGGCAGGTTGATCCCGGTTTGCCAGTTGATGGCCGTGCTGAACGTCTGGTCGAACAGCACCCGGCGGCGCCCCCCCGGCACGGTCGAATCCGCAATGTCGAACTGCTGGCGCTGGTTGCTGATGTTGTCGGTCACGTCGAAACTGTTGCTCCAGTTCCAGGGCCCGATGCGCAGCGGTGTCTGCACGCCCAGGGTCGTGGCCCGGTTGTCGAAGAACAGGGTGTCCAACCCGCCCCCGGGCAGGACCACCGCCGACTGTTGCTGGTGAAACGCCTGCTGATTGGTGAACGAAAACCCGGGCGACCAGGTGATGGACGGCGTGATGTTGATCGGGGACGGCGCGAGGCTCACCGTCGGGATGGTCTGCGACACAAGCCCGCTCCCGACCTCCTGCCGGCGGTTACCGCCGACGCTGAGCGTTCCCCAGTCGAACTGCTTGGTGAAGCTCACTTGCGAGCCGAGGGCCGCGGTAGCGAGAAACGGATTCACGGTGTTGTTCTGAATGACCCGGGTGTTGCTGGAATAGTCGATGCTCGCGCTGAAGTGCGTGCGCGAGGAAAACCGCTGCTGATGCTGCCAGCCGAGGCGGATGGAGGAACCGGGGACGTCGAGCTGGCCGTAGCGCTCGAAGGAAATGCTGCCGTCGATGAACCGGTCGAGCCACTTATAGCTGCTCGCGGCGCGGAGCGACAGATAGCGCGCCGCATACCAGTCCGCCTTGACGAGGAGATCGAGATAGTCGTTGATGGCCCAGTAGTACCCGACATTCAGCACGTGGCGCTGGTAGCTGCGAACGGGACGGACGATGTCGTTCAATCCGAAGCGCGGCACCAGAATGCCGCTGCGCCGCCCCTTCCGGACGTCCTGGAAGATGAACGGCAGCCACAGGATCGGGACGTCGTGGATGTACAGCACGGCCGGGCGCGCCACCATCACGTTCTTGTTCAGCCACTTCATCTCACCGGTGGCGAAGTGGTAATCGGGAACGGGGTTCTCGTCGGAGGTGACCTGGCTGTTGGAGCCGTACAGGCGCGTGGAGCCCGAGTCCACCGCGAGGTCGCCGCGCACGATCCACTTGGCGGTGCCCTGTTGGAAGTTGGTGAGGGCGTTGTGTACGGTGCCCCGCTTGAGGCAGGTATCGTACCGCATCGCCTCCCCCACCATGACCGTGGCCTGATCGAACAAACGGGGATCCCCGATCGCATCGAGCCGGCAGCTCCGCTGGTGGTAGCGGATCGAGTCCGATTCGACCTTCGTCCCTTCGCGCTCCACGTACGCTTCGCCGCGCAGATGAATCGTCTCGGTATCGCCGCCCTGGACGATGAGGGTATCGGCGAGATACTGCGTGATGCGGTATCCCCGCAGTTTGAGGAGCGAGTCGATCACGGCGTCGGCCGGTGGGAAGCTGCGCGTCGGGGCCGTGGGCAGACCGAGCCGGCGGGCGGTGGCGGTGTCGAGGCGCCCCTGGGCGGCCGAGTCCGCGGCGGTCCGCAGCGTGGTGTCGGGCCGGGCGGGTGGAGGGGGGGGCCGCCGCGGCGTCTGGGCGTCGAGTGCGCCGGCGCCCGCCAGCACCAGGACGACGAGCCCGGCAGCGCCCGCCCCGCTGGCCCGCTCGCGACGGGCCCGGCGTTTGATCACGATCCACGCGCACCAGATGCTCACTTCGTACAGCGCCATCAGCAGCACAATCCCGACCAGCATCGACAGCGCATCCGGGGGCGCGAGCAACGCGGCGGCGACCGCCGCGATGGCCAGGGCGTAGCGCCGGTTGCGGGCGAGGAACTGAGGCGTCACCAGCCCGAGGGCCGTGAGGATCACCACGACGAGCGGCAGCTCCATGGCGAGCCCGATGGCGATCAGGAACTGCGCCGCGAACGAGAAATAACCGTCGGCCGTGATGATCGGCGAGAACACCTGCGGTTGGAAGCTGAACAGCATGCGCAGCACGCGCGGCAGTAGCCATTGATAGGCGACGGCGGCGCCGGTCAGAAACAGCACGACGCCGACCGAGAGCGCGGGCACGATCAACCGCTTCTCGCGGTCGTACAGC
>Ga0207665_10002198_pt1 | contig 13171 bp, 12 predicted proteins | sample LARL112metaG_FD_184351 | JGI IMG/M metagenome (GOLD analysis project Ga0207665, IMG submission 184351) | Corn, switchgrass and miscanthus rhizosphere microbial communities from Kellogg Biological Station, Michigan, USA - LAR L11-2 metaG... | ecosystem: Host-associated > Plants > Roots >...
GTACGTTTCCAACTCGCCTGTGCGCCCTTCCGATTCCGGGGCCTGCTGGTTCCCCACCAGTCCCCACTACTCACCACGCGGGTGCACTTTGGCGCCACCAGAGCGTGCTGTCAATAGGCCGGACGGTGTTCTTCAGGGCGATGCGGTGACAAGACCACGCATCGAATGGATGTTCTAGTGAAGACGCAACGCGATCGCGTCGCTGCCGGTCCTAGCTGGGCAGCACTCGATCGACGAGATCTTCGACTCGCCGGCTCGCGCGTTCCACGATCGACTTCGGCCGCCCAGGCTCGTGCTCGCCGAACCATTCGAGCACCGACGCGCCCCAGGTGAACCCGCCGCCGAACGCCACGAGCAGCACCTTGTCGCCGCGGCGCAAGCGTCCTTCGGCCGCGGCCTCGCAGAGCGCGATCGGGATCGATGCCGCTGAGGTGTTGCCGTACTTCTGGATGTTCACGAAGACCCGCTCCATCGGAAAGCGCAGGCGCTTCGCGACGCCCTCGATGATCCGGACGTTGGCCTGATGCGGGATCATCAGCTGGATGTCCTCGAGGCGCAGATTCGCCTCAGCGATCGCCTCCTCCGCCGCGTCGGCCATCGACTTCACCGCGAGCTTGAACACCTCGCCCCCGGCCATCGTGATGAAGTGCTGACCAAGCTCGATCGTCTTCTGCGAGGTGGGATGCCGGGCGCCACCCGCCGCGACCATCAGCAGCTCCCCCTTCGAGCCCTCGCTGTGCAGCACGGCGGACTCGATCCCGACCGACGCGTTCGATGCCTCGATCACGACGGCACCGGCGCCATCGGCGAACAGCACGCACGTCGAGCGATCCTTCCAATTGAGGAACCGCGACAGCGTCTCCGCGCCGATCACGAGGGCGTTCTGGTGCGTGCCGGACACGACCAGCCCGCGGGCGATCGCGATGCCCGAGACGAACCCGGTGCAGGCCGCCTCGATGTCGAACGCGCCCGCGCGGTCCGCGCCGAGCGCGTCCTGGACCATGCAGGCGGTGGCCGGGAAGATGTAATCCGGCGAGCAGGTCGCGACGATGACGAGATCGAGATCCTGCGGCCGCAGGCGCGCCTTCTCGAGCGCCATCCGGCCCGCGCGCAGCGACATCGTGGACGTCGTCTCGCCCTCGGCCGCGTAGCGCCGTTCCTTGATCCCGGTGCGGCTGGTGATCCATTCGTCGGACGTGTCCACGATCTTCTCGAGGTCGAAGTTCGTGACCACGCGCGACGGCGCGTAGTAGCCCCAGCCGGTGATGACCGCGTTCTGGCCCATGCCGCTAGGCCTTCGTGTCGCGCTCGACGCTTGTGCGCCGGCCGGGATCCTCGAGCATGCCGGTCACGCCGCCCTCATACGACTTCAGGAACTCGTGCGCGTCGAGCACCTCGTCGAGCGAAACGGCGGGGCGGCGCTTCCGCTCGGGCCGCCGGACCGCCTCCTGCACGGGGCTCACGTTGGCGCGCTCCTCATCGATGACCACGAGCAGCTTGAACGACGTGTTGCACTTCGAGCAGGTGACCCGCACGATCCAGGCGGACTCCAGCTTGCCGAGCACGCGGATGTCCGACCGCGCGTGATTCTGGCCGCACACGCTGCAGTCGTAGCCCTTCGCCTGCTCGCGCAGGAATCGGAGGATGTTCACCGTCCGGCCGCCACTGTACCCACTCGTTCGCCGGTCCGGAGACCGAGGCGCCAGGCGAAGAACGCGAGCTGATCGGCGTAGTCGTCGACCTGTTTGTCGAGCGGTTTGCCGACCCCGTGGCCCGCATCGCGATCGACCCGCAGGAGCGTGACCGCGGCGTGGTCGCCGCGCTGGAGGTGCTGCATGAGCGCGGTCATCTTCCGCGCGTGCCCGGGGTCCACGCGCGAATCGCCCTCGGCCGTCGTGAACAGCACCGCGGGATAACGAGTGCCCGCGCGAGTGTTGTGGTACGGCGAGTACGCGCGGAGCCACCGGAATTGCTCCGGGTCCTCGGCCGACCCGTACTCGTCGATCCAGAATCGGGCAATGAGGAAATGCTGGTAGCGCAGCATGTCGAGGAGCGGCACCGCGCACGCGACCGCGCTGAACAGCTCCGGCCGCTGGGTCATCGCCGCACCGACGAGGAGGCCGCCGTTCGAGCCACCCGAGATGCCGAGCCCTGCGGCGGTCGTCCAGCCCGTGGCGACCAGGGCCTCGCCCGCGGCAGCGAAGTCGTCGAACACGTTCTGCTTGCTGGCGCGCATTCCGGCGCGGTGCCATCGCTCGCCGAACTCCGCGCCGCCGCGGAGGTTCGCCACCACGTACAGGCCGCCGGCCTCGACCCATGCGGCGACGGATCCCGAGAACGCCGGTGTGCGCGCGATGTTGAAGCCGCCGTAGCCGTTGAGGATCGTCGGCACGTCACCGCTCGGGCGCACGTCGCGCCGGTGGACGAGGAACATCGGCACCTTCGTGCCGTCCTTCGACGCGTACCACTGCTGTTCGACCGCCACTGCGGACGCATCGAACCCTGCCGGGATCTCGAGCTCCGCCACCACCTCGCTCTCGCCGGTGTCGGCGTCACCGACGTACGCGACCGGCGGCCGGGTGAACGAGTCGATCGTGTACCCGAAGCGCTCGCTCTCGGGATCCGCGGACGGCGAGATCACGGGCGGCCGGTCCGACAGCGCGACGAACGGATCCAGCACGAGGTCACGTTGCCAGACGCCGTCATGCGACCAGATGGACAGCCGGGACGAGGCGTCGACCAGCGTGTGCACGAGGATGTGCGACCGGGTCACGTCGAACGACTCGATCACGTGCTCGCTCTCGGGTATCACGGTGCGCCACTGATCCGGCGCGCTCGGATCGGCGACATCGATGCGGTAGTTCGGGCTGCCGACGTTCGTGCGGATCCAGATGCGGCCACCGGCCACCGTCGGCTGGCTCAGACCATCGGCGCCTTCGATCATGACCCGAGGGCCATCCGACCCCGCGTCTCGCGACAGGAGATAGAGATCGTTGCGGCTCCAGCCCTCCGCGGCCGACAGCACCACCCAGCGGCCCTTCGATTCGGCGGCCACGCTCAGCAGCGACTCCTTCGGACGGCCGTCGCCGAAGACGAGCGGATCGCCGGAGGGATCGTCCCCGAGGCGGTGGTACCGGACCCGCCGGTAGTAGTGCTCGTCGCCGGGCGGCACGCTGCCCGGCACCGGGTGCACCGTGTAGTAGAAGCCGTCCCCGGACCAGGCCACCCGGGCACGCTGGGTGTGCGGGATCTCGTCCGGCAGGCGATCGCCGCTCGCGACGTCCAGCACGTGGAGGGTCGACATCTCGGTGCCGCCGCGTGACAGCCCGTAGGCGACCAGCGCCCCGTCGGGCGACGGGTACCACCAGTCGAGCGCGATGAGGCCGGCGGCATCGAGCTGATTCGGATCGATGAGCGCGCGCTCCCGGCCGCCCTCTCGGACGAACAGCACCATCTGTCGCGCCCCGGCCGACCGGCGCTCGTAGAACACGCGGTCCCCCACCGGCTGCGGTACGCCCAGCAGGCCGACCCCGAGCAGCTCGCGGAGCCGTGCCGCGAAGTACGCCCGCGCCGGTATGGCATCGAGCGCGGCGCGGGTCCGGGCGTTCTGCGCGTCGGTCCAGGTACGGGCCGCGGCGCCGTCAGGTTCGAGCCAGCGGTACGGATCGGCGATGCGCTCGCCGTGAAAGTCCTCGGTCTCGTCGCCTCGCTGGGCCGGCGGCGCCGGGGCTAGGGGTCCCATCTGGAAAGCCTAGCGGGGCACGCCCCCTAGCCGCTCCGCTTCAGCCGGCCGGTCCGCTTCGCGTACCGTTCGGCGGCCACGAACGCCCGAAGGCCGATCGGGATCGACAGCAGACCGACCAGCAGCGCCGGCCAGACGAGCGGCCAGAGCGAGGCGAGGTCGGCGCCGTCGAGCAGCGCGCGGCGCATCCCCTCGATCACGTACGTCGCAGGCGAGACCACCGAGAGCAGCTGCAGCCATCCAGGCAGAACGCTCGTCGGGTAGTACACGCCCGACACGAGCAGGACGACGGCCTGGACGATGTAGGCCATCTGCAGGCCCTTCTCCGTCCAGATCAACGGGAACACCGCCGACGCGATGCCCAGACCCATGAACGCGACCGTACCGACGGCGAGCATGACGATCGCCGAGAGGGCGTTCGCGTGCGACAGGTCGACCGGGATGAACAGCATCACGGCGAAGAGCGTGGTGACGCTGAACACGACGGCCCGCACGATGGTGCCCCCGGCCATGCCCGCGAGGTGCGTGAGCCGCGGGACGGGAGCCATGAACGTGTACTCGATCGTCCCCTCCCACCGCTCCCAGGCGATGATCTCGGCGATGTTCTCGAACACGAGGCCCATGAACCGCCAGGCGATCGTGCCGACGAGCAGATAGAGGACGAAACGCGAGGTCGTCGCCGGATCGACCGCGTTGCCCGAGATCGCGGGTGCGGCGATGCCGATGAACGCCACCGACAGCGAGGTGACGATCCCGTAGATGATCCAGACGACCTCCCAGAGCCAGTACCGTTTCATGAGCGCGACCTCGCGCTCGACGAACGCGTAGGCGAGGCCGGCTTGAGCCGCGAACTCGGCGATCATCCTTCGCTCGCAGGCTCGCTGCCGGCCTCGTCGTCGGCCTTGTCGGCCTCTTCGATCTTGCGGCCGGTGATCGTCATGAAGACATCTTCGAGCGATCCGCGCCCGCCATAGCGGGCGATGAGCTCGCTCGGCGTCCCTTCGGCGACGAGCTTGCCGCCGTGGAGGACACCGACGCGGTCGGCCAGGCGCTCGGCCTCGTCGAGGTCGTGCGTCGTCAACAGGATCGTCGCATCGTGCTCGTCCCGAAGGTCGCGCACGAAGGTCTGGACCTCCCGCTTGCTGCGGATGTCGAGCCCGGTGGTCGGCTCGTCCAGCAGCAGGAGCGACGGTGAGGTGAGAAAGGCGCGCGCGATCGCGACCTTCTGCTGCATGCCGCGCGAGAGCTTCTCGAGCGGCTCGTCGTGGCGACTCCTGGTGATGCCGAGCCGGATCAGGATCTCCCGCGAGCGGGTGCGCGCGTCCGCCGCGGGCACGCCGTAGAGCCGTCCCGCGTAGACGAGATTCTCCATCGCGGAGAGCTTCTTGAAGAACGAGGCCTCGACCGAGACGCGGTTGATCAGCCGTTTCACGGCGAGCTCGTCCGCTCGGATGTCGAGCCCGAACACGGTGACCGTGCCGGCATCCGCCTCGAGCAGCGTCGAGAACACCCGGATGAGCGTCGACTTGCCGGACCCATTCGCACCGAGGAGCGCGTAGATCTCGCCTCGGCTGACGGCCAGCGACACGTCGTCGACCGCTCGTACGTCCTTTCCGGACGAGCGGAAGCACTTGACGATTCCCTGTGCCCGGAGCGCCGGACGGGACGTGCGGACCGTGGGCGGACCGATGTCGTCGCGAACTGCGATGGCCACTGCGCGGACTCCTTTCACGCGAGGTCGGGAGCCCACTGCCTTCGGCGGTATCCGCCGGAATGAAAAAGACCGTGGGCTCGGTGCCCACGGTCCGGATGGTCGAGCTGAGCGGGTGCTCTAGCTGGGTCCGGAGATGGGCAGGGTGCTCCGAGGACGTGCCCCGGAGGCGCCGGAGCGGACGAGAACGCTGAGAAGTTCCATTGCTACCGAGCGGCCCTGCCTTTCGAATTCTTCGCCACTTCTGGCGAGCGCGCTGACGTTACCGATTTCGAGCGACGCGGTCAAGCGTTCCGACGAACTGGTCCGCGTCCTTCGAACGAGCCCCACTAAAAGGACCGCGGCCAGTGCGGCCGCGGTCCTCGCGTACTTCGCAGCTCGAGAGTTAGACCGTCCGGCGGCCTGAGAGCAGCTGGAAGATCAGCACGATCAGCGCGAGGACGAGAAGGATGTGGATGAGCGCGCCGACCGACGGGAGCGCGACGACGCCGAGCAGCCAAAGGATCAGCAGCACGACGACGATCGTCCAGAGCATGACTACACCTCCTTGCGATGCCGACTTCGCAAGGCGCGTGCCATTAGTACTATCCGCGCCTTTTTATCGAACTGATACCGCCCTCCCCCACTTGAGGGTGTCGGCTCATGACGGCCCGGACCTAGGGTCCTTCGGATGGGCTGGCGCAGGGTCAACGGTTGGTCTCCGGTCGCCCGGTTCTCGGTCGCCCTCGCGCTGGTGCTGGTGGTCACGGCGGTCGCGCTGGGCGGGCTCACCGCTTTCTTGATCGGCCGCTACGTCGAAGACGAGACCGTCAACTTCACGCAGGACGCGGTCGCCGGCCACTTCGGGACCGTCTTCCAGACCTCGGTCTTCCAGCGGCCGCTCACCGACGCGGAGGAACAGACCCTCGAACAGACCGTCGTGTTCCACTTCTCCATCTACAACGTCGTCTCCACGCGCTTCTACACCCCTGACGGCACCATCGTCTTCTCCTACGACGACAGTGAGGTCGGCAGGCGGCTCGATCCGATCGAGAACCCGAACCTGGCCGCGGCGCTCGCCGGCCAGCGCATGGCGATGCACAAGACGATCGTCGCGGACGTCCGCTACGCGAAGCCAGGCTTCACCTACTCCGACGCGGCAGCGTCCGCCCCGGCGACCGGCGACCACTCGGCCCACGGCGGCGTCACGCTCTCGAGCCCCGATGTGCGGCCGGTCCAGACGCTCGAGTCGTGGGTCCCGGTGTACAGCGACGGGAAGGTCATCGGCGCAGTGACCGTGTGGCGCGATATCGAGCCCCTGCAGATCGCGCTCTGGAACATGCAGGCCGGCATCGGGCTGATCATCGCCGCCGCGGCGATCCTCCTCTGGCTCGTCCTTCGGGGCATCTACACCCGCTCGTCGAAGCAGATCGTGTCCCAGGCCACCGCCCTTCGGGCCGCTCTCGCCGAGAACGAGCGGACGTACGACGCGACGCTGGCCGCGCTCTCGAGCGCCCTCGACGTCCGAGACACCGAGACCGAAGGTCACGCGCGGCGCGTCGTCCGGTACATGGAGCTCATCGCGGAGGGCCTGAACGTCCCGGTCGAGCAACACGCCACGCTCCGCCGCGGCGCCCTCCTGCACGACATCGGCAAGATCGGGGTGCCGGACCACATCCTTCGCAAGCCGGGCCCGCTCACCGAGAACGAGTGGTACACGATGAAGACCCACCCCGATCTCGGCGCCAAGATCATCGCGAACGTCCCGTTCCTCGAGGAGGTCGCGGTCATCATCCGAGCTCACCACGAGCGCTGGGATGGGAACGGCTATCCCGAGGGCCTCGCCGGCGAGCAGATCCCGCTTGGCGCGCGGATCTTCGCCGTGGCCGACAGCTTCGACGCGATGACCTCCGACCGCCCGTATCGCCGCGGCCGCCAGCTCGACGAGGCGCTCCTCGAGATCGAGCGCTGCTCGACGACCCAGTTCGATCCCGCGGTCGTGAAAGCGTTCCTCGGGGTGCCGATCGAGCGCATCGAAGCGATCCACGCGAACGCGCCGTTCGGGCTGCGTCTCGTGCGCGCCGCGGCTTCCTAGCTCCGCACGGCCGCACGGACCGCCGCGGTCAGCGCGTGTCCCGCGCGTGGCCGGCTAATGGAGGACGTAGCTGCGGTCGCCGACCCACTGAGCCGGCGGAACGTCGAGATATCGCGCGAGCGCGTTGAGCGGGCCCGCGTATTCGCTCCGGAGCTTGGCGAACTCGGTCCACGCGCTGTCGCCGTCGGCCGCGATGGTGTAGCCGGCGGCCTGTAGGCGCGACCGGGCCTCGTCGAACTCGGCGCGCTCGATCATCGGCCCGTCGAGCGGACGGTCGCTGACGATGAACCCGAACGCGCGGCCGATGTCCTCGACCAGATGGCTGCCGAGGGCCCGGGTCGCGCGGGCCTGACCGCGCGGGCCGCCTTCGATCGTCGTGAGCAGGAGGGTCGTGGCGTCGAGGATCGCGCCGACGGCGGACACCCACGACTCGTGATCGTGCGTCGATCGGAAGAACAGCAGGATCGGGTACGCGAGATGGCTCTCGAGCACCTCCGCCGACCAGACCTCCCAGCTCTCGAACACCTGCTCGAGCTCGATATCGCTGTCGAATCCGGCGCAGGTCTCGAGGAGCGTGATGCCCGATGGCGGCGCGCCGGCCCGCGCATCGAGCGTGACCACGGCGACCTCACGCCGCTGGAAGTTCACGTAGAGCGAGAACAGGTACGTGATCGTGAGGGCCACGATGCCGAGGCCGACGCCGCCCGCAGCGACGGCGACGAGGCGCGAGCCGATCTCCGTCGGGACGTAGTCCCCGTAGCCGATCGTGAGCATCGAGACCGCAGCGAAGTACATCGCGGAGCCGAGGTCCGTGAGCCTCGGCTCGACGCCGTCGGCAAGGGCCAGCAGCATCGCCGAGAAGCCGCAGATGAGCAGGGCGATCCAGAGGCCGAGCAGGATCATGACGATCCCGGGCGCGAACACGCCGAGCCGCTTCTCGCGGCGGTCCGGGTCGTCCTTGGCCTCGGCGTACGTGCGCCAGGCGCGCCAGCTCCAGCGGGTGAGGATGCCCGCGGGCCGGTACCGGGCGGGCGACGGGCGCGGCAGGATGACCGTGTTGAACACGTCGTTCAGCACCCAGCCCACCACGAGCAGTCCGATCAGGAACTCAAGCACCGCCACGGCCGAGAGCCTAGCCGTGCCGCGACTGGCCTTTCCGGCTATCAGCTCGATCGCTCGGAGCTGCGCGCGGACGCATGAGTCAAAACGCGGCGCCCGGACGATCCCGGGCGCCGCGTCGGACAGAAGCTGCGAGAGACCGCTAGGTCTTGGGCTTGAGCTGGGCCCGCACGACCCCACCCGGGTGGACCGTCGAGTGGACGTTGTAGTAGTAGTTGCCCGGGTTCGCGATGATGTCGGTCGCCAGATCCGCCGCCACCGTGAGGTTGTCCTTGGTGATCGACGTGCCGCCCGTGGTGAGGGCGATCGGATCGGTCGCCTTCATCCCGGAGTCCACGACGACGCTGCCGTTCGTCTTGGCGTCACCCTTGTGGATGTGCGAGATCGTGATCATGGTCGTCGACGGGAAGCCCTTCAGCACGATCTCGAACTTCGCGTTCGCGCCGATGATCTTGCCGCTCGTGTCCTTGGCGGTGAACAAGGTAACGGTCGCGGTACCGCTGCCGCTCGCCTCGGCGTCCGCGATCGGCGGATTCTCGTTCGCCGGGGACAGGTCGGCGGTGAACACGAAGGTGTTCGCCGGGCTCGGCTGGGGCGTCGCGGTGGCCGCAGCTACGGGCGCGGTCGTCGCGGCGCCGGTGCCGGCGCCGCCGCACGCGGCTGCCACCAGGCCGACTGCCGCGAGCAGGCTCAGGACGACTTTCATGGGTTCCCTCCACAATCGCTCAGGATCGCTGTGGACAGTACGCTGCCGAAGGCCGCCCGGATGATTCGGCGGCCGGCGTTGTGCCAGGGGAGGACGCGATGAACGAGCCGGCCGGTCAGAACGAGCTCAATCGGCGGATCGACGACCTGATCCAGCGCCTGATCGAGGCCGATCAGCGAGGGTCGGAGATCGAGCCGATGAAGCTGGCCCACGAGCTTGGTGAGATCAAGCAGCTCATGGCCCGCCGCAAGACGATCGTGCCGCGCCCGGGTGGCGAAGGTCATTGGCGGTGCGAGGCGTGCGGGACGATCACCCATGCCCGCGCGAAACCGGATCGCTGCCCGCAGTGTGGCGCCGCGCAGCTCTGGCCGGCCGACCTCGAGCAGTCGAACGTGGAGTCGGGCGCGGGCTGATCAGCTCGTCTTGCGCGGATCGAGCGCGTCACGGAGCCCATCGCCGATGAAGTTGATCGACAGGACCGTGAGGAAGATGAGCGAGCCAGGGAAGAGCGCCCAGTGCGGGGCGATATCGAGGTAGTTCCGCGCGTCGTAGAGGATGCGGCCCCAGGTCGGCACGTCCGACGGGAAGCCGAGGCCGAGGAACGACAGCGTCGACTCGGTGAGGATCGCGCCACCGACGCCGATGGTGGCCGCGACGAGGATCGGGCTCAGCGCGTTCGGCAGGATGTGCCGGACGATGATCCGGCCGTTCTTCGCGCCGACCGACCGGGCGGCCTCGACGAACTCCTTCTGCTTGAGGGACAGGAACTGGGCGCGGACCAGCCGCGCCACCGGCATCCAGTTCAAGACGCCGATCACGCCGACGATCATCAGGAAGATGCCCAGCTCGGCGCCGAACGTCGCGCGGAGCGAGTCGCGGAACAGATAGATGATCACGAGCAGCAGCGGCAGGACGGGCAACGACAGGAACAGGTCCGTGAGCCGCATGAGCGGGTTGTCGAGCCGGCCGAAGAACCCCGCCATCGCGCCGATGGTCGTCCCGAGGGTGATCGCGAGCAGCACCGACACGATGCCCACGGCGATCGAGATCCGGCCGCCGAACATGAGCCGGGCCAGCAGATCGCGCCCGAGATCGTCGGTGCCGAGGAGGTGGTCGGAGGACGGTCCCTTCAATGACAGGGTGAAGTCGATGATGTCCGTCTTCGTGTGGTAGACGAGCGGGCCGATCAGGGTGAACACGATCAGGAAGATGAGCATGCCGAGCGAGGCCATCGCAAGACGGTGCCGGCGGAACTGCCACCAGGCGTCCTTCCACAGCGACCGGGATGGCCGCACGACGGTGCTCCCGAGCACCTTGCCCTTGGTCATCTGGGTGGCCGGAGCGGCCATTACGTGTACTTGATCCGCGGATCGAGGACCGCATAGAGGATGTCGGCGAACAGGTTGAACAGCACCACGAGCACGGCGAAGATCAGGAGGATCGCGGTGACCACGGGAGTGTCCCCGTCGCCGATGGACCGGACGAGGAGCTCGCCGATCCCCGGCACCCGGAAGATCTGCTCGGTCACGATCGCGCCGCCGAACACCGTCGGAACGCCCAGCGCCACGAGCGTGACCACCGGGATGAGGCTGTTCCGGAGCACGTGGCCGAGCACGACGGCCTGCTCCTTGAGACCTTTCGACCGCGCCGTCCGGACGTAGTCCAGGGGCAGGTGCTCGAGCATCTCCGCGCGCGTGTACCGCGCGATCGTCGCCGTGTCGAACAGCGCGAGCACCGTGATCGGCATGATCGATTGCTTCACCTGATCGAGGAACGACCCCAGGTCGTGGATGACCAGGGTGGAGTCGTAGATGAACGGGAACCACCGGAGGTTGATGCTGAAGATGATGATCAGCAGGATCCCGGTGAAGAACGTCGGCACGGAGAAGCCCACGAACGCGAACGTCGTGGCGACGTGGTCGAACAGCGAGTAGCGCCGCACGGCCGAGATCATGCCGATCGGGATCGCCAGCACCACGCCGATGATGTACGCGACGCCCACGACCGCCAGGGTGTTCGGCAGACGCTGCTTCAGCAGATCGATGACCGGCGAGTGGCTCATGAACGAGAAGCCGAAGTTCCCCTGGGCGAGGCTCGTCACCCATTTCACGTAGCGCACGGGCCACGGATCGTCGAGGCCGAGCGACGTCCGGATCGCGGCGCGCACCTCCGGCGGAACGCGTGGATCGGCGCCGAAAGACGAGAGCGGATCTGTGGGCGCGAGAGCGAGGATCGCGAACACGACGAAGCTGATGACCGCCACCGTCGGGATGGCGATGAGGAGGCGTCTGAGGATGTACCTGCCCACCTACTCGAACCTCATCCCGGCGGGTCCGGTGACGCGGTGGACGATCTCCACCGCGTCACCGTTCCGCCCATTAGCCCTGGGCTACTTGTACCAGTCGGCGATGTTGTACATCTCGGAGTCCCACCCGGTCGGGGTGTTCCCCTTGATGGTCGTGCTGATGCCTGACGTCACCTGGGTCCGGGTCACGATCGGGATGATCACGACGTTGAGGATCAGGTTGTCGTTGGCCTTCTTGATGAGGTCCGCGCGCTTGGCCGCGTCGGTCTCCTTGCGGAGCTGGTCGACGTAGCCATCGAAGGTCGGGTCCGAGTAGCGGTTGTAGTTGCCGAGCTGCCACCCGTTGGACTTCTGGGCGATCTGCTTGGTCGTCCAGCCATCGAGGTAGCTCGTCGGGTCCGGGTCGGAGTTGTTCGTGAACATTTCGACGTCGGACCAGAAGTGGTTGGCGCCGTCGGGCGAGGTGTTCGTGAAGAACGTCGCCGCGGGCGTCTGCAGGAGGGTCACGCCGAAGCCGGCCTTCTCCCAGTTGGTCTTCATGATCGCCTGGGTGGCCTGACGGACCGCGTTGACGGTCGTGTTGTAGGTGAGCTTCAGCTTGATGCCGTTCTTGGCGCGGATGTTGTCCGAGCCGAGCTTCCAACCCGCGTCGTCGAGCATCTTGCCCGCCGCCACCGGGTCGAATGTGGCGCAGAACGAGGTCGTCGCGGTGGACTCGAAGTCCGGCACGCCGGTGATGATGTTGCAGCCCGGCTTGCCGGTCAGGCCGCCACCGTACAGCTGGTTCGCGACCGTCTGCCGGTCAGTCGCCATCGCGAGGGCCTTCCGGACGAGGAGCCCGTCCGGGCCGTTGAAGAACGGGTGCTTCGTCGATGGCTCGCCACGGAGGTCCCCCGCGGCGTTCGGGTCCGCGAAGTTGAGCAGGATCCGCTCGACGCTCGAGCCGTAGACCGAGAGCATCTTGCCCTTGGTGCTGGCCGAGATCATCGGCTGAAGGATGTTCGCCGCGACCTGGAGGTTCCAGCTGTAGTCCTCGTCGCCGGTCTGGAAGACCGCGCGCGCCGCGGACTCAGCATCGCCGCCGCCCTTGAGCTGGACCGTCTTGAAGAACGGCTTGTTCGGGTCGCGGAAGTTCGGGTTGGCCTTGTAGGTGACCACATCACCCGGCTTGAACGTGTCGAGCATGTACGGCCCGGTGCCGATCGGCTTCAGATCGGCCGGGCAGTCCTTCGCCTTGGCTCCGGTGCAGGCGGCGTACTGAGCCTTCTGCAGGATGCCGCCGTTCGAGACGTAGCCCACGCCGTACTGGTAGACGTTCGGGTTCGGCGAGTCGTACGTGACGACCACCGTGTTCGCGTCCTTTGCGACGACCGACTTCACACCCTCGGTGCTCGATTCGGTCGTTGCCGCGGTCGCCGCGTCGTGCACGTAGGTGAACGTGAACGCGACGTCGTCAGCGGTGAAGGCCGTGCCGTCGGACCACTTGACGCCCTGACGGAGCTTCCAGGTGACCG